>Ga0209203_1001621_pt1 | contig 16207 bp, 18 predicted proteins | sample AD_UKC109_MetaG_FD_184423 | JGI IMG/M metagenome (GOLD analysis project Ga0209203, IMG submission 184423) | Active sludge microbial communities of municipal wastewater-treating anaerobic digesters from Hong Kong - AD_UKC109_MetaG (SPAdes)... | ecosystem: Engineered > Bioreactor > Anaerobic >... | reverse complement strand
TTCGGTGTTCGGAGCCAAAATGATAACTTGGATTTTATCACCTGACCCGAAACAAAATTCCATAAAAAAGAATGGAAGAACGAATTTTTTGTATTTACGTAAACACACTTTTCCCCGGGAAACAAAGGAAGCGGCACTCATTCAACGGATTACACAAACAAGCCTAAAGCCTCAGGAAACAATCAGGAAACAAAACCGGTACAATGGGTTCTTTCATTTCCTTCCAACCATCCGTGTCTTGACCCTGTTTGGTGTACAGACTCCGGCTCAGGCAACTTTCATGGTTTCTCATTTAACCGCCTCACGAAGAGGCGGTTTTATCATTTCTTTTATCATTTCTAGTTTGTATATTTGTGACAAGAGAAAGATAAATTTAAGGTAATGAAAGACAGGAATACATATCGATTGGTACCACGGTTAATCTTTTCAACAATTTTGCTCTGGTCGCTTTTCCAAAGCTGTAACAAAGAATCACCACTCCCTGAGGAAAAAGAATTAGAGCCAAAAGTTGAGCTTACTGTAACCCCAGAAGGAGTCATTCCTTATGGTGGTAATATTGATGTCCGTTGGACAGCCGACCAAAACACCAACAAGGTCGTTGCCAAGGTCAACGGTCTGGTGAAAAACACATCTCAAGGGAGTGCCTCACGAGCCGGAGCTCTAGTATTGGGGCCACTCTTTAAAGATCTGTTAGTTTCTGTCACGGCAACTAATGTTGATCTTTCTACCGAGGTGGAAAAGGAAGTCCATGTCGGTGACTGGAAAACCTCCAAGTTCGGTTTAGTTTCCAAGTATCCTTGGAGATATGATTCACTTGGGGTATCTAGTTTAGACGGGAGGGTTTTGAGGCGCTGGAGTGTAACCCCTGAGGAGAAGGATGATGTTTCTTACTATCTTAGGGAAGGCATAATGTACTCCTCCAAATATCCATCATGGGTAGTTTCTTGGTACATACAAGATGAAACTACAATTGTGATAAATGGTTCAGTTCAGAAGCTTCAGGTAGACGACAAACAGATGATCCTTTCCTATCAGACAGAGGACCACGGAGAAATGGTCTGGTTCGACATGATTTTCGAACATGCCAGCGATGTTCCTAACGACCCCGACGATTAGTTCATTTCTTTGTTCTTTAAATAAAAAGCCGCTTGATCCTAAGCGGCTTTTTTAGTAAATCCAAGGTCTTTCCTTATTAATACCGACACACGCCTGCCTGTCTGTATCATACTTGAAACGGCATGGAAACGTCATTGAAAGTATAATTGTCCAATGTTTGAAAGAACTTTAAAGCCTGTACCCTTACCAATGGAGGTGTTCCCTTGTAACTGGTTCTCCTGAACCGGGACGGTTTATAGTTCTCTGTTTTGTCTATAATCCCAAAATGATCAAACACCGCCCGCAGTGTGTTGCCGTACGTCTCGCACAACAGATGGTTCTCCCAGGCAACCGCGATGACAGAAGCCATCTGCGCGATATATGACGTATCCGTTTTCGCGTTGAGAAACTTAAGGTATTGGTATATCCTGGCAATGCGCTGCGTGTCGTAACCGGCAACAAAGAAATCGGATAGGTCAAAAGCGTTTTTATCAGCAATGGCGTATCCGTCTGCCTCTTCCCGAATGGTAATGCCACTGATTTTACCCTCACACAATAATGAATACGACGAGATTTTCCGCCTGGCCATCTCCTTTTCAATGGAAGAATTGATCCTCGAAGCATGAACGGCAGCCCATTTATAAATCTCCGCCCGGAAATCCCGCAATGAAACCATAAAGCCGATACTCGCAAACTCCCACCCGTAGCACTCTTCCACTTTTTTCATGGCCCTGATCAGCAAATCCAGATGGAGTTTCGGCTGCACGAAATCCAATGCCAGGGCAAAATCATTCCGCTCTATGATGAATTCATGCAGCTTCTCAAAAGTCCGACCGGAGAGTTCTATAATCACATTGGTTCCGTATTCATACCGATGAGGTTCCCGGCAATAATTGGCAATCTGCCGATCCTTGTCCATCCACTTTTCCGGCAACAGCAATTCCTTTTCGAAAGACAGGTTGCACAGGTCATAACAGTTCGCTATGACCTTGTACAGCCTGAGAATCACATTCACGAGGCGCCAGGCATCAAGTCTTGACAACCCTCCTTCCTCCATGACAAAACAGTTCAGAACAGTGGCTTCCTTACAAGCCACATACATCAAAGGATGAAGAAACAGGGTTAATAAAGAAGCCGGTTAAACCAAAAAATAGAAAACTAGGTTCAGGGAATGACAGAAGACCAGGTGACCGGTATTACGGCACAAAATTCAATGCATCCCAGACCTCCAAAATATTCTGTTTTGCCAATGCCACGCACACCTCCTTGCGCTCTTCGTCCCAGCCCGAGGCGGCCTGATATTCCAGCAGAAATTGTTTTTCCGGAGAAAGCTTTCCATACTCCCTCTCGACGATAGCAACCGGATCATTGCCCCCTTCTTTGGAAATAACATCACAAATAGAAACGGCAATCTTGTCAACGAGCTCTTCCGCCCAATCAAATAAATAAGTGTCTTCGACCATAGCTTGAATAGTTTTGAGTTGGATTAAAATTAAACCATTCCCTCAACCCAAACAAAAAAATGGGACGAAACAACTCATTGATTCATAAACTTTTTCTGTTTTAACATTTTCGGACAAAAATCCACCCCAAAAACAAATTCCCACCCATTTTCCCGGACAAAAAAACAATGGATTTTGGAAGAAAAGGATACGGTTAAAGAAGGGCAAGGCACATATAAAATTTCCGTTTGTTGATATTCATGTTTGATCTAAAATTGTGTCAAGTAAGTTATTCAGACATAGCTCCTTGTTTTTCTTGATGGCACATTCCCAAACGATAATAACCTTCCATCAAAGGTTTTCCAGAGCTGCCTTGTGTTTCGTATCCCTTTGAATGTTCCGGTTGATTTTCTCCTGCCACCATTCGGTTCTTGTTTTTGGCAATTTGTAATATTTGCAATTATCATGTCCATGCCAAAAACAGCCATTGATGAATATTACCGTCTTGTATTTTGGCAACACAATATCCGGTTTTCCAGGGAGTCTCTTGTCATAAAGGCGATATCGGTAACCTCTTGCGAACAATGCTTTTCGCAAAATCATTTCAGGCTTGGTATCCTTTGACCGGATTTTTGACATTACCTCAGAGCGCTTCCGCTGGTCCCAAATATCCATAGTATTATTATGACAAATCACAATAAAGTTAAGAAAACCAAATGATCTGGGTAAATAAGCAAAAAAATAGACAAGTTTCAGCCTGTCTATCAATTATCTTTAAGCATAAGGAACTGAGATCCTATAATTACGACTGGAGGAACTTCACATCTTTCTTAGTGAGCATACTTTCGGCTTCGGCAACGGTGAGACCAATAAACTCGGACTCAACAAAGGATATTTCATCCGGATAGTATTCAAACAGACTTAAATTATTCCCATCAGAAAGTGTTACTCGAACTGACGGCATCTGATCAAACATTCCTTCAGGCATCGGCCTTGGAAAAGGACCGATTTCGCATTTTGTTATGATGGGTTCTGAAGTAGTCATAGTTATAACGTTTTACTAAAAATATAAGCAGTTTCTTTGTACAAATGTAATAATTCAAATCTGAACTTAGTGTTAAATCAATAAATTCTCATTTGAGTTTCTTTTTTCCTTTTTGATCAGATGCTCAGATTAAATAACAAATCGAAATGTTAATTTCATCAGTTTGCTCCTTTGCTCAAACAAACAAACAAATGAGTGTTTTCAATTATAACAAGAACTGGTTAAAATTCACCCAAAAGTAAAATATAATCTTGATCCAATTAAATAAAAGCGTTGTGAACGCATGTGAAAGAGGTAATTATGGTGCCTTATCACAACTATACTTATAGTCCGTTGTATGAAAAGCATCATTCGTGTAATTTTGGGGAAACATAATCACTATGGAAATCAAAGAAAAAGTCGGTAAGAGGCTACGTGAACTACGTAAAGCAAAAGGATTAAGTCAAGAAAAATTCTCATATGAATGTAATCTTGATAGGACGTATATTGCCAGTATTGAACAAGGGAAAAGGAATGTCTCAATTGTAAATATTGAAAAAATAACTAAAACTCTGAATATCTCATTATCAGTATTTTTTAATTCACTTTTATTCGACTATAATGTTACAGATAAATGATTATGTAATTAACAAGGAACAGATTGCAGATATTATTAAAAATTCTATCGGATTTGTAAAAACGATTAACGGCAATAGAGCTACTATTTTCTTTATTGGAAAACTACGAGAAGTTGATGTGGAAACTAATATACTCGAATACATTGACGTTACTAAGACAGGTCGTCCTAAGGGCACTTCTCACGAGTATCCGTATAAAATATGTAACGTTTGCCATATTCTAAAACCAATCGAAGAGTTTGAGATTAATCAGAATGCAGTGGCAGGGAGAACAAGAAGACCAACTTGTAGGACTTGTAGAAATAACATTAACGGTGTTTCTCTAAAACTATCAGAAAAAAGAAGGATGGAGGCTATTAAACCACGACTATTTTTTGTTTGTCCTATTTGTAAAAAAGCATCAATTCCGGGCGTAACAGCAAATATTGTTATAGACCACGATCATCTTACAGGAAAAGCTAGAGAATGGATTTGTGATAGTTGTAATACGGGATTAGGTCGTTTCAAAGACAACATTGTATTAATGGAAGAAACTATAGAGTATTTAAAGAAGCATAATGAAAAATCAAAAAAGTGATGGTGGAATCGATTTTATGCGTTCGATTGATAAGTCCGTATATTTCTTAGAAATTTCCATTCCAAGATAATTTCTTTTATTGAGTTTAGCCATTTTACACGTAGTTCCAGACCCACACATAGGGTCAAAGACTAAATCTCCTTCATTTGACCATGACAAAATATGATCTTGTGCCAATTTTTCGGGGAAAATTGCAGTGTGCTGGAAAGCAATTTTATCATTAGTAGAGCCACCTAATCCAACAGCATACTCCCAAATATTCGTTAATGTTTTCTCCTTTTTTAATTCACCAATTATTTTGTTATTAATTCCATCAGCCTTTTTATTAGACACTAATTTTTCCATGCCATGTCGTGCCGTTTTTGTCTTTAATGGATTGAACGTATTTACTCTTTCTTTAGAAAACACAAACATAAATTCATAACAATTTGTATAGGCATTTGATCTCATGAATGGTGTATTTTTCTTCGTGTAAATCATAACATCATGCACATTAAAACCTACTTCTTGAAAGAACAAACATTGTTTAAAACTAGTTAGAGTCCTATCACCATTTTTAATTTTGTCTCCCACTACCCATACTACGACACCGCCTTTTTTCATGACGCGGAATAACTCACTAGCGATATCCTTAAAGTTAAAAGAGTAACCATCGTAATTTCTTAGATCATCATATGGTGGTGACGTCACTACTAAATCTATGCAACAATCTGGCAAATCTCTCATACCAATCAAACAATCTACATTGTAAATATTATTTACTTCATATTTCCCAAGCATCATCATCTATTTTTCTTTAGTATACAAAGGTATTAAATATTTTAAAATTGATACCTATAATCAACAAATGATTATTTAGGGATTGTCGCTTAATGTTTTCAAATTGAGCACCAGGTGACTTGTCCCTATCTTTTGCTTGGATTCGCTCATTGTTGTTGTCGTTTTTGTCGCTCTGTCTGGTCTTTTTTATCGGATTTCACGACTGTTCTTTACAGTTATCTTCGGAGTTTCTTTTTTTGAGACTCCGTCTTTCTTTTTCTTTCTTCGTTTCTTCTCTACGCAGCTGCAGCCAATTGCTGCTGCTCTGCTATACGGTCCGCAAGTTGTACCACATTCGCGGTATGGATTCCGAAGAAGATGTACATGATCTCGGTGACCTTCTTCCTGGCTTTCACCCTCTTCAGTGAGTAGTGCTCCTTCTGGGTGCCGAATGAACCTTCCACAGTTGTTGCCCTGACTCTGGCAAGTTCCTGTCTGACTGCATCTTTTTCTTTCTTATTCTCTGAATAGGGCCTTCCTCTCTTTACAAACGATGTCTGGATATTATTCTCCTTGCACCAGTTTCTGTTCTCTGTCCCGGAATAGCCTGCATCTCCTCCTATCTTCTTCACATCCTCTCCAAATAGCCTCTTGTGAAGGGTGACGCAGTGTTTCAGCCTGTTCCCTTCATTGAAAGCGTTGAATGAGAGCTTCTCTATGAACGATATCCCGTCAACCAATATGTTATTGCACTTTGCCCCGAACTCCACGCTTTTAACTTCCTTCCCTCTCACTATCGGTCTCACATGAGGCTTGCTTATGCTCACTATTCTGTTCCGGATGCTCTCCCGGGAGTCTCCGCTCTGGAAGTGGCTCTTCTGCTGGCGGTACATCCTCGTGATTATTTCAATGTCATTCTTCTCTCTTTCCGTCAAGAGGTTGCCCGCTTTGTCGTTATGACGTTCAATCTTCCTTATTTCCTTCAATATCTTTCCAAGCAAATCAAGCAATCTGCGCTGCATTTTCCTGGTCTGTCCTTTGGTATGCTTGCGCTGCTTCCGGTAACCCATAGTAGACTTCCGGACATCCAGATATTTCGTCCTCGGACGCGGGTTGTTCAGACTTCTGCTCATCCTGCACATTATGGAATAGGTCTTCTCTATACCTTCCCACAGCAGTTTCGAATCTGTCGGATATCTCATCTCGCTTTCATAACATGTCGCATCCGTGTACATCGTATCCAGTTCTTTCATGTATGGTTTCCACCTCTGAGCCAGAAGGTCCTGCTGTTGCTGTATCTTCAGACCCTGGGCTATTTCCATTGCTATGTCATCCAGCAGCTTGTAGTTCGTCAGCGGATGCGTAGGGTCGATGGCGATGTCACAGAATATCTGGAAGTGGATGTTCCCGTTCAGCTGTTCCAGAAGCTTTGGAAAGCTTAATTGGGTATACATCTTCAGGAACATCAGCGCCACTTTCCCTTCCGGCGTGAAGAAGGCTTTCCGCCCAGGCTTGCGTCTCATACTTCCGTCCACCAATCCAAAATTCTCTGCCATCTCATGTAAAGGAATCAGTTTCTTAATTCTTCCGAGTTCACTCTTCTCGAATGTCTTCCTGTAAAGGTCATAAAAATCAAACTCGGTAAAGGGAAGATTTGGTGCTATCTCGGCGAAATTTTGTACTTTTGACATGCAGATTTATTTTGCGATTCCCCCAATTTTAGCTTTTCTCGGGCCTTTGGGGGATTTTTTGTTATCGACATCAAAGATACAAAACTTCTATCATATTATCAATCTGTTCTTTAGATTATTTTCAAGCGTTTCGCGACAATCCCTATTTAACATCCTGAATCAGAGTGTAAAATTTCACATTCTGTTGGTTTCGCTTTGATTTATGTAGAAACGAGTTTGATTGCGGTAAACAAATTGTAAACAGCCATCTAAAAAAGGATCCTTTAAAGCTGAGGTGTTTATGCCGAGATGTTCATTTTAGGCATCAGTCATTCTCTTTCCGCTCCGCAAGCTCCGCTCCACTCGAATCTCTGATCTTGTGTTTACTTCCGCTAAGAGATTGTCATCCTCCATTCCGCATCCGCTCCACTCCGGCCACAAACTCTTGACGCTCCAGTACTCAGCGGTATTCGCTCCGCTCATGATCCTTGTCCCCGCCCAGCGAACTTCGTTTGCATCCCACCCTGGAAACATAAAAGAACTCAATTGTCCTTTACACAAAACCTGGCCAGTGGCCAATGGCTATAGAATAGTAATTGCATGTGTTATTCTATTTCAGCATGGAATTCATACTTAAAATTCCCTTTGACGCAGATATAATCAATTTTTATACGTTGATTATTATTTTCCCATAAATATGCGTTCATACGATTATTGTCATCAGTCAATGCTGTATAACTCAAATTTTGAGCTACTAGTTTTGGTTCCCCATACTGACTAACAATGAAACGTGCAAGATTAGATGTTTCAAGTTCGATATTTTTAAAAGTACTTGCAGTGAAATTTCTGGAAATACCTTTTATCTTATATATAATTTCAGAACGGATGCAAATGACAACCTTTTCGAAAAGTGTGTTCCACCCCTCATTGATAGAACTGATAGCTTCTGAACATAACTGATATTTATCTTCTCCTGCTTCATTAATTATTGAGCTATTTATTAAAATATCTTGAATATCCCTTTCATTAATTCCCACTACTAATTGATCTACTGGGGCTTTGGATAATTTCATTAGTTTTTCTGCTTCTTTCACTTGCTTTTCAGCTTCTATCGCTTCTAGTGCCAATCTATCACTCTTTGTGTTTTTGTCAATTATGTTCTGTAGGAATGACACAGTGTTCATGTGATTTTTTTCATGTGTTGTTATGAGCATCCCTCTCGAAATTCCATCAACGTCAATAACTTCTATTGTATAGCGCCCAACTACTGTATGATAATCTGGGACCTTTTTGGTTATTTGTTTTTGTTTTGCTGTAGAGCCACCAATAATGGCACCTACAGGGCCAGCAATTAGGGCTCCAGCGACACTTCTTCCGACAACTGACCCTGTACTTGTTTTTGTTTCTTGTGTTTCTTTGAATGTAACTGTTTGCTGTGAATCTCTTCTAGTAATATTTAGTTTACGGATTTTTGTACTATCAATAATTGAGTTTAACAATAAAAGTCGGTTTGTGGTCTCGTCATACAATATAAATTTCTCAATATCATATTCAACTGCAGAAGTATAATGCCCGAATTGCTCAGCAGCTTTATTTAACGCTTTTTTTCTGTCAATACTTTTATTTACAAATATTCCTATAATGAAAAGTAGAATAAGTCCAAGCAAAACGGATAAGACAATAACCATATCTTCTTCTTCCATTGATCCGCCAGCGATAGTGGCGTAAGCAATAAGAATCATCATCGGTGTAATATATCTAAGATACTTTTTCATTATAGTTAATTTTATAATATACAAAATATGAAATAGTTGGCAATAAAAAACATAGCAAATCTGCAATATCAAAAGTGCCTGGGACAATCTTCCAAATTTGAAATATCTCTAATACTGCAGCAATAATTGGCAGCAAAATTGCCCAAAACAATTTATTGTTTTCTTTTCTTAATACTGCATTAACCATCAAAATGTAAGATGACGTCCACAGGGCATTCGGTAAACAATATTTAATAAAATATGGGATCTTAAAAGTAGTTTTATATTCTCTTAAAGCATCAATAAACCCGTCAAGTCTAATAGCTTCAATCCATGAAAACATGACCAGAGATTTTGTTCGAGAAACCAAATATATCACTCCGCCAATTATGAGAAGTAGAATAGCAGCAATTATCTCAATAATTTTCTGTCGCATGGTTATCCTTCCCTCAATAAATCTTAGGTCAAACAAGTTAACGGGATTGCCTCTCTTTTAAAGTATTATGTAAAGTTAATAGATTCAATGGTTATTTTCAAGTCTTTTTAATCTATTTCAACCACTTACAACAGACCAAAATACCAATCACAACCAGAATCAAACACTTTAAGAATTATTCTTATGAATTATATAGTTTAGCGTAGCGGCAAGGTCTCTGGCATAATTTTCAGAATCACCGCACTCCACGGTAAGAAGTGGATAAGTAGGACTTGCTATGTCGATATGGATTTTATAGGAATGTTTAGTAGTGGTTATACTTGCTTCAGTCTGAATGTTTTTCTTAGCGGTGGCAGCCCCGGCCAGGGCACCCACGCCGCCAAGAAGCACTCCGCCAACAATACCCCTGCCGAGCATGTTACCAGTAGATGTTTTGGCCTGCATATTTCCACCCTGAGTGATGGTGTGTGAATTATCAGAAAGGGTATAGCAGAGGATCATATTATATTTCAGCTCTCTGTCACCGATAAATATCACATCTTTTTCATCGTATATCTGGATGTGGGGTAATCGCCAAAAGCCTCCAAACTGTCGGGTTAGAGGCCCGTAAAGCTTCTCCTTTTCAATTTTTTGCTGCCTGATTAGCTCCTCTTGCTCAGCCTTGCGTTTTCTTTCAGCCTCTTCTAATTCCTTTTTCTTGCTTTCTATCATTCTTGCTTCCTCCAGAGAAGTTCCCCTGTTTCTTAATAAATAACTGATTAATAAAACACCAAAAACAACCAAACCTATTATGATAAAAAATACTGTCATGATATTAATTTGACTTTTCAGCTTTCATAATAAGGAATAAAGAATTATTTTTACGAGATAAAAGTAATTAAAAATAAGAAAATTATGAAGAGGTTGCTTCTATTTCTTGTACTCGGGCTACTATACTCCTGTTCAAGCTATAGTTCTGTGTCCGATAAAGCCATGAAGACCATAATGAAAAATTGCCGTACTTTGCAGAAAAATTATTCAGAACTAGATTACTACGATGAAAAATTTCTTGAAATATTCTATGAAGATAATATATTTTCAAAAGTCTTACTAAATGAGGTGGAATACAATCAAGAAAGAAAACTGCAAGGGCAAGAGCTGGCAGCCTGGCTTGATGATAACTTTCAAATCAACAAACCCCTTACTTATTATAAATTACTAGACCGTCAGGAAGATACAATTTATACCTATTATTTTGAAACTGATTCGTATGAACGTTATTATGGAGATATTGACAACTTCCAGAGTAGTAAAGATCTTTATAGAGATTTATCAGAGAGTATGTCTGAAATAATAGATAAATATAAAGAAGGAGAACATTTCTACGGGTATAGGAGGCTACCTGCTAAAAAAGTAGTTAAATATCGGTTTAAGGTTAATCTGCATGGTGAATATAAAATTGGAGAGCTGAGAATAATGAAATTTGGTTTTAACGACTATGAGGTTATATCCTACAAGCATTACCCCTATATAGAATAAGCCGCCCCAGTCATTCTCTATCCGCTCCGCAAGCTCCGCTCCACTCGAATCATTGATTGCAAGCTTTCTCTTTGTCGTACAGTTCACCGCTGTTCCAGGTAATATGCTGTGGCCAACACGGCAATTTTGTTATAGCAATTTTGTTAAGATTAATGGTCATCTTTTATCTCATCTACTATTTTATAACCATTATTTGTCAACACGAAAATCTGGCCCTTATAGTTAACATCAAAAATTAGCTTACTCCCACCCGTAGCACTCTTCCACTTTTTTCATGGCCCTGATCAGCAAATCCAGATGGAGTTTCGGCTGCACGAAATCCAATGCCAGGGCAAAATCATTCCGCTCTATGATGAATTCATGCAGCTTCTCAAAAGTCCGACCGGAGAGTTATTACTGGGTGATAAAAAAAATATGTAAACACCTCTATCCTATATTGAACTTTTAAGTGTTACAAAGTACTAGTTTGCTCATGCGTCTATTCAGCCAGTGGGTTTAAATCAATTGGTTCCATAAACTGTCTACCTTCACTGTAATGAATAATTTCGTCGTGCTGTAACCGTCCTATTATCATTGCAGGGTGTGTATTGAATTTTTTAGCAAATTCAATAATATCATCTTCGTACAATGGTTGTTTCTGTAGAACTTCCTTTTCCTGTTCATGAGTAAATGTGTGTTTTATGGCAAACTGGTTTGCTTCCTCTTCTTTTTCTGGGTCGGCAGCAGCAAAATCAATTTCTTCAAGTGAAATATATTTTTTGCCATGCAGAATTATATGCCCCAATTCGTGGAAGAAGGTAAACCAAAAATTGTCGTTTCGTCTGTAACGTGCAGTAAGCTGAATTAACGGGTTTTCGTTTATCCACCGTGTAGAACCGCTAAGCGGTACTTTAGGAAGTTTTGGGGTAAACAACAAAATAACACCTGCCTCAAAACAAAGCTGCTGCAATTGTTCAAAGAAATTTACAGGCTGTTCAACCATAAGATTTCGCATGGTAGGTATGTTGCTTTTCAATTTTTTAACCTCAAAGCCAGGTACTTCAATTTTTTTTGCCTGCAATTCACCTTGCCGTAACCAAGCCGAAATGGCATGAGGTTCGTGCGTGTGTTTAAGCGAAGTATAAGCGGCAACTTTGAGTTCCGACTCCATGTAAAGTTTTTCCCAAGCCGTATGCGAAGCAACGCCAAAATAGCTTAACAGATTTATGGCTTTTTCCTCGGCATTGCGAGTAGGTGGTACCCAATTATGTTTTGCCATTTCGACATACGGAAACTCTTTTACCCATTCTTCTGCTTCGGCAATAGCCTCAGCATGCCTTTTACGGGCAATATATTCGTTATATCGGGCTTGTTTATTAATCCAAAAGTTGGCTGGAATTTTTGTTACATTTTCAAAAAGCACAGCCATTTCAGGGGTCAAAGAACTTTCTTCGTTTAGAACGGCAATAATGGTTTTTTCAGGCTTACCAGTCCGTAAAGCAAACTCTTTAATTCCCATACCCATTTCTTCCAGCTTCTCACGAAGAGTTTCAGCAGGATGAAAAACAATTGTTGGAATGTATTGATTGGTTGCCATGGTTTTATCTTTTGTTTTTTTTGTCGTGATAGTCAGTAATTTCAATTACAGAAAGTTTTACAAGTTGAACTAAATTTATTTGTTCTTCTGTTTGAGCAAGTTCATTAGGAATAATCGGTTTATAAATTAACCTTGATGGTTGCTCCAAACTGCATGCCCATTGACCGCTCCTATTATCAGTTAATGGATGGTGATGACCTGGTAAATCAAATAAAACCGAAAAATTTTCTGCATCATACAAATCGTTTAGTCTTTTATGCAAGAGTATAGCCTGATTGTTACCCAGTTTACGTTGTGCCAAGCTTAAATCATTTGCATATTTTTCTAATTTTCTATCGGCAAAGATAATATTCATTTTTCAGAATTTATAATTTAATTTACACTTTCTGTTAATTAAAATAATTTATTCAGTGATTATTTCGTTCAAAATACCATCGGTTTCTTTTTCGATCTGCAAAATTTCAGCAGTAATTTCCTCAATACTACGGGGCGGTACATACTTATAAAAATATCGGGTAAACGATATTTCGTAACCCTTCACGGTTTTGTTGTGGTCAATCCACGCATCAGGCACATGCTGCAAAACTTCTCGCTCGAAATAGGTTTCAATATCTTCGTCCAATGGTACATTTTCGGTATCACGCAAATCGGGGTCGGGGTCGTATAGAATCGTACCGTCCTTCCCGATTTTCTTAATAACAGGTTCGGCATCTTCGTTTTTCCATGTAATGGCGTTAGATATAGCCTTTTGTGCTTTATTGTCGAGTTTTAGTTTTTTTTCTTTTATGGTATCGGCAACCAACACCGAAAATGTGTTATAATCGTTGTATTACATCATACCCCATGTGACTCTGAATGACCCCGCACAGGGAGTTCATCCCTTTTCGCATATCTGTTTTTCCGGTGCACAGAAAATATCGCATACTATCATTCAGGCAGAACATGGACCGAGCAGATTTGATTGAGTATATGAAGAGCGATCTCTCCTTGTGCGCTGCCTGTAAAACTTACCTGGATGCCCCCGGGAAACTTAATTCTTATCTCTCCTTTGTTCCCATCCTGCAAAACAGATGATCTACCCGGGTTCTTTACCGGCAAATTGATGTTGACCGGTGCCAGTTTATCCGGCAATGACTGCCTATGTTGTGTGTCAATAGTCCGGGTGAACCCAAATTTACTTTTCCAGTAATGGAAACTGGAAACTGTATATGACTCATTTGAACAAAAATCTTTGATACTTAATCCGCTCTCTTGCTGCCGTTCCAGTATCACGCTAAACTCTTCCTTGCTTACGGGCTTCATATTTTATTATTTTGAAGCCAAAGATCATACCTTTTGCTCTTTTCTAAAACGGGTATTTTACCGGGTGCTTACATTTCTTTTAGTTCATAATTTGTACTTCGTCCTCCACTTGCTTCTTTCTGTAAAATATTTTTCTTTATCAAATCTTGAATATCTCTAAGAGCTGTATCTTGGGAGCATTTATTTATTTTCCCCCATTTAGATGTTGTTAATTTTCCATCAAAACCATCAAGTAATCGGTTAATTATTTTTTGCTGTCTATCGTTAAGAATCGTAGTGGAATGTAATTTCCAAAATTTTGCTTTATGAAGTATTTTCGATAAAGTCTCTTCTGTAGAATCAATTGCATTTATTAAACATTGCAAAAACCACAATATCCATTCTGTGATATCAGAGTTTCCTTTTTGAGCTTTTTCAAGTTTCTCATAATAGTCTTTTCTTTCGACTCTGATTTGAGCAGACATACTATAAAATCGCCTAACACTTTTATCCGAACGAGCTAATGTCATATCGGTGATTGCTCTTGTTATTCGTCCATTTCCATCGTCAAAAGGATGAATAGATACAAACCATAAATGAGCAATAGCTGCCTTAAGAACCAAATCTATATCATGTTCGTTTTCAAACCAGTTAAGAAATTTTCCCATTTCATATTCAATTCTATCAGAAGTGGGTGCTTGATAGTGAACTTTTTCTTTCCCCATTGGTCCTGATACAACTTGCATTGGACCAGTTGTATCTTTTCTCCAGTCTGCAACTGTAATTTTATAAAGATTACTCCAACCTGTAGGGAACAAAGCTGCATGCCAACCAAACAACCTATCTTTTGTTAAGGGAAAATCGTATCGTTGTGTAGCATCAAGCATCATTTCAACTATTCCTTCAATATGACGTTCCGACTCTACTGCACCAGCAATGTCAATTCCAAGTCGCCGAGCAATTGATGAACGAACTTGTTCTATTTCCAGAAGCTCGCCCTCAATTTCAGATGATTTTGTAATATCTAATGTCAGGGTATTTAAAACCGCTTCATTTTGCAAATCAAAACCAAGAGATTCCATCCTGCCAAGAAGTCTACCTTGCTGGTTTCTGGCTTCACCAAGCTTTATCATTACTTTTTTGTTGTCCCAGGTGAAGTTAGTCCAGTTTTCTTTTTCGTGTAAATAAATTTTCATTCTCCGTAGTTTATGCGACAAATATATGATTTATTCACCGCAAACGAAATTATCTCCGCAAAATTTGCTTAGATTAAAAAGGTTAATCTCCGCACTATCGCTTCCTCATGCTTGGCGTTAACGGCAAATTGTATGATTTCGTAAGGTGTTGCGGGCTTCAAACCTTATATTAATGTCTAAAAGAATCGAGTGAACAACTTATTTATCACATACTTACAGAGTGCTTATAATACAATAAATATAGAAATATAAGATAATACACTTATACCGTATATTCAAACCACACAGTAAATTTAATCAAAACGATAAATTTATCATGATGTCAACGATAAAAGAAAAGCGGTATTCGCTCCGCTCATGATTCTTGTCCCCGCCCGGCGAACTGTGAACGGGCCTCAGTTCGCCTCCCATCCATATCCCGCGGTGTTCGCTGCGCTCACTCGCCGACGTAAATGAACCCACGCCGCCACCGGCACCGCATCTATCAAAAGCAGAAAGCATATACCAACCATCCCATCCCCGGACCTTCCTGCAGGGCGCGCGCCATTTCCACCCGGCTCCCCTTATCGTTCGGGCTCCGCTTCGCTCTGCCCTCAACAATTGGCCGCCCCTGATTTAACATAATCTGAACTTAGTTATGTTCCTCGCTCCGCAAGCTTCGCTGCGAAACATAACCCAGATTATGTGCAAATAGGGCCGTCCCCCTTTTGTGTCAAGCGAATAAAATACGCAGGCCACCTGCCTGCTCCCCATTTTCTCCGCTTTCCCCAAAAGAGAGCGGAATCATCCCCACGCTGCTTCGCAGCGACACATATACTCAACCACAAAGGAACCGGACAGCTTCCGCTCCGTATCCCAACGGTTCGCGCTCCAGCCACTCCATGACTTCCGTGGCTTCCGCACAACCTCCGGAACACTCCGCTGCACCTCTCCGCCTGCCTCGACCCACCCAAACTGCCATTACACCTTCCCTGATCCCGCTCCGCCGTCCCAGCGAAGAGAGCGGATGGCTTTGCCGGGTTTGTCATTCCACTGCATCCCGAGGTGCGTTCCATTCCAAACCCCGCATACGCCAAATTTGCCGGCGGGAGAGCTCCTTTCGTTCCGTTCAGTTCCTGAATTGCGGCGTCACTTCACTCGCTCCCCCGCAAACGCCCTGATCCGGAATCATTGATGCGGAAATGCTCAATGAAGCCAGGGCGACTTCGCACCCTCAGCGCCTTGGCTTCATGACGCATATC
>Ga0209203_1001619_pt1 | contig 16232 bp, 8 predicted proteins | sample AD_UKC109_MetaG_FD_184423 | JGI IMG/M metagenome (GOLD analysis project Ga0209203, IMG submission 184423) | Active sludge microbial communities of municipal wastewater-treating anaerobic digesters from Hong Kong - AD_UKC109_MetaG (SPAdes)... | ecosystem: Engineered > Bioreactor > Anaerobic >... | reverse complement strand
GAAGTATTGTTTCCCCGGTCCAGAAAAAACAGGTCATTATGGTAACCTTTCTTAAGGCTATCCCGTTTGTATTTGCACGCATACTGAAACCTGTGTGTTGATGTACCCAAAGTGTCCTGTGAAGCCAGATACTGGCAGGACAGGATGGTAAGCAGCAATATTATCAGAAAAGTCCGGACTATCATCATGAATCTCCTATTCGATTTTGTGCCTCTCTGTCTGATGTTCCCCGTTCCACCCGTAAGCCTTTTTTGCCAAAATCCAGATTACATCGGATCGAAATCATAAAACTTACCCGGGGCGACAAAGTGGTTCTTTCTGAATACCCATTGTTGAAAAAACTTTTTTTATGTGTGCGATTCATGTAAGATATCTCTGATTTCAGGATCCACTTTCCATCACTGAAGCCTTTCTGCACCCCGCCGTTAATATTAATTCTTGTTGAAGTTTCGCTGTTTATGTATTTTCTTTTGGGGATACTTGTCAATCCCAAAGACAAACCCCATTCGTTCTCAAGATAGAACATATTGTTGGCGGATATCAGGATATAAGAGGTCAAAGTCCGTCCGTAAGTTTGGGCGTGTACGTCGGAAAAAGTCATATTGGCACTTACCGCCAAACGCCACCATTGGAATAATTGTTGGCTTGTAGATGCATTCAATGTGTACGAAGTGTTTTTGGATACGTTCACAGGTCTGGAGATAATGCTGTCCTCTGTGGCAGAGAGTTCTGACACAAAATCGTAAGCGTTTACGGCATGGGAAATCCTTGTTGTCAAATAATAACTTCGTGCCAATTGAGTCAGGAGTTGAAAAGTATGAGAGATATAAGGTTTCAGGTTCGGATTTCCCGTGGAATATTCATTGGCATATTCCCAGTGAATGTAAGGATCAAGCAAGTATGGTGTCGGCCTGTTAACCTTGCTGGCATAAGAAAAATTGACGGAATACCCTTTTTTCTGGTTGATGGCATACCTGGCATTGGCTACCCACAAAATATCTGTTCCTAAATAATTGATTATACTTCCAGTGTATTTATTTAGTTGTTCAAAGTGGGCTCTTTCTACACGGATACCTGCCGAATAGGTAACCCTATTCCCTGCAGAACCCCGGTAGTTCAGGTATCCGGCCAAAATATCCTCTTGATAATGGGTATCTTCACTTGCCGGAAGATTAAAATCCCATTCCTTTCCCAATTCAGTAAAGTGATTGTCCCTGTTTTTATAGTAAGTTTTAAGAAACTTGGCGCCTGTTTCAATAGAATGCTTTTCAGATAAATTGAGGGTAAGATCTCCATAGGTATTCAATGCCTTCCTGTCCGAGTTAGCCTCCCTGCGGGTATGGTTCAATACAATATCATTAAGCGAGGACACTTCAACTTCATCGGTATTATTATACCTCGAAGATGACACTTCTGCCACCAGTAAAAAAGCCGACCCTGTTTGTTTATTCAAAATTGCTTTATAATTCACAAAACCTGTTTTATTACCGGATGATAAGCCTAGTGTCATATTGTTAAAATAGTTTTCATCAACTATTTTTTGCTCATAATTATATGGAAAAACATTAATTGTGCTAAAAACACCAGCAATGGAATGTCTGTCATTAATCCTGTAGTGTAGGGAATGTTCTGTGGTTAAACTAAAATGCCAGCGACTCACATTGGTGATAAGCTGTTCCGTTTTTATATCCGGATTATCGTTGACAGTTTTTACTACCGAAATATTTTTTGAATATCCTGTACTCCCATAAACATAGGAAGAAAAACTCAATCCTTTATAGCGGTAACTTAACGTAGCGTTGATCTTTGGTGTAAATCGCTGCTTATCTGCGTTCACAGAAGATTGTGCATAAAAACGACCGCCCCCTTCCGGTAATTTCTTCAGCGTTAATTTGATTATAGCAGAGAGAGAACTGCCTGAAAATGCCACACCGGAAATCGGAATGACTTCAATGCTGGTTATGTCCCCGGCAGGTATTGCTTCCAGGTACGCTTTCAAATCATCACCCGAGAAGGACAACTTCCGGTCATCCACATATACTATTGCAGAAAGCCCGTTTACCTTTAAATCGGAAACACCAGGCAGGTAATTCAAAACCTCAATGCTTGTCCTGTCTTTTGCCATGGGACTGTTGACCATAGAAACAACATATCCATCGGGACGGTACCTTATGGGTGTATCCCTTATAGTAATCTCCGTTAATTTCTGTACGTCTTCTTCCAAAATGACAGTAGGTATAGTAAGACTTCCGCTTACCCAAATTTGTTCATTCCATTCATTGTAACCGGTAAAACGCACGTTCAAAAGGTAGTGTCCGGCTTTGCTTTTCAATACAAAGGATCCCTCTTGGTTGGTAACTCCCCAGGTAACTACATTTGCCGAGTCTGTATCAAAAAAACGTAACACTACAGTAGCCCCGGACACAGGAATACCCAGAGAATCAGTGACTGTTCCTGATATAATGTACGACGATACAGTTTCCTGGGACCACAAGGGGAAAAGTCTCGTACACATCACTATGAACAGAAAAAAAATATTTAGTCCTCGATGAATCAATATGTTATATTTTGGGTAAATTTAAAACAATGTCACTTTAAAGTCTATAGCCCTAGAAAAAGTTTCGGTAAAATGAGGGTTAATGAAATTTAAATCAACAAGTTATATTTCAAAAGTTTCGCCCTAATAGTTGAAAAAAGTTTATTTTCCCGCAATCTTCCTATTGATTTTGGATTTGCTTGAACGAATATTGTCTGTTGTTACATTTAACAACCCGGCAATGAGCTCATTCGAAAAACCCCTTTCGGATAATTTATGAATGAGTTTTTCCCGGTCGCTGAGCTGAGCGGGAAGGCTATTATGGTCATTGAAGATATTATTGAAAAGAGGATCTTGAATAATGGCAGAACATGATTTACGGTATTCTTTGTTTATACTGACAATTTTTTCCTGCAGGGTGTGATACAATTCCGGACAGGTTTTACGGTTCTTGTGAGCCAATCGGTTAACGTTAGCAACAAAGTCGGGAAGGATTCCCAGTGTACAATTGATTGCCGCCACAAAAAAACGCAATTGATCTATTTTTTGCTGCTGTATGATTTCCAGCCGTTTGTTTCTGACCGCTGTGTGCTTCCAATATAAGATTCCAAATGATAAAATCAGTGCGATGGCAAACAGGACTACGAAACCTATGATAAATGCCCTTTTCTTTAATTTTTCTTTCAGCAACTGTTGTTGCACTTCAGCAATATTGTATTTCTTTTCCAGTTCCAGGATTCGTTTTTCATTAACTACAGTATGATAGGTATGAAACGCATCCAGGGCTTTTTTGTAATTGTTGGAAGATTCTTTGTATTCTCCAGTTAGTGAATATAAAAAAGCAAGATGTTTATAAAATGAATAGTTGTCAATATTTAAAGAGTCTATGATCGCTTGAATACAGGCTTCTCCGTAAACAACGGCGCTGTCAATACGGTTCAGCTTCATATAAAACTGAGAGATATCAAACAGTATTCTTGGTTTATCGGTGTCATGCATTCCTTTTAAAGAATCATTCAGAGTACGTGCTATAAATTCATTAAATGAATGTCCTGTCTGATAATAATAAGCATTTATTTTATTTATATATAGAGTTAAATCATCGGGAATAGAATCCAAAGTATTTAATTGCAGCACAATTTCCTGAACTTCGTCAGTTTTTTTTAACAATATTTTAGAATAAAATAAGTTAATTAGCGTACCTATGTAGTTTCTGTGATTTTCAGTTTTTTGGCAAGCACTTAACTCCTTTTCAAAATAATCATCTGCTAAGTCATAATTTAAGTTACGTAAAGCAATATCCCCCATATACCCATACAGCAGCACCTGAAGCTGCGGGTCTTCCAGGGCATGGATTTTCATGACCTCTTCGGCCTCTTTCAAATGGAGGTATGGCAAGGTGTCCATGGGATTGAGTGCATAACGGACAATTCCCAGGTAGATCAGGGACCGGGCAAAGAGCAACGGGTCTTTACCGGCCCGGAACCAGTCCGTAGCAGACGAAATAATGGAATCGTCCCGGAATTCCACATAGGATTTATCCCTGGCTATGGTCAGCAACAAATTGTGATACGCCTGGTCAACCTCCGGATAATCGGAAATATTCATTTGTTCCAGGCTATCCAGGACAGTCTCGGGCATGTGGTTCAGCAGGCTGTCCAGCTTTGCCAGGCGTGCGTGCATTCCGGTTTGCCTGACTACCGTATTACAGGAAACCAGCAGCCATAAACCAAGTACTATCAACCGGGAACTTTTCATGCCGGAAAATTATGTGAAAACCCGTGAATTGTCCCACTAAGTTAAGAAAATCGCCGAAATTGTCTATTTTTGTTAGCTCACCGTCGTACGACGCATTACCTCTGTATTATGAAAAAAATTATTCTGTTGCTTTCTTTTTTTCTTGCTTCCGTTCTCTGGGTTGACAGCACTGCCTGCACGGTAGTGATTGCCGGTAAAAAAGCCACTGTAGACGGAAGCGTTCTGAATTCACACACCGATTGCGGACCGGACAGCCGTATACGGATCGTTCCCGGACAACGTTTTGCAAAAGGAGCCATGGTTCCCGTCTGGTGGGGACTGCTGGACAATACCCGCCCCATTGACGACTATGGAGAGATCCTGGGCACCATTCCCCAGGTGGAACAAACCTACACGTATTTTCACTCGGCCTATTCCCAGATCAACGAACACCAGCTGTGCATAGGCGAAAGCACCACCAACCAGCGGCCGGAGCTTGAACTGACCAAAGGGGAAGGGGATCAGATCATGACCATAGAACAGGTACAGGTCTTTGCCCTGCAACGCTGCAAAACAGCCCGCGAAGCCCTGGAACTGATGACAACCCTGATGGAAACCTACGGGTTTCTTCCTTCCTGCGGAAAAGATCCCGAACTGGTCACCCTGGCCGATCCCGATGAAGTATGGGTGCTGGAATTTTTTGCCGTGGGCAAAGGATGGAAAAAAGACAGCGGAACACCGGGTTGCATCTGGGCGGCGCAACGGCTGCCGGACGATCACGTGGCTGTAATTTCCAACTGGAGCGTGATCAAAGAAATTGACCTTTCCAAACCGGACGAATACCGTGCCTCTTCCAATTATATGAGTGTGGCCATAGAAAACGGCTGGTACGATCCCAACGGATCCATGCCCTTTATCTGGAGCAATGCCTACGCCGGGATCACCCCGCGCGAAGCCCACACCCACCGGCAATGGCTGTTCAATGCCCTGTACAACCCCGACCTTCCCGAACTGCCCCGGCGCTGGACCGACAATCCCTACCAGAACCTGAACCAGTACGGTCAGACGGTCGAACCCATTGGCATGTACCCCTTTTCTTTCAAACCCAACAAGCTGCTGACCATTAAAGACATCATGGATTTCCAGCGGAGCACTTTCACGGGGACCATTTACGACAAGGAAAACGATGCCGTGTGGTACGTCCTCGGCCCGGAAGGGAAGATGGTCAAAAGCCCGTTGGCTACCCCGTTTCCCAATGCCGAGTTGCAGAAACTCCTGAAGACCAACAGACGCCGCCTGGTTTCGCGTGTTGACGGAGAATACGGGTTCTGCGCCCAACTGCGCGGTGACCTGCCCGACGGGATCGGAGGCATTTACTGGGTATTTGTGGACAACGCCTATACCTCGCCTTACATTCCTTTTTTCACCGGCATGACCCAAACGCCTGCGGTTTACATGGAATACCATCCCGACCACTATTCCGACACCTCTGTCAGATGGGCCGTGGACGTGGTGGATAATTTGCTGAACCTCTGCTACCAGGAAGCCAAAAAAGACCTGGTCCGGCTACGGGACCCCATGGAACAGTCGTTCTTTGAAAAAAACCGGGAAATTGAACAGCAATACCTGGCCCTGTACCGCACCAATCCGCAAGCGGCCACGGAACTGCTGAATGATTATGCGGGGGAATGCGCCACTACCATCATGCAAACTTACAAAACATTGCGCAACACGCTTTTTGAAAAATATACAAACAACAAACTAAGATAATTTATGAGCTTGGACAGAAGGAATTTTCTTAAGGCCGCCGGAGGTTTGGCAGCCCTGACCATCCTCCCCAGGCATGTCCTGGGAGGTAACGGCTTTATTGCCCCCAGCGACCAGCTGACCAAAGGGATCATTGGTGTGGGCGGTATGGGCCGGGGACATATCGCCTACCAGGGATCCCGGTTGGTCGCCGTATGCGATGTAGACACCAAACATTTGGAAGCCGCCGTCAAAATGGCCCCCGACAAGGTCCGCACCTATGCCCGTTTCATGGACCTGATCAAAGATCCCAACGTGGATGTGGTACACATAGCCACCCCTCCCCACTGGCACGGGATCATGGCCGTGGAAGCCGCAAAGGCCGGTAAGGACATCTGGTGCGAAAAGCCCATGACGCGCACCATTGGGGAAGGCAAACGGGTCATGGAAGCCGTAAAAAGGAACTCCCGCGTATTCCGGCTCAATACCTGGTTCCGTTTTTCGGATACATTTTACGGACTGGGAACCACGGTAAAACCCCTTAAAAAACTGGTAAACAGTGGCATGCTGGGCTGGCCGCTGAAGGTGACCATATCCCGCCACACCGGGTTCGACTGGAAATTCTACTGGACGGGAAAAGAAAACCTGGTCCCCGAACCGGTTCCCGAAAACCTGGACTACGACCTCTGGCTGGGGCCCGCTCCCTACAAACCCTACAACCCGCACCGGGTGCACCAGACTTTCCGCGGGTACTGGGATTACGACGGCGGAGGCCTTTGCGATATGGGGCAGCATTACATGGACCCGGTCCAGTACCTCCTGGACAAGGACAACGAAAGTCCGGTAAAAGTAGAAGTAGACGCCCCGCAACAACACCACGACGCAGTAGGCACCTGGCGCAGCATTACATACACCTATGCCGACGGGTGCCAGATCGTACTCTGGGGAGATGACTACGGAGATCCCGATACCCCGTACATAGCCGGACCCAACGGGAACGTGTACCCCGGGTTCCGCTGCGACATACCCGACTGGCAGCTGAAACTGGCCGATTTTCCGGAACCTGCCCCTCAACAGACGGATTTCATGGAATGCATCCGTACCCGCAGGCCATTTGCCCTGAACGAAACCAACGGTTTCCGGAGCTGCACCCTGGTCAACATGGGCGCTGTTGCCGTTCGGCTGAACCGTACGTTGCGTTTTGATAACGATACAATGGAATTTATTGACGATCCGGCAGCCAACCGATTGCTGGAACAACCCATGCGCGGACCCTGGAAAATCTGAACATTATGAAAAAGACAATCTCAATAATACTGCTAATCCTCCTGGGCACGCTGTCCTCATTGCACGCCCAGGATGCGCACCGAACGGCCGCCACCAAGGTGGGCGATGCGCTGAACCAATTGCCGGCTGCCAATGAAGCCCTTTTCAGCCGGCTGATGGAAGATCTCTTATCTACCGGCCAGGAAGGCGTCCTGATGCTTGCCCAAAGGCTCCGGAGCGACGGAACGTCCCTGCCACAGGCAGAATATGCCCTGGACGGCATGGTACAATACGTAACCCGCCCCGGAGTGGAAGATGGTATCCGCACGGAAGTGGCGCAGCATTACGCCAAAGCCCTTGAACAAACGGAAGACCCCCTGATCAAGGCCTTTTTCATCAGGCAGCTGCAATTGCTGGGCTCGCCCGAAAGCCTGAATAATCTGGCCCCTTATATGTTCTCCGAAGATCTGGGAGGCACTGCCATTCGGGCAATCACTGCCATTGGAGGCCCGGCAGCGGTTGATCTGTTGCTGAGCGCGCCTTTACGGGCCGAGACCATTACCGGCCTGGGCCGGCTGGGATCCCCCCTGGCGGAAAAACTGCTGATGAGCCTGGCCCAAACCGGCAACGAAGGGCAGCTTCCCCTGGTCTGGCAATCCCTTTCCCGATGCGGAACCATGGCTGCCTTTGACGTGATGGCCAATGCTCCGGCATACGATTTTCTGCATTACCTGGAACGGGTAGCCACGGCCGATCCCAAAAAAGCCACAAGGGCACTCCGCTCCCTGATCAAACCCGGCAACGATTCCCAGGTAAGGTGCTTTGCCCTGTCCCTGCTGCTCGACCTGCAACAAGAGAAAGAAATGCGGAGCGTCCTGCGTGCCCTGAACGATGCGGACCGTTCCTACCGCAGAACCGCCCTGGAAGGCACCCGCACGTTCCTCTCGCCGGTGGTCAACTCGGCCGTAATGAAAAAAATGAAACGCCTTTCCGCACCGGCACTTGCCGATGTGATCGACTGGCTGGGAACGCAGCGCAATCCCGCCCTCATTCCTTACATTGCCGATCCCTGGCTGGCTCACGAAGATTTGGAAGTGGCCTCTGCCTCGGCCCGGGCCATTTTGAATACGCCGGGAGAACAAAGTCCGCAGATCCTGGCCGGGATGCTCATAAGCCCCGATTCCCTGAGGACCGACCTGGCTCTGGAGTGTTTGCTGGCTTCGGGAGGTGATGTGGTGCAGTCCGTTTTGAATGTGTACCCCCACACCTCAACGGCCGGGAAAACGGCGGCATTGGCCTTGCTGGGAGCACGCAAATCCCGGGAAAACGAACCGTTGGTGCTGGAAGCCCTGGCGAATCCTTCTCCGGAAGTTCGCCTGGCCGCCGCACGTGCTTTAAGCGGTGTGGTCCGTCCGGAAAACCGGGAAACGTATTTCCGCCTGCTTGAAAATTCCCCGGAGGAATTAACCGAACCCCTGCAACAGGCCGTTCTGGCCAGCCTGTTCGGATACGGGGCAGAAGAACAATATGATATATTGATGGCCCGGATGCAACAGGCCGGTGCGGGATCGCAATCGCTCTATTATGCGCCCCTGGCGGGGACCGGGACCAAGAGGGCCGTTGACTTTTTGAGCGACCGCTATCTGGAAGAAGGGAACATTCAGGATTACATTGCCCTGATCAACCAGTGGAACCCGGCCGGTGCGCAAAAGGTGGTCTTTTTGCGTAAAGCACTGGAACGCGTCGACCGTCCGGAAGATATTGTCGCTCTGCTGGGGCAAATGAGGAATACCGGCGCATTCCAGGCCATGGTGGCATCGGCCCCCTACCTGGATTCGGCCTATAAAGACATTGCCCTGACAGCGGCCATGAACATTTACCGGCTGGCGGTGAACCACAAGGAATTCCACGGTCCGCAGGTAACAGCATGGATGGAAAAGGTGCTGCAGATCCTGGAAAAAGCCGATTATACGGATAGCATTTACGACATACAGAACGTGAAGAAATACCTGGCCGAATTGCCGGAGGATCGTGGGTTTGAGCAGATTTTCAATGAAAATGATCTGGAAGGCTGGCAGGGTCTGGTGGGCAATCCCGTTTCCCGTAGCAAAATGGACCCGAAGGAACTCGCCCGGGCACAGGAAGAAGCCGACAAAGTGGCATTCAGCCAGTGGGTGGTCGAAGACGGGAAACTGCTGTTCCTGGGCAAAGGCGACAACCTGTGTACCAAAAAAGCTTACGGAGATTTTGAGATGTACGTGGACTGGCTCCTTTACCCGGAAGGCCCCGAGGCCGATGCCGGGATCTACCTTCGTGGGTCGCCCCAGGTACAGATCTGGGATACAGCCCGTGTTCACGTAGGAGCCCAGGTGGGATCCGGGGGTCTGTACAACAACGCGAAAAACCCGTCGGCTCCTACACATGTGGCCGACAACCGGTTGGGCGAATGGAACAGCTTTTTCATCCGCATGGAAGGAGAACGTGTTACGGTGTTCCTGAACGGAGAGCTGGTGGTGGACAACGTGATCATGGAGAATTACTGGGACCGCTCACAGCCCATTTTCCCTTACGGGGCCATTGAACTCCAGGCGCACGGGAGCAAGGTCGCCTACCGCGATATTTACGTGCGGGAACTGGAACGCCCCCAACCTTTTACGCTATCTGCAGAAGAAGAAGCCGAAGGGTTCCAGATCCTCTTTGACGGAACCACATTGCACCAATGGACCGGCAATACGACCGATTATTTCACTCGTGACGGCGTATTGGAGGTCCGGCCTACCGATCAGGGGTTCGGAGACCTGTACACCGTGAAAGAATACGACGACTTCATTTTCCGCTTTGAATTCAAGCTCACCCCGGGAGCCAACAACGGGGTGGGAATTCGTACACCCGGTACCGGAGACGCTGCTTACGAAGGCATGGAGATCCAGATCCTGGACCATTACGATCCCATTTACCAGCCCTGGTTGCTGGATCACCAGTACCACGGATCCGTCTACGGGGTGATCCCGGCCCATAACCGCGATGCCCTGCGGCCCGTGGGAGAATGGAATCAGGAGGAAATCTACGTCAAAGGCACGTACATCCGCGTTACGTTGAACGGGGAAGTCATCACGGAAGGTGACATCTCGGCAGGTCCCATAGACGGCCGGGAGCATCCCGGGCTGGAGCGTAAGGGAGGAAAGATAGGGTTCCTGGGACACGGATCCAGGTTGTGGTTCCGCAATATCAGGATCAAGGAATTGTAACTTTCGGGAATTATTTTTTAGTCAGGATGTATTCCCCGTCCAGGGATTGTCCGTCAAAAAGAAGGTCTCCGTCGTAATACAACACCATTGTGGTTGAGTCCAGTGAACGGATCTCGACCACATCGCTTACGGTGGCACTGCCTACTATTACCCGGACATAAATATAAATGCCGTCCAGGGTGTAGGTGGGTGTATAGGTAGGCGCCGATACGGGAGCCGTGTATCCCATGGTCCCGTCTTCCCGGAATGTAACGGTGTAAGCGGGTTCATCGTTGTAACTCCATGTTCCCAGCAAGTCGGATACGGAATAATGTTTCTGGCAGGATACGGTTAGCGTTGCAAACAGAGCCATTGCCAGCAGCCCCTTGATCATGCGGATTCCTTGTTTCTTCATTGGTAGTATATCTTATTTTAGTTCGTATTCAAAAACAGCCAGCACCGGGTAATGGTCAGAGACGTAAGGAACGCCAAAGTCATCGGTTACGGTACGGTAGGACAGCGCTTCTGCACCGCGGTAAAATATATGGTCTATGGGAGCCCCGTTGTACGAACCCCATCCGTTGTATGTGGATAGGGTATCGGTAAGAGGTGCCTCCTGTCTTGCATCCAAAAAGTGTGCCTTAACCGGCTCAAAGAGCGGATCATCAATAGTCGCATTGAAATCCCCGGTAATAAAAATGACGGGAGAGTCCACGGTAATCTCCGCGATCCTGTCCATCAAAAGGCGTGCGGACTCTTTTCGCGCCACCTTGCCTATGTGGTCAAAATGCGTATTGAACAAATAAAAGGAGTTCCCGGTTTCCTTGTTTTTAAAAGCGCCCCAGGTAACGATCCTTTTGTGTGCGGCATCCCATCCCAGGGAAGGTATATCTGGCGTTTCACTCAGCCAGAAATCTCCTTCCCGCAACACCTCGAATTTGTCCTTCAGATAAAATACGGCCGAGAATTCCCCCAGGGAATCCCCGTCTTCCCGTGCCACTCCCAGTTTGGCGTAAGCCGGGAGGCTGTCCAGCAGGTAATGGATCTGTTCCCATACCGGTTCCTGCACGCCAAAGACATCTGGTTGCAGTGTATTGATCATTGTGATGGAAGCCGGCTTGCGGATATTCCAGTTGTGCTGCCCGTCATCCACCAACGACAGGCGGATGTTGTAAGACATGATTTTCAGTGTTTCAGGTCCCCGGGAACAGGCAGTCGGGAATAAAAAAGTTCCCGCTGTCAAAAGAGACAGTAAAATTTTAATCGGCTTTATCATATTCAATGGCAATTTTTAATTCGTTCCTCCGTACATATTCGCATCGCTGGCCGGTTCTCCGTTGACTGTACCCGTATTGGTGCAATCTTCCGGGGCGGGTCCCGATACAAAGAAACCGCAAAAGCCACCCACAAAGCAATTCATACCTAACTCTGTATTAATGTAACCGCTAACGGGTCCGGAATTGGAGCAGCTTTTCAATTCGCCTCCTGAAGAATAATCGCCACGTCCGGTAACCCCTATTACACCTCCCACAAATTTGCTTTTGCCGGTTTGGCTTACTCTTGTTACCGCTCCGGAATTTACACAACCGGTAAGATTTCCGGCTTCGTTGAACGCACAAATTCCGGCTATGGCAAAATACGTATCGTCCATTTCCGTTTCCGTACCGGTTATGGTTCCCGAATTCGTACATTCGTTGATTTTTCCTCTCAGGTTTTCGGCCACAACACCTCCCACAAAGAAAGATCCCGTAACGGTTCCCGAATTTTCATTCATTTCCAGAGTTCCGCCGCTGGTATTGGACGCCACCACACCTCCGGCACTCTTGCGCCCGGTAACAGATCCGCTGTTGATGCAGTTTTTCACCTTGTAAAGGGTAGTTCCTGTAGTGTAACGGGAAACAACCCCGCCGGCCGAATAACCGGATACAACGCCGCGGTTCTCACAACCGTCTACCATGGAAGATGAAACACCTGCAATACCTCCGGATACGGTTATGTTCGTAATATCCCCCTCCGTTATGCCTTCTTCATCCTGCGAACCTTCAGCTATGCCGCTTAACGGGGTGGTAATGGTTCCCGTATTCAGACATTGTTTCAACATACCTTTTGTATAAGCGGTAATTCCACCTGCAATCCAGGTAGAATTTACCGGCGCATAATTTTTACAATTGATGATATCCGAACCGGATCCATCCACCATGGCAGCAATGCCGGCGGCAGAACCCTCAGTGGCATTGATAGCAGCTTGAGCTTCGTTCACGCATCCTTCCACCGATGCATTATCGGTAAGCGTACCCGCAATACCCCCGACACTCGAATTTCCCGTAACTGTACCGCTGTTAGTTCCCTGATTGATAGTTAATAAAGCGCCGGAAACAGAACCACAAATACCTCCTACACTGTTTAATCCTTCCACCTCTGCAGCGTTACTGCAACCATTTACCCGGTATGCATTGTCCCCGTAAAAATACCCGGCAATCCCGCCCACTGCGGTTTCACCCCGGATCATTCCGGCATTTTCACAATCCAGAATATCCGAAGAAATATTGCCCCCGGCTATACCTCCGGTCCAGGCAGATTCCTCTTCTTCCGTTCCCTGAGAAGTAATGGATCCGGTATTGGAACAATTCTCTGTGGTGCAGGTAAGGTATTGCACCCCGCATATCCCTCCCAGATTGTCAGACCCGGTTATATTTGATTTGTTTTCACAATTCTCTATGACACAGGTAACCCTGGAATAACCGCATATGCCTCCCGTGAAAGAAGCGCCTTTAATGAAGGCATCTGAAAGGTTAACACAATCTTTGATCAGGGAACCATCGTACTGATCCCCGCAAATTCCCCCTGTCATATTTTCGGTTCCCTGTACGGCACCTCTGTTTTGTGAATTCCTGATCGTGGCATCAATACCGGAATAGCCGCATATCCCGCCGGTGGATTCGATCCCTTTTACGACCGCCCCGGCCTTGTTTTCACAATAACTGATAACAGACGTTGTTTGCGTTCCTGCAATCCCTCCGGTTTCGTACAATCCTTCAACCGAACCACTATTGGAACTGTAGGAAACAACAGCCGGATTATGATACAGATCCGTAGTCATTACCCCTGCTATACCTCCCGTAGAGACGCTTGTACTGTTCCCGGAAACTTTGATGGAGCCGCGGAAATGACAATTGTTTACGGTACCGCCGGCAAGGGTTCCGCAAATGCCGCCGGTTGCCATGTATTGATAATCTCCGGGAGTAACGGTGACGGAACAGGACTGGTCCAGGATCAGATCCCTTATTTCAGCATTGATAACCGAACCGAAAAGTCCTGTAGATCTGTAGGTCGTCCCTGTTATGTTAAGGTTACTGATCGTATGGTTATTCCCGTCAAAAGATCCTGAAAAACTGCTGTTTCTCTCGTTGAACAACAGGTAATAGGTATGTTCCCCTATGGGAGTCCAGTCTGCAACGGAAGACATATCCAGATCTGCCAGCAAATGTACGGTACTGTCGCTGTCCATCCAGGGTCGGAGGTCTTTTTTGTCGTTGACATCATCCCGGAAAGCGATCAGGTCTTCCGGAACGGATATTCCCAAAGGACGTTGTGTGACGTGCAAAAAGGCTATGGTATCGTTTACCGTCTTGAATGCAAGGATGGCCGTCCTGGCCTGGGTGCTTTTGGATGTATCGGCAATAAAAGTAAACGGGTATTCTCCCCGCCCTCCCGCTTCCTGCCCGGGGGCAAGGTTGCACCAGGAAGCATTGCTGCCTTCGTAAGTCCAGGTTGTATCTGAAAAGAGAGAAAAATCATAATTTCCTCCCCTGCAGGGAATGTCAATGTCCGTAGTGCTCAATGTGAGGGTATCGGCAGTCACGGGCGGATCGGGATCGTCAGGACCGCTCCCATAAGCCTGGAAAACGGTAATCACGGATTTTATATTGCTGTTGGATTTTGACTGGATCACCACGTCCTGTGCGCGGGCTGCCCCTGAAGTGTTTTTTGATACTGAAAAACGCAGGTAAACCGTCTTGACGGATGTTGAGACCGATGAAAGATTGGTAGTACACCATGCTTCCGGAATATCTACCGTCCAGGCGGAATTGGACGTGACCGCAACCGTATCCACCCCTCCTTCGCTGTCAAAATGCAGTTCCTGCGGATGAGAATTGATGTAATAGACCGTGTCTTCTTTTTTACAACCTGTAAAAGCCAGGGTCAGAATCAAGAAAACAATGGGAATAGAAAGGATTTTTTTCATTTTGCACAAAATGGAAAAGTATATTGCAAAGATGCGTAAAACCTGCTAAATGTTGCGCTATACCATTAAAAAAATGTAATTTCGCTTTTATGAAAAAAGGATGGCGTCTGTTGATTATTGTCCTCGGATCGCTCGTGCTGTTGTCGGTCATTCTGACAACTGCCATTGCCCTGATCTTGTCACCGGAACGGCTGACCGGACTGATCAACCGTTATGCCAACCAATACCTGGACGCCACGGTTTCATTGTCGGAAGCATCGGTCAATGTGCTGAAAAATTATCCCAATGTTACCATTACTCTTGAAAACGGTCAGATAATTGTTCCGTCTCCTGATCCTGAAAAAGCATGGGAAGATTCGCTGCTGACCTTCAACAAGATTGAAGCCGTTATAAGGCCGCTATCCCTTATAAGGAAAAGGCTTCTGATCCCGAGCCTTTACCTGGAAAACACCTCCATCCGCCTTTTTACAAGCACCGGCGATCGCTCCAACTGGGAAATCTTTTCCGGCACATCCGGGAAAACAACCTCTGCCGGTTTTACTTATTCCATTGGAAAACTGAGTGCTTCCGATACCCTTCATTTTGCTTACGAAGACCTGGCAGACACGGTGATCTACCGCGTTAGCATACGGGAAATGACGGCTAAATCCCCTTTGACCGGATCTGCTCTCCAAACAGATATCGAGTCCTATTCCAATACACTGATCGTGGGAAAAGACACATTGTTCAACCGCATCCCTTTTTTGGTCAAAGGATACATAACCCTGGAAAATAATTTTGACGACTATTATTTCAGGGACTGTGAAACGGTCCTGGGCAATGTGCCCCTTTATATCAACGGGTTCATGGGATTGCGCCCTGACAGTCTGGAATTGAAAGCCCTTTGCCGGGTGGATTCCACCGGCTTTGAAGATTTTTCAGATGCCGTTCCCGATATGATCCTGCCCCCGAATCTGATAAAGGCCCCTGATATGCCCCTGTCGCTGGAAGTACAATTGAACGGAGCCTATTGTTACGGAAGCGGCGAATTTCCGGTATACTCGGCTCACCTTGAAGCAGGCCCCGGAAGCTTGTCCTATATCCCTTTAAAACTGGTGTTCCCTTCTTTCCTGGCAAAAATATCGTCATCCTTTGACCCGCAAAAAGGAGATGAAGGGACACTGAGCGTTCACGGGCTGGATGTTGCCAGTCCGGCATTGAAGGTTACCCTGGCGGGAACCGTTTCTTCCATGTTCCGGGATCCTTCGGTAATAGTCTCGGCAAAAACTCATTTCGTTCTGGACAGTCTTGGCTCCCTTTTAACCGATTTGCCCCGGCATACCGCTAAAGGTGATGTAAATGCATTATTGGAGGCTGATTGCAAAATAAGCGATCTGAATTTTACGGGATTGGGCAATGTGTTGCTAAAGGCGGATGTTTCGACCAAAGGATTCAGCCTGGACATTCCTTCGGACAGTATCTTTTGCCGTGCCGG
>Ga0209203_1001614_pt1 | contig 16254 bp, 13 predicted proteins | sample AD_UKC109_MetaG_FD_184423 | JGI IMG/M metagenome (GOLD analysis project Ga0209203, IMG submission 184423) | Active sludge microbial communities of municipal wastewater-treating anaerobic digesters from Hong Kong - AD_UKC109_MetaG (SPAdes)... | ecosystem: Engineered > Bioreactor > Anaerobic >... | reverse complement strand
GCCAACGTCGTTGAACGTATGTGTCACCTGCTCTCCGGAACCCACCGCTCCATCGCCGAAGTCCCATGCGTAGCTGACGATGGTCCCGGGATCGAAGGAAAGCCCCGCGTCGAACGCCACCTGCAACGGGCCCTCGCCGGAGGTCTTGTCCGAGGTCATGAAGGCCACCGGTGCTATCGCGCTGCAGTCCGGGAACAACCACGCCGTATCGGAGGCCGAAAGACCGGCCGCATCGGTCACCGTCAATCGCACCTCGTAGGAGAACTCCTCACCATCGCACCCTTCCCCGGTGATCAGGGCATTGGTCACCGGGTCGTTGTCGATCGGCTCCGGATGCACATGGGTGTTGTGATGAAGCACCGTGCGCCAGGCATAGGCCAGCTGACCGGGCCCGTGCTCGGCATCGGTCACCGTGGCCTGCAACGGGACGTTCGTGGTGACGCCCACCGGGTAGGATGCCCCGTCAACGGGAGCGTCGATGGTCACCTGGGGCGGAGAGTTGTTGACCGAAACGATGAGTTGGACACTGCCTGTATTTCCACCCGGGTCGGTAACGGTCAGCTGGACGGTATGGGTAGTCGGGGTGGCGGGCGCCGCGGTGAACGTGTGCATGGGGTCCGCATCCGTGCTGGTGTTGCCATCCCCGAAGTCCCAGAGGTAGCTCAGGGCCTGCCCCTCCGGATCAGTGGACCCGCTTCCGGTGAACTGAACTTCAAGCGGCGAGGGCCCGAAGACCACGTCCTGGGTGGCCGCCGCGACCGGATCAAGGTCCACCGTGTTGGCATACACGATGCGCCGAACGGCGTTCTGGTTGTAGGCGATGTACCACAGGGCACCGTCGGTTCCTTCCCCCACGTAGACGATCGCACCAAGCGCGGAGGCGAAGTCGCTCACGGATACGGCCTGGTCCGCCGGGTCGAACTCGAACTTCCTGATCCAACCACCTGGATAGTCCGCATGGAAATAGACGTTCTGGTAGCCCTGCGGGAATTGGTCTCCCTGGAACCAGGTCCCGGCGATCGAGGCCCAGCCCCCGAACCGCGGGCCAGGGACCGGCGACGCCGGGTCGTCCAGGTCGTAGGAAACGGCCGTGGTGCCGTTCCAGGCCGCACACCGCGACTGGTTCCCATGCCGGAAGTCGATCGGTGGCCGGGTGTGCATGAAGCGCGGCGTCCACTGCGGGATCTGGTAGTTCGCATCGCAGGGATTCGGGAACGGCTTCGGATGGACCTGGGTCTCCTGGATCAAGAGGTCCTGGAACCGGTAGTGCGGGATCGTGCAATTGACGCCGTCGTACAACGGGTTGGGCGCATCCAGGTTGGCGGTCACGGCGTTCCAATAGCCCGTGTGGGGGTCCATGCCCTCGAAGAGCGGCCATCCGAAATTGAGCCCGCCTTCATTGCACACGTGCAGGTCCTCCCAGGTGCTCCAGCCCACATCGCCGATGTACAGGCTGCCGGGATCGCCCAGCGAGGGGTCGGTGCTGCCTGTGCCGGGTCGCAGCGTCATGCGATAGGGGTTCCGAAGGCCCATGGCCCACACCCGCGATCGGGGTGATCGGGGATCATCGGCGTCATAGAACGGGTTGGAAGGAACACCATCACCGGTCGCCGGGTCCATTCGGACCACCTTTCCATTGAAGCAGTTCACCAATTGCGATCGGAAGGCCCCCACGTTCTCCGCCGGACGGATGATGCCATCGGCCAGGGCCTGTGCCCAGTAGGTCCCGTTGGCACTCCCGGCGTCCACCAGGCTGTAGCTGGCTCCATCGCCGAAAGCGGCGAGCAGGGTGCCGTCCGTTCCGAAGACCAGCTGACCGGTGCTGTGGGATTCATGCAACAGTGGAACACCGGTCTGTGCGGTCTCGCCCAACAACACGGTCCTGCTTCCGGGATCGGTGATGGACAGGCCGGGTCCCGTGGCCGTGAATCGTGCGATCCGCATGATCGTTGCCGCGAAGTACTCGTTCGTGTTGGGGTCGTACTGCGGCGTGCCATGGTTCATCAAATGGTGGCGGTCCACGGCATACAGCACATAACAATGCCCGTTGTTCAGGAAGTCCGGGTCAAGCGCGAATCCCAACATGCCATGATCACGCCAGTTGCCCACCTCGTCGGAGATGTCCAGGAATAACGTGGGAAGCAAGGCGCCCCCCTCGTAGAGCCGCACCGTGCCGCGCTTCTCCCAGATGTACATGCGCCCATTGGCATCATGCGTGAAACCCACGGGGTTCACCAACCCGGTGATCATGGACTGGTCCACGAACCCGGACGGCACGTTCTGGGCTTCGGCGATCACCGGATGGAGCAGGGCAATGACCAGCCAGCCGGCAACTTGCGGAAGGAGGACGGCTCTTGGGGGCAGCTTGGGCAAATGATCCATTCGTCGACGAAATTGTGGCCTTGGTCGACCAAAACTACCGGAACGTCGTACCCACGTCAAGAGTGGCGGAAGTGTGGCCGTGGTAGCTTTGGCACATGGAGCACCGACGCATGGTGGTACGCGGCAGGGTCCAGGGGGTCTGGTACCGGAAGCACACCCGTGAGAAGGCCTTGGAGCTCGGGCTCCGGGGTTGGGTGATGAACCAGCCCGATGGATCGGTGCTGGTCGAGGCTGAGGGAGATCCGTTGGCGCTGGACGCTTTGGAAGCCTGGTGCCGGCAAGGTCCGCCAAAGGCCCGCGTGGACGCGTTGGAGATCACCCGGGGACCAGTGAACGGATACCAGGACTTCGATGTCCGCCGGTGAACGCCTGTTCGTGGCCCAGGCCTTGACAGCGGTGCAACGGAACACCCTGCAACGCGACCTGGCCCTGCCCACGGGATGGCGGCCCGTCCCTCCTGCCAATTGGCACCTCACGCTGTTCTTCGCAGGCACGATGCCGACGGATGGCTGGCGCGACCGTGCCACCGCCCTTGCCACCGTGGCAGCGCAACACATGCCTTTTGAAGTCACCGATGCCGGCTTGGAGGTGGTGATCGGGCGCGACCGGATGGTCTGGTTGCGGTTCGCTCCGCACCCGGCGTTCGATGCCCTTCACCGTGACCTGGCCGCAGCGTTCGAACTACCGCCGGATCCCCGTTCGCCGCACTGGCCCCACGTCACGTTGGCCCGTTCCCGTCAGGAGGCCAAGCCCCCAGTGGCAGGGCCTGACCTGCCAACGTCCATGAGCATCCACGAACTCACGCTCTTCCGATCGGAACCGGGTGATGGCCAGCCCAGGTACGTCCCGCTGGCACGATACCCACTTCAGAAAAGCTCGAGCTGACCTTCCGGCGGTGGTCTGAACTGGTCCATGGCCAACGGAGGCATGCTCCGCCCGCTGAAATGGCGCTCCCGGAACACGGTGAACATCCTGGCGATCGCGTCGGCATGCGCCCCTTCCCCGCGCATCCGGCGGCCGAAGCGGCTGTCGTTCATGCGTCCACCATGCGCATGGGCCGTCTGGGCCATCACTTTCGATGCCCGATCGGGCAGATGGTCCTGCAACCACCTGCGGAAGACCTCGCCCACCGCCCCGTTCGTGCGCAGCATCGTGTAGCCTGCGGAACGTGCTCCGGCTTCCGCTGCAGCCTTCAATACCGCGGGAACGCCCGCATCGGTCAGGCCGGGAATGATCGGCGCCACCATCACATGCACCGGCACCCCTGCTGCGCTCAGCTCGCGGACCGCACGCAGGCGATTGGCTGCCGTGCTCGTGCGCGGTTCCAGGTCCCGTCGCAGGTCCTCGTCCAACGTGGTGATGCTCAACGCGACCGATGCGAGCCGCCTGGACGCGAGTTCCGAGAGCAGGTCCATGTCCCGCAGCACCAGGGCGTTCTTGGTGATCAAGCGGACGGGATGCCCGAAGGCCAGGAAGACCTCCAGCAGCCTGCGGGTGATCCGCTCCTTCCGCTCCACGGGTTGGTAGGGGTCCGTGGCTCCGCTCAGCATGATGGGGTCGACCTGCCAACCGCGCTTGCGCAGCGTCCGCTCGAGCAGTTCCGGGGCGTTCCGTTTCACCAGCACCACCTGCTCGAAGTCGAGCGCGGCATCGTAGCCCCAGTATTCATGGGTCGGACGGGCGTAGCAGTAGCTGCAGCCGTGTTCGCACCCTTGATAGGGGTTCAGGCTCCAGGTGAAGGGAATGTCGGGGCTGTTCACCCGGTTCAGGATGCTCTTGGGGAACACCTCGACGACCCGGGTGGGGCGATCGAGTTCCTCGGGCTCGTCGATGCCTTCCGGATGCACCGCACCATACTGCCGTTGCAGGAAACGGTTGGACAGCGCTCCTCCCGCTCCCCTTCCCTTGACTAATTCCCCGTCGCCCGCCATGCCGAGAAGATAGCCCAATGTGCTCGTTGCGTTCCCCTGACGATCGCGCCTGCAGGGACCGGTTATCTTCGCCGCCCTTTCCAGGAACATGCTCAGAACCACCCTCCTTGCCACGCCGCTGCTGCTGATCGCCTGCGGTGCTCCGTCCGATCACCAAGGGACCACGGACCGGACGACCGACAGCAGTGCCACGGCGCACGACACCGCTTCGCTGATCCTTCCCGGCGAGGCCCACTTCAAGAGCCTCCGCCAGCTGACCTTCGGCGGCGACAATGCCGAGGCCTATTGGAGCTTCGCCGGCGACAAGCTGGTGATGCAGGCCACCAACCCGGCCTGGGGCGACAGCTGCGACCAGATCTTCGTGTTCGATCCGTTCCAGGACGACCTGGCCGCGGCGAAGCCGAAGCTCATCAGCGTGAACGGCGGCCGCACCACCTGCAGTTACTTCCTGCCGGGCGACAGCCTGCTGCTCTACGCAAGCACCCACCTGGCGGGAAGTGCCTGCCCGCCCGTTCCCGAGCGCCAGCCCGGCGGCAAGTACGTGTGGCCGATCTACGAGACCTTCGACATCTTCGTGAGCGACCTGAAAGGCAACATCCGCAGGCAGCTCACCGACGCCCCGGGCTATGATGCCGAAGCCACGGTAAGCCCCACCGGCGATCGCATCGTGTTCACCAGCATGCGCGATGGCGACCTGGAGCTGTACACGATGAATATCGACGGCAGCGACCTGAAGCGGGTGACCAACACCATCGGCTACGATGGCGGGGCCTTCTTCAGCCCGGACGGCACCAAGCTGGTCTGGCGCGCCTCCCGCCCCGGCACGCCCGAAGAGGTGAAGGAGTACCAGGACCTGCTGGACCAGGGGCTGGTGATGCCGACCAACATGGAGGTGTTCGTGGCCAATGCCGACGGCAGCGACGCCCGGCGGATCACCGACCTGGGAAACGCGAACTGGGCTCCGTTCTGGCACCCCTCCGGCGAGAAGATCGTCTTCGCCAGCAACCACGCCAGCCAGCGGGGCTTTCCCTTCACCCTGTACATGATCGGCATCGACGGCACCGGACTGGAAAAGGTGAGCGACGGTGACACCTTCGATGCCTTCCCGGTCTTCAGCCCGGACGGCCGGCACCTGGTCTTCAGCAGCAACCGGAACAACCACGGCACGCGAGAGACCAACCTGTTCCTGGCCGAATGGCAGGAATGAGGTCCGGCCTCCACGCACGACCTTCGCAGAGCATGGCCTCCGGCAACGATGCGCACACTGGCTGGATGCAGCGTCTGGCCACGCGCTGGGGTGTTTCGCCGGCGCGGGTGCTGGTGATCCTGCTGGTGTTCACCTGCACGGGTTTCACGGTGCTCTTCCTGAAACGGCCCGTGGTGGCCTGGATCACCGGTGGTGAACAGACCCTGGTCTTCTCGGTCCTCTACTACCTGCTGATCCTGCCGGTCTACAACCTGCTGCTGCTCTTCTATGGCGCGGTGTTCGGGCAGTTCCGCTTCTTCTGGGAATTCGAGAAGCGTTTCTTCGGAAGGCTGTTCGGGCGGGGACGTTAGCTCATCGCCCCTCCAAGGCGCGCGCCACCAGGCGCACCTGGGTCGTGATGTCCTTCCTGAGCCGGCACTCCCAGATGGTGACCACGCGCCACCCGTTCCGTCTCAGCTGAGCGGCCTTACGCCGGTCACGCTCCCGATTGCGCGTCAACTTCTCGTTCCAGAAGGAGCTGTTGGTCTTGGGCCTGCGAGGCTTGCAGTGGGGACAACCGTGCCAGAAGCAGCCGTGCACGAAGACCGCCACCCGGCGGCCCAACCAGGCCACATCAGGCCTTCCGGGTACGCTTCGCGGATGCAGCCGATAGCCCCGCAACCCTTCCGACCAAAGGGCTTTCCGGAGAGCGAGTTCGGGGCCCGTATCACGCCCCCGGATGCGGCTCATCTGCTCGCTCGTCCGCGGGTCCTTGGGCACCGGTGCCCGCCCGTCGCGGATGTAGGTGCGCTTGGCGGCCATGCCGCCCAACATACGATGTGCAGGCCGGCCGCCTATCGACCACCCGCCTGGACCAGGCGGTCCGTCAGGGCTTCACGCTCGTAGATCTCCTGCGTGATGGCCGCGCCATCCTTGAAGTAGAAGGTGCCTCCCCACCGGTGGGCGATGCGCTTGTATTCGTGCCGCTCCATGACGGACTCAAGCACGATGGTCGTCACCACCTTGTTGGGCTCCACCGCGAGGTCCTCGGTCCGCACCACGTCCGCAACGATGGCTTCGGGCAGTACGGGCTGCTCCGGTTCCGGATCCCGGGTCTGCGCCTCCTCCATCCGGCTCTCCTCCTCACCGACCCTGGGCTGGAAGCTGCGCCGGGTATCGCTTCCGGCAGTGGCCTTGGCCATGAGTTCGTTGCGCACCGCAGGTGGCGGCGGTGGGACCGGCTTCGGTCGTGGCTTGGGTTCCTCCTTTACGACTGGCGCGGGATCGGGCCTTCGTTGTTCCTGATCGGCACGGGCCTGGGCTTCCTCCTGCTTCCGCTTCTCCTCGGCGGCACGGGCCTCTTCGGCGGCTCTTCGCGCTTCTTCAGCGGCACGGGCCTCGGCCTCCTGGCGCTCCTTTTCCAGGCGTTCCTGTTCCTTCTCGGCCTGTTTCTGGGCCCTGGCCGCCTCCTTCGCAGCCTCCTTCTGGCGTTGTTCCTCCTCCTTCTCCTTCTCCTCGGTCCGCGCCAGTGCTTCGTCCAATTGCGACTGGATGCTCTTCGTATAGTCCGTGTCGTAGTCGAAGTCGTCCAGTGCGGCCTCATACCGGATGATGCCGACCGGTTGGTTGAACACCACGATGTTCACGTCGTCGTACTGCTTGAAGAGGGAGACCGCGAACTCGAACGGTGCGAAACCGTTGGCCTGTGCGGCCGGTGGGCAATCCGTGTTGAAGAGGATCTTCTTGGTCACATATCCCTCCTTGCGGAACTCCAGGACGTACTTGTGTCCGTAATCGAGCATGAGGTCGAACCGGGAGAGCCCGTCCGTGAGGCTCCTCTCCTCCTGCCCGTCCTTGATCACCACCACCCGGGCATCCCGCAGGTCGCCGGCCTCGATCTTGAACCGGCCATTGATGCGGAACCCATGCTGGGCCGTCACGGAGGTGACCAGGGCCAGGAGCATGAAGCTGAGCAGAAGGCGTACGGACGACATGGGTTGAACCTTGACGAGCGCTCGTACGTACCACGGACCATGAAAGTTGCCTTTGCGACCACCTGGCTCATCATGATCCTCGGCCCACTGGGTACGGTGAACGGTCAGGACCTCGATCGGGCCCTTTCCCGTGTCCAGTCCGCGTTCGGACCGGAATACCGGTTCAAGGTGGACCGCGAGGACCGCTTGGTGATCGATCTGCTGAAGCAGGGCAGGCCGGTGCGTCAGGATGTCGTGTACATCGAGTTCCTGGACTCCACTGCGGTCCGTTGGAGCGAGCAGGAACGGGCGGTGGAAATGGCCTGCGCCGAAGCTCACGGTCAGTGCATCGACAAGGAGATCTTCCACCTCGGCACCGTGCGGCACACGGGGCGAAGCACGCTTCCGCTTCCCGAAGGAAGGCCGACCGACGAGGCCGTGGTGGCCATGCGCGGGCTGATCGTGGCCGGCCAGGCCCGGGTCGCCGGGAAAGGTCTTGAAACCCACCGCCGCCCGGACCGTAGAAAGTGACCGCTCAACGGAACGACCATGCGTACACTTTCCATTCTCCTGATCTGCGTGCTTCCGGGCCACGGACTTGCCGCCCAGGACCTGGCAGGGGCCACCTCCACTCCGGAGGATGCCATCGATGTGCTCTTCCAGGCTGGCGAGAAGGCCTATCATGGTGGAGACTACAACACCGCGATCGCGCGCTACAGTGAAGTGCTGGAGCGCGACTCAGATCATCTCAACGCCTACCTGCAGCGCGGTTTCTGCCATACGCTCCTGCGTGAATACGAGGCCGCCGTCCGCGACCTCAGCGCCGTGATCGCCCGTAAGAGCGACCATGTCTGGGCCTATACCAGCCGGGGCAGTGCCTACAACAAACTGGAACAATACGACAAGGCGATCGCCGATTTCGACCGCGTGCTCTCCCTGGACCCGACCGATCAGGAGGCCTTCAACAACCGTGGTTGGTCCTACAAGGGCAAGGGGGACATGAAGGCGGCCTGTCGCGATTGGAAGGAAAGCCGGAAGATGGGCAATGCCGAGGCCAAGATCATCCTGAGCAACAACCGCTGCAAATGACGCTGAAGAAGTCCCTCCTCTTGCTGCTGCTGCTGACCCTGGCCTTTCTGGCCGGTGCCCAGGACCAGAGCTATGGCGACTGCGTGATGAAGACCGCCAGCCGCTGGGGAGCCCCCTGTGAGAAATGCGAATCGTACCGCGAAGGCTACAAACGCGATTACTCAGGGACCTACCAGATCGAACTGAAGAACGTCTGCAACGAGACCATCGAGGTGAAGGTGGCCGTGCAGGAGGATAACGGGACCTGGCGCACCTTCCCGGTGAAGGTGCTGGCCCCCGAGGAGACCATGGATGCCTTTGCCTGCCAGGGCAGTGGCAAGTACCTCTACTGGGTGCGCCGCCTGGACGATACGGAGATCGTGCTGCCTTCGGACCAGGAGATCCTCACGGAGTACCGGACCTTCTAGGCCTGCGGAATTCCACGATCGCCTGTTGATCCCAGGCGCCCGCATCCACCTTTCCCGCCGCTTCCGGCCACCCACCTTTGCGTGGCATGGCCACCAAGCGTTTCCATCTCGACCGCACCGATACTTCGCCCCAGATCGATCTGGACCTGGAGCAGGGCACGTTGGAGATGATCGGCCGGTCCCTGCCACACAATTCCGAGCAGTTCTACGGCCGGATCTACCAGTGGCTGGAGGAGTACCTCCGATCGCCGAGGGCCGAGACCGTGGTGAACATGCGCCTCGATTACCTGGACACGAGTTCCAGCAAGCACCTCTACAACATCTTCGACCGCCTTCGGGCCGTCACCGAGCGCGGCCAGCAGGTGCGCGTGAACTGGCACTACGAATCCGGCGATGATGACATGGAGGAGACGGGGAAGGACTATCGCCAGCTCTTCCACCTGGACTTCCGCCTGATCGAGGTGGAGGACCTGTTCTGATCCCCGCCGCTCCCGGCGCTTCCCGGTTCAGAGGCGCTCGTTGGCCAGGTTGGCCAGCGGACTGCGCTCCCCCTTCTCCAGGGTGATGTGGGCGAACAGCGGATCGCCCTTCGCCTTGTCGATCAGGTAGCTCAGGCCGTTGCTCTCACTGTCCAGGTAGGGCGTGTCGATCTGGTGGATGTCACCGGTGAAGACGATCTTGGTCCCCTCCCCGGCCCTGCTGATCACGGTCTTGATCTCCAACGGGGTGAGGTTCTGCGCCTCGTCCACGATGAAGTAGATGTTGCTCAGGCTTCGACCTCGGATGTATGCCAGGGGCGCGATGGAGATCTTCTCGTTCTCCAGCATCTCATCGATGCGGCGCGGGGTCGAATCGTGCTTCTCGAACTGCCCCTTGATCAGCTTGAGGTTGTCCCAAAGCGGCTGCATGTACGGGTCCAGCTTGCTCTGGATGTCGCCGGGCAGGTAACCGATGTCCTTGTTGCTCAGGGGCACCACGGGCCGCGTCACGTAGATCTGGCGGTAGAAGCGGCGCTGCTCCAGGGCGCAGGCCAGGGCCAGCAGGGTCTTGCCCGTGCCGGCGGTACCCTGCAACGTCACGAGCTTGATCTCCGGGTCAAGCAAGGCGCTCATGGCCAATGCCTGCTCCGCGTTCTTCGGGCTGATGCCGAACACGCTCTGCTTCTCCACCCGCAACACCTTCTCCGTGCGTGGATCGAAACGTGCCAGGATGCTCTTCTTCTTGTGCTTGAGCACCAGGAAGTGGTTGCCGGACGGCTGCTCCACCCCCAGCTCCTGCGGTGACATCGCTCCCCGTTCGAACAGGTCGTCGATCAGCGATTCATCGAAGTCCTCCACCACCGTGCGGCCGGAGTACAGGCGCTGGCGCGCATCCTGCACCTTCCCGGTCAGGTAATCCTCCGCAATGATGTTCAGCGACTTGGCCTTCAGGCGGAGCGCGATGTCCTTGGTCACCAGCACCACCTTGCGGTCCGGATTCTGGCGCTGCAGGGTCAGGGCCGCGTTCAGGATCTGATGGTCATTCTTCCGGTCGGCGAACACCTTGGTGGCGTCCACACCGTTCAGGTCGTGCCGGGCAATGACCTTGAACTTCCCCTTGGTGGGGCCGTTCAGTGGGATCCAGTCGGTGAGCAGGTCCCGTTTCGCGATGTCGTCGAGGAGGCGGATGAATTCCCGCGCCTCGTAGTTGATGGTGTCGTTTCCTTTCTTGAACGTGTCAAGTTCCTCCAGCACTTGGATGGGGATGGCCACGTCATGCTCCTGGAAGCATCCGATGGCCGAGTGGTCGTACAGGATCACGGAGGTATCCAGCACGAAGATCTTCCGTTCGTTCTTCTTCATACGATCAAGGAACGTTGTGATCCAAAACTACCCGTGTCCCCCTCCTGCCACCCGTCAGCCTGTTCGCACTTATCCACGATCGATCGTGTTCCTGATCCGCATGTTCAGCAGGCGTTAAGCCAGCATGGTATTTCCTGTAGGAACGATCCGATGCGGGGCTTTGACGGCCTGCCACCACCTTCCGCCATGGGCGCTCGGCAAGGTCCATGGAAGATCTTCCGATGGCTGCACCGGATCGCTCGGAACGGCGTTGCTGGAACGCTCGAGCTCGATCGACTAGTTCGCCACGTGCAGGAACCGGACCACCGAGCGCGGCCCTGGTCCCGTGCGCAACATGTAAATGCCCGGAGCTGCCGACAGGTGGAAGGCGACACGCCGTTGGCCGAGCCGTTCGATCGGCCCGACAGGTACCGAACGGCCGCTGAGGTCCACGATCATCATGGATGATGGATCCACGCCTTCCGTTGCCAGCTGGAACAGGTGCTGCCCGTTGTTCAACTGCCCCATCCACGCCGGCCCTTCCTGTTGACCTGCCACATCACCGATCCCCAGGCAGGGGTCGATGGTGACCGAGACGGTGGCCACGTCCGGAGCACAGCCCCCGCCCCCTGGCATCTGATAGCCGAAGTCGTAGTCGCCAGCAGGCAGAACGCCCGGATCCACGAACTGACCGGTCAACGCACCGGTCGCGTCCGGATCGGTCCAGGTACCACCGGCCTGAGGTGTGCCCGCCACGGCCTGGAACAGGTCGTAGGGCGGAGCGTTCGCACAGAGCACGATGGAGGAGTCCTGTCCAGCATCCGGTTCGGCGATCACGGCCTGGATGCAGACCACGGCCAGATCGTCCGGACAGGGAGCGATCCCGGGCACCACGTAGATGTAGCACCCGAGCGCATCCACCCCTACTTGGAACATGGGGCCATGTGCTGCTCCGCCCGGCCCCGTCCAGGAACCGAAGGTCTGGGGAGACCCACCGAGCAGGTCCAGCAGCTGAAAGGTCGCATCGTTCGTGCACACCGTGTCGCTGAAGTCGGTACCCGCCTGGGAGGGTTGCACCAGGATCACACAGACCTGGGCGGAGGCGGCCGAACAGAAGCCGATCCCGGACACCGTGTACGTATAGCATCCCGGCGTGGAGGTTTGTGGATCGAACATGCCGTTCATCACATTGCCTTGCGGATCGGTCCATACCCCCCCGGGGTCGGGCGTTCCGCCGAGCTGTGGCAGAAGCGGGAAAGCCGCCGTGTTCGCGCAGAGGGTCACCTGGGCACTGATGCCGGCGTTCGGAGGCAGCGCGACGGTGATGTCCGTGCCGTTGTCGCTGCCTGTCACCGCCGGAAGGTCGGAGACCACACGCACCCGATAGCCTGCACCAACCGGTGTTCCCGGAGGGATCGTCCCTGCTATGGTGCCGGACGTGGTGGACATGACGGACCCGATGGCGACCGGGGCCGCGAAGCTGCCGGTGGCGTCGCTCAATTCAGCCGTGAACACATTGCCAGCCTGATAGGTGCCTTGGGCATCATACCCGATCGTGACCGCCTGTCCGGCGCAGAGCTGCACTGGCACAGCGAGGGTGACCAGGGCGTTCACCTGGGGTTGGGCCTCGATCCGAACATCGTCGATCCCGAACCCGGGATCCTGACCACCCAACAGGGAGGTCCCGTTCACGAAGCGGAATCCGAAACGGAGCGTGGGCTGACCATCGAAGGCGGCCAGCGAGATGCTCTGCTGGGTCCACGTGGGCTGGTTCCGGTACTGGGCGATCGGCGTGGTGATCAGGTTCCAGGAGGACCCGCCATCCGTGCTGTAGTAGACCTCCCCGTAGATGCTGTTGCCTCCGTTGCACAGCCACCAGAAGGAGAACGTGGTACCCGAGAGCCCGACGGTGCTCACGTCCTGGTCCATGCGGGTGAAGTGGTTGCCGGGGTTCGTGCAGAACCCATCGGCGGAGGCGAACGAGCAGCAGAGGATGCCATCGGCCACCGCCTCGGTGGCCGCCGTGTGCAGGTAGCTGCCGTTCGCAGGTACGATGCCCGCCGGCTGCCCCGGCGTGGAGGGGATGGTGAAGTTGATCGGAATGCCCGAGCAGATCACATCACCACCACCACCCGCATAGACATCGTTGAGCAGCCAGGTGTTGGATCCGTTCTGCACGGAACCCACGTCCGTCGTGTTCAGGATGAAGGCCGGCTGGGGACCTTCGAAATCCTCGGTGAACAGTGGCGTCTGGGCGGACAAGGCCATCGAGGAAAGGTAGCAGAGGTGGGCAAGCAGTTGGCGCATGGGTAGGTTCGGATGGTACCTGCAAACTACACCGGGAAGCAGAACGGTACAACCCGGAGCAGAAGAATGCGGCTTCCTTAGATCCTAGTTAACTTACCTGTCCCTCCTTTGTTCCGAAATCCGAAAACCCTTCAGATCATGAGATCGATACTTCGAACTCCAGGCAGCCTGCTTTGCTTGGTCGGACTGATCATGGCCTTCCCTTCCGCGGGGCAGGTATTCATTACAGAGATGGCGGACCCGAACACTTCCACGTCGGGTGATGCCCGTTATGTGGAATTGTACAACGCCGGTGCGTCCGCGGTCGATCTCAGCACGGGCTGGGCATTGAGGCGATGGACCAACGGCAATGCAGGTCCTCAGGCCGATGTGGCATTGACCGGGACCATTCCGGCCGGCGGATTCTACCTGATCACCAACAATGCGGCCAATTTCCTGGCCACCTACGGATTCGCTGCCGACCAGGACATTGGCGCCGGAGGTCCAGCCGACAGCAACGGGGACGATCAGGTGGCCTTGATCGACAACTCATCCTCCATCGTCGACATTTTCGGCGTTCCCGGTGAGGATGGCACAGGCACCTGCCACGAGTTCGAGGATGGGCGTGCGGAGCGTATCGCTTCGGTGACGTCCGGAACGGCGACGTGGAATGAAGCGGAATGGAACATCTGGAACGACGGCCCTTCGGGTGCTGTATGCACCAGCATCACGTTCACGGCACAGGATGCTCCCGGGATCTTCGATCCGGGCGCTTGGATCGGGGCTGGCGGCCCTTCCTGCGGCATCACCCTGGGTACCGAGAACGCCAGCTGCAACAGCACGACCACCGGCCCAGGCAACGACACCTACGACCTGAGCATTCCCTACACCGGCGTGGATGCCGGCACCACGGTGGTGAACAACTCCGGCTCCGGCACCATTGGCGGTGATGATCCCGCCGTGGTCTCCAATGGCACCATCCTGATCAGCGGCATCAGCGAGGACGATGCCTACAGCGTGACCTTCACCAGCCCCTGCGACGCACTGACCGTGAGCGGTGCAGCTCCTTCCTGCGAACCGGCCCCGACGGTGGACCTCGTCATCAACGAGGTCCTGTCCGACCCCGGCACCGTGGTCGACGCCAACGGTGATGGGACCTTCAGCAGCACGCAGGATGAATTCGTGGAGATCGTGAACAATGGAGCGTCCGATGTGGACCTTTCGGGCTGGGCGCTCAACGATGGCGCCGGACTGAAGCATACGTTCCCGGGCGGTTCCGTGGTCAGCGCAGGCTGTGCGGTGGTCGTGTTCGGAGGCGGCACACCGACCGGTGCGTTCGGAGGAGCGCTCGTGCAGACCGCAAGCTCGGGCGGCCTCGGTCTGAACAACGGAGGTGACGACATCTTCCTGTTCGATGATCTGGCCAACCTGATCGTGAGCCTGACCTACGGGAGTGAAGGCAACAACGACCAGTCCATCACCCGCGACCCGGACATCACCGGCGGTACGCCCTTGGTACTGCATTCAGGGGCCGCCGGCTCCGGTGGTGCACTGGCCTCTCCTGGCACGCGCGTAGACGGTACTTCGTTCAGCGGCTGCAGCGCTCCTGCCTGCGGCATCACTCCTGGGATCGGAACGGCCACCTGCAACACCTTCACCGCAGGTGCCGGCAATGACACATACGACCTGACCATTCCCTACAGCGGGGTGGAGGCGGGCACCACCGTGGTGAACAACTCCGGTTCCGGCACCATCGGGGGGGACGACCCAGCGGTGACCCCCAATGGCACCATCGTGATCAGCGGCATCAGTGAGGATGATGCCTACAGCGTGACCTTCTCGGCCCCTTGCGATGCCTTCACCATCAGCGGCAGTGCGCCGGATTGCGAGCCCGTTCCCACATCACCGTTCGTGATCAACGAGATCCACGCCGATCCCGACGGCACGCTTGGCGATGCCAACAATGATGGCACCGCGAACTTCAGCGACGACGAGTTCGTCGAGATCGTGAACACGGGGGCCACCGATGAGGACATCAGCGATTGGACCCTGAGCGATGGGGTCGGTGTACGCCACGTGTTCCCACCGGGCACGGTGATCCCCGCAGGTTGTGCGATCGTGGTGTTCGGAGGCGGCACCCCCAACGGCGCGTTCGGCGGGGTCACCGTTCAGACCGCGTCCACCGGTGCCTTGGGCCTGAACAACACTGGCGACGACGTGATCCTATCCGACGCCTTGGCCCAGGTCGTGGTCAGCGTGACCTATGGTGCCGCCGGCAACAACCAGTCCATCAACCTGGACCCGGACCTGACCGGCAGCAGCTTCGTGGACCATTCCACGATCCCGGCCGCTTCGGGGGCGATCTTCTCACCTGGCACCCTGGTGGATGGCACCCTGTTCAGCGGATGCACCCCGCCGGCCTGCGGCCTCACCCTCCTTCCCGAATCCACCGTGTGCAATACGGTGACCTCCGGCCCGGGTGACACGTACGACCTGCTGATCCCCTATGTCGGTTCCCAAGCAGGGGTCACCATCTTCAACTTCTCGGGTTCCGGAACCGTGGGCGGGGACGACCCGGCCGTGGTGCCCAACGGGACGATCGTGATCTCCGGCATCGACGAGAGCCTGAGCTACGACCTGGAGTTCTCCGCACCCTGCGACCTGATCACCCTCAGCGGCCCTGCTCCCATCTGCGAACCTCCGCCGGACTACACCGTGCTGGTGATCAACGAAGTGGACTACGACAATGCCGGAAGTGACACCGATGAATTCGTGGAGATCCTCAACACCGGCGCTGTCGACATCGACCTCACGGGGCTGAGCCTGCAGCTTTGGAACGGTTCCAACACCACCGTGTACAACACCATCGCATTGGATCCCGTGGTGCTCGCGGCCGGTGACTATTTCGTGGTCGGTTCCGCCACCGTGCCCAACGTGGACCAGGTGGTCTTCGATGGACTGAGCCCGACCACCTCCATCCAGAACGGCGCCCCCGACGGCATGCTCCTGCTGGACCCCACGAACGCGGTCATCGACGGCCTCTCCTATGAAGGCGACATCGCCGGTGTGACGGAAGGATCCGGTGCCGGGCTGGACGACAACACGACCGGATTGCCAGCGTACAATTCCTTCAGCCTCTCAAGGATCCCTGATGGGACCGACACCGACCAGAACAACGTG
>Ga0209203_1001610_pt1 | contig 16267 bp, 13 predicted proteins | sample AD_UKC109_MetaG_FD_184423 | JGI IMG/M metagenome (GOLD analysis project Ga0209203, IMG submission 184423) | Active sludge microbial communities of municipal wastewater-treating anaerobic digesters from Hong Kong - AD_UKC109_MetaG (SPAdes)... | ecosystem: Engineered > Bioreactor > Anaerobic >... | reverse complement strand
CCGAGATTAGCACTGTTGAAGAGGCCGTGAAAACACCCTTTTCCTCCGTGCACTTCATGATCGATACCGATAAATCAGATGGAAAAACCCTTGAATCCCTTAAGACATTACTTAACAGGAGAAAGGGTAACCATAAAGGATATATACATTTGTTATCATCGAGCGGCACCGAAACAATTATCTCACTTGGTGATGGCTTGGGGATTGAAATCTCTGAAGACACCAAGAGAGAGGCCGATGAGATCCTCGGTTCTGACGCAACACGATTTATGTAGATTTCTTTATTTGAATGAAATACCAGAAAAGAACCTACAGAAACAGGATTTCAAAAAAGGATCTTGTTTCCTTTCAGGTTACAATAAAGGAAACGGATCTCTACATCGGTGCGGATATTGATTGCAAGGACCCTGCTGTGCAATCGGTCCACAAACACCGTGAATCAATAGAACAATACATCAGACATAATCCTTCTTTCCTTAATTCGATGATACCGGTTAGAGTGGATGCATTTGCTCCCTCCATAATACGGGAAATGATTGAAGCATCCGTCCATTGTGGTGTTGGTCCGATGGCATCCGTTGCCGGAGCAATAGCGCGGAATGTCGGTCTCGATCTATTGAAATATTCTGACAACATTATAATAGAAAATGGTGGCGACATTTTCTTACTGCTGCAACATAAAGACATCATTGTCGGAATTTTCGCTGGAGACTCTCCAGTCAGCTATAAGGTTGGAATCAAGATACCGTGTCTTGGGTTCCCTGTCGGTGTCTGCACCTCATCAGGAACGGTCGGACATTCTTTGAGCCTCGGTAAGGCGGATGCGGTATGTGTTATATCCGAATCGTCAACACTTTCCGATGCCGCTGCGACGTCCATTTGTAACCGTGTTCAGAGGGTAGGGGACATTAAGAGCGCATTAGACTTCGGCTTACATATCGAGGGTATCACAGGCGTATTAATCATTATGGGAGACAAACTCGGAATGTTAGGAGATATTGAATTGATATCATTGAACTAATTTTATTATTGGGTACTGATATGAAAAAGAAAATCGGCCTTGCACTCGGTAGCGGTTCGGCTCGGGGATTGTCCCACATAGGTGTGATACAGGGTCTCATTGAAGAAAAGATTTCCGTCGATATTGTTTGTGGAACGTCGATTGGCGCGGTCGTTGGCGGTTCTTTTGCCGCCGGAGCACTCGAACAACTTGATGTGTGGGTACGTGAGCTTTCTTTTTGGGATATTATTGGATTTATGGATGGTATGTTTCCCCGTTCCGGTTTCATCGAGGGTGAAAAGATAATAAAATTTTTCAAAGAAAATATAGCTGATCCCAACATCGAAGATCTTACCATTCCTTTCGCGGCCGTTGCCACAGATCTTATATCCGGACGTGAGGTATGGCTTAGAAAAGGGTCCCTTATGGATGCAGTTCGAGCGAGCATTTCTTTGCCGGGCATCTTTGTTCCTTTTAAGCAGGGCACCCAATTATTTGTAGACGGTGGTCTTGTTAATCCCGTACCAGTATCTCTCTGCAGGGCGATGGGAGCCGATATCGTTATCGCCGTCAATCTCAACTCTGAGTTGATTTCCAAACAAAGAATTATGAAGAGTTCGCGGAAAAACCTTTCTGCTCAAAATATCGCTAAGACGAAAACCGTAAAGAAAGGGAATTTGCTTGATCAGTTGTCATCGTATCTCGATAGTACCGTTAAACGCGGCAAGTCTTTTATTCCAGAAAGTTTTGGAAACTCTGCTTCCGAACGCGGACCATCGATCTTCGAAGTGATGGCAACGTCATCAAACATAATGCAGGACCTGATAACTCGTCAACGACTCGCCGGAGATCCCCCGGATATTATGATTTCCCCTAAACTGGGACACATCGGTCTTCTGGAATTCAACCGAGCCGAAGAAACCATACGTGAGGGGAGACGTTCACTCGATCTCATACTCCCGCTGTTGAGAGATATTATTGAATAAATCAAATTGAATATAAAGTTTACATAACATATCTTATCAGACGTTACAATATCGGGCGATTTTGCCGCGTAGAACTTGCGACTTCAGAAAAAGTTACACATCACCCTTGCTAATTCATTAGCTGATATCTTTAATAATCGTAGAGATACTTAGAAATGGATCCTGAAATGACACGAAAGATCGATGCGATCCTTTCCAGGATAACAGATCCTGAGAGCGGGCTTCCTCTAGATCGTTTGGGAGTCGTAACTCGAATCCGCTATAATGCAGAAAAAAAGGAGATATACCTATTTACCGATTTTTCAAGTCATCTCCCGAGTTGCGCCACGTGTCGCGGTATCGCCGGGGCGATTATCTCATCGCTCATGAGAAAGTTGAAAGAAGAATTCGAGAAAGAATTCCCTGAAATTACAATTGAATTTGTCTGATTAAATCAATCCCTCCCCTGCACAGACAAAATTCGATTTGCAACCGACCGTTCTACAAACAGGATAAACCTACAGGCCTTCATCGGCAAGTGATTGTATCAGCTGCGACTGTTTTTCAGTAAGTTTTTTAGGTACTTCGACAGTGAACCGTACATATCCGTCCCCTCTGCTGGTTTTCTTAAACTTAGGAAAGCCGAATTCCTTCATCCGGATCTTGGTATTTGCCTGAGTTCCCGCAGGTACCTTGATCCGTTTGGTCTCACCATCCGGCAGCCGTATATCCATAGATGTTCCAAGTGCCGCCTGTGGAAAGGTAATAGATTTATTGATATAGAGATCATTTCCATCCCTCGTAAAATCAGGATGAGGGGCAACGGTGATATTGATGAACATATCCCCTGCGGGGCCGCCATTGAGGCCCGGAAGACCCCTGCCGGCAAGCCTGAGTTTCTTGCCGGTATCGATACCCTTCGGTATCTTTATGGTCATTTCATTTAATCTACCATCTTCGTTTTTAAAAGATATCCTCTTTTCTCCGCCTGAATAGGCGTCTTCAATCGTAATTGCAAGATTATATTCGAGGTTTTGTCCTTTTCGTGGTACCTGTTGTTGATACTGCTGTCCGCCAAAGAGTTGGGAAAACAGATCGTCATTTTCGAATGTACGACTCTGTCTCCTGCCTCGTGTTCCACTCAAGCCACCGAGGTCTCTCAAAATTTCGTTCAGATCGAAACCTCTGAATATGTCTTCCCGCGAAAAATTACGGTTGAATGCCTCTTGTGATCCGAAACTGTCATATTGTTTGCGTTTCTCAGTATCTCCCAAGACGGCGTATGCCTCACTAATCTTCTTGAATTTTTCCTCCGCCTCTTTGTCGCCGGGATTCTTATCGGGATGATATTTGAGCGCAAGTTTCCGATATGCCTTTTTTAACTCTTCGCTGGATGCCTTTTTATCGACTCCAAGTATTTTATAATAATCTTCTGCCATAGTGCCCTTATTCTATTAACTTCGCGGTATTTGTCAAGATCAACTCTGTGATAGATTAAAACCACTTTAGAATATATTTGTCAATGATATTAATAATCAAGGTCTGTGGTATCATGAGTGGCATAAACAGCATATGGAAATAATAAAAACTTCGGATATATTAAAAAGCATTACGAAAAAATACCTCGGACAAAACGTACCGTTTATACATAATAATATTTCGTGTCCCGCATAAAATGGAATAAAAAAACTTGAATGATTAGAAAAACAAGAATAAAGAGGGGAAAAATACAGATTTTCGATTTATGATGATTGAGCATTGTTATCTTTTGCTATAACTCATAAGAAATAATGGAGGATACCGGTAGTGGCACCAACCCGAAATCGGTCCGAAAGCACGAGGACAGCCCTTGTCATTACACAGGACCGGTCGGCTTTTCATACAGTGTGTAACAGTTTCCGTGGCAGGCGAGCTGTCGATGAGGCGAACAATATCGATACGGCGCTTGAGCTGCTCCGCAGTCGACATTATGATTTTCTTTTTATTGATCTCGATATCCTCCGTGACCAAACCGGGGGTAACGGATATAAAACCGCCTTGCAACCGCTCTGGCTTGCGGCACCCGATGTCGAGATCATCGTCATGTCACCTCCGGAAACGATCCGAGAGGCCGTCATGGCCGTCAAGGCCGGGGCAAGTAACTATCTCACCTACCCTCTTGATCCCGATGAGGTAAAATACGTTGCGGACAGCATCTACGATTCAATCGTCATGCAGTCCGAATTCGAGTACCTCCGGGACAAGTTCTGGGAGGGCGATTCTCTTGAACTGGTCCAGACAAAAAGCCCTGCCATGAAACAGGTGTTTGAAAAGGTCCGTTTGGTAGCCACCACCAACAGCACTGTCCTGCTCAGCGGAGATACGGGAACCGGAAAGAGCGTTCTTGCTAAACTGATTCACCGGCACAGTAATCGCAAGAATGGCCCGTTTATAAGTCTCCACTGTGGAGCGATACCCGAAACACTTTTGGAGAGTGAACTCTTCGGACACGAAAAAGGCGCTTTTACGGGAGCTGTGAGAAGGCAATTGGGAAAGTTTGAGATCGCGAAGGGAGGAACCATCTTTCTTGATGAAATCGGTACTATCACTCCATCTGCGCAGATAAAACTGCTTCAGATTCTACAGGAGGGCATCTTCCAGCGGGTAGGAGGAGAGGAAATAATTAATGCCGATGTCCGTGTTATCGCAGCGACCAACACAGACCTGAAAAAGATGACCGATACCGGTGAGTTCAGAAGGGATCTCTATTATCGCTTGAATGTCTTTCCCATCGAGATACCGGCATTGAGCGAACGTAGGGAGGATATTCGACTCTTTGTTGAGATATTCTTAAAGAAATTGAGTCAGTTTTCGAGTAAGGAAATTCGCGACATTCACCCGGATGTTCTGAAGGCCTTCATGAAATACCCATGGCCGGGAAACATCCGCGAACTGCAAAATCTGATTGAACGGGCCCATATTATCGAACAATCATCAGTACTGACACCAGAGAGCTTCCCAGGTGAACTTTTCGAAAGTCAGACCGGTTCCGGTGCTATACGTATCGACTCATCGCTGACACTTAAAGAACTCCGTCAAGCAGGTGTTGACCAGATGGAACGGCTCTACATCAAAGAAATCCTGACCGAGGAGCGCGGGAGTATCAGCAGTACAGCCAAAAGAGCGGGGATCACAACCCGTCAGCTCTCAAAACTAATGAACAAATATGGCCTTCACAAGGAAGATTTCAAGGTTCCCAAAACCATCTTGCAGGAGTGAGCTTTTAAAGGCTTGGAAATTTTATTTCTATCTTTTTCTCATACCGAGAACTTTTACTAATCCATATTATCGGAACTGATTATTCCTGTTTATACTCAACAGGAATAATCAATTCCTCCTATTATTATCCATATAATATCTGATAGTTATATTATGATTGACCCAATAGATCTCCTTCCCGCTAAGAAAATAAGAACTAATAATTCCTGTTCTTTTAGCCCACCATGTCATATTGTTCTATAATCACAAATAGTTATTATTAAGGCATACTATTTGCTTAAGGTAATTCATCAAAGTAAATGGAGGTTTTACAATGTCTCTAAAAATTCGACACACTGTATGTGTGGGATTAACATTGGCTATGGCCATCCTCTTAATCACCGGTATCACCTATGCAGGCGACAAGATAACCCTACTTGGTGAGATTAATGATGATTTTCAACTCATAACAGATGATGATCAGATCCTGGAGATCGTACAAGACGATCAAGGTGAAGAACTGGTTGGTCAGGCCGGAGAAAGAGTGGAGGTCGTCGGAGAGATCGTTGAGGAAGGATCGACACGTTTGATCAAGGTATTGTCTTACAAGTTGATGGACCAATAAAATCCAGAAAAACTGAATCATATATACCTGATACAGAATAGCAGTATAAGTTAGTGGATCATTATTTCAAGAAGGAGAAAATACGTAGCGATGGATAAACAGAATATATGCCTGGATGATGGGGAGCCTCCTGACGGTAGTCGTCTACAAACAACACTTGAGACAGTAGACACGGACACTCGAAGGGGCGAAGTGGGAAAGGTAAACCGTTTAATAGACCCGAAACGTGCAAATGTTTCGGGCTTTTTAACGAACTCCAGAAGCCTTCAATTTCGAAGAAAGTTTTTTAGAGATGTCAGCACCATCGAATGGAATGACTGGCACTGGCAACTTCGCCACAGAATTACCTCACTGAGTGAACTGGAAAATATGTTTCACCTCAGTGACGATGAAAGAAGCGCTCTCAGCGGGCATGGCTCATCATTTCCCGTTGCGATAACTCCTTATTATGCGAGTCTTATTGATCCAGATGATCCAATGCAACCACTACGACGAACGGTTATACCCGTTTCCGTGGAAAAAATTAAAAGTCTTGGAGAAAATGAAGACCCCCTGGGGGAGGAAAAAGATACTATTGTCCCCGGTCTTGTACACCGCTATCCCGACAGGGTACTTTTTCTCTTAACCAATACCTGTTCAACCTATTGCAGGTACTGTACGCGCTCACGGTCGGTAGGAGGTCATACAGACACAGATCTGCCAACAGACAGATGGAACAAGGCAATCGAGTATATAGAATCAAATCCTTCGATTCGCGATGTACTGTTATCGGGTGGAGATCCATTGACCCTTCCGGATAATACCCTGGAATCACTGCTATCAAGGTTACGTAGTATTCCTCACGTTGAGGTATTGAGAATCGGAACCAAGGCGCCGGTTGTCATGCCACAGCGAATTACCCCCGCCCTGTGCAGGATGCTTGGCCACTTCCATCCTCTCTGGATGAATATCCATTTCACCCATCCTGAGGAACTTACTCAAGAAGTGCGAAGGGCCTGTGAAAATCTCGCAAATGCCGGCATTCCTCTGCAGAGCCAAACGGTTCTGCTCTCGGGAATCAATGACGACGTCGATACCATGCGCCGTTTGTTCCACGGTCTGGTCATGATGCGCGTCAAACCATATTACCTTTTTCAGTGCGATCCAATTATCGGATCGGGGCACTTCAGGACACCGGTTGAAAAGGGGCTGGAGATTATAAAGGGACTGAGAGGCTACACAAGCGGATTCGCCGTTCCACTGTATGTCATCGATTGCCCCGGCGGTGGAGGGAAAGTACCGTTGATGCCCGACTATGTGATGGGTCGCGATGGCGACGATATCGTTCTGAAAAATTTCGAGGGCAATCTCTATCGTTATTTTGATGGAGAAGCCACACATATTCATTAGGACTGGTTGTGACAAGAAGAATGCAGAAGAAACTAAGAGTGGGGATTACCTACGATCTACGGGATGATTATCTCAAGGCAGGGTACACATCCGAAGAAACGGCCGAGTTTGACCGAGAAGATACCATCCATGCGATAGATTCAAGCCTGAGGGAACTGGGCTATGAACCTGTTCGGATCGGTAATGTAAAAGCCCTCGTGGAGCGCCTTAATGACGGGGATCGGTGGGATCTTGTATTCAATATTGCCGAGGGACTTAGCGGATACGGGAGAGAAGCCCAGGTACCTTCTCTCCTCGACGCATATGAGATACCCTACACCTTTTCCGACCCCCTGATACTTTCACTGACCCTGCACAAGGGAATGGTTAAGCGGGTTATACGCGATCTGGGAATACCGACTCCGGATTTCTGTGTCGTCGAATCTGAGTCCGACATTGCGTCCATCAATCTCCCCTTCCCTCTCTTCGTAAAACCTGTAGCGGAGGGAACCGGAAAGGGGATCGATGCCACATCAAAGATTATGAACCGTCAATCACTGAATACTGTTTGTACGAAGTTATTGCGGGAGTACCGCCAGGCGGTTCTAGTGGAAACGTTTCTTCCCGGCCGGGAGTTCACGGTGGGGATACTCGGAACAGGGAATGAAGCCGCGTCTATCGGTGTAATAGAAGTTCTTTTAAGAGACAATGCAGAACCCGATGTCTACTCATACGAGAATAAAGAACAATTCAAAGAACGGGTGGAATATCGTCTGATGAGCGATATAACAGCCGCGGAGGCGGAGAGAATAGCCCTTGCGGCATGGCGGGGTCTTGGAGGAAGAGATTCCGGACGTGTCGACCTTCGCACCGACGCCTCCGGAGTCCCAAACTTTATGGAAGTAAACCCCATCGCCGGACTTCATCCCGTAAACTCCGATCTCTGTATCATTGCTTCAATGAAGGGCATGACCTACACTGAACTGATCGATTCTATTATGAAATCTGCCATAAACCGAATGAATGGTACGGGGAAAATCCGCTGATAAACCATGAATGAGAATGTAATGATAGGACTGATACACAATGTCCCTCAAACAGGATCGTATGCCTTCACCGAGGCATCATCGGATGTGATGACCCAAGTGGAATCTATCGAGGAGGCTCTGAGAAACCTCGGATATTCCTCAAAGCGAATTCCCTTTACCCGAGATATCGACGCGTTTCTTGAAGCATTCAGGGAAAAACACATCGATATGGTCTTCAATCTTTGCGAGACCGTTGATGACGATCCGATGTTTTCGGGACATGCGGCCGCCGTTTTTGAACTCACCGGCGTCCCCTTTACCGGTTCTCCTTCGTCGGCTCTTACGGTTACGACAGATAAAACTATGACGAAACGCATATTGAAGGCGTGCGGAATACGGACTCCCAAGTATCTTATCTATGACGGACGTCCCCATTTTAATCCAGCTTGTCTCACCTTCCCGGTCATCGTAAAACCGAGATGTGAGGATGCCAGTATCGGAATCGACCAGGAATCAGTGTTCGAAAGTGAAGCCGCTCTAAAGGAGGCCCTGGGATCGTTCCATGAACGGTTCGGCTCTTTGCTTGTTGAAGAATACATCGATGGCAGAGAATTTAATGTTTCACTCTTCGGATATCCCACTGCCGACGTTATGCCTATCGCCGAGATAGACTTTTCGGCTTTTCCCCGTGATATCCACCGTATCGTGGGTTATCGGGCCAAATGGGATGAATCGTCTCCTGAATATCACAATGCCGTAAGGAAGTTTCCCGGGAATCTCCCCTTACCTCTCCAAGAATCTCTGGAGAAGATCGCCCGTGAATGCTTTACCCTCTTCACCCTTAGGGATTACGCACGGGTTGATTTCAGAACAGACCGTCGTAACAGGCCATATGTACTTGAAATAAACGCTAATCCTTGCATCAGCCCTGATGCCGGATTTATCGCCTCCCTTGAGCATGCAGGTATAAACTATACGGAGATGGTACGGCACTTCGTGGAATTCATGTCGCTTCGCTCACACTGATATGATCAAACCGATTACACACAACGACAGAAGTATGATCCTCAATCTTTTGAGACAGAGCGGTGTTTTCAATACCATGGAGATTACCGTAGCGATGGAGTTAGTCGATGAAGTGCTTGAAAAAAATAATCAAGAAGATTACCAGACCTATTCATACTATGATGACAAAAAGCAATTCATGGGCTATATCTGTTTCGGTCCGATACCGATGACGGATTTTTGTTACGACCTTTACTGGATAGCGGTTGACAAACAGGCCCGGGGGAAAGGCGCTGCTGCTGAACTTGTCGGATTTATGGAAAAACAGGTTGGTCGGCAGGGAGGTTCACGGATATACGTCGACACCTCAAGCACGCCCCTCTATGAAGCCGCTCGAAGATTCTATGAAAAACAAGGATATTCTCGCGTCTGCATCCTGGAAGATTTTTACCGGGAAGGAGACAGCAAGATAATCTTCATGAAAAACATCGATGCATCAAAGCAAACAAATTCAGGAATAACAATCCCCAAAAACGAGTAAGGAAAGGAATCGTGGAAGACATTAGAATAGGATGTATCCAGTGCGGGCGTGAGTTTGTTTTTACTGCCGCAGAACAACGCCAATACAAAAAGAGAAACTTCAGCAATCCCAGACGGTGCCCGGAATGCCGCAAAAAGAAGGCGAAGATGAATGGCACTGATGAAAATTCGAAAAGCAGAAACAAAAAAGATACGGAAATGTACTGGTAGGATATAATCTCCTGGTACATACATCAGAAAAACTACCCCGCCTTTGTCTCAGCCTCAGTAGTACAGGGAGACAGTGGATTACCAAGGGGATACCTGTGCTTGCTTCACTATGGGACACTGAAAGTTTTTTGAAACGGAACGCTTTTCTCTGTAAGTATGTATACCCGACAGGTGTGTTTTAAAGGTGTACCCCCATACCATTCTCCGACCTCTTCCCAAAAAACCAAACAGGCAAATAGTTCTGCCATAGGTAGTATATCATCACCCCTGCCGCGTCACGATACCTCATCGTGATGCCTCTATCATGTCACCGAATCAACTATCCACTCTTCTGTAATTTTTTCCTGCATGCCGTGTTTGGATTCACACAGTAATCGTCAAGAAAAAAACATGGACTTTTATATGGAGAATTAGTAAGAGTTTTAAGCTCGATGTGTGCATCGCTTAATCCTGTTTGCTTTCTACATGTTAGCATGCCACATCGAGAACTTGTATAAGGAGGAAATTGTTTTGGAGAAGTTCTTAAGCACATTCGGTGGAATTGTATGGGGACCGGTTACTATCATTCTTTTGGTAGGTACAGGAATTCTTCTGACTCTGTTGGTGAAGGGCATTCAGGCCCGTAAATTTACGTATGCAATAAAACTTATCTCAGGCAAGTATGACAATCCCAATGATCCAGGAGAGATCAGTCATTTCCAGGCATTGAGTGCCGCCCTTTCCGCCACCATCGGTACGGGGAACATCGCCGGTGTGGGAACGGCAATCGCACTCGGTGGACCGGGAGCGGTGTTCTGGATGTGGGTTACCGCCGTATTCGGTATGGCGCTCAAGTACAGCGAGTGCCTGCTGTCTTTAAAGTACCGGGTAATCCATGAAGACGGATCGGTCAGTGCCGGTCCGATGTATTACCTCGAAAGGGGCCTTGGACAAAAATGGCTCGGCTTTCTTTTCGCTCTTTTCGCTGCAGTGGCGTCCTTTGGGATTGGGAACATGGTTCAGGCCAACTCAGTTGCGGAACCGGTTCAGACTTATTTTGGAATTCCCAAACTGGTCAGTGGCCTGATCATCGGTTTGCTGGTCTTTGCGGTCATCGTCGGAGGCATTAAACGGATAGGACAGGTGGCGAGCAGGCTTGTACCTTTCATGTCGATCTTTTATGTTTTTGCCGCACTCATAGTTATTCTAATCAATTTTACCTCCATTCCGGCAGCACTCATGCTGATATTTCATGATGCCTTTACAGGTACAGCAGCTACAGGCGGTTTCGCCGGAGCTGCGGTGGCACAGGCAATCCGTTTTGGCGTGGCCCGAGGTGTTTTCTCGAATGAGGCGGGTTTGGGAAGTGCTCCCATTGCACATGGTGCTGCACAGACAAAGGAACCGGTCAGAGAGGGTCTCGTTGCCATGCTGGGACCGTTCATCGATACGATTATTATCTGTACTATGACCGCTCTCGTAATCATTACGACCGGGGCCTACACCGAAGGCCTGACCGGTGCGGACCTCACGGCACGGGGATTCAACATCGCTCTTCCCGGAATCGGAGGTTACATGGTCGCTATCGGTATCATATTCTTTGCTTTTTCAACCATTATCAGCTGGTCGTATTACGGAGACCGGTCTATTGAATATTTCATGGGAACCAAATCGGTTCTGCCCTATCGGATCTTCTTCTGTCTCCTTATTCCCCTCGGAGCAGCTGTTGAGCTGGACACCGTCTGGATGATATCCGATATCTTCAACGGCCTCATGGCATGGCCCAATCTGGTTGGCCTCCTCTTTCTGAGCGGTGTTGTTGTGAAGACCACCAAGGAATATTTTAACGATCCTACAAAGCAGTAAATTGCAATCAAATCACGGGCAAAAAACGGGGATTGTACCTCCCCGTTTTTTGCTTTTTCACTTATTCACATTTATCTATCCGAGGCTCCGGCCTGATTTTGACGAGTCGTATCATGGGACCTGCTCATACAATTTATCATTGACACATATACGCCGATTGCCTATACTTCATTGTAATTTCTTATAATTTTGGTAGTAGCATTCATTATAGATAGTATGATGCTATTCTTTATGTATAAGCTGTAAATAACCCTGTTCGGAATCATTACTCATCAATAATACATTAGGAGAAGGAGAATGCACGGTTTCAGCGATTTTTTTCAAAGGATTGCCGTTCTGCTTGAAAAGGTAAAAAGCGGAAATGATCCCTGGCAGTTCCTTCTATCTTTGGCCATACTGATCGGAGGCTTTTTTCTGCTGGAACTCCTGTGGCGTCACTTTAACAAACGGATTCAGACGATATTGAGGCAAAAGAGTGTAAAAAGGTGGCTGCCCTACTTTTCCGGTTTTCTTCCCGCGCTTCGTCTTGCAGTCGCAGCCCTGCTCATCAGGATCACGGAAATTCCTCTCATGATACCCGAAAAATTGGTTGTTCTTCTGCACGGACTTGAATCATTCCTCTTTGCCTTAGCTTCGATTCTTTTGATCTTCCAACTCGTGAGGATTCTCGACCTTCTTCCGAGGACCTTCCGGAAGAAAGCCACGGAACCATTCCTGAACCGCTTCAGAGGTATCCTGAGAATTGCGGCAATCTTTGTTGCTGCGATCATATTTGCCTATACCCAGAAAGACCTCTTCCCGTGGTTGTGGAAATCTTCCTGGTGGGTTTACGTGCTCCTTGTCCTGGCGTATGCTATTATCTATATCGGGGGGAAATTGTTAACGACCTTCCTGGGCACCATGACGGTTGCCCTCAAGGATAGCGAAGAGAAGATTCGGCTTCGGCTCCTGCTTCAGGCAGCTCTCTGGCCAATCCGCCTGCTCCTATTGGCCATTGCCATCTATGCGACACAGGAAATACTGAAATTCCCGGCAACAACCGATCAGATTTTGGGGATGGCCACAAATATAGTCGCCACCCTGGTGGTTGTGATCTTTCTTTACCAAATGTTGAATATCGTTGAATACGAACTCACCAAATTCGTCCGGAGAGATGACAACGAGTTCGATATGAACTTCGTCCAGATGGTTCGCATTGTCTTAAAGGTCCTGATAGTGCTGTTCGGTTCGATCTATCTCCTCAAGGCAGCAACGGGCAAGCCGATGACCACTCTTCTTGCCGGTCTCGGCATCGGGGGGCTGGCGGTCGCCCTGGCAGCCCAAGATACCCTGAAAAACCTCTTCGGAAGCTTTATGATCATGGTGGATAAACCTTTTCAGATCGGTGACAGGGTCGTCGCCGAAGGTGTTGACGGTTACGTGGAAGAGATAGGATTTCGAAGCACCCGCCTGCGCACCCTTACCGGTCATCTCGTTTCCGTTCCCAATGAAAAGATGGCGGGCGCCAGTATCGAAAATATCGGAAGGCGCCCCAGCATCCGACGGTATACCAATATTACCATTACATACGATACTCCGGTGGAGAAGGTTGAACGCGCCGTATCACTCATCAAGGATATCCTGAAGGATCATCGCGGCATGCACCCCGATTCCCCTCCGCAGGTTTTCTTTGACGAATTCAACGATACATCACTAAACATCGCGATGTTCTACTGGTTCCATCCGCCGGACTACTGGGAAGCAATGCGATTCGCAGAAGAAGTCAATCTGCGAATCATGCGTGCATTCGAGGCGGAGGGGATAGAATTTGCCTTCCCGACATCGACGACATATCTGGCTCAAGACAACAGGAGACCGTTGACCATATCCCTTACGAAAGAACAGGGTCAGGACAACAAAAAATAAGTTGTACAGGGGTGCATTACAGAGAGGAGGTAACCAGCCATGTCGAGGTTTCTAAAAAAAATGTCTCGAAAAGCGGGGCTTCCACCGGGAACTCTCATTCATGTCGGTGAGAGAAAGACCGAAGAAGTGGCGATCACCATTATTGATTATGATCAAACAACCTATAAGAGAATAGAGGCACAGACGATTGAAGAGTGCGCTCCGTTCAAAGAAACCTCCACCGTATCATGGATCAACATCGATGGTCTTCATCAGGTTGACATCATCGAAAAGATCGGGGGACAGTTCGGCATTCATCCCCTGGTTCAGGAAGACATACTGCATACGGGGCAGCGTCCCAAAATGGAGGACTACGACGACTACATTCTTTTAATCATGAAGATGCTTCACTATGACGATGAAGAAAATACCGTCAAAACGGAACAGATCAGTATCATCCTGGGGCAAAATTTCGTGATTTCCTTCCAGGAGGCGGGAGGCGATGTCTTCAACCCCCTCCGCGAAAGGATAGGCACCGGAAAGAGCCGGGCCAGACGGATGGGTTCGGATTATCTCGCCTATTCGCTCCTCGACGCCATAGTTGATAACTATTTTATTCTCTTGGAGAAATGTGGAGAAAGAATAGAGAGCCTTGAGATCGATCTGACCCAGAACCCGCAACCGCAAACCCTCCAGGATATCCATAGCCTAAAGCAGGAAATCATATTTCTGAGAAAGTCCGTCTGGCCGCTCAGAGAGATTATAAGCGGCTTGGAGCGTGCTGAATCGCCCCTGATTCACGATAATATCTCCATCTATCTCCGCGACCTTTACGATCATACGATCCAGGTGATTGATTCGGTCGAAACGTATCAGGACATCCTTTCCGGGATGACAGATCTTTACCTCTCCAGTGTAAGCAATAAGATGAACGAGGTCATGAAGGTACTGACCATCTTTGCATCAATCTTTATTCCTCTGACCTTCATGGCAGGTATATACGGAATGAACTTTGAGTTTATGCCCGAGCTCAAAATAAAGTGGGCTTATCCAGCCCTCTGGGGTGTAATGATTGCCGTCACTGCCGTTCTGCTTACGTTCTTCAAACGGAAGAAATGGTTGTAACTAGCCGAACTCTTATACCTGTGCGAATTGGTTCGTAGAAAATTCGTCAAACATATCAGTGCATGCAAGGGATGTAGCATGATGAAATTGTGATTCATCTCATATGCTGTCTCGAGCGTATCATTCGATATATCCGAGATATTCCTTTTCGAGATAGGTGAAGTCTATCTGATCATCCCGATAGGGAAGCGACTCTCGTATAGGCTCCGGGATCGCCCCCCATCTCGATTCGAAATCCTCCAGGAATACCCGACGCCCCTTTAGAAAGTCTTCAACCTTGTTCTTCAGGAGAGCCTTGTCGCGAAATTTTGGATAGGCGTTCATCAGATCCATGTTCGCCCTGTCGCTCTTGATGGGGTTATGATATCCCAGATGATCAGGATCGGAGCCAAACCTGAGCTGTACCCGCATGATATCGCTGTATGAGGCAAGCGACTGGCGCAGGGAAACCTTCAGGTCGTCTTCGCCGATTGTTCCGGTATTAGCCAGATAGCACTTGATCCTGTTCTTTTTTATGATCTCATAAAAGAGCAAGGCGTGTTCAAGGCGATCGCCCACAAGAAAGGGGTCGAGGAAAACGACACGTTTAAATGTCCCCGCCTCTTCCGGGTTTCCTCCAGAGCTTTCGATCGATTCTCCGTAGATGAACTGCATCGTTGCCTGTTCGGGTGACAGTCTCGATATGACGCTTGCGAGGGGATTTCTCGTCAATATAATAATGTAATCGAGCCTGTCTGTTCTCAGACTCTTACTGGCAATCCCCAGATTTTCGCGCCTGACTACGGCACGTCCGTTTCCTGTCTTGCTGGTATCCTTGAAATCAGGGGTATAGGGATAGCGTGAGATTGCGACGTTTTCGAGAAAGGCATCGACGCCAAGGGCGGCGCGGAGGATCTCCGGTTGACTCTCGTCGAGTCCTTCCGTTTTTATGTATACCCCACCCTGCTCAAATGCCGCATAGCTTCCATCCATGCCGATAATCCCTCCGTCGTCACCGATCATCTCCGAGGATTCCCGCGGCAGCTTTGCCAGCTTCCGGCAGAGTGTCGTGGTCTTTCCCGTTGCAGTGAGACCGGAGACCCCGGTAACCCGCTCCTGGAGTTCCGGCCGTTCCGTCTCGAGGTCATAGATCCAGAGATGATCGCGTCTCGCTCCGCAATGCAAAAATATCCCTTTATGATCCAGTTCCTTTACACGCCATCCCTCGAACTGAAAGATGCCTTTCTTTGCCTCTCCCAGATAGATTGTGTTGCGGCAGATCTTCACCTGTTCTCCCCTCTTATCACCCATCCAGAGGCGAACCGTTATGTCCTTATCGATCAGTTTCTTAAACTTGTTGGATTCAAAAGAATCATCGGTAAAAAAGATGATGGTGTAGGTAGGCTTTTCAACTACCCGGGCGGCCGATGTATCTTCAAAAAGAAGTTTGATCCCG
>Ga0209203_1001607_pt1 | contig 16279 bp, 5 predicted proteins | sample AD_UKC109_MetaG_FD_184423 | JGI IMG/M metagenome (GOLD analysis project Ga0209203, IMG submission 184423) | Active sludge microbial communities of municipal wastewater-treating anaerobic digesters from Hong Kong - AD_UKC109_MetaG (SPAdes)... | ecosystem: Engineered > Bioreactor > Anaerobic >... | reverse complement strand
GAGGGTGCGGATCACGACCCATCGGTCCGGCAGGGGCGGCATCCGGAGCTTCTTGGCCTCCTGATCGGCGACCCCGTCGAGGAGGCGATCCGGCAGCGCCCAGTGCAAGTGCACACCCGCCGGGCGCACGACTCCCGGGACGAAGGGCTCGGGATCACCCCGCACTGCCCCGATCGGCACCGTCTCCTCCCCACCGACCGCCGGGACGACATAGGCCTGGACGTCGATCGGTACGAGGATCCGATGGCTGCGCGCAAGGACTGGGTCCCAGGTCTTGTAGGTCTGGAGATCGACATCGGCGAGGGCGAGACCAGCGAAGCGACGCCCGAACACCGCCGACGCGACGACCTTGTCGGAGAACAGGCTCATGGGTTGCCTCCGAATCTGAAGGTGGTGCTCACGTGCTCCTGGTAGGCGATGGTTGCCCGGAAGGCCTTGGCGAGCGTGATCCCCTCGTCGGCACCGAAGACCTGGCGGTAGGGAAAGCGGATCAGCTGCAGCGCATACTCCGCGGCGTCGAGGCCGTCGTCAGCTCCTGTGGCGGCCTTGGTCTTCGGGTTCGTCCTGAGGATCTGTTCGAGGCGCTGGATGTCGACGACCCCGCTGGTTCCGGGCCCGGCACGGAAGGGCACCGCGATCCCGTCGTCGGGATCCTGCGGGCCGACGAGCGCGTCGCCGTCCATGTTGATGTAGCTGAAGGTGGTCTTGTCACGCGGGAAGAGCGTGGCCCGGACGCCCTGTCCCGCCGGGCGCATGTGGAAGCCGAACTGGACGCCCTGACGGGGCTCCTCGACATGGACGACCTTGGGGATGCCGTCGAAGAGACAGAAGAGGACTGCGGGGGCGAGGCGCTCCAAGCGAAGGAGGCGCATCCGCCGGGGGTCTGTCTCGAGATAGGTGGCGTCGTCGGACTCCTCCGGGTCGACGCTGAACGCTCGCACATGCAGGCCCGGCCACCCCGAAACGGCCTCCGAGCGGAGAATGAAGCCGCTCACAGCCTCGACTCTGCCGCCGAACCGAGCCGACCCCTCGGCCCGTCGGTGGTTGCGCTCCTCGACGTCGAGCTCGTCCCTGATCGCGGGGTACTGCGCCGTGAGATGGGTGCGGTCGTCGCTGTTGACCGTGCCCACCGACAGCGCACCCTGGACGAGCGCGTCGGTCCACCGGCGGTCCAGGTAGAACCAGCGCATGGACTCCGCGGGCAGCAACTCGGTGTCAGCCACGAGGTTGGCGAAGGGCACCCCCTCGAGAAGCCTTAGGCGCACCAGCCAGGACCGGAGTTCGGCGGGGATCGTCGAGTCGAGGTCGTCACCGAGGATCGGCTGGGCAGGGACCGACGCGGCGTAGGTCAACGGCATGGCGTGGGCGACGGCGACCTTGTCGTACTTCACGATTCACTCACCTCCTCGTCGGCAGCACCCGGGTGACGCGCCAGCGCCTCATCGAGTGCATCCGGCCCGTCCTCGCGCCTCTCGCCGTGCGGGAGCACCGGGACACCCCCGAAGATCCCGCCGCCGATCGGGGCACCGATCCCGCCCAATCCCCCGCCCGGACGGCCGAGGATGACTTCGGAGATCGAGCCGGCCACCTGCTGCTCCAGCCCGATCTCCCGCACCGCTCCGATCGCGCCCCCGACGGTGCGCAGTCCGCCCACCTTGGTGAGATCGACCAGTGGCTGGCGGGGCACCTCGAGGCCGCGCAGGACGCCGACGACTTCGGTGGCGGGCCGATCGAGACGCGCGTCGATCCCGAAGCCCTTGGCCACGAGGGTGGCAGCACGCCCGTCCAGCCCCATGGCACGTCCAGGGGTGAAGAGCTCCTTGGGCGGACCGATGACATCAGACGGATTGATCGTGATGCCGGCAACCAGGCCGCGCCCGAGCTGGAGGGCCAACTCACGGTCGACGACAAGCTCTCGCCCGAAGAGGTCGAGATCCTCGAGGATGCCGCCCCACACTGCACCGCGACGAGCGACCTGATAGCCGCTCTGACGCCACCTCAGCAGGGCCGCCACCATGGAGGGCTGGCTCAGCGCCAACAGCCGGCCGATCTCGAAAGCCGATGCGAGAGAGAGGTCCTCGCGTCCGTCGGGGATGACGAGTCGGAGCTGGTCGGCCGCGTGGGCCAGGCCCAGGCGCGGCGCACTCAGGTCGGCGGGGTGGGGCAGGAGCGGCCCCCGGTACCACGCCCGGACCAGGTCGCCGCGCCGCGTGCGCTGGTCGAGGCCGACGTGCCCTGTCTCGACCACCTCGAGCGGGGGCCGGCCGGGGACAGGGGGTCGAGGTTCGCCGATGGTGCCGAGCAACCCGGAGTCGACCCCCTGCATGAGGGATTCGAAGGTCCGGCTCCCGGTCGTCGTCCAACTCCAGTGCAACAGGCACGGGAAGCGGTAGACGGGATCGAACCGGACGAGCGAGCCGACGATGACGGTCTTGCTCACGCCCGCGCTCATCGACATCGCCTCGGCAAGGCCTGGGCCGGCCTTGCCGGCCGTGCCGGCCTTGCTGGCAAGGGTCCAGTCGGTGCCGGCGGTCATGGCCTTCCCGCCGTCGACCGACACCACTGTCTTGTATGCCGAGGGATCCCCTGCCGGCGCCCGTGGGCCGTCCAGAGCCTCGTCATGGGGACCGAGGACGCCCCCGACCCATGCGGGGTTGACGACCGCGTCGACCTCCTGCTCCATGACGACCTGGTCATAGACCGCCGGCGACACGGCATACACATCCTTGGCGACCACCAGGAAGTCGGAGCCGAGCGTGTGTGGTGGGGACTCGGGGATGAGCCGGTCGAACTGGTTCTCGAGGCTGATCAGGCAGGCGTGGTAGACGATGGGGGTCTCGGTGCCGTCGGGGCCGACGCCGGCCAAGGGGAGTCGGTTGGCGATGACGACTGCCAGGAAGCCGTCGTCATCACCCATCATCAGCTCGGTGTCGTTGATGTCGACCTCGCGGGCGTGAGCGAGCAGCGGTACGTCCTTGCGGGTGGGCATGATCTTGGCGATGACCGACTCGCGAATCTCGAGAGCGGACGCCTTCTCGACGTCGACGACCCCGGACAGCCGTCGGTCAGAGGTGATGCACTCGGCGGCGGGGATGCCGGTGCGCAGCTCGGCCTCCCCCTCGGCGAACACGACGAGTGCCAGCCATGGGGTGTTCTCGTTCGCCGGGTCGGCCTGGCGCTCCCACGGAAGGGTCCTTCGCTTGATGACGACCTGCGGCAGCCGCGCACCATAGGCGCCCTCCGTGCCAGCCGGCGGGTAGGTCGACAGGACCTGATCGGGCGGGAGCAGGTAGCGCGGCGAGGTGACATCGACATAGGTCGCGAGGTCTTCGACGGGCAGCGCGGCCGCACCCAGAGCGCCCTCCGGCCCGGCGGCGGCGAGGTCCTGGTGGGCACTGAACCGGTAGAGCCCCGCCTTGAGCGCGGGCGCGACGCGCGCATAGAGGCGGAAGTGACCCTCGGCGATGCTCATGGCGTCCTCCGCGGTTTCGTGGCCGATCCAGCCTTCTTCGCCGCTAGGGCCCCTTTCGCGGGCGCGGCCTTCTTCGCGGGTGCGGCCTTCTTCGCGGGCACAGCAGTTTTCGCGTTGGCCGCTCGACGGGGCGGCCGTGGCGCTGGCGCCTCCTGCCAGGTGAGCCTGGCACCGCCCCCGGTGACAGCGAGCAGTTTGGCGGTGACCCCGGCGAGCCGCTGGCGCCCGATGGCTTCCGCCATGCTCGCCTGGGAGACCGTGGAGCCGACGACGCCCGAGACGGTCCAGTCACCACCGACGCTCACCCGGACGGTCACCGCCGCCGCCTCCTGCTCGGGAACCACCGAATAGACCAGGACGCTGGTGTCACCGAGCGTGACCGCGGTCGGCGGTAGCGGCACGCCGTGACGGCTCGCGACCTGCGCACCGAGAAGGTGCAGCTGGGTGGGGGCCAGATCACGGACCTCGCCACCGGTCAACGACACCGCGATCGTCGACACCGGTCTGGAGAATCGCGTGACCACCTCGTCGGCGTCAGCGACGACGGCAGCGGCGGTGTCCCACGCCAGCACGGGGCCGCCGGCCACGGTGTCCACCGTCACGACCGCACCCGCCGCGAGCGCCCCCTGGGTGCCCAACCGGGCCACCCGGCTGCCCAGGTGCCACCCGGCCCACCCGCCCTCGGGATCAGCATCGCCGTCGGCATGCACCCCGAGGTGGGTGGCTCCTGCCGGGATCGCCAGGACCCCGTCGACCACATCCTCGTCATGCGCCACGTGGCCACCGAGCAGCACGGTCACGCGGGCCTTGCCGCTGATCGACAGCGTGGGACGGTGCGAGTCATCGGTGTCGATGCGTGCATCGGGGAACTGGAGGACGACGAGATCCCCACTGCGCACCGTGGAGGCGAACGGATCGGCCTTGGGTCGACGACGCCGGGCACCGGCCCCCTCCCGTTGGGGTCCAGGCGCCTGCACCCCCAGCCCGGCGACCAGACCCTGGAGGGCGACATTGCCAAGCCTGCCTCCGGCATACGTCCCCATGGATCCCACCGCGTCGGTGCGCGGCACGGCACCCGTCGCGATCACGGTGCCGGTCTGGACTGCTCCGGGAGCCGCTGACCGGGCCAGCGACACGGGCAGCCGCCGACCCAGCCGACCCGAAACCGACTCCAACGTCGGTGCGGGACGACGCTTGATGCGTCCATCGGAGACCGTGGTGGCTCCCGGACGGATGGCCGCGCCGGTACCGCCGGTGAGATACCCCGCGACGAACGGGCTCCGCGGGGTGCGTCCGGTCGGCGCCTCCGGCAACCCCTGTGCCTGCCGTTGACCGCTCGCACCGTTCTTCTTGGCCAGCCCGTCGGTCAGGGTGCCGAAGAGCGGAGGCGCCGAGCGCTCGCCGGCGAAGGAGGCGGCCGCGAGCGCACTGTGCCCACCGCGCAGGCGCACCTGCGGACCCGCGCCACGGTCGGCGAAGAGACGGTCGGCGGCCAACGCCAAGGCAGCAGCTGCGGTGGCTGGAGCGGTGCCGGGGAGGGCGGCACTGACGGTAAGGAACGCGGAGCGACCGGTGCCAGTGGCGAGCAGGGGCAGCGGCCTCCGATCGGCCTCGACCTGGTAGTAGTCGATGTCAGGCCCCACCTGAGGCATCTCGACCCCGGCCACCAGACGCAGCCCATTGCCAGTGCGGATGACGTCACCGGTGGGGAGGGGCTTGGCGGGGAGGTTGGCGGGTTGCGGCTCACCCCAGACACCGATCGGGAAGGCATCCGTTGAAGCCCCCGCGGCCCCGGCCTGGCCCCATCGCTCCGCCAGCCGAGCGAGTTTCTCGGCGAGTGGCCGACCGTCCGCCGCGGTCGTCGAGGCGGCGCCGGTGACCGGGTTGATGAGTTCGAGGCTGATCGTGAGGGTCGAGGCAAGCTGGCGGACGTTCATGGGGGAGAGCCCCAGGCGTGAGCTCGTGCCGTCGGGCAGGGTGACAGGGACTGCCGGCGGCCGTGAAGTGCCGATGACCAGCGTCTGGGTGGGAATCGTCGTCACATAGGTGAGCTCGAACTCGGCAAAGACCCGGAAGGGCAGGGCCGCCGTCCCGTCGGCCGAGGGGGCTCCAGTGCTGCCCCCAGTCGCCGTGGGGAGCGTGCCCCGGCCCGTGATGCTCGACAGGGCTCGGGCCCGCCCGACGGCGTCCTCGAGGTACTTGCCGACGAACTCGCCCCAGGACAACGTCCTGCCCTTGACCTGGCGTGGACTACCGAACTCCACGGGAATCGTGCACGGGCCGATCTCGAACTCCGCCCGACCGGCGAAGTCCGGCCCCCACACCTTGATCGTCGCGCCGAGCGTGATCGAGAAGGAGATGGTGAACAGGCCCAGGTCGAGGTTGATCCCGGCGGAGATCCGGCAGTAGGCACTGACCTCGAACCAGAAGGGGTCGAAGTAGATGATGCCGTCGGCGCCGAAGGACAGCTTTGCCCAGACGAAACCGAGGTCGAGGCTGGCCTCGATGCTCGTGCCCGCCATGAGCGCCTCGGAGGTCAGGGCGAAGTAGGACCCGCCCTTGATGACCAGGTAGTCGCTGATCCGCCACATGATCCCCAGACGCGGCACGTCGGGATAACCCTCGCGGTGGAAGCTCGGGTGGTAGCCCCCCATGGTGAGGACGAACTGCCCCGCCAGCGGACCCTTCCACCAGATCGCGAAGGCGAAGCCTCCCGTGAGCCGGATGCTCTCGGTGAGCAACCAGGAGTTGTCGGTGAGCTGGGCCTTGATCATGAAGACGCCTTCTCGCGTGGAGAAGCGCGCGAGCAGTGCCAACTCGATCGAGACGAGCGCGGCCCCGGGTCGGGGCAGCGCCATCCTGGCCAGGCCCAGAAGGTTGATCTCGAGACCGTTGCCGAAGGAGACGGCGACGACGGCCACCCCGTCGACGAGGGAGAAGCAGGTGAACGAGATGCCCGCGGCGAACCAGAAGTTGCCCATCTGGTGCGGGAAGATCGCGGCGAGCCGGTGGAGTTCGTCCATCGGGTTGGCCGGGGCCTGCGCCCCGGGGTCGAGGGCTTGGATGAACGGGAAGGTCCCGAACTGGGAGATGTCATCGGGGATGACCAGTCCGCGGTTGATCCCCAACCCGCCGCCGAGTCCGGTGAGGAAGAAGGCCGGGGGCCCGCCGATCGGCCCGTTGATCGCCCCGAAGACGAAGAAGCTCGCGTTGGGGCCGTCCTTGGTGTAGCCACCGAAGACCGACAGACCGTAGGCCGCGAACCTCCCCATGAGCATCCCGACGTAACCCGTGCTGGTCCCGTCGACCGTCTTGAGCAGACCTCCGGCGAGCATGAGTCCGCCCATGTCGGCCGATATGGCCAAACCCATGAGATCAACCGACCAGCTGGTGATCGCGAGCACGTCGCCGCCGCGCCACGTGATCGAGAGCCGGTCCACCGCGGCGGTCATCCCGAACAGGGAAAGCTGGCCGTTGAAGAGCAGCGAGATCTCGGTGACGCGACCGCCGGACTCCACAGTGCCCAGACCAATCCGGTCGACGTACAGCGGGCCGAGTTGACGCTGGATGACGATCCACCAAGGACCGGGAGGGTCGCCGGCACGCAGCCCGACCTGCAGGTTCTGGCCCGGGCCCGGATGCTTCTGGAGCGCCAGGGAGGGGCTGAAGACGGGCCGGTTGTTCGCGCTGGATGAGCCGACGTCGCTCATGATGTTGTTCGCGACGCCGTTGTTGCCGCCGCCACCTGGGGCCACCCCGAGGCCGACGAGTTCGAGGTTGGCCCCGCCACCGACGCCGAGGCCTGTCGCTTCGGCATAGACGTGGAAGGCGATGCCGTCGAGTTGGATCGCCCCGAGGTCGAGCAGGGGTCCGGCCGGCTTGGTGAAGCGCAGGCCGATCCCCATGATCGAGAAGCCCGGAGCGAGATCGAGGTCGGTGATCGTGCCCTCGAGGAGGTAGATGGACAGCCCCGGCTCGACGGTGCCGGTGATCCAGGTCGCATCGACCTCCAGCGCGACATCGATGCCCGTCGTCGGGAAGGCAAAGCGTTTGCCGGGCACGAGGGTGAGATTGACTCCCAGCGCCTCTCGGCCGCCCCCGAGGCTCTTGTGGGCCAGCCCCAGTGTGACGGTCGAGTCGATGGTCAACGACAGGGGGCTGGCGTCCGTGGCGGCATTCCACGCCAGTCGCTTCAGTCGGGCCAGGAGGGCCTCAGGATTGACCAGCGCCGTGAAGAAGCCAGGGTCAATGGTCAGGTCACCGCCCGTGAAGACGACGCCTTGGAGCATCCGGGTGGCGCGCACGGTGACGATCGAACCGAGCTCGGCCGCCATGACACTCGTGGCGATCGAGACAGCCAGGCCGAGGACGCGCAGAGCGATGTCCTCGGGGTCCAGCTGCTCGTGTTCGCCCGTGCTGTCTCGCGTCAGACCGGCGACGTAGGGCGCGGATCCGTCGATTCGCCAGCGACATTCGATCGCGTCGGCGCCGGCGGAGTCGAGAGCCAGGCCCACCCCGACGAGGCGCGTGAAGCCTCCGGCGGTGATGCCGGCGCGGATGACGATCTCCGGCCGCAGCGTCAAGGGGCCCGCAGGGATGAGGAACGGGCCGCCACGCAGGCAGACCTGGACGCCGGTCGGCGTGAGCCGCAGTCGCTCGACCACGATCCGGCCGACCGGGTCGCCATCGCGGTCGAGAATCTCGACATCGCAACCGAACTCGATGGCCGGGGTGCTGCCGTCGAGGAGCAGGTGGACGTGCTGGCCGGTTCCGAAGCTGATCCGCCGACTCCCGCCGGCAGCCGGAGCGACGCTGACCTTGGTGCCACTGGGATCCAGGGCGTGCACCAGCGCACTGAGTCCGCTGGTCACGAGCTGGGGCAGCCGCGCAAGGAGGACCGCGTCGGGGTGCTCGGCGAAGGTGGCAATTCTGGCGTCGGTGAACTGGTCCGCGACGAGCAGGTCAAGCCCTGAGCCCAGCTCGTGCACCGCCCGAGCCACGGCGCGGATCGGCGAGTCGGCCGCATCGGTGCGATGTCCGACGATCTCGTTGAGGACGAGACGGATCACGGTGCCCGCGGCGGCTCCGATGGCCGGCCCGATACCGGCACCCGCTGGGTGGAGCATGATCGGCGCCGCGGGGGCGGCCCGCACCAGCGACAGGGTGACCGGTGGTGAGAGGGCCGGCGCGACGCGCAGGGCCAGCCCAGTGTCGTCGACGGTGGCCGTCGCCGAGATCACGGGGAGTACCTCACCGGCGGCAGACAACGAGACCCCCGCGCGGACCCGGGCGCCCAGTGCCCGACCGTCGATGCTGGCCCCGACCACCAGCTCGGCCGCGAGTTCGAGCCGACCGGCGACCACGGCATACGTGATCGTGAGCTCCGGCAGGATCGGCCAGCCGGTGACGCCCGCCCCGCGGGACGGCACGACGACCGGGGCGAGCGCCTCGAGCACGGCGACGACGGCCGCAAGCGGATCCGCTCGCGTTCGTAGCCAGGCCCCGGGGTCGGTGAAAAGGCCCACGGGCAGGACGACCGGGCGCGTCCCCTCCTCGTTGACGGGCCCGAGGAGACCGACGGCGACGAGGCCTGCGTCGAGCGCGACCAGGCCCTCGTCCGTGGCCCGGCTCCGGCCCCACGCCGCGAGGACCTGGGCGAGCGTGGCCGGCAACACCCGCGTCAGCAGGGCGGTGATCGCGTCGACGTCGGCGCTGGGGAAAAGCGGGATCCGGGTGGTGACGGCTCCGCCGGGACGTCGTTCCTCGATCGCAGCGACCACGCCTCCCGGCCCGGCCGTGGCGGCGAACCGAACACCGCCCAGCGCAGGATCGACGGTGCCGACCACGACGTCCAGGAGCGGGGTGCCCGACCCCGCCGTCAGGGTGAGCAGGAGCGCGGGCCCATCCGGCAGGTCAAGGCGTGCGCTGCCGTGCACCGCGCCGGTTGCCAGATCGACATCGACGTAGGCGGCGCTCCCGCCGAGACGAACGACGCCAGCTCCCAGCCCGGTGGCCGTCGGGCCGACGAGCGCTCGCAGATCGGCGGCCAAGCTCTGCGCCTGAGCGCGCACGACCGGGCGCAAGGTGCTCGCTGGGTCGTGGACGATCCGGTCGATGGCACCAGGATCCAGGCCGTCCGCTCGGAGTACGCCGAGTGTCGTGAGCAAGGAGGCCAGCTGTGGCGACGCGGTCCGCAGCCGACCGGCGATCTCGGAGAGGAGGATGCGCACTTCGGGAAGCACGCCAGTGGCGCCCACGCCGTCGGAGCCGGCACGCACGACCCAACGCTCGCGGTGGGCGGCGAAGGCACGGGCGTCGTGGAGGACGATCTCGCAGGCGCCCTCGCCGCCGTCGAGGGGGATGTCGAGGGTGAGCTCTGCCCACCGGACCTCGACGTCGCTCTGGTCCGCTCCCGGACCGCCGACCAGCCAGCCGTCGGTCACCCCGAGACGCATCGTCGTGCGCACGTGGCGCAGCGTGCGGATCGTGGGAGCGGAGCGGTGGACGGCCAGCAGGTCCACCCTGGCGCCCACGCCGACTACCAGTCCGGCGAGGTCGAGGTCGAGCACGGGGAGGTCGATTCCGGCGTGGAGTTCGGTCGGCCGACCGGTCGTGGCGAGCACGGCTGCGGCCAAGGCCGCCTGCCGCTGACGGGTGGCCCCCACGACGAGGTGGGTCAGGGCGTGCGCGACGTCGCGAGCATCGACCACGCCGAAGAGGGCGTGCACCTGAAGGCCGGGGCGCAGCTGTTCACCGGCGCACGACGGCAGGGCTTGGGCCCCGGTGACTGATCGGGCGCGGCGGACGAGGGCCGCGCCCCGCCAGAACTGGGAACCCGTCAGGGTGAGCGCCGCGTCCGGCAGAGGGGGGAGTTCCGCCCCCGCCAGGTCGTCGAGGAAACGCAGCGCATCCGCCGAGAGGCCGGCGGTCAGGGCGAGGACCGAGACCGGCGTCCACGGAGCGCCGACCGTGACGACGGTCGACACGGCCGGTAGGGCCGCCGCCGCGCGCAGGGCGGCGGCGGCGGCCGCTCCGTGGGCAACCAGGACAACGGGTGACGTGCGGTCCCTGAGCACCGCCATGAGGGCGTCAGCCTGGGCCTGGACTCCGTCACGGTCGGGGTGTGAGGAGCCGGCCGTGACCGGATCCGCGACCCGGACGAACCAGGTCCCGGTGCTGGTTGCCGGAAGGGTGGGCGGGACCGCGCCTGTCGCATCGATGGCACTGCTCGTCGCCACCCCGTCGAGCCATGCCGAATCCGAGCCGATCTGGACAATCGTCGCGATCGGTCCGGTCACGGCCACCAGCGCTTCGGCCGTGGTGCGGCAGGCGTGGCTCAAGGACGCGTAGGGCAAGCCCGGAATGGTTCGAGCGGTGACGCCGGAGGGACTCGACGGAGCCACGACACCATCGGTTCCGGCCAGCCGTGTCACGAGCGCGGTCAGCCCCTCACCGAGACGGGGCCGGGCGAAGAGCAGGTCAGCCAGGTCGGGAATCCCCCCGGCGCTCTCGCGCAGGCGGGCCGCCAGCTCGGGCCCGGTCGGCGGCGCCAGCCCGTCGAGGAGTCCGTCGACCGGGAGAGTGGCGGACATCGGCGCTGTGACCGGCGGGCATCCCGGCACGGTCCAGACGGCGAGCGCGGGGGCTCGAGGTTCACCGGCGACGGGACACCGGTAGGGATCATCGGGTCGTCCGGATCCGAGCGGAGCGCTGAGGCGACCGCCGGAGAGCACGAGAGCGATCGGACCGAGGACCGATCGCAGATGCTCGCAGTCGAGGGCGAGATCCCTCGCCCAGGTCAACACAGCGGTCGACGGATCGGCGATCAGCGCCCCCAGACCCAGCCGGGCACCGCTGCCCCGCCAACCGAGCAGGTCGAGCACGACATCGAGAGCAGGGACTCGCGCTTGGCCCAACAAGGACGCGAGGACGCTTTCGAGAGCGGCCCAGTCCGGCGTGAACTCGATCGACCCGTTCGCGGCGATCCTTGGAAGGGGGATGGGACTGACTCTGGGCACCGAGCTCCGCGGGTCGACGTGCTCCAACTCGACGCCGCCGCCGGTCATTGCCAGGCGAAGACCGCTGCCTGCGCGCCAACCCGCCTGAACCCCCAGCCCCAAGAAGCGGAGGCGAGCGACCGTCAGGTCGACGACCAGCGAGTCGACGCTGCGCGGCGCGACGGAGACCTCACCGGAGACGGTGGAGGCGAAACTTGTCCGACCGTCCGTCAGGTCGACCCGGAGCAACTCGACCGCGGCTGTGCCGGACACGGTGAGGTCATCGAGGACATCTGTCGACGTGCGTGCGCCCAGACCCACGACGAGCGCGCGCCCATCGCGCCAGAAGGTGAGGCCCACCCCCTCGGCGAGGTCGAGTCGCCACGGTTGAGTCCTCGTGCCCAGGCCCGGCGCGGCCGCCTGGGGAGCCCCGGTCAGGAGTCGCCGAAGCGTGCCGATGACCTCGGACATGGCCTGAGCATCGGCCACGACGTCCTGCCAGTAGCCGCGCAGCGCACCCAAGGGGTCGGCCAGCACGTCGGTGGCAGCGACGACCGACACACCCGCCGGGGGGTCAATTCCCAGGAGGACCTTGAGCAGGTCGCCGACTTCTCCGAAGCCGTCGAGGGCGGCGCTGAGGGCGCTCCCGATGACGGCATCCACGGCATCGAGTGCGGCCTCGGGTGAGGAGAGGTCGAGCACGTCGTGATGCCGCGGCCCGGGCAGGTCGACGTCATGGACGGTCAGCGCAAACACCGGACGTTGATGCGCATCAAGACCGATCCCCAACCGGAGGCTGCCGACGCCCGGAGTGCCGGTGAGCAGGGGCCCGCCACCGGTCGCGAGTTCGCCGAAGGTCGCCAGGGCCCGCAATCCCGGCACCGACGTGACCTGCCCGGTGCCGGTGTCGGCCCGCAGCACGTCGATCCGCCCACCGACGTCGGCCCCCACCGACGGGGACCACGTCAGCTCCACCCACGGCGTCAGCACTGGATGACCACCGGTGCCGGGCCCGACATCGAGGCCGACGAGGAAGCGGGCCGGGCCGATGGTGAACTCGACGGCATGGCGCGCCGGGCGTGGAGTGCCGCCCACGAGCCGGGCCAGCTCGCCGAGCCAGGCCTCGAGGGCGTCGTCATCCTCGACCACGTTCTCCAGCCACTCCACGAGCGCGGTGAGCCCGCGTGCCGGCAGATCGGCCAAGGGCAGGGGCGGCAGGTCGTCGACGTCACTCAGGCCGAGAATGCCGGCCAGACCCGAAACGTGTCGCAGCGCAGCGTCGCTGAGGTCGAGGGAGGACAGTTGCTGGCGCAGCAACCCCACGACGAACTCGAAGACGTCGGCGCCGACCTCCTCGACGGCATCGATCGACAGGGTCGGAGAGGTCGGCGCGGTGGCCCCGGGGAGTTGGAGGTCGCGCAGGGTCAGGGCGAAGTCGACGGAGTCCCCGGGCACCAGAGTCGGGATGCCCACGGTCGCGCGGGCGCCACCAAGATGGGCCTGACCCGGGACGATGGGGTCCGTGGTGAAGGTCGCGTCGAGCCCCACCTCGATCCGCGCATCCTGCTGCCCGAGGAAGAGCCACGTCGGCAGTCCGGCGGCTGCCGTCCGCGAGTCCGCCCCGCCGCGAGGCACCTGGAAGATCGGCACGTGCAGGCTCACGGTGGCAAAGGGTGCGGTCGAGCCGGTCACATACTCGGCCGCGACTCCGATCCGCACCGCCCCGGGGACCGGCTCGAGCACGGCATACACGACGATCTCGGGGTCGGTCTCCCTGAAGAGGGGCACCCACTGCTGGTGGTCGACCTGGTGCTCCTCGGGCGGCCCGAGCACCTCGTCGACGAAATCCACGAGGGCTTGGCGTTGGGCGTCGTCGGCGAGCACCGTCGCGAGGCCATTGGGGTTGGCGATGGTGCCCCCCATCGGGTTGCCGAACCATGCGCTGTTCGCGCTGGTCGGCCCGAGGATGCCGAGGGCCCTCGCGAGATTGCCGAAGGCGCCGAGCCCGTCCTGGGTGATCGTCACAGTCTCATCCCCGAAGCCCGGACAGGTCGTGACGTGACATGGGCGAGATGAGCAGGGTGCCCGGTCCCGCGGCGATCGACCCGGGGATCAGCGGGAGGTCGCGGGAGTCCCGGCCCAGGCCGGCACACAGTCGACTGGCCACCTCGAGGAGGGACTCCCAGGCGAAGGCAGTGATCGCGTTCGACCAACGGGCGACGACCAGGTCGGGGCCGTCGAGCCGGTCGATCGTCGCCATGACCAGACCCGAGGGGCGCTGCGCCGTGCCGACGGAGAAGGGAACGACGACTGTCACACCCTCCGGGAGCTCGTCACAGCCGACCTTGACCGAGATCCCGATGACGCCCTCCGTGCAAGCGATCGACATCGCCGAGGTGTCAACCCAGAGTTGGGAGCCGGCCGACTCCCAGACGACGATCGGCGAGCTGTCGGCCGGGAGGTCGGCCACAAAGCGGACGATGCCCCGCAGGATGCGCTGGGCATGGGCCTGGGGGACATTCAGGGACTGTTTGGGCACCGCCCCGGGCTTCAGGCGTCTCGCCGACGGAAGGGGTCGGAACCACTGGGCGCCCTTGAGAATCGCCGGTAGGTCCAGGCCGGCCGCGAACCGGGTGGAGATCTGCTCGAGCCGGAAACCCTCGGAGCGTGACCGGGCCTCCCGTGCGGCGGCGCCGGCGGGTTCGGACAAGCGACGACGCGATGCACTCATCGGGCTCTCCTCGGTCAGCCCGTCGCCCCTGGCCGCGCGTCAGGCTGAGAGACACCTTAGAGGCTCTGAGGTCATCATGCTCCCCGAAACCGGAATCTCTGTGGTAACAGGCGCGGAGCTCGCGTCAGGACGGCGCGTGGGCCACTGCGGCGCGCCGTGACCAGCGTGACACCAGGGCCGAGGCGGCGGCGACGATTCCCAACCCAAGGGCCAGGCCCCACTCAAGCGCGCCACTCCCGCCGTCGGGATCGACGCCGAAAACTGCTTCGATCCACTCGGCGTCGACCATGGTGACCACCGCGAGGGCTGCCGCTGCGATGGCCGTCCAGGCACTCACCCTCGAGAGCAGCCGGTAGCGATCCGCCACGGAACGTTTTGACGCTGACATATCGACACTCCTCACGCCGGGTCTCACCGCTGACCAGATCGACCATAGACCCGATCGGCTGACCCACTCTGCTCGATGACACCGGGCGGCAGGACCTCGCACGGGTGGAACGTCCATCCCGCTGCGTGACCCGAGGTGGCGGCAGCCCCCACCTCCCGCGTCGAGTCCTCGCCCAACCATGCCTCCAACGCGAAGACGCGCACCAGGTCCCCCACGACCCAGTCAGGCTCCGAGGAGACGACGACTCGCCCGCGTGCGTTGATGACGACGCATGGACGCTGAGCTTCGGTCAGGTCGTCGGACTCGTCGAGAGTGCACGACCGGGCACGGGGCCGCCACAGGCAGGGCGAGACCGGGTACGGGCCGCCACAAGCGGGGCGACCGCCGGGCCCTCCCAGCCCTTGCCCCCACGGGCTCGACCCGGCGCGTTACCGATGAGTAGGCTGGAGATCAGTTCAACGACGAGCGCGAGAGGCGCGTGGTCCCCCGTGGCGACACCCATCAAGGCACAGGACCTCACGTGGCTGCTCATGGACCGGCCCAACAACCTCATGCAGGTCAACGGCCTGATGTTCTTCGACCGCACCCCCTCGCGCCAGGCCGTGGCCGACATCTTCATGGACCGCGCCGTCCTCAAGTTCCGCATCCTCAGCCAGATCCCCGTCGAGGAGGACGGCGAGTGGTCGTGGGTCGACGACCCGCACTTCGACCTCGGCCGGCACGTGCGCCACGTCGAGCTGGCCTCCTTCGACCACGAGACGCTGCGGGAGCACGTCGGCAGCCAGTTCTCGGTCCCCTTCCCGCGCGAGCACCCGCTGTGGGAGGTGCAGGTCGTCACCGGCCCCGACCCCAAGGGGCCCGGCGCGGTGATGACGCGCTTCCACCACGGCCTCGCGGACGGCATACGCCTGGTCCAGCTCGCGCTCAGCGTCTGCGACCGGGCCGAGGGGGCCACCCCTCGCACCGTGGGCCGCAACACCGACGGTGAGCACCACAACCCGCTCGCCGGCGTCCTGCGCCTGGCCGCGAGCAGCGTGCGTGACGGCGTCGACTTCGCCCGCCAGGCCGCCTCGACCGCCCTCCACGCGGGTGTCTCCGTCGCCACCACGAACCCGCTCGACCTGCCCCACCTCGTCGAGGAGGCCGTCGACCTCGCCCGCCACCCGGTGCGGCTCATCGACGCCATGACCGACCACGCGGCCCTCGACAACGAGTCGAGCAACTCCTGGCGCGAGGTCTCGCGGATGCTCCTGGCCGACGAGTCCCAGACCGGGGCCTGGGCCGGCCACCCCGGCGTCGAGAAGAGGGTGGCGTGGATCGACGGCTACCCGCTGGCCGGGCTGCGCGCCACCGCCCGCACCCTCGGCGGCACCCTCAACGACCTCCTCCTCGCGGCGGTCTCGCTCGGCCTCACCGACTACCTGCGCGAGCGCGGCGCCGACGCCCCCTCCGACCTGTCCTGGCTCATGCCGATCTCGCTCCAGCCGGTCGACGCCTCGCTGCCGCCGACCCTGGGCAACCACTTCTGCGTCGTCCAGCTCTCGATGCCACTCGGGATCGACGACCACCGCGCCCTCGTTCGTGAGCTCCACCAGCGCTCGACCCGGCTGAAGAACTCGGCCGAGCCGATCATCGCCTTCGGCACCCAGCAGCTCATCGCCCACGCCCCGGCAGCCTTCGCCCGCGAGGTG
>Ga0209203_1001606_pt1 | contig 16300 bp, 14 predicted proteins | sample AD_UKC109_MetaG_FD_184423 | JGI IMG/M metagenome (GOLD analysis project Ga0209203, IMG submission 184423) | Active sludge microbial communities of municipal wastewater-treating anaerobic digesters from Hong Kong - AD_UKC109_MetaG (SPAdes)... | ecosystem: Engineered > Bioreactor > Anaerobic >... | reverse complement strand
TTGTCGAAGATCTTGAGCGGCTTGCCTTTCTTCTGGGGCAGCTCGATGGGAACGATCTCCTCCCTGAAGTCGCCCTCTACGGTAGCCCGCTCCGCGCCGTTGTGGCTCTTGAGCGCCACCTCGTCCATCTCCTCGCGGCTGATGTTCTTTATCTGGGCTATGAACTCGGTGGTATGGCCCATGATGTAGGGCTTGCCCTTGTACATGTCGAAGAGCGGGAAGCCGTGGATCGGGCTGGTCTCGTCCAGGGGCTGAATATAAGACCCGCAGTGGAGTGCGCGGATCATGGCATCCACGAAGACCTTGTCCTGGAGCCTGCATCCCCAGCGGGCATCCTGGGAGATGTAGGGAACGCCGGACATGTGCTCCACGCCGCCGGCCAGGATGATGTCCGCCATGCCGGCCTGGATCATGGCCGCACCACTGAGCGTGGCCTCCATGCCCGAGATGCATACCCGGTTGATGGTCACTGCGGTGACGGACTCGGGAATGCCGGCGAACAAGGCAGCCACGCGCGTCACGTTCAGGGTGTCCGCCGGGTCCATGCAACATCCGAAACGCACGTCATCGATCAGGGCGGGGTCGATCCCGGCCCTCTTAACCGCCTCTTTCATGACGACACTCGCAATACGGGCGGCGATCATGTCCTTGAGCGTACCGCCGAAGGTCCCGATGGCCGTCCTGCATGCAGAAACTACAACTACGTCCTTCATGAGAATCCCCCCTTTTCGTAATTGGCGCCCGCCGGGAGCGGGCGCCTTCGATGGTGAATGGAATGAACCGTCATTCATTCTATACTGAAAGGCGTATCTCTGTAAAGAGCAATAGATATATGGATCAGTCTGTCCCTCCATTGACTTACCGCCTTACGATGCGGGAATCGGTGCTTGCATGGAGGGCGTGAGGCGAGGTATACCCTGAAGGTGAACCATCCCGACGATATCGCCTGCAAACGATGCGGAACCTGCTGCCTCGCGGATATGATCGGCTATGTAACGGATGATGATGTGGAGCGGTGGAAGCGGGAAGGCAGGGATGATATCTTCCATGTCATCGAAAATGAACAGGCATTCTGGGCAGGCGACCATTTCGTTTCCGCCAGGGACGGCAGGATCCTCATGTGCTGTCCGTTCCTGACCTGGGACGGCAGCGGCGCCGCATGCTCCATCTACGAGACCAGGCCCAATGTCTGCAGGAACTACAGGCCCGGATCGTCCCAGATCTGCCCGCAGTGGAGGCCGAATCGTCGGGAAAGGCAGGATCGTTGACCGCCGTTTGCAGGCGGTTCCTTCTTCAAGGGTTTCTCAGGACAAGTCCTCTTTCTTCGCGATCTCGTCCAGCTCGAGGGTCAGTGCGTCTTCAGTCTCGGCGTCATGGGCTGTCCTTGCCTTGGTGTCCACGACCTTGATGTAGCGCCTGCATTCCTTGCAGAAATACACCCGGACACCATCGATCCCTTCAGCCTCGAAGTAGCCCAGGCTCGTATGGTCCGCATTCCCGCATGAAGGGCACTTGATGCGGGGAAACCGCCAGGAATGACCACAGGTGAGGCAGTGCAGCGTTCTCCTGTTTTCTTCGTCAAACCCTATCCGTGCATATTCTCCGCAGAACGGGCAGTCTCCCTTGTTCCATGCAGTCGGTACCAGATGGCCGTTCTTCTCCCTCAGCAGGAAGAGAAATCTCGAGAATGCATTCTGAGCGATGGCCTCGAGGCGTTCGCGGTCTTCCTCCTCCATCTCGGGGACATCGCCTTTCATCGTGAGCGCAGCCAGTGCTTCGGCCATGCCGAAAGCCGGTTTCGCCCCGGTGATGTCCTCCCAGACCCGTTCGCAGGAAGGTGCGAGCAGTGGTGCGAAGGGACTCAGATCGGGCATCTCGCGGCATGACTTGCTGAGATTGGGGACCGGGATCGCTGCAATGGCCCCTTCGATTCTTTCACGGAGAGCTCTCACCCCGATGATGACATTCTTATGTGCGGGGTATGCATGAATGATCGATTCCCAATCCATGGTGGGAGCGTAGGCGATATCCCGTTTCAAGTCAAGGAAATCCTGGATGGACGCGCTCATTTTTATGTAATTATTTGCACAATTTACAATGAATGGCTATTCATTTAGAATGAAAAAAGCAAGAAAATCCACAAAGGGAGAGAGAGTGCTTATGGATATCACGAGGAGGAGTTTCCTCAAGATCGCAGGCGGCACCCTCGCTGCGGCCGGAATCGGCACCGGGATCGGCGTTCAGCCGGCCTTTGCCCAGCCGAAGAAGGTCAAGTATGCGCAGGAAGTGCCAACCATCTGTCCCTACTGCGGCGTAGGCTGCGGTATCATCGTTCATGTAAGGAACGGCAAAGTGATCAACACGGAAGGCGACCCGGATCATCCCATCAACAAGGGGTCGTTGTGCCCCAAGGGCGGATCACTCTTCCAGATCGCCAACAATGACAAGCGCAACCAGAAGGTACTTTACCGGGCACCCGGTGCGGATGCCTGGAAAGAGGTCGAGTGGGACTGGGCACTGGACAAGATCGCAGCCAACCTCAAGAAGGAGCGGGATGCCGGCTTCGTGGTGACCAATGAAAAGGGCGAGATCGTCAACCGCGTGGAGACCGTCGCGTCGGTCGGCGGGGCCTCCCTTGACAGTGAAGAGGTCTACGCCCTGGTCAAGATGAACAGGGCCCTCGGCCTGGTGTATCTAGAGCACCAGGCCCGTATCTGACACAGCGCCACGGTCGCCGGTCTGGCGAACTCATTCGGGCGCGGTGCAATGACGAACAGCTGGAACGACATACAGTATTCCGACTGCATCATGATCATGGGCAGCAATGCTGCGGAAAATCACCCCATAAGCTTCAAGTGGGTCAACGAGTCGAGGGTCAAGAGGGGCGCCAAGCTCATCAGCGTGGACCCGCGCTTCACACGAACCTCTGCCACGGCCGATCATTATGTCCGTCTCAGATCGGGGACCGACATCGCCTTCATGGGCGGCATGATCAACTGGGCCATCGAGAACAACCGCATCAACATCGACTATGTCAGGGATTACACGGATGCCGCCTACCTCGTGAACCCCGATTTCAAGGGCCCCATCGATCTCGATGGCGTCTTCTCGGGCCTCAAGGACGGCAAGTACGATAAGTCCACGTGGAATTATCAGGTTGATGAAAACGGGATCCCGAAGCAGGACCCCACCCTCCAGGACCCGAACTGCGTGTTCCAGCTCCTGAAGAGACATTATTCACGATACAACCTCAAGCTGGTCAGTACTATATGCGGTGGTGACCCAAAGGAATACGAACAGGTCTACGACGTCTACACCTCCACCTATAAACCGGACAAGTCCGGGGTCATCATGTACGCCATGGGCACGACCCAGCATACCTACGGTTCCCAGAATGTGCGCATCTTTGCAATGATGCAGCTCCTTCTGGGTAACATCGGCGTCATGGGCGGGGGTGTCGCAGCCCTCAGGGGTGAGAGCAACGTGCAGGGTTCCACCGACCACGCGGCGCTCTTCCACATCCTGCCCGGCTACCTTAAGGCGCCCAACGCGTCGCAGCAGTCCCTGCAGAAATACCTGGAAGACACCACGCCCAAGAGCAACGACCCCAAGAGCGCCAACTGGTGGGGTAATACCCCGAAGTACGCGGTGAGCCTGCTCAAGGCATGGTGGCAGGATGTTCCCCAGGATCAGGCATACATGTACCTCCCCAAGAACCAGGACGGTGTCAACTACTCCATCATCCCGCTCTACGGTGCCATGGCAAGCGGCAAGATCAAGGGCCTGTTCTGCTGGGGCATGAATCCGGCGGTCAGCACACCGAGTTCACGCATGGTGAGAAGAGCCCTGACCAAACTCGACTGGCTCGTGGCTGCGGACTTGTGGGAGACCGAGACATCGGCCTTCTGGCAGAAAGAGGCCGGCGTCAACCCGGCCGATATAAAGACCGAGGTATTCCTCCTTCCCGCAGCGTCTTCCGTGGAAAAGGAGGGTTCGGTGGCCAACTCCGGCAGGTGGGCCCAGTGGCGCTACAAGGCCGTGGATGCGCCCGGACATGCCGAGGACGACCTGTGGATCATGACCCAGATCGTCACCCGCCTGAAAGCACTCTATGCCAAGGAAGGCGGGGCATTCCCCGACCCGATCCTCAACCTCACCTGGAAGTTCGGCAAGCCGAACAAACCGTCTTCCCGCGAGGTGGCCAAGGAGATCAACGGCTACTTCATCGTGGACAAAGAGATCGTGAATGCAGCCACGGGTGAGGTTACGAAGTTCAAGGCCGGTGACATGGTGCCGGGTTTCGCCCTGCTCCAGGACGACGGCAGCACCTGCAGCGGCAACTGGCTCTACTGCAACTCCGTGTCCAACACCGAGAACAAGATGATGAAGAGGGATCCTTCCGACCCCACCGGGCTCGGTTTCTACCACAACTGGTCCTGGTGCTGGCCGGTCAACCGCAGGGTCCTGTACAACAGGGCCAGCGTGGACAGTCAAGGCAAGCCTTTTGCGCCGGACAAACCGGTCATCTGGTGGGATGGTTTCACCAAGTCCTGGAAAGGCGATGTGCCTGACGGGCCGTGGCCGCCGGATGCAAAGTACCCGTTCATCATGATTCCACACGGGCATGGTCAGCTCTATGCAGTGGGTATGGCGGACGGTCCTTTCCCCGAACACTACGAGCCGCTCGAAACCCAGGTGCAGAACTTCATGTCGAGCCAGCAGGTCTCACCGGTGCTCACCCGCTGGGACAAGAAGGCCAAGGAAGAAACCTGTGATCCGCTCATCGCTGAAGGCTGCATTGCAGCGATCTACGGGACCGAAGATTCCAAGGACTATCCCATCATCTGCTCCACCTACCGGGTTACCGAACACTGGCAGACCGGCCAGATGACCCGATGGCTGCCGTGGCTCGCGGAGCTCGTTCCCCATCAGTTCGTGGAGATCAGCGAGGAGCTTGCCCGGGAAAAGGGCATCATCAACGGACAGAAGGTGCGGATCACCTCCATCAGGAATATCGAGGGTGTCGAGGCGTACGCCATGGTAACGCCGCGTCTGAAGCCTTTCATCATCAAGGACAAGACATACCATATGGTCGGTACTACCTGGCACTTCGGATACAAAGGTCTGGTCACCGGGGGGATTATGAACGATCTTACCCCGTTCATCGGCGATCCGAACACGATGATCCCGGAATACAAGGCCTTCCTGGTCAACATCGAAAAGGCTTAAGGGGGTGACACATGGCTGAATACATCAAACTCATCGACATATCGAAGTGTACAGGATGCCGCGGCTGCCAGGTTGCCTGCAAGAACTGGAACAGCCTCCCTGCCGAGAAAACGACATTCACGGGGTCCCTGCAGAATCCCAAGGACCTTTCATACAATACCTGGACCCTCATCAGGTTCGACGAGATCGTCAAGGACGGCAAGCTCAGGTGGATCATGCGTCACGACGCGTGCATGCACTGCGACTGGCCTGCCTGCGTCAAGGCATGCCCCTCCCCCGGTGCCCTGACGAAAACCGACGAAGGCGCCGTGGTGCACAACACCACATACTGCATCGGCTGCAAGGCCTGCATCGCGGCATGCCCCTTCGACATCCCCCGGAACGATCCTGCTCTGGAGAAGATGGCGAAGTGCTCCCTCTGTTACGACCGTATCACCGAGGGCAAGCTGCCCGCCTGCGTGACCGCGTGCAACACCGGGAGCCTCACCTTCGGGCTCAAGGAAGACATGGTCGAGAAGGCCCACAAGCGGGCCGAGGCCATCGGCGGCACGGTGTATCCGAACAACCCGAAGTACCAGACTCATGTGCTGTATGTCCTGCCGGCGGGTATAACGGCGGCAGACCTCTCGCACACGAACCCGAACCCGTCCATGCCTCTCTCCGTACTCCTGTGGAAAAACCTGTTCAAGCCGTTCACGCTCATCGGGATCGGAGCGGTTGCAGGCGGGGCGTTCCTGCACTACCTTACCAAGGGGCCGCATAAGGTCCATGAGAAGAAAGAAGAAGGGGGTGAGTAACCATGTCTGCCCATGAAGAGAATATGGTCAGGATCACCGATGTGGAAGAGAGGGTCGTGCACTGGGTGCTGGCTGCGAGCTGCATCTTCTGCGTCATCACCGGTCTGGGCCTGATGTTTCATGCCTGGAGCATCATCCCCACGATGCTGGGTGGCTACTATGCCACCAAGCTGATGCATATCTATTCCGGCGTCGTCTTCGGCGGGATGCTTGTCTACTCCTACTACATGTGGAAGAAGGACTGCGAGTTCGAGGAAAGCGATCTCCAGTGGGTCCTCAAGGCGGGCGGCTACCTCTGGCCGGTCAAGGACCTTCCGCCGGTATACAAGTACAATGCAGGTCAAAAGGCGTTCTTCTGGTGCCTCATCGCCTGCGGCATCATTATCCTGGTCACGGGCCTGTTCATGTGGCTGTGGAACCCCGTCATGGTCCCGGTCGTGCTGGCGCGCATCATGTACATGCTCCATGCCGGCGCCGTGGTCGTGCTGGCCGCCTTCATCATGATCCACATCTACCTCGGCACTGCCGGCAACCCCGGCACGGTCTCCGCCATGATCACCGGCTATGTCAGCAAGGCCTGGTGCCAGACCCACTGCCCGCGCTGGTATGCGGACAGGAACAAGAAGGCGGAGTAAGCAGGCTGAGCACCGTATTTAAGAGCAAGTCACAAAGGGCCCCGAGAAGGGGCCCTTTTCTTTATGGGATATTCAAGGGCCTGTATATGGCATGCATATTATTAATTCTTCGATCTCCCGATGAGGATGGCATGCAAATCACTTGAGGGTCAGTGAAGACTCCTGCTCTTCCCTCAGCCAAGGGCATCGGAGTGCTCCGATGTTGTCGTCTCGCTCGGATAACCAACCCTGTCACGCCCTTTCCTCTTGGCCTCGTATAAGTTTTCGTCCGCAGCACTGATAAGATCGTCCCATGATCTTCCCTGTACGGGTATGAGCGTGGCTACACCGAGACTCATGGTGATGTGTTCCGCCACATGTGACTGCGTGTGCGGGATTTTCAGGGCATTAACCTTTTCCCTCATGCAGTTCGCCACCACCAGGGCGCCATCGAGGTTGGTATCCGGGAGTATGCAGGCGAGCTCCTCACCGCCATATCGCGCCACCAAGTCTGCCGGCCTCCTGGCGCACCCGGCGACTGCCTGTGCCAATCTCCGAAGGCAGTCATCTCCTGCGAGATGGCCGTAATGGTCGTTGAACAGCTTGAAATGATCTATGTCCATGAGGATGAGCGATATGGGGAGACGGGAACGCATTGCCCGCCGCCATTCCCGGACGAGGAACTCATTGAACTGCCGTCGGTTGGGAATGCCTGTAAGGCCATCTGTGGCAACAAGGTTCTCCAGAAAATCCCTGTGACGCTTCAATTCAAGATGGACACGCACCCGCGCCCGGACAATGATGGGGTTGAATGGCTTGGTGATGTAATCAAGGCCACCCATCTCGAGACCCTTGATCTCGTCCTCCTCTTTTCCCATGGCAGTTACAAATATGATGGGAATATTCTTCGTACCCGAGTTGCTCTTGAGCTTCCTGCAGACCTCATAGCCATCCATGTCCGCCATGATTATATCGAGCAGGATAATATCTGGGCTGTATGATGCTGCCGTCTTCAGACCTTCCAGTCCGCTGGATGCAAAGAGGAGGTTGTAATCAGCGCTCAACACATCGCTCAGGGCCATGATGTTCGTACGGGAATCATCAACAATGAGGATTGTCGGTTTCCTGGTCTCCATCCTTCACCTCGTCGTTGCATTAATCAGCTGCAGTGTATGCCATCGAAGAAATCTCTCAGGGTTCATAGCTTATCGAATTGTTCTTTTAAATCCTTGATAGATTCTTAATGGGCACTTATTGTATTGTTATTTAATATGTCAAATTAAAGAGATAAGCAACTGTATATGTTGCCTTGCTCTTTTCAGATTAAGGATTATGAATGGGTGATTATGATCATATATTCATTTCCTTCCTGTTATGATGACTGCCTGAAAGTAATAATATGGCTCGAACCACATCATTTTTGATATTTTATGAAAGAGGAGATAACATGTCAAAATCATCTGTTTGTCTAATTCCATAACATATCAGCTTTGGAAAAATCCGAGAACAGAAGATGAACGGATGTTACCCTTGCTCTCTCCCTTATCCCTGCCTCTGCTCAAGGGTAGGTACATTGCTCCACAAATTAAGTGAATCACTGCAAAGATAGAAACCATCCCGATCCCTCAGAAAATCGCTTGTCGAGCAGGCTTGGAAAACCCCTATAGAATACAGCACGGTGACAGTATCCGAAGAAAAGAGTATAAGAATCCTCATGAACCCCGACATGCTCCCTTATCTGCAGTGCACTCCCACGGTCGACTGCGATCATGAGACCATTATAGACTATGCGACCAGGAACGCCGGGACCTCTTCCGACCAGGTGGATGGGGCGGTCAGGCTCTACTATGCCGTTCGGGACGATATCCGCTACGACCCGTATACCCTGGATCTGTCCGTGGAGGGCCTGAAGGCCAGCACCACGCTGCGCACGGGACGGGGGTGGTGCGTTGCCAAGGCCATCCTCCTGGCGGCCTGCTGCCGGGCGAAGGGCATCCCCGCCCGCCTGGGCTATGCCGACGTGCGCAATCACCTCACCACCGCGCGCATGCGCGCGCAGATGAAGACCGACGTGTTCTACTGGCACGGGTACACCTCCATCTACCTCGAAGGGCAGTGGGTCAAGGCCACGCCGGCCTTCAACATCGAGCTCTGCGAGAAGTTCCGCCTGCATCCTCTGGAGTTCGACGGCCGCACCGACTCCATCTACCACCCCCTCGACCTCGACGGGAACGTACACATGGAGTACCTCGGCTACCGCGGCGAGTTCGCCGATGTGCCGCTCGATGCCATCATGGAGACCTTCATCAGGGAATACAAGCCGGACGACGGCTGGCAGCAGGGCGACTTCGACCGCGAGGTGGAGCAGGAGACCGGGAAGGGGTGAGGTCGTTTCCGGTTCCTTGATTTACCCCCTCTTGACTCCTGTAAAAACAGATTATTATTGTATAAAGCATATTCGATGCCGGTGAGCACCGGCAGTCAGTGATAGGGGAGGAAGCCTGAAGAAGTTCGATACCGAAGTCCGTCTCAGCCGCGAGATGACCCTGGCGGACGCCACCCTTATCGGGGTCGGCGCCATGATCGGCGCGGGCATCTTCGTCCTGATCGGCATCGCCGCCGGCGTTGCAGGACCTGCGCTCCTTGTTGCCTTCCTCCTCAACGGACTGGTGGCGCTCCTGACCGCCATGTCGTATGCCGAGCTGGGCTCGTGCTTCCACGACGCAGGGGGCGGGTACCTGTGGGTGAAGGAGGGGCTGCCCAAGTGGAACGGCTTCCTGTCCGGCTGGATGAGCTGGTTCGCCCATGCGGTGGCCTGCAGCCTGTATGCCATCGGTTTCGGGGCGTATTTCGAGTTCGTCATCAATGAGTTCGGTTTCGTGGTACCCCACTGGGGGTTCCTGTCCCCCCAGAAGGTCCTGGCTGCCGTGGTAGCCATGGTCTTTGCCTACATCAATTTCCGCGGCGCCTCGGAGACCGGCAAGGTCGGCAACTTCGTGACCATCGCGAAGATCGTCATCCTCGCCATCTTCGTTGGCTTCGGCCTGAGCCTCATGTTCGGGAAGTCCGACTGGACGGCGCCGTTCACCCCTTTCATGACCAACGGGTGGGGTGGTGTCTTCAAGGCCATGGGGCTGACCTTCATCGCCTTCCAGGGCTTCGAGGTCATCGCCCAGAGTTCTGAGGAGATCCAGAACCCTCAGAAGAACATCCCCCGAGCGACATTCCTGTCCCTGCTCATCGTGGTGCCCATCTACCTCCTGGTGGCCGTGGCCGCCCTGGGCTCGGTCAACCCGGGGACCATGACGCCGTGGGATTACCTCGCGAAGAACAAGGAGCTCGCCCTGGTGGCCGTGGCCCGGCATTTCTTCTACGGCGGCGGGGTGATGATCCTGGTGGGCGGCCTCATCTCCACCATGTCGGCGCTCAACGCCACGGTCTACTCATCATCCCGGGTGGCCTTCGCGCTGGGGCGTGACCGCAATTTCCCCGGGTTCTTCAGCAGGGTGCACCACCGGAACTTCACCCCCCACTGGGCGATCCTCATCTCCCTGGTCATCATCGTACTCATGGCCGTGTCCCTGCCCATCGAGGACGTGGCCAGTGCAGCGGACATCATGTTCCTCCTCCTGTTCCTCCAGGTCAATATCGCCATGATCCGCCTCAGGAAGAAGAGGCCGGACCTGGACCGCGGATTCCTGGTGCCGCTGTTCCCGTGGATCACCGTCATCGGGATCGTCCTGCTCCTGTTCCTGGCCGTGTACATGCTCAACTACAGTCTCGTGGCCTGGATCGTGACAGGGGTGTGGATAGCCATCGGCCTGGTGGTGTATCGCTTCTATGCATCGGGCAGGGAGATCGAGCATGTCCGCAAGGTCAGGGCCCTGGAGCGCATCGAGAAGAAGGAATACAGCATCATGGTCTCCATCTCCAGCCCCAGGACAGTGGGCAGTCTTACGCAGATCGCTCTGTCCATGGCAAAGAAGCACCAGGCGAAGATCATCTTCCTCCATGTCATCGAGGTGGAGGAGGGCCAGAAGCTCGCAAGCCGCCGTGACGTGACGGAAGAGGTGAGGGCTCTTTTTGAAAAGGCCGAAGAACTCGCAGACAATGCCGGCATTTCCCATCGCTCTCTCATCAAGCTGTCGCACCGCATCTCCCAGGGCATCGTCGACACGGCCCTCGAAGAGGAGTGCAACTTCATCGTCATCGGCCGGTTGAAGAAGCCCAACTTCCTTGACAGGATCTTCTCCACCCTGATCTACAACGTGCTCCAGAAGTCGCCCAGCGAGGCCGCCATCCTGCATGGAGAATTTCCTCCCGGGGGGGTCAGAAACATCCTGATCCCCTACGGGTCGAACATCCACACCCGGCTGGCCCTGGAGGTTGCGCCCGCATTGGCCGAGTTCTTCCGGGCGAAGATCCAGATCGCGGTGGTGTTCGAGTACGGCGTGTCCAAACCCGAGCGGGATGCGATGATCCACGAGATCCAGGACAGGGTGGAGGAGTATTCCCTCGATGCGGACATAGCGGTGGTAAAGGAGAGGGATGTCCTCCAGGGCATCCTCAGGCTCTCCCGGAAGGCCGACCTGGTGCTCATGGGCGGGCGGACCGGCGGCCATGTGGAGCTCCTGTTCGCCGAATCCCTGACCCGGGACATCACCGAACAGGTGGTGTGCCCGGTGCTGTGGGTGAAAGAGTATGAGGAGCACGAGCCGTTCTGGAGATCCCTCCTGTGGTCCCGGTCCCACGGCGGAAAAGGAGATCAGGATGAATGATCATGCGCACAATCTTCTCGTGTCGATAGCCAACAGGTTTCTCGACTACCTTCCATCCTTTCTTATCGGAATCATCCTGATCGTGGTCGGGTGGCTCATCGCCTGGTTCGTGAAGCGCGTGATCGTCCAGATGATGATCATCCTGCGGTTCGACCGGGCCCTGGTCAGGTTCCCCTGGGGCAAGTCCTTTGCCAAGGCCGATGTCCGGTACGGGCTCTACCATTTCGTGGGGAGCATCGCCTTTATCGTCATCTTCCTGCTCTTCGTCTACTATGCATTGATCAGCTGGGGCCTCAGTTTCATCTCGGAACTGCTGGGCGAGGGCATCCTGCTCTTCCCCAAGATCATCGCAGCCGCCGCCATATTCGCCGTAGGCTGGATCATCGCTGCATGGGCATCACGGGCAGTCTACAAATTCCTCTATCAGGAGAGGATCCCCCACGCCACCCTGATCGCCTACTATGCCAAGGTCCTCTGCGTCCTTCTCTTTTCCGGCGTGGCCTTTGCCGAACTCAACATCGCCCGGGAGGTGGTGATCATCGGCTTTACGGTCGTCTTCATCACCATGGGCGTCATCGGGGTCATCATGACCATCTTCCATGGAAGGGACCTCCTCATGAGGGATGACGAGCAGGTATCGAAACGGGTATCAACCCCGGAAGACCAGGAAGAGAAACCATAACGGGCATCCCTCCCGATCAGGATGTCTTTGCGGAAGGAAGGTCCGCCCATGACGTGGTGAACATGGGCGACTTGCGCGCCTGGCGCATCCACCAGGGGCGCTGGGAGCCCGACGCGGCGAAGGTGAGCGTGCCGCGGCCCCAGCGCCGGTTCACGGCGTCCACGGTGCTCATGAGGACGATCTCCCGGTCCCCCTCGTGGCCCTCATGGAAGAGGCTAAGCTGCACCTGGCCCCGCTGCACGATGCCCGAGAGCATGACCCCCACCTTCCGGTAGGCCGGGCCCCTGTGGTAGATGCGCCGCAGCAGGGCCTTGGCGGCGCGGACGAGCTCCGGCGTGTAGGCCGTGGCCACAGGCAGCGCCGTGGAGCAGATGCGGGTCTTCGGATACCCTTCGTTGAAGGGGAACTCGATGAGGATCACCTGGATGCACGCCGCCGCAGAATCCTGGTCCCGGAGCTTCTCGGCGGCCCGGGCCGCATACGCGGCTGCCGCCTCCTCAAGTTCCTCGATCCGGTAGACCTTCCTCCCGAAGGACCGGGAGCAGAGAATAGCCTTCTTCGGCGGCTCGGCGTCTTCCATCGGGAGGCAGGACACGCCCCTGAGCTCCATGACCGTGCGCAGTCCCATGACGGTCATGTGCCTTTTCACCCAGGCATCGGGGGTGTTTCTGAGGTCAAGGGCGGTGAGGATCCCGTGGCGTATGAGGAGCCTGGCGTATTGCCGGCCCACGCCCCAGACGTCGCCCACCTCGATGCCGGAGAGCGTCTCCTCCTCGCGGCCCGTGAGGTCGAAGACGCCGCCGCAGTCGGGATGCTTCTTGGCCGCCTTGGCCGCGGCCTTGGCCAGGGTCTTGCTGGGACCGATGCCGATGGAGACCGGGATGCCCACCCACTGCCTCACGGTCCTCCTGATGGTCCTCCCGTACGCGGCGGGATCGCCCGGGATGCCCGTGAGGTCGAGGAAGGCCTCGTCGATGGAGTAGACCTCCATGTCCGGGGTGAAGGAAGCAAGGGTCTCCATGACCCTGCGCGACAGGTCGCCGTAGAGGCTGTAGTTGGACGAGAAGACGTGTACCCTGTGCCGGGCGATGAGGTCCCTGCACTCGAAGAGCGGCTGGCCCATGCGTATCCCTAAGGCCTTGGCCTCGTCGGACCGCGCGATGATGCACCCGTCGTTGTTGGAGAGCACTACCACGGGCCGGTCCGCGAGCTTCGGGTTGAACACCCGCTCGCAGGAGGCGTAGAAGTTGTTGCAGTCGACCAACGCGAAGGTTTTGTCCGTTGCCATGGATTTAGGGTTTTTAATTTGGCCTCCTTGAATCGAGCAGTTCCCTGTCCTTTCGGTTGTCCTGCGTAATGAAGAACCTATTGGACAGGGAGCTGCTCGATTCGAGGAGGTTCATTCTTTCGAGTCGTTTTATCAACCTTTCTCTCACACCTTGTGTATCACGTAGTTCACCACGCCCCATACCTCGGCGGCCATGCCCTCGGTGACCTCGATGGGCCTGAAACTCGGGTTCTCGGCCAGCAGGAGGCGTCTGCCGCCCGCGCAGTGGTAGCGCTTCACCGTGAACTCGCCGTCGATGACCGCGATGACGATGCTGCCCGGCTTGGCCTCCACGGCCTTATCCACGATGAGGATGTCGCCCGGGTGGATGCCCGCATCGATCATGGAGGTGCCCTCCACCCGCACGAAGAAGGTGGCGGCCGGATGCGCGACGAGGAACTCGTTGAGATCGAGCTTCCTGTCGATGAAATCGTCGGCAGGGGAGGGGAAGCCCGCCGAGATGCCTGCCGTGAAGAGCGGGACCTCGAGCCTGGTTCTTGTCTCGAACCCCCAGATGGCGCTCACGCGTGTACCGTTCTCCTCTGCCACGGCAGGACATAGTAGCACCGGGGAGGTATCGTGTAAAGGCAGGGTGCGTTCAGGTCTGGGAAGGGCCCCATCCCCCCAAAAGGGGTTGGAGGGATGGGGGGCTGAAATGAGTGCGGTCCTGAGGGCGTCCTGAACACCGGGACAGGCCGTCACTTGTTATGCTCCTATTCTTTGCGCAGGGCGACGAGCTCGTTCTCCACCCACAGGGGTGCGGCCTCGCGGGCCTCGGCGTACGGTATCCTGCCGTGCAGGAACATGGCCTTGAAGTCGTGGAACATGTAGATGCCGAGGAAGACGTGGACGCACAGGAAGAGGGTGAGGAACAGCCCGAGGATCAGGTGGATCTCGCCGAAGGCATGCGCCATGCCGTGAGGCAGGAGGTGAGGGAAGCCCCACAGTCCCCATCCCGTGGCGATGATGAGGGCCCCGCCGGTGAGCATGCAGGCCCCGAAGAGCTTCTGTCCCGAGTTGTACTTCCCCATGGGGGGGATGGCCACCTTCTTTCTGAGGAGGAATTTCTGGGGGTATCCCCCGAGTACGGCGAACCACTTCACGTCGTTGACCGTGACCGCAAACGAGCGTCTGATGAAGAGGACCACCCGGTCATAGGCGATGACGAAGAATCCCAGGGAACCCAGGGTCAGTACCACGCCCGCAACCACGTGGATACGCATGACGAGGTTCATGGCCGGCTCGTCGAACGCCTTGAAGAAGAGCGCCAGGCCGGTCAGCGCCAGGGGCAGGAAGCTGATCACCAGGATGTAGTGGAACATCCGTACCCTTAAGGGGTGCTTGAGAATGAGTGCATGATCGTCCATCGTGGGTTCTCCTTCCTAGGCAATGCCTTTGCTGCGGTTTATGTACCGTGTATGGAACAGCGCCTCGGAGATCTCGCTCAGCGGCGCATGGGCAAATTCATCGTAGATCTTCGTAACGACCGGGTTCCCGTGGCTGACGCGGATCTTCGCATTTCGGTCATCCAGGTAGAGACCGGCTGCCCGTGCCCTCAGATAGTTGTTCCTCTTTGTCACCCTCGATCTCACCCACACGGCAGGAAGCGCGGTGAATGCGGCTATTGCGCCGGTAATGGAGAGGAATTCCCTGCGTGTCACCTGGAACGGATTTTCCATGTACTGATAATCTTTCTTTCCCATGATATGTCTCCTATCTCCATGCAAAGAGAGGTGCGATGGCGCTCATCCAGCCGGAACCTTCGGGATGGACGGGCTGGCCTCCTCCGTTGATGCACCCGCCCGGGCAGTTCATGACCTCGATGAAGTGGTACGGGGATCTGCCGCTGAGGACCTCGTCGACGATCGCGCCGATGTTCTCCTTCAGTCCGTGCACCACTGCGACGTTGACCTGGAGGGCTTTCCCCGTCTTCGCGTCGATCAGGTTCACCGATGCCGACTTCACGCCCTTGAGACCCCGGACATCCCGGTATTCCAGAGGCTCCATCTCGGTGCCGGTGATGACGGCGTGCACGGTCCGCAATGCTGCCTCCATCACGCCCCCGGTGTTCCCGAATATGGTGCCTGCACCGCTGTATTCAGCCATGACCGAATCCCCGGCCGATCCCGGTTCCTTTGCCAGGTCTATGCCCATCTTCTTGAGCAGGCGGGCGAGGTCCCTGGTGGTCAGCACGGCATCCACGTCGGGGAAGGCCTCGCCGGAATATGTCCCTCCACCTGCCGCGAGGTGATGGTATGCACTGATGAATTCAGGCCTCGAAGCCTCGAATTTCTTGGCCGTACACGGCATGATGCCCACGGTGTAGACCTTTTCAGGCGCCACGTTCCAAATCTTCTCTGCACCAAAGGTCTTGGCAAGGGCCCCGGCCATCTGCTGGGGCGATTTTGCGGAAGACAGGTGCGGGATCAGGGCCGGGTGGTTCAGCTCTACGTATCGCACCCAGGCCGGACAGCACGATGTGAACTGCGGGAGCGGGCCGTGCCCTTCCCCTGGCGTTTCATCGCCGGAGAGCGCTCCCTGGATCCGGTGGAGAAGCTCAGTGCCTTCCTCCATGATGGTCAGGTCGGCGGCGAGATTGTTGTCCAGGATCTTGAACCCCGCCTTTTCCATGGCCCCGTACATCCGTGCGGTGGCAAGCGTTCCTGCGGGCAGGCCGAACTCCTCGCCGATGGCCACCCGTACCGCCGGGGCGATGATCCCCACAACGGCGACATCTTTGTTGTTCAGCCTGGTGAGCACGGTCTCCACCGCGTCCACCGTCTCGAAGGGCGCTCCGAACGGGCACGACACCAGGCACTGGCCGCAGTTGATGCAGCGGTCGGCATCGATACGGTGCACTGCACCGAACATCC
>Ga0209203_1001603_pt1 | contig 16331 bp, 14 predicted proteins | sample AD_UKC109_MetaG_FD_184423 | JGI IMG/M metagenome (GOLD analysis project Ga0209203, IMG submission 184423) | Active sludge microbial communities of municipal wastewater-treating anaerobic digesters from Hong Kong - AD_UKC109_MetaG (SPAdes)... | ecosystem: Engineered > Bioreactor > Anaerobic >... | reverse complement strand
ACAGCTTCACTTTCACCCAGTGGCATGACGGAACACCTATGACATTGCTCGATCTCATTTACAACGAAGGATTCAGAGCAGAATGGTCCTCGCAGGATGGAGACAACGATAAGGAATATCAATCAACTTACGGTTCACTCGTTGCTCAAGGAATCGACACAATCAAGGGTTTCATCTTTGACTTCGAAAACGAAACAATTACAACATACTTCGACTACAACTTCCCGCCTAGTGTGGCAAAAGTTGCAGGAACAGGCTGCCCTTCCTTCACAGTATCAGCTGCCGGTGGAGTAGTTTGTGGAGACGCATGGACAATCATAGAATCTATTGCTGAAATGATCATCAACGGAAGCGAATCGGGTACACAGTATTCTATTTCTGCAGACGATGACAATGAAATCGACATTCTCGTGCCTTCACACGTAGCAGATATCCTTGCAAAACTGAAGGAACTCAAGGCTGCCGGACACATTCCTGCATACCTTAAGGGACTTATGTCAGCTGAAGAAGCAGACACAGCCTACGCAAATGCAATCACATTCATTGAAGAAATGGGCCATGCGTACATCGGAAACGGGCCATTCATCCTTACCGCTTATGATCCTCAAACAAACTTCCTCGAAATGACCGCTAACAGAAACTGGGCTTGGAGTGCAGACTACTGGATGAATAGACTTGAGGTACCGAGAATTGTTATCAACGACTTTAAGGTTCCGACACTCGTTCCAAGAGGAAAAGACATTGAAGTTCAAGTTGACCTTTCTAAAGTTGTTTATCCGAGTGTTACACCGGAAATTGCCGACGAAGGAACTGTGGAAGTCTTCCTTGGAAATCTCGAGGGAATCTCCGGTCAGATCACAAATGCCGGGGAATTCAAGCTCATGATCCCCGGATCCATGACGAAGGACCTTGACAAGGGGACCTATGAAATTACCGTTAAGGCTGAACTCGCAGGTGCTATTCCTGTAGAGAAGAGCAAATCCATAATACTCTGGTAACAGTTTTAAAAAAATAAATGACACTCTGTCGATAGTGCCTCCAGAGAGGAGGTACTATCGACATTATTTAGGGGGCACTTTAATGTACTGGAAATATGCATTAAAACGACTGTTGAACGCAGCAATCATATACATTATACTGATATTTATTTTCTCTGCATTGTTCAACGTGCAAATGGAACAGACCGTCTACGCACAAATTGACGAATTGGTCAAGCAGGAGACGATGCAGTTAAAAGATATGAGACCTGATGAGATAAGGAATTGGTCTATACAGAGGAAGGCACATTATTACAGCAGATATAATCTAAATAAACCGGTAGCGGAAAGGATTATGCTGAGGGCGTTGAATGCGCTGACCTTTGATTATGGGACATCATCCCTGATAAAGTCCTCGAGTGGAAGCAGGGATGTAAGGATAATCGTCATGGAGGCAATACCGAGAACGTTGCTTCTGTTTTTGACGGCGACGATATTGGATATACTACTTGGCTTCTGGCTTGGGATTAAGAAGGCGCAGAAACCGGGTAAGGCACTCGATAAATCGACATCCGTGATCACGATGGTGGTATACGGCATGCCCTCCTGGTGGTTGGGTATGTTGATGATCATGGTCTTTGCGTATATCTTCAAAATATTTCCATCCGGTGGATTACATGCGACACCGCCGCCGCCGGCCGGTACCTGGTCTTATTTTGTAGATGCGCTGTATCATCTCATCCTCCCCGTTATAACGCTGCTTGTCATAGGATTCTGGGGAAGGGCCTTTTTAACGAGAAACATCGTATTGAGTACATTGCAGGAAGACTACATCATGTCTGCACGAGCGAGAGGAATACCGGAAAGAAAGGTACTTTACGGCCACGCGCTGAGGAGTGCGGCGCCGCCTATCGTTACCATGGGACTGCTTGCTTTGATCGTATCCTTCAGTGGGAACATCCTGTATGAAGGGATCTTCAGCTGGCCTGGGATGGGAAATCTCTACTGGGTAGCCGTACAGCAAAATGACATTCCGGTCCTGATGGGAAACCTTTCCCTTACGACGGGGTTGTACATCATAGGACTTGCTATTCTTGACTTGATATATGGATTCCTCGATCCAAGAATTAAGGTAGGTGGAAAAGGATGAAGCTCACGGATATGAAAGATTCCTTCAGCGAATTCTGGGCAGAATTCAGCAAGGAGAAGACAGGGGTTGTAGGACTCGTACTCTTTTTCCTGTTTATATTGATTGTGATATTTGAACCCATATTGCTTCCGTTCGAGGATGCGAATGACAGGTGGAGAGACATCACGTATTGGGCGGATAACTCCAAATCGGCTCCTCCGGCATGGACAAACTGGTTCAGTAGCGAAAAAAAGGCAACAACAGAAAGATATTACGAGTATACCACCAACGAGCAGGATCTTGGCGGGATGACCGTAATGGAATACACCTTTGATTACGATTACCAATTCGACGATGCACCGAATGACATCATCATACATGCCGATGCGACCGGTGCGCCACTGATCATCATAAAGGTTGTGAGACCGGATGGAGAAGAGGTAGAAGTCTACAACGGAAGCTTCAGCGCGGGAGAAACGACGAAAGATTTCAGGTTGTCGGTCGACAACAACTCGAGAAGCATCCTGTACAATTTTGGTGTACAGTATGAGAACCGGGACAGCCTCAAAGATGTCAAGGCTGGACTGATCAAGACGACGAATACGTTGTTTGCAAAGGCGGAAGAAGGGATCCTGAGAGATCCGCAGGCCTTGAAGGGAGACTATCAGATAGTCATTCAGTCCATTTACATGGGAGACGATGACAAACTGGAGAATCCGTACATCGTAATGCCGGGAAAAGTATCCGGAGTCCTCGGGACCGACTCCTCGAAAAGGGATATTTGGACGGGAGTCCTCGCCGGGGTCAAATGGGCGTTGCTCATCGGGATCCTGACAGCAGTCGTATCCGTTTTTGTCGGTGTCATTTATGGGGTTATCAGTGCCTATCTCGGAGGCTGGCGAGATGCACTCATGCAGAGGATCTTCGAAGTCTTCGTCTCCGTTCCGCTGCTGCCCGTGCTGATCGTCATGAGTGCGATTTTTGAACCGAGTATCTGGACGATGGTCGGAATGATGGTCCTCTTCTTCTGGACGGGATCGGTCAAGACGGTCAGAAGTATGGCCCTTCAGATCAAGGAAGAAACCTATATAGAAGCTTCAAAGGCACTTGGAGCAAGCAATTTCAGAATCATCTTCAAGCATATGGTTCCACTTCTGATTCCCTATTCCTTCTCATCCATGGCCTTGTTTATTCCAAGAGCAGTTGTTTATGAAGCAACCATCAGTCTGCTTGGACTTGGTGATGCAAAGATCGTAACGTGGGGACAGATACTCAGTGATGCCCTCAGTGGAGGAGCCGTCATGAACGGTCTCTGGTGGTGGGTTGTACCGCCAGGACTGATGATAGCCTTTATGGGGATGGCGTTTGCGTTTATCGGATTCTCCCTTGACAAGATACTGCATCCGAAATTGAGAACGAGGTAGGTTAATTATGGACAAAATAAAGATGAAAGACGACAGAAATGTGTTGGAAGTCGAAAACCTGAAGCTGTATTACAAGGTTTCAGCGGGGCTCGTAAAGGCGGTAGACGACGTGACCTTTTTCCTCAGAAAGGGAGAAACGCTTGGACTCGTGGGCGAATCCGGCTGTGGAAAGACGACGACCGGAACCGCTCTGATGCATATGCCCACCCCTCCCGGATACATCGCCGGTGGAAAGATCATCCTCGATGGAGAAGATATCGTTCCACTGCAGGAAAAAGAACTGAGAAAGAGAATCCGATGGGAAAAGATCTCGATGGTCTTTCAGGGAGCGATGAATTGTCTGACGCCGGTTTATACCATTGGCAAGCTCATGAGTGAAACCCTTCACGAGCACGATGCCCTGAAGGGCATCCCAAAGTTTTCGACAAATCCGAAAACTTCAACGAGAAAGAAGAATGCGTCTGCGCGAGAGCTGATGATCAAGTATCTCAATTATGTGGGGTTGTCGGAAGATGTCCTCAGGAGATACCCGCATGAACTCAGCGGAGGAATGAAACAGCGCGTTGTCATCGCGATGGCGCTCTTCCTTGAACCGAAGGTGATCGTTTGTGATGAACCGACAACCGCACTCGATGTCGTTGTACAGGCACAGATCATCAACCTGCTGAAAGAACTCAAAGAAAAACTGGACCTCTCGTTTATCTTCATCACGCATGATCTCGCAACAGAGGCGGAAGTATCCGACCGGATCCAGATCATGTACGGGGGAAGGGTTATGGAGATCGGAACCAATCAGCAGATCTATGGAAAACAGGGACCGATGCATCCCTACACGCAGAGACTTCTTCAGGCCACACCGAGATTACATGAAGAAGTAGAAGAACTCGCCTTTATTCCGGGGACACCGCCGGATCTCTTGGTTCCATGGGAAAGCATGGAACCACCGGAGTTTTCAGGTTCGAAAACTCCACATAAATCAGGATTAAAGGGCTGCAAATTCCACGACAGATGTGATGTCTGCATGGAAAAATGCCGAACGGAAGAACCGGATCTGATAGAAATTGAAGCGGATCATTACGTTGCATGCTGGAGGTGTAGAGGATGAGCAAGAGTGAATACCTTGTAGAGGTAGAAAACCTCCAGAAGTGGTTTCCGGCGAGAAGAACGGTGAAAGAAGTATTCAGTGGCGAACAGAGATATGTCAAAGCGGTAGACGGGGTTACCTTCAAGATCAAACGAGGGGAAATCTTCGGACTCGTGGGCGAATCCGGCTGTGGAAAGACGACGACCGGAAAACTGATCATGAAGCTGCTCGAACCGAGTGGCGGAAAGATGATCTTTGACGGGAATGACGCGACCCATCTCGATAAACTAACGATGGATCAGTACAGGCAGGATGTTCAGATGATCTTCCAGGATCCGTATGCCTCCATGAACCCGAGATTCAAACTCAGAGACGTTCTCGAAGAACCACTGCTGATTCATAAAGTGGGGAAAACTAAGGCGGAAAGAGATGAAATGATCAAAAAGGCACTCAACGAAGTGCATCTTCAGCCGCCGGAAGAATTCATGGTCCGGTTCCCCCACATGCTTTCCGGAGGTCAGCGACAGCGTGGAGCGACGGCAAGAAGTCTGATCCTGAATCCGAAGATGATCGTTGCGGACGAACCGGTATCGATGATAGACCTCTCCACAAGAGCGGAAATTCTACACATGATGAAGTCCGTTCAGAGGGAACTCGGGCTGACCTATCTGTACATCACGCATGACCTCTCAACGGCGAGATACTTCACCGACAAGATCGCGGTCATGTATCTTGGAAGAATCGTAGAGATGGGAGATCCGAACGATGTGATAGACAATTGTCTGCATCCTTACACGAAAGCACTCATCACGGCGGTTTGTGAGCCGATAGCCGGAAAGGTCAACCGGATCAAGGAAGTTCCGATCAAGGGAGAAGTCCCCTCTGCGGAGAATATTCCACAGGGCTGCCGATTCCATCCGAGATGTCCTTATGCGGTGAAGGCCTGCTGGGAAGAACCGGAACCGGAACTGGTCGATGCCGGTAATGGACATATGGTGGCCTGTAGTCGATACAGGGAAATATAGACTTAAAGCTTCAGATAACAAAGGCGTACAATGTACTTACCGTTGTACGCCGGTTTATTCGTCTTTTATCGAAGTCAGTAATGATTAACTTTACCCCGTTTATAATTTTGATAGTTTAAAGCGATTCTTCAGAAAAAAGGATAGTATCAGGAGGTTCCCTTCATACTATCCTTTTTTTGCGTTGTTTGTTTTGTTTGGGTTTTGCTATATGTAATCATCTATAGGATATACTGTGTGTATTACTACCTGTCAATAAGTCATTATCACTGAAATATGTAACAATCTTCTGAAATTGTGTGCTTTACCACTTGTTTATCCGTATGTCTTCCGTTTTAACAGCCCGATTGATCTTCTGAAGTCAACAAGTTGATCAATATTTGAATATTTCTTGGCAGGGCTTTATGCCAGTCAGTCGTTCTGAACTGTTTCCCGCGTATTTCTATGTCCGATATCGATTATTTTCAGACGATCCCCTTTTCTTTCGGCAAGGGTTTCCCTTCCTTTATGCATTCTCCGCCTCTAAAATGATTGTCTCGATATTGTTGATAAGGTCTTTGTTTTGGATGGTTTTATTTTCAGTAATGAGATGGGCGAAGTTTTCAGCCAGTGTTTCTTCCGGATGCTGATAATCCGTCGTGTTGATACATAACTTTTCAGTGTATTTGGCCATGATTTCTGAGGCATCCGCCTTTTCTTCCGGCCAATAAAAGTCTATCCGGATATTGTCAAAGATATCCATAGAGTCATCAATACCTTCCTTCTTCACGAAGATGAACGGACAGACTTTAATAATACGCCCTTTGGATTCTATGAGTGTATAAACGGGTGTCATCGCATCGGGATTGACAAGCGTTGCGGTTAGTTCTTTCTGCGGGATGACTTCTTTATAGGGATAAAATTCCAGTAATGCGTATAATCTTTCCCTTGTTTCCGGATTCAGCCTTGAAAAACAATGGAAGAACTCATGGGCAAGTAATGACAGTAGCTTTCGATCAGTATAGTCTCTGAGTTTTTTCTCCGGCATATAGATACAGTTTTCTCGCGTATAGGCGCTGTTCCATTCGTCCTTTCCATTTGTCTTGATAAGAAAGACCGTTTCCGGAGCGGTTATCGGGTATTTTTCTAGTATTTCGGCAAGCTTCGAGAGTGCCTTGTTAATCTTCTCCGTCTCTTGAATTGTCCATTCCAGAACACAATTTGAGAGATGTTCCGTGAATGTATCCATCGTGACATCATTTCGTTTCCCTATCTTCAACCCGCGCTCAAACGGTTTAAGGGAAGCGAGATAATCATCCGGTTTTGTTATTTCCCTTTTTCCCTCGTCTTTGCTGAGTAAAATAAATTTCATAAGGAATCACCCGGAATGATTTCAAACAGGCAGCTGCTCTGGTTGCGCAGGATGGTTTCGATGATTTCTACGCCAACCGGCCGGTTCAATATTTTTTCGTTCATTAGGCGGTCAAAGTGTCTGGTACACTCACACAAAGCGGGGTTGGTTGTTATTCCATCCCTGACAAGCGGACAGATGCATTCGCTGTTGTTGAGGCAGATGGTAAAGCCTTTTTCAGTCTTTTGATAGGTGAAGTCCGGAAAGCCTTTTGTCATAAAAGATACTATCTCATCTATGTCATTCTTTCCCTCATAAATCGGCAGTGTTTTGACCCATTCGTTGCTGAGAAAGCATTGTGTTCCCGTATAGCCCAGTATTTCTCTGTTACCGCTTTCCAATACCCAGTTGATCCAGTTATTTTTGAAGTCCAAAGTCGTTCCCCTTTTTCCTTTTTTTCAGGAGGCCGTTCTTTTATCCATCAGACAGATACTGCCGGCCTGTTCTTTTGCCTTGTGTTTTAACGCCGCACAGGCATCGCTCAGAAGCAGATAATTTGCATAGCGATTTTTTTCAAGATCGATACCGGCGATGCTGACCGAGATGATTGGGAATTCCGCGTTGACCCCCTGCCGATTCTTTGTGCGGATAAATCCCCTTTCGAGATCTTCTCCCGTGTAATATTCCCTGATCTGTGTGTCAAAGTTGTGAATGAACTTTTTGATATACGTTTCGGCAATCGAATTCGGAAGTGTGAGGACAAAGTCATCTCCTCCGATATGTCCGATGAAGATATCCGTCAGATCTAATTCATCCGCAGTTTTTCTGAAGATATCGGAGAGCGCAAGGATGACTCGGTCACCGTTCGCAAAACCGTAAACATCGTTGTACGCCTTGAAATTATCCAGATCAACATAAAAGACAGCCCGGTTTTCATCGTTTTCTATCAGTTGGGTGATATGATTTCTGATCGAGTTGTTTCCGGGAAGATGTGTGATCGGATTTGAATCAAGGGCAAGATCGTATAGTCTTTTCAGTTCTTTCATGGAGTCTGACAGATTCATCTGATTCCTGATCCTTGCGAGAACGACGATAGGATTGAATGGTTTCGTGATGTAATCAACCCCGCCTGTTTCAAAGCCTTTTGCCTCGTCCATCCCGTCTGAAACAGCTGTGAGAAAGATGATCGGAATTTCAGAGGTGGATTCATCCGCTTTCAGTCTCCGGCAGACTTCGTAGCCGTCTATTGGCTCCATCATGATGTCCAGGATGATGAGATCCGGTTTTTCAGTTTTTACTATCTCTATTCCCTTGAGGCCGTCCGTTGCAAAAAAGACGGTATAAAACGGCTTTAAGACTTCAGCCAGCATCTTGATGTTTTCAGGTGTATCGTCGATGATCAGTACACTGTTTTTTCTGTCGGCATTTTTCATTTACACGTCTCCTATCCTTATATGATTGGCATCCGAAAATGCCTTAACGGCTTTTTCGGCTTCATCATACTGGAGTGTATTTATCAACTTCATTATAACCGAAAAATCCTCCTTCAGGTGATTCGGGATGCTTCTGTACACCTCCTCGGCGAGGGCAATAGCATCCATATTGAAAGTCCTGACGGCTTTAAGCAGATTTGTCAGGTCTTCCGACAGTCGTTCGGGATCGTAAGTACTGTTTTGGTCTTCTTCAGAAGTCCCCCGATCATTTTTTAAAAAGTTATCGATAGCGCGCAATACGGTCATCAGAATTCTTTCAAAATGATTCAGTTCATTGTCATCGGACAGCCCGTTTTTGAAGCGGTTTTCCAGTTTTGTCGCCGATTCGGTTAGTTCTGCAATGCCGAGATTTGCACTGACGCCTTTAATCGTATGAACGAGCATCGTATTCGACTGATAATCCCCTTCTCTTAGATTTTTTCGCAGGGTCTGCATCATGTTACCATTTTTGAGGGCGAAAGAACTCAGAAGCTCTTTATAAAGTTTCTCGTTTCCCATCAGCCGGGACAGGCCTTCCACAACCTGAATTCCCTCTATTTCTATAGATGTCTCTATCGGTTTCCGTTCCCGATTTCCCTCAGCCCCTGTCCTCTTCGGTGCAATATAGCCCGAAAGGACCTCTATGACCTGATCCATTTCTATCGGTTTACTGATTTGGCCGTTCATCCCGCAGGCCTTATTTTTTTCATTCTCCACTTCAAAGGAGAGGGCGGTTAATGCGATGATCGGTATGGTCTTCCGATAGTCTCCAAGTGCCCTGATCTTTTCAGTCGCTTCACGGCCATCCATGATGGGCATCTGTATATCCATCAGGATGGCGTCAAAATCTCCTTCCGCTGCCTTTTCCATCTTTTCCAGTGCTTCTCTGCCGTTATTCGCAATGGTGATGTCAAACCCTTCGGCACTGAGCATCTCAGAGGCAACCTGCTGATTGATCTCATTGTCTTCTACAAGGAGTATTTTAGATCCCTCAAGGGAATGCCGCAGCGCTTCTCTGCCGGTTCCTCTGTCGTCATAGCCACTTTTCGTGAATTCCTTATGACCAAGCATTTCCATGATGGTGTTGTAGAGCAATGACGGACTGACCGGTTTGTCCAGAAAATGGTTGATACCAGACAGTTCAGCTTCCTGTTTTATCTCCTCTTTTCCGTAAGCGGATATCATCATGAGCTTTGTCGTCTTTTCCGGACCGGCCTTTTCCATTTGTCTTATCATCCGGGCCGTTTCAAGACCGTTCAGATCGGGCATTTTATAATCCAGGATGATCAGTCTGAATGGTCTCTGTTTGAGAATATTGATGGCAGCAGTCCCAGAATCTGCTTCTTCAGCGCTGAATCCGAATTGTTCCAGTGTTTTTCTGATGATTTTTCTGGATTCGGCGTTGTCATCGACGACGAGTATCTTCTGATCGCTGAAATTCGGTGGATAAACGTATTCCTCACTATCTGCCGGTTTGAAATCTAAAAGGACATCAAACTTAAAAGTGGTTCCTAAACCGACTTTACTTTCTACCGAAATAGTCCCTCCCATCAGTTCTATGATCTGTTTGGTTATGGAGAGACCCAGCCCGGTGCCACCGTATTTTCTCGTGGTAGAGGCGTCTGCTTGTGTAAAGGCGGTGAACAGTTTTGACAGTTGTTCGGTGGCCATGCCGATTCCCGTATCGGATATCTCAAAATAGAGTTTAACCTTTGATTCCGGCAATTGATATGAATGAATCCTGACGATGATGTTTCCCTTCTCCGTGAATTTGATGGCGTTTCCAATCAGGTTGGTGAGGACCTGCGTGAGTTTTCCCGAATCACCCTTCAACTTTTCGGGGATGTCCGGGGAGATGTCAAAGAGGAGCTCCACCTCTTTCTGATCCGCTTTTATCGTGAGTAGATTCGAGAGGGTATACACAATTTCGTCAAAGGTGAATTCTCTGTTTTCCAATTCCATCTTGCCCGCCTCTATCTTCGAGAAATCGAGGATATTGTTGATCAGACCGAGTAGTGATTTTGCCGAGTGATAGAGCTTTTTCGTGTAATCGAGTTGTCGCGCGTTGAGTTCGGTTTTAAAGAGGAGGGTGCTTAAGCCGATAATGGCATTCATCGGTGTTCTGATCTCATGAGAGATATTCGCCACAAACATGCTTTTTGCCGTACTGGCTTCATTTGCCTTGTTTTCCATCTGCCGTGAATGTTCAAGAGCCCTGGAGACGGCTTCGGACAGAGAGAGCAGTCGGATATTGTAAAGGATGAAGATGATAAAGGCCATCAGTATGGCGATGATAAACCATCGGTATTGCATGATGAGATCGGAAAAAGTTATTTGACCGTAGTTCTCATAAGGGGATAATTTCAAATCCTTTAAAAGGTCTTCAACTGCCGTGTAATCCTGAGGAACTGTCCAGCCACCGATCCCGGCATTCATGGCTGCCAGGTTGAGCTCGGACATTGCCATCAGGGCCAGTGCAACATCATGAGCCAGATCATCACTCACATAACGGGTCTTTGCGAAGACCCATTCCGGATAAAGCGGTGTGGAGAGTAAAAAGGGAAAAGCGGGATTTTCATAAAGGTTCAGGATTTTAATGTCTGTAAGGTCTATTATTCCCACCTTCGCCATCCTTTCGAGGGTATCCGTTCTTACCGTTCCGGCATCGGAATTCCCCGAAAGCACATCATAGACAACGGCCTCATGCGTTCCGACGAATCTGATCTCTTTAAAATCCTTCGACGGATCTATTTCGTCGTCGCTGAATTCTTTAAGCGCCATTTGCCAGCCGCCAAATGAGTTTTTATTAACGGCTGCAAAGGATTTTCCCCTTATATCTTCGAGCCTGTTGATCTCATCATTCTCTTTTTTTGTGAAGATGACACCGCCAAATCTCAGATAATCCTCATAGAATATGGTATTCTCCATGGTCAGGAGTCTGCTCACCCCGTATTTCACCTTCAAGTCTATGTACATGGAGGGATTGGTCAACACAAAATCTATATATTCCCTTTCGATGCCTTCGTCGAATTCTTCAAAAAGGAGGGGGATGACGGTGAAATTCAATCCCGGGACGTTGATTTTCAGATATTCGGCGGTTGATCCCCAGCGGTTCATACAGGTTTCGGTTCCCTCATTTGCCAGTACCCCAATGGCGATCTCATCATCCATGCTGAAAGTCTTTATCGCAGCGTTTTTCTTGGGTGTCTGAGGGGCATTATACAACGCAACCCAGAAACATAGGATGATTATGATAATAATGGCCGCTATGAACAGCCGTTTGGTCCTGAAGTGATATGAGGCATTTTTCGAATTCACGATGATCACAACCTGTTTTTATCAAAGATTAAATGGCAGTACGCTCCTTTTTATCCATTTCTCGTTGTATATAAAAGGCAAAGATTGCTTTTATACTGCGATTGTCACGGTAGAGTTTTATCAGACGGGTTCTTTGTTCTGAATACTGCACAGGTTTATTATAACATTCCGGACAGACACACTTGACAGGAAAGAAATAAATCTGTATACTAACAAACGTTAGTTAGTGTATATCGGAGTGATGAGATGGATAAGTTAAACTATTTTACCGAACGGATAAAGGAAACAGAGACAACGAAGGAAAAGCTCTTTTTGAGTGCCATCTACCTCTTTTCGACCAAAGGTTATGAGAATGTGGGGATGCGCGAGCTCAGTAACTTTATCGGTATCAAGGCGAGTTCCTTTTACAACCATTATCCGTCGAAGGAAGCTGTTTTCAAGAGCATCTTTGAGCGGTTTGAACTGGAGATGAACCGGGTGGTTTTTACAGAGGAGGAAATAGAGACGATAGTGGAAAAGGGGGATGTTGCGGCTTTTTTTGTGGAAAACATGAAGAGATTCAGCAGTGTGACGGGAAATCCGCTCTTTTTTACCATGCTTCAGATCGTCTTTATGGAGAGTTACAAAGACAGGAAGGCTTATGAGATTGCCATTCACAATCTGTATTATATCCGGAGGGGATATACGGAAGCGGTCCTGAACGGGATGATAGAAAACGGATCTATCAAACCGGTTGATGTGGAGCTGATAACGGCGGAGTATTATTATACCTTAAAAGGTCTGCTGGATGAGGATCTTCTCCAGGAAGTCTGGGAAAAAGAGGTTGATTATATTCATGAACGGATAAAAAGGCATATGTCCTTTTTTATAAATCTGTTAACTGTAGGATGAGGTGATGTGATGAGTAATCCATTAATGATTTTCGGCGGACTGATCTTAATTGTACTGGTGGCGGTTACGGGAATTGTTCTGAGTCATATGGGAAGACCTTTAAACACGGCGGTGTTTACCATTCATAAACTGATAGCTCTCGGCTTTGTGATCTTTTCCGTTGTCGGATTTATCAATCTGATCAAGGGGAGCGAAGCGGTGGATCCCCTGCTGAAGACACTGCTGATCGTTGCCGCCTGTTCCGCTGTGTTGCTGTTTGTCACGGGAGGCCTTCTGAGTTTTGACAAGTTTGCGAAGAAGTTTATTGTCGTCTTCCATGCCGTATTAACCGCAGTCGTAGCCGGCAGTGCGGGAACTTCCCTTTATCTGTTTCTGAAGAAATAAAAACGGAGGATTCTCTCCGTTTTTATTTTTGTTTTGTATTTCTGGAATATATCTCTGCCGGATAGTCTTTATCTTTCCAGTTTGTAGATATAATCTTCTGAACATTCATAAAATCCGATTTGCTTGTAGAATTCCTGATCCGAACCGACATAGATATGTGTGCCGCCAAGGTCTGAAATCAGATTTTCGGCATGTAAGATGGCAGCCTTTGCCAGTCCCATTCTGCGTTGTTTCGGATGTGTACCGACGGGCTCCAGAATTCCGATTCCGTTAGCTGCATCAAACCACATGGTTGCAAAGGCGGCTACCATCCCGTTGCTATCGGTTACCTGTATATCCAGTTCGCGCCTGTAATCTTTCATTTTCTGCAGTTCGTTAAACGCTTCGACGGAACGCATGACGGTGTCATTTCTGTCATTGTAGCCAAAGGCAAAACTGTGAGCGGCTGCCCGTGCTTCCGGAGTTGTTTCAAGCGCGGTCTTAATCTGATAGCCTTCCGGTAACACGATATCATTTCTTTCACCGATGTCTTTTTTACAGGTTATCTCACTCCATGCTTCCTTCTCATATCCCCTTTCCATGGCCATTGTTACAATAGTATCTGCCTTTTTGCTGATGGCGAGATAGACCACCTGTTTATCATCTTTTTTGACCATGAGATGAGATTCGGTAAATTCAAACATTTCCTGAAGCAGAGCTCTCTCAGGCTCGAGGGTATTTAATTGAAAAAAGGCTTCCCCACGATTTTCACCTTCCGCATTGACAACGGAACAAATTTCACCGTCCTTTTCCCATATCCTGATTCGGCTGCAGTATTCCGCCTCAGACACGGCGTTGAACACCCTTGAAACGGAGAAGGAAAAATTCAGACGATCGATGAGCCAGTTAGTCTTTTCGGGAAATCTTCTGAAGGTATTTACGAGAAAATCCCTGATCTGATAGATGCTGTCCGTGTTACAAGTCCTGGAACTGTACATGTTATCACCCCGGGAATATTATACAGCATATGGCTGAAAGCTTTTATTATGCTATAATTCCTTGAAAGTTCCGAAGGGGAGTGTTTGATTGAACTACAGGCAGATGAGTGTTGTGAAACTGGGACAGATAGATTATCTCAGGGCATTTGAACTTCAGCATAAGATCCATGAGAAAGTGCTTAAAGAGGAGTTTGGAAATGTCTTTCTAATACTGGAACATCCACCGGTCATAACGATAGGAATATCCGGCAGTGAGGAGAATGTCCTCGTTTCGGCTGATTATCTGAAAGATTTGGGGATTGCCGTTCACAGGATCAGAAGAGGGGGCGATGTTACCTATCATGGACCCGGGCAGATCGTGGGGTACCCCATTTTTAACCTGAATTACCTTGGAAGAAATGTCCGAAAGTACGTCTCTCATATAGAGAATGCGATCATCACTTTACTGAAAGAGGAGTATGATATCACGGCTCACAGTGATTCCAAATTTCCCGGAGTCTGGGTGGAAGACCGTAAGATTACGGCTGTTGGCAGTCGTATCCGGCATGGGGTTTCCATGCATGGATTTGCCTTCAACGTCAACACGAACCTGGACCATTTTAAACTGATCACCCCTTGTGGGATAAGTGACAGGGGGGTAACCTCACTGGAAATGGAACTTGGGCGAAAGCAGGATATGGAAGTGGTGATGCGATTGACGATAAACAGTCTGGCTCGTGAATTTGAACTGGAATATGAAATGACAGATAAAGAAGAATTTTTAACGCTATTGGGGGAATGAACTTGTATATCAAAAAACCGGAATGGATCCGAACACCGATACAATCAAACAAAAATACGAGAGAGATCAAGGGGATGATAGAAAATCTGAACCTGCATACCGTGTGCAAAGAGGCAAATTGTCCAAATCTGATGGAATGTTTCAACAAAAGGACGGCTACCTTTCTGATACTCGGTGACGTCTGTACGAGAAACTGTACTTTCTGTAATATTCAGGGGGGAAAGGCACCGCTTACAGTTGACGGGGATGAACCGGCGAACGTTGCGAGGATGGTGAAGGAAACCGGATTAAAATATGTCGTGGTTACTTCGGTCACCAGGGACGATTTACCGGATGGCGGAGCACAGCAGTTTGTGGAAGTGATCAGAGAGATAAAGAAAGTCTCGGAGGATATCGCCGTAGAGGTGCTCATCCCTGATTTTCAGGGAGATGAAGCGGCGTTGTTAAAAGTGATAGAAGCAAAACCGAATGTGATCAATCACAACATCGAGACGATAGAGAGACTGTATCCCGATCTCAGACCTCAGGCGGAATATCACAGAACCCTTGAACTGCTGAAGAGGGTAAAAGGGCATGATAGTGGTATTTCTACAAAGTCGGGTTTTATGCTCGGTTTTGATGAGACCGAAGAGGAAGTCCTCAGACTGATGAAGGATCTGAGAGACCATGATTGTGAGATCCTGACGATCGGCCAGTACCTGCAGCCGTCAAGGAAGCATTATCCACTGAAAAAATATGTTCATCCGGATATGTTTAAGAAGTATGAGGAGACCGGCTACGAGATGGGATTCAAATATGTCGTTTCAGGCCCGCTGGTTAGAAGCTCATATAACGCATTTGAGGCATTTGAAGCGAAGAGGCAGTAAAGCTTTCTGATCCTGAACAAATAAATAGCTTAATAAAAAACAGTACCTTGCTATTTTGCCGGGTACTGTTTTTTATTAAGCTATTTACCCTTTATAATACTTCACGCTTTCTTCACATAACTTTATGTATCATTTGGCATATCAGAGGGGAACCGGTTAAGAAAAGCTCTGGAAGAGGTGGTTGTATGAAAAAAGTATACCGTCATGAAAAAAAATACATGATTAATCCGCAGCAGAAAAGGGTGATTACGTCGCGACTCGAGAAACTGTGTAAGGGAGATCCTTTTGCTGATGAAAACAATACCTACAGGGTCAGCAGCCTTTATTTTGATGACTATATCAACAGCGGAATCGAGGATAAACTGACGGGGAATCTGAAGAGAAAGAAATTTCGAATCAGGATTTACAATGGAAAAGATGACGTTATAAAACTGGAAAGAAAGGCAAAAAACGGGAATATGTGTCTGAAAGATGCTGTCAGGATTTCTAAAGATGAATATAATGCCATTATGAATGATGATATAGAGTATTTAAAGGATAATGATAATGCCGTAGTCCGGGATTTCTATCTGTTGTACAGGAATCGCCGGCTGCGTCCGAGAGTCATCGTGGACTATATGCGTCAGTGTTTCATTTTTTCACAGGGCAATGTAAGAGTAACGATGGACAGCGATCT
>Ga0209203_1001597_pt1 | contig 16348 bp, 18 predicted proteins | sample AD_UKC109_MetaG_FD_184423 | JGI IMG/M metagenome (GOLD analysis project Ga0209203, IMG submission 184423) | Active sludge microbial communities of municipal wastewater-treating anaerobic digesters from Hong Kong - AD_UKC109_MetaG (SPAdes)... | ecosystem: Engineered > Bioreactor > Anaerobic >... | reverse complement strand
TCCTTTACATTCAGGCCGATATAGCTAAGGTAAAGATTTTCACGTGCAGATAAAATTGTGTCAAGGAAAAGGTACTTGTCTGTCTCCTTTTTGTTTCTGTCTCCCTCCAGATATTCCTCCCCCAGGAGGTCAAAGCCCATAAACCTGTCTTTCCTGGGGAATACATCATTGTCCAGGCCAAGGAAACAGATCACTTTGAATGGAATTCCTCTAACCGGTACAGGGGAAGTAACCGTAACATTTCCGGTATTGAGTTTCATCTCGCCTGATTCCAAGAAGAGCTTTGAATTAAGCTCGTCGAGAAAAACTGGAAAGGAAACCTCTTCATCATGATCAATGGCATCGATATAGGATAATGCCCTGCAGATTTCTGAGAACTCAGCCCGGTCATCCTTGCTAAAATCGTCATGATAAACCATCTTGTTAACAACTTCTTCAAGGAGGAACTTCTTCCAGTCAGCCATGGTCCGGGTTTTGCCCTTTTCATCAATTACATATTCAAGCAATCCTACAAAGGCTTTCAGCCTAAAAAGATCATAGCTCACCGACGCCTCAGCGTCTTTGTATGGATAGAGCGTGAGACCGTCACTGGTTGGAAATTCTTCGTCGGTATGAATGGCATAACCGAGCAGTATTTTTTCAAGTCCGTATTTCCAGCTTACATACCTCGTATCGTCCTCAACCCTGTTTTCACGTCCGAATCTGATATTGGCCATTCTTACAACAGACCGTATATAATCGCAATCGTTTACCATGAAGCGCTGCCTTATCCGTTTCTGCTCAAGCAGGCTAACAACTTTTTCGGAGGTCAGGTCATCTTCAGTAAACCTCATTATCTGCTCAATTGCAGATACCATCGAGTCCTCACTGTTATTAGCCGCACCTGATACCTGAAAGGGTATCTTTACCGGGGCATTTCTGAAGACGGCTTTTATGAAGGGTGAATATTTATTTATGTCAGTCGTCATTACCAGAACATCCCCAGGCTTTAATTTCCGGTTCTTGTCAAAGAGGTCAATCAAATAATTACAGAGGCACTCCACCTCTCTCACAGGGGTGTAACATGAATTGATCTGAACCGATCCGTCATCAGTGAATTTCAGATCATTTTCATTATTCACGATTTGATTCTGAATCCTGGCAAGAGAACTGTCTCCGTCATTCTCCTGTCCTGAATACTCAAATTCCCCGAATTCATTTTTTACAAGTTTTTCCAGTTCTTCTGCCTTGGCCCCAAAACTTGTAAGAAGTTCGTTCCCGAATGGTTTCCGGTCTGTTGGCAGGCACAGATACAAATCAACTGCCGTACAATGTGCAAGGGCTCTGAAAAAGCCAAGATGGAATTTTGTAAATATTGTGATTCCAAACAGTGAAATGCGAGGGTAGGTTTTACTGATGAGCTCTTTATTCTTTTTCAGCAGATCGATCAGTTTATCCCGTATTCTTTTTCTGGATTCAGTTTCGAGGTTTATCCAGAGCCATTGTTGCCATCTTTCAGCTGCCGGGGCTTCAGACGATAACTGTCCGGTTTCCCAGAGTTCAACCATTTCGGACCTGTAAAGCTGGTACTGGTCAAACAGGTCGGCTATCCTTCCGGAGAGCTGGATCCTTCTCAGATCGCTTCCTTGATAGTATCCGGATACCTCTGGGAATTCATCAATGAATTCCTTTGATCCCAGCAACCTGTATACTTTGAATCTTATTATATCCCTGTTATTCTTCAGTTTATCACCTGAAAGGAGATGGTACAGTTCACTCAGCAGTGCATCCTGGTTAATAAAAGCCGTATTCGCAATTATGCCGTTGGTCTTTGCCAGTTCTGTTTTCACCCAGGCGGTCATGCCGGCCGACTGGGTGACTATTACCTCCCTCGCAAAGATATTTCCGCCGGTCTGACCGGTGTTCTCTGCCAGCTTGCTGCAGAGAAACTCAAGATGGTTGGAGCTGTAGATCATTTCATTTGTTATTTTTCATTATTAAGCCGGTCTTCCAGTCCCGATGCGCGTGATACTGTTCTTCCCGAACATTTTAAGAGCGTTTCTTCTGTTGTTTGAATAAGCGCTCTATTTATGGCACGGGTAACTCCCGTGTAGAGGAGTTCCCGCGTTAAGAGCTGTTCACCCTGTTTCTCAGGCAGTAGTACCACTACGTTTTCAAATTCCGATCCCTGGCTCTTGTGTATTGTCATGGCAAATACGGTTTCGTAATGGTTCAGATACCCTGCCTGGATCACCTTAATCTTTCCGTCAGTAGTCTCGAAGTGAGCAAAAAGCGCTTTACCGTCTCGTGTCTCTTTTTCACGTATTATCCCTACATCACCATTAAAGACCTGAAGATTATAATCGTTCCTGGTAATTATTACCGGCTGATTCTGATAAAAGCTTTCCGACTTGGGGTGGAATCCTTTTATCTTCCCTGCAAGAAAATTCTGAATTTTTTTGTTGTATTCGGATACACTGTGATCATTCTCCCGGGTGACACATAAAAAACGGACAATATTCAACTTTCTAAGAGCCTCGTCAATTCTTTCCTCGAGGATGTAGTCTTTGTACTTTATTGCGTATTCTTCAAACAAATCATCTGAAAATAGCGTATCGACCGTGATCTGTTCATCCCCGTCATATGCCCCGATATCTCTAAAGGTGCCCCCGATTATCTGTTTACTGAATTTGCCGATGCCTTTGTCAGCATCGAACCTGTGGCTGATCGTCTTCAGTTCCACCTTGCCTTTGAGCAGCGCTGAATCGCGTGCACGGCATATATCACCGAAAACTGATCCGGCCTCGACAGATGCCAGCTGGTCCTTGTCTCCGAGGAGGTACAGCGTTGTCTTTTCATCAACTGCATTCAGAAGCTTGGCCATCATGGCTCCGTCAACCATGGAACATTCATCAACAATGACAACATCAAACGGCAGCCTGTTAGCTTCGTTATACCTAAAGAATACGCTGTCGGGTTTTGATCCCAGAAGCCGATGTAATGTCTGAGCCTTCAATCCGGTCAGTATTTCTTTAATATTCTCCTTTACATTGTTTTTGGGATCATTGGCAAATTTTTTAATGGACTCGTTCATTCTGACTGCTGCTTTCCCTGTCGGAGCCGCCAATGCAACTTTCAGAGCAGGGTTCCCTTCAAACAGCCTTACAAGGGTAACTGATACACTGTAAGTTTTTCCGGTACCGGGTCCTCCGGTCACAATATGGAAATTGTTTTCGAGTCTCCTGATGTTCTCAATGATATCCGTTTCGTATCTGAAATATCGGTGAAGGTAGGCTTTGCCACTGTGAACTATAAAAGGTTTCAGTCCTGATGTGTCATGGGTAACCCAGACTCCTTCCTCAATCTGACTTCTGAAGTTGGCTTCAACTGTGAAGAATGGATTTATCGAGGTTAAATCTGACATACTGAGGTAATTGTCAATATCTAGACACATATTTCCTTCACCCAGTCTGGATGATATTGCATATGCCAAGGCTTCACAGCCAGTGAAATATTCAGCAAATACCTTATGAACGTCAACTTGTTCTGTCATATCAGGGATCTATTAGTATGTTTACAAAATAATCAGCATGTATTGATAAGGTATAAAACTTCGGGGTTGCTTTTTCCTGATGCCTGCCACCCGTGGCGGTGAAGTAAACCGCCATCCCTAAATCTCACTCTCCTCGCCAGGTAGATTTCTGGGATCACCATCAGTAATACTGTCATCGGATTCATTTCCCTCTTCTCCGAAGAGATCATCAATCATCTCTTCATCCATGCCTAAAATCCTGGCCACATCACGGTTTGTTATCGGCCCTTGGTTCTTCTGCTGTCTGGCCACAATTTCTGACCTGGCTTTCATGCTTCTGGCTTCAATCGCAGCAAGCTCTTCGGCAGTTAATTCTTTTTTCTTCATGACGTCTGTTGTTTAGTGTTCCAAGATCCGGATTTCAGGTTTCCTGGTCATAATGACCTGCACAACTATGCCGGCACCAAATCCATTATTTCTTCTGTTATATAACGCTTGAATTTCCTAAAATTATCTCAAATCACTTTCCATTGTTTACCGTTTTATCAACATACAGAATAACTTATTGCTCCTAACTGTCAATTATCGTATAATGTGTCCGGTCATCGCTCTTTGAAAAGTCGGTTTCATTTGTCACACTTATCATAACGTAATGCCATGTCTCTTCATATGACGACCATTGGTAATTCTTCCCTGAGATTCATATAGTAATGACTGAGCTTCATTGTTTCAAATGTGCCGCATGGTTTCCGATATTTTTTATTGCATGATAGCACCCGTTCACCACCTCAGCCATCTTGCCGAAGTCGAGTTTTTCGATAGTATCGCCTTCTTTATGGTAGTTTTTGTTGCGGAGCATGGCGGTGTCATTTACCATCACCGCGTTGAAACCGTAGTTCCAGTAATTCAGATGGTCCGAGAGCTCAAGAACACTGTTCAGTCTGGGGTCGGTCACCGTGAAGGCCGGCACACTGCATTTCTCTCTTATCAAATCGGTGACAGTCTCAGCAAACCTTTTCTGATGGCTGCGGCCTGCAACTATGATGAAGTTCCCGGTGTCAGGAAAAATCTTCCGTAAATCCTTCAGCGGTATGTCCTGCGAACCGGGTTCGTCAGAGAAGCAGCCTATCATATCAAGACAGATCATGCCCATGATGTCATTTCTATACGGCAGGAGGGACCTGGCATGCACCACGCTTCCCATATCCGGTGTCCTGAAGTATGGCGGCTCCTCAAGGCAGAAGGAAACGAAATCAATTCTGTAGTCCAAAGCAGGTTTCTGTTCGTCGAGAAGCCTTGCGCACTCGAGCAGTCCTGCCACTGCACTGGCATTGTCATCAGCACCAGGAGTGTCGTTGCAGACATCATAATGCGCTCCGACTATAAGCCTCTTCTTCATGCCGCGATTGAAAGAAGCTATGACATTCCTGTATTCACGTCCCTCTGCCGTGAAATACTGACTTTCAACCGTACAATCAAGCTTTCCGAATTCCCCCTCGATGTAGGAAGCAGCTTCCTCAAGTGACTCAATGTTTTCATGATTCCTGGGAGGATAGAGATTAGTTAGAAACTCCACGTGGTTGTACATTCTGTCTCTTTCTGCTGTCATAGTTTACTGTTTAGGCTGTTTTTTAATTTATTGATTCAGGAAATGCTTTCTGACATCTGCCAGGATTACCTCCACTTCCATCCGCCAAAACCCTCTTCAGGCGAACTTTGCTCTTTCATTTTTTTCTGTTCCTCCTCCTCTCTCTTTATCTCCAGCCTGAGAAGCTCTTCGCGGGTCAGAAGCAACTCCTCAAAGGAGAACCGGGGCGTCTCACGACAGTGTTCATCATAGACGAGCTGGTTCCCCGAAATCCACATGCATGAATGCGGTTCACTGACGCTGCCCAAAGGAAGCTCTTCATTGTTAAGCATCTTTTTGCTGTACTGTATGCGTTCGGCATTGAGCCTTATCCACAGCTCACGCTCGCCTTTGTTCCTGAAGAAGTTTATCCCGGGATTTATCTCCATTCGTTTTCTTTTTATATTAGTGTTGTGGCAGTATGATTTTATCTCATTTATTTTCAGACATATCAATATCCGGACTCTTCCGACGGGTCATCATACGGAAGGAGGGACCCGAATTGTTGGGATATCTTTTCGTCCATGAATCCGGGAACCAGCATCTTGAAAGTCCACAGTCGGTATTTGTATTTTCCGATGATGCGGGCAAATATCACATAGAATACCAGGACTACCCCTGCAGCCAGCCAGCTATGAAATATGAGTCCGACTACCGGTGCTAGTAACGGTGTGTGCATGTTGAACCAGCTGTATGTACGCCAGACCTGTATCCAGTTGCGGTACCAGAGCCTCATTTCCTGCCTGTACCTGAATATATCAGTGATGGCAGGGTCATCTTCCAGCAGGAAGGAGTCGTCGGGCTGCCGGCGGTACTCCCTGTCGGGCCAGAACTTCGGGGTGAATACAAAGACTTTTTCTTTTTCCATATCTGTTTGTCAGTTCATTTACACAATCATTCTTCAGACAGTTTCAACAGCCTTGCAGGTACGTAGTATGATGCTGCGTACTGCAGACTTACGCCCCGTGTGGCGAAATCGTCAAATGCCATCCGGTACCATCGCGGGTCGGCCGGGTCGCAGCTGAAATCCTCGCAGGTCCAAACGTCATAAAAGTCACCGTCCTGCCAGGGCTCGATGCCGTAGATGCCTATCCCGTCCCTTTCACACCTGTCGAGCACTGTTTCGAACTCCTCCTTGCTGAAGTACTTTATCGTGGATACATCAAAACCGGTGTTCAGGTCGGTGAGTCCGCAGAAGATATGCTTACTGAGGTATTCTTCGCGCAATCTGTCTGTTTCCTTTTCGTCCATTCTGTGAGTTTGAATTTATGTTCAGCTGTTTCAATTTTAACGTTCCTGTCAATTCATGTCTCTTGTCAAAGACTATGTAATGATCAGAGAGTCATCTCCGACACGGATCCTGTCCAGGTCATTAAGTCAGAAGTCAATCACGGTATAATACCACCAGTCATCGCTCTTAGGGTAATCTTCCTCATTATCAGAGTTGATGATGATAATCATCCTGGTCTCTTCCCAGTATGAGTAGTAGAAAACCCCGCAGCCAAATTTTTGTGCAAGGGCCCTTGCTTCCGCTTCGCTTTCCGGGGCAACCATGGTGGCTTCAATCGTCTCCCCGTTTATCTTCGCGCCATCGGTATCGAGGGCAATCATGACCGTTCTCCAGCAGCGCTCTTTGCCTGCCGCCTCAGCCACCTTCTCATAGGGAGCGGGTATTACAGCCAGCCGGTCAGGTGCAGCAAAGAGGTCTTCCAGCCAGTGGCCGAGATGACCTGGACCATCAATCCTGTTCAACAGCCTGCCTTCTGAGGTGTAGGTCTCAAAAGAGTAATTCATGTAGTCTTCCAGTGCTTTCATATTCTCTTCTTTAATTTAATTGACGGTGCATTGTAGCTTTAACTATGCAATCCTGAACAGGAGTTCCCCCGCACGGTGGATTTCCAGGGATAATCCCGTCCACCTCATCAGGAGGTACAGGAGTGCAATCGCCAGAGGTATCAGAACCCACACAGAGGTGAGTATTCTGTGAATCCAGCCTGCCGCCGAACCAATGAAGCGGGCAGAGCGGCCCGGAAAGCTGTTGTCAGTCTCCTGCTTCCGGTCGACCTGTGCTTCTCTGACCAGCTCCTTTATAGCCAGTCTCATCTGTTCCCGTGAGTCGTGCTCACTTTTTCTGCTGTATTTGTTCTTCACAACTTTCATACGGTACCAGGTCAGTTTACAAAGAATCTCCTCTCGGCTATTGTTACCGTTACGCCGGGATTGTCATGGATGTTGTGGTCGAGGCGCAGCTCCACCATGTCGTCGAGGTTCTCTCCGCATTCATCCTGGTTTACATCCCTGCTCCAGATATACCCTTCTCCCTTGAGGAATATCTTGCTGTTCACGGCAATTTCCTTTCCGTTTTCATCCTTTTCGCGGTGAATTGTCCCGTGAAAGCAGTGAGCCCATCCGTTCTTTCCCTTCTTTGCCATGAAGAGCTCAGTTAGCTCGATGTTAAGAGTGTTCCTTTTCTTTTTACCCATTGGGTTTTTGTCCTCCTTCTTCATATAATTGACTTTATTGATTTCACACTTTCCGGCTGCAAGTATATACTGGCGCTCCGTAAACTATTTACGGAGTACATTTGGGTACCAGATTTTTGGTCATAGTTCATGATTATTTCTATTTCGCCTGCACCTGTTTTTAACGATTTTGGTTTCCTTCAGAATGCCGTTTGTGAGAGTGAGGAACATATCCTTTTGGTACACAGACTCATAGCCCATATGGATATATTTTATCATTTTACCAATTGGTACACGTATGGTGCCTGAGACCCAGTCTGCAAAAACCGGTTCCGTCGTTTTGAACAGAAACTCCAGGTCAATTTCCTTTTCCACGGTAAGGCTTTCCTTGATTTCATTCAACAACTTTTCATTCTGGGCAGAGTCAATCTCCCCTCGCTTCAGAAGCTCTCCAAGCCTCAGTTTTTCTTCCCTGTAACTGACGAGGTCAGTAATATAAGCTGAACCTTCCACACCTGTCAGATACAGTTTGTTTTCTACCAGGACCCATTCCGCAACATATCCGCGCCAGCATGATGTACGGCCGGAAACAAATCTTATTTCATACCTGTCCGGTTCCTTCAGACTAAGTGGCGGTTCCGAAGCAATTGTGTATTCGGTTCCTTCGTAAACCAGATTATCTCCTTCCTGTGCTGTCATAGTTGATCGGTTTCTTTCTCATACTCCTCATTATACGAAACAAGGTGTGACAGATAGTGTCATAGTATGAAAATAATTCCTAGCTTTAAAGGGATTTTCATAGTCGGTTTATCTTAAATATCTGGTAATGAACGAACAGACAACTCTTGTAAAGGCTCTGAGCATGCTGGTTCTGCTAAGCCACCATTACGGATACAGTGTCAGAGAACTCGCTGAAAAGAATGAATGCACCGGGCGAACTGTACGCAGGTACCTCAGGACCTTCAGGGAAGCCGGCTACGTTCTGGGCAACAGGAACGGGCTTTACCATATTGACAGGGACAGAACCCGGCAGAAGCTGGGTCTCGATCCCGGCGAGCTGCTCTTCTTCACCAGGGAGGAGGCAGAGATACTCAATGCAGCGATAAGCAGCATAGAAGCCTCCACGGATGTCAGGGAAAATCTGATCAGGCGGCTTTACGCCTTCTATGATGATGAGCGTATAATCTGGAAGGCCACGCGGGGTGAGGAGGCTGGTCCGGCCAGGCTAATCATTGATGCCATCAGGAACAAGCGGCAGGTGAAGATAACAGAGTACACTCATTCTACTGCAAACAGGGGTCTCAGGGAGATACTGGTTGAACCGCTCGGGTTTGCTTTCAGCTATACCAGGGTATGGGTCTATGTCCATTACTATAAAAGGAATATGGTGATGCGCCTCTCGGGCATTGCAGGGATCAAGGCTACGGATAACCCTTTCCGGCACGAGGAGAGACATCAGAAGGGATTGACTGATCCGTTCAGGGGGTACGGCTTTGAAACGCGGAAGGTAAGGATAGTGATGAATACGAGGGCTTACGGACTGATGATTGATGAGTTCCCTCTCACCAGGCAATACATTTCCGCCGATGGCCGTGACGGATCCTACATCCTTGAGACCGAGGTATGCAATTACGCGGAGATAGGAAGGTTTCTCCTGGGCCTGCCTGACAGCATAATCCGTATTGAGCCTGATGATCTCAGGCAATATGTGCAAGACATGCACAGGCTTGCCATTGAGCCAGGTTTTATTCCTGCAAAACCGGAACATTCTTATCCGGGCGAATGTGTATGGGAGTTCTGATATGGTGTTCAGTGAAGGTATCTGTTCATCTGTTCTCATAAGGGTGTGCCTGCTGACGCCTCTGAAATGGCAGGCGGAAAAGGATACAGAACCTGAACAATTACACCTGGTTGGTTCTTTTTATCCTGATGCTGATAATTACTCTTCAGCGTAGTTGTTAAGTGTCCTGATCAGCATTCTCCTTACCATGCTGACGGCAAAAGACGGCCCGTAGATTCTGGCCTTGTCTCCATAAGGAAGCACGGCCTTACTGAGGAATGCTTCATCCATGACAACTTCCATTGCAATGACTATCTCCTGTGCATCTTCCGAAAGGATAACCTGGTTTTCGGTGAATTTGGAGTTGCGGATCTCCTCCGCGAGAGAATTGTCGTAACCGATATGTACAGTATGCCTTCGTCCCTTGAAGTTGAACATACCCAGTGACATTTCGATGCGATTTCGCAAATGGTCGTAAAAATCCTTGTCGCGTGCAAAGATTGAACTACTTGTCTTAAGGTCTCTTATCCTGTCAAGACCGTAAAGGACTGTCGAACCGTTTTCCCTTCCTATCACATACCATCTTCCTGAGTATTCCTTGAGCACGTATGGTTCCAGGCAATGGCTGGTGACGGACTGGTAAGCGTGAAAATCAAAGTAGATGTAATGGCATCCGCAGATTGCGTCGTAAATTGATGCCAGCCATTCGCTGCCGGCGAAATCGGGGAGAGGCTCATAAAATATCACCTTGTCTGTAAAGACATTACGTCTGTCAAGATCTATTTCGAGCCGCGACATAATCCTCTCCAGCGAGCTTCGGACATTTCTGAAGGCAGAGGCATTGCGGAACATGTTCAGCTTGTCGAGGGCCATCCAGATTGTTTCGACATCCTCGCCGGTCACGGGTATGTCGAAATAGGCGTTTTCGTCGCTGTAGGCATACCCTCTCTGGTATCGGTCATAGACTATTGGCATCGAGAATTTACTCCGCATCGTTTCGAGGTCCTTCTCGAGGGTGGAGACTGACACCGGGTATCCTTCCTCTCTGAGAAGGTCTTGTATCTTCTCAAGCGATGGGTAGTCGCGCCTTCGGATTGCGTTGTCTATCAGGCTGAATCTCTTGTAGGGGTTTTTGCTTACTGGCATGGTGACAGATTTTTTCGGTTGTCATCTTGTCTGAATCCGGGAGGCTTGAGTTAAATTTAACGGGATTTAAGGTGGGGGTCAGCCCGTTCCCTGATCAGTGCGACAAGCTTCGGTTCCATGTAATAGTAGTTATCCGGAATATCAAGAACGATTATCTTCTTGTCCGGAACCTCATCGCCGAAGTGCGTTTCGATGGCCAGCCGGTGCTTATTTTCCATGACGAGGATCAGGTCGGCCCATTGTAACAGTTCGAGACTGATGCGCACATTTGCACTCCGCTCAGTACCTGCTGACAGGACATTCATCCCTTCATCCCGGTAAACGGTTTCCGCCGTGCTGCTGCGCATCTCGTTGTGGCTGCACACAAACAGGATCTTCTGACCCGCCAAATACTTATGTTCATTTTCTTTCATCTCCGTCTCTTTTCTTCAGTGGTTTACTGCAAAAAAAGCGGATAGCTCCTCCTCCTATGTAGGGAGTGAATTATTTGTCGGGGGTTTGATGTTCAACCCTTCGTCTTTAATAGGGAAACGTTATTAGCAGGGCAGAAGTATCATGAAGGTAGATTAAGGCTCATACAGCACACCTTTTTCCTTTGCCAGCTTTTTAAAATCCCTCCATGCCTTTCTGTCCTCTTTGGTGTCATAGCCCTTGTACATGAGGTTAAAAAGTCCGGGGTCAAATTCGATCTTGTATGTGCCGTCATCGAAGATATAGACTGAGAGATGAAAGCTGAAGTAGTCGGTCTCATCTTCCTCCAGTGCATCGAGCTCTTCCCAGGTCAGATCCAGGAACCATGGAGCGGTGTATGTGACATTGTGTGCCTTCAGTTTTTCAATATAATGACCGCCGCCTCCCTTTTTCCACTCTCCGGTCTCGACCCATTCCCTGATCTGGTCAAATACTTCGTGATTCAGTTCATTCATAACCTGTATGTTTTCAGAAAAGATTTAAAAATGCTCAAATTCTTAGGTATAAGTCTTCAGAATGAACATTGTTATTGCCACTTATCTCTGGAAAACCTCTCTTCTCCAAAGCTAGGTTTTTGTATGCATAACCAATATGGTTTAAGCAATTTGTAAACAAAATTATCGCTTTAGAACAGATTTCTGTAACGATAAACACTTGGGGAGATTCTAAAAAGATTGAGCATTGTTTTATTGTTACTGTAAATACTATTTATCCTTTTAAGCCTTTTACAATGCCAACCAATCCGTTTAGTCGGGTAATACGGTTTGACATACTGCTTTCTCCCTGGCTAATGAACCAGGCGACGAATTGATAGGCATCATCATCCTTTATGATAATGTCAAGAAGCTCTCTGTTTAGCTGGAGTTCTTCCAATGTTTTGATTATCTTATCCTTGCTTTGCGGAGTTAAATGTTTGATTGCCATATCCTACCTTTTTTTTAGATGTAAAACTATGTGATTCACTACAGCTCTGTACTAACGTTAAGTACAGGTCATTGTTTTTGTTGAGCACTTTTTTCAGAAGCACCTGTCTCACCTGGTTGTCTATCTCGCCGCCTGAGATTTCGAAACGCTCGCCCAAAAGTCGAGCCTCCTCATTAGCCAGGGCAGGCAGCTTCTCTTTCCAGATGGATGCCCTGATGTGCTTGTCAGGCCTGGGGAAGTTCAGACGCAGACTGAACCTTCGCTCATAAGCCCTGTCGAGATTGCCGGTCAGATTCGTCGTGGCAATCAGTATCCCCTCGAAGTTCTCCAGGGCCTGCAGAAGAACATTCTGCATGGTGTTTGTTACGCGGTCAGATGCCTCATTGCTGGCACTAAGGTCGATACGTTTTGTAAGCAGTCCGTCGGCTTCATTGATGAAAAGAATGGGCTCCACAAGACTGGTCTTCCTGATAGCCTCATAATCATCGAAAACCTGCTTGACCCTCTTTTCGCTCTCGCCAAACCATTTGTTTCGCATCTGTGAGAGATCAACCATCATTATGCAGCGCTTCGTCCTTCGTGCCAGCTGATAGACCTCCTCGGTCTTCCCTGTTCCCGGTTCACCGGAGAAGACCGCTGTTATACCGCTGCTAAGCCCGTTGCGCTTCAGCTGCCTGCAATATGACCTGAACTTCGCAGGTTTCATGATATCCTCAAGAAGATCAAGCTGCTCCTTCAATTCAGGACAGAAGAGCAGGTTCTTGTTTTTAAGAGACTTGTAATCAATCAGTCCGGATCTGTCATTCTCGGGTTTAAGGAGGTTGGGGTAGGAGTGATACAGTTCCCTGGCTGTCCTCAGGGAGAGCGAGGCGCTCTTTTCGCCGTCAAACTCCGAGGCTATAAGCTTTATATAACCGGTCGTAACCAGTTCGTGTCTGCCCGATGCCAGCTCCTGGCAGAATTCTAGCTGCTGGCTCAGGTCATCAAAAAGGGAGTTGGCAAAGCTTTCGAAATCGACACTTGCCTGTCCCTTGAGCCTCACAAAGCTGAAGGCGAAGACGGCACACTTGCTGAGTATTGATTTCAGACCGCTGTCTACATAACTGACAAAAGGAAGTTGTTTGTTGGCAGCGATGAGGAAGCCAGCCTCCTCAAGAACCTGAGTCGTGCTTATGGTGTTTTCTTCCCTTTCGTCGATAAGGTCAGTGACCTGCTTCAGGAATGCAGGCAGGTCAAATCTTGTTGCAGCCTCGAGCTTAGCCGGGTCTCCCTGGAGGAGGGCGTCAATGACAAATGCCGGAACGGTAAAGCCAATGTCGTTGTATGAAGGGCGCCGTCCCTTCCTTCGTATCAGGCGCTTTACGAATCCCTTTTTTTCGAGGTATTCAGTTTCCTTCATGTATGTCACCAGCCTGAGTACGCTGCAGTCGAAATGCTTGGCAAGCCCTTCGAGGGTTACTGTCCGCTGAAGGCTCAGGTCCGATATCACAGCAAAGAGGATTGTCTGAGCAGTTGTTATGCCCAGAAATGATGCAATAGCATCAATGTCGCCCTGAACCCTGGCGAGGGCATGCAGGTTAAGTTCGCTCTTGATTGCCGCACGGGAGATATTCTCCAGACGGGCAAGATGATTGGGGAGGACAAGTTCATCCATATTATTTTGTGTTTTATGATTTCATGTTCTCTTTAAAGTTGAAGGCCGTTCCAGTTCCATGACACCCTTGCCGGTGCGGGAACAGATTATTACCCTATAGGGGATTGGTTCGCCGTTTTTACCGATGAGGAACCCACGACGGCCAATGGTGAATGATCCGGCTGCGGTGTCGCGCACCCTGAAGGCAACGCGGAGCAATCCGCGCCTTTTTAGCGAGGTATGAGATGCATTTATCATGACCTTTAATTTTCGGCCAAGATAAAACGGTACTCCTCAATCTATTTACAGACTGACAAGCTTGTAATTATTGTACTGAAATGTGAGGGTCAGACAGTCCTGCCGGTGTTGTACCGGTCAATGGCACGCTTCCATATTCCGGTGACATGTTCTGCCAGGCTGGGAGGGGAAACGACTCTAACCTTGTCTCCAAAGCGAAGTATGCAGTCGTTGATGAATTCTGCAGTGACCTTGACATGAAGCTTCACGGTATAGCCGCCGGTCTCCTTTTCATACACCGGCTGCTGGGAGCGGTGTAGCGGGAGGGTCCTGATGTAAGGTGCCTCGTCCTGACTGAAATGAAGGATTACATCTTCTGATTCAAACCCAAAGGCGAACACACCTACTGCATCCCTCATTACATTAAATATTTCGTCATAAAAGGCCGATTCCTGAATGAAATAATTGTCAGTGACAGCAAGATCGCAGATCCTGTCCAGACCGAAGATTCTGGGTGTGCCGTTTTCCTTTCCGATGACATACCATCGGTTTCGGTGTTCCTTGAGGATATAGGGCTGGAGGGTTCGCTGTGTAGGATCCTCGGTATCGAACCGGCAGTGGGTGAACATGATGGTACGTTTCTCATAGATGGCCTCGTAGATACGGGAAAGGTGTTCCTTCCCTGAGAAGCCCTTGGTATATTCAAAGAGGATATACTTGTTAAGCCTGTCGTCAGGGTACTGCCTGACAATCTGAAAATGGTCAGAGAGTTTTTCTATTGCATCATTGACCATACGGAATTCCTGCGCTTCGCCGAAGATTTCAAGCTTGTGCAGAGTCATCTGGAGGATTCTTACTGCTTCTGGAGTCAGTGGAACATCGAACTCCCAGTCCTCAGTATACTTGTAGCATTTTTCTCTACGGTCGTATGCCAGGGGAGCCCCTCTTTCGTTTTTCAGGAAACAGAGGTCCTTCTCGATGGTGGAAAATGATACCTCGTAGCCCTCATCGTGAAGGTATTCCCAAAGGTCCTCAATTGTCGGGTAGCCTTCCTTGTACTGGTTTCTCTTTATCTGAGAGTGAATCAGCAGGTACCTCAGGTAGGCGTTTTTGGTCTTTGGCATGAGACGTAGTTTGATGACATAAAATTAAGAAAAAGGACTTTAGACAATAGTAAATTTTCAAATTAGAAATTCATGCGAAGACGGCTAATCTGCAAATTGTCAAGTTCACAATTTGTAAAGGATGAGAGATAAAATTATATAGCCTTGTTTCCTTTAAGATTGATGACCCCATAGCACTGTTGAAGCTCTGTTATTTTTTTTCCATGAGGTAATTGCAATATGCAGGAAGACAGATATTTGAGACGATTCTGAAAGTCAAGTAAGGAACGGATTTCTCCCCCATTTCAGAGGCATCGCTTTACTGTGTTGATAGATGTAAAAACATATTACAGCTAATGTTGATGTAAAAAATGTGCACCTTAAAGCTTTGGATAACAATCAAAGGAAATAATATCCAGAGGTTGACGTTATTTAATTGTGAATTTGCTCTAATCTGAAGAAATGGAACGATCAAATTTAGTTCTACTCAGGAAAAATTTTGAAAGACAGGATTTTCTAAGCTCTTTTGGGGGTAAATTAAGTGAGCCACGAATTACAGCATTCTTGGGTTATTTGCTTTCCTTAAACCATCCAGGTTTAATACATCTATTCAATATATCGGGCGATGTATACGAAGTATTGCTGGAAGAACATATAGAGACACAAAGATGTGACATTATATTAAGAACTCCTGGTCATGCTTATATCATTGAAGCAAAACTATACGGAGACAATCCATATGCTCAGCTTGTTATGCAAGGTAATGAGTTTAAAAACAAATCTCCACAGGATGAAGTGACACTAATTGCATTAACCGATTGTCATTTCAGAGATGATGGAATACATTACGTTGAGTGGGATGAATTAGCAAAAAGCTTACTGGCGAAAATTCCTAAAAGTGGACCTCTGTCAGTTTTGTCTAATGAATTGTTAAAACACTTAAAAAATCAAGGTATGATATCGCTTAATCAATTTGAGATCTACGCTCGCGAAGTAAATGATGAACCACATCTTTCATTCTTTCTGAAGTATAATTTTTACACATGCAATTTCCAACAAAGTGCGGAAATAGGTAAGTGTAATTACTTTGCTCCACATTTTGGTGGCAAGATATCAAATATTTCTCCTGGGGTCAAACGGGGTATAAGCTATATAGGTAAAATTAAGCAGATATTCTATTATAGTACTCTAGAGGAGTTTCATAGTGCTTTAGATCCGCACTTGAGATCTATAAAAATGGCTGGTGAGTTTGGGAAATTTAAAGATAAGCTTGTCGTTGAAAATGATGTACAGAAAAATGCGAAAAAGAGAACCTTAATCTTGTTGGAAAAACCGCGGTTGGTTTTTAATCCCCCATTACAGAAAGACTTGCTTCAGGAAGGTCAGGGATGGTTAGGCAAAAGGTACTTTACATTTGAGGAGTTTTTTGTAGCTGCAAAAATGTAGTTGAACTT
>Ga0209203_1001587_pt1 | contig 16451 bp, 14 predicted proteins | sample AD_UKC109_MetaG_FD_184423 | JGI IMG/M metagenome (GOLD analysis project Ga0209203, IMG submission 184423) | Active sludge microbial communities of municipal wastewater-treating anaerobic digesters from Hong Kong - AD_UKC109_MetaG (SPAdes)... | ecosystem: Engineered > Bioreactor > Anaerobic >... | reverse complement strand
GAGCATTGTACCGTTCAATTACGAGAAGGTCATTGAGTCTGTAAAGAAAACCGGCAGGATCATCCTTTCAAGTGACGCCTGCGAGAGAGGTTCCCACCTCAAGGACATGGCACAGACAATAAGCGAACTGGCATTTGATTACCTTGATGCACCACCCGTTGTAGTCGGAGCAAGGAACTGGATAACACCGGCTTCTGAATATGAAAAATTCTTCTTCCCCCAGCCGGGCTGGATAATTGATGCAATCCATCAGAAGATTGTTCCATTGGAAGGGCATGTTTCAAAACAGAATTTCACGGAAACGGAAATGTACAGACTTAATAAACTTGGAGTATAGCAATGAACAACAGGCAGCAGCAAATCAAGAAGATGCTGGATACAGCCGGGGAGGTCAATCTCCAGAATCTGAGGAAAATATTTTCCGATGTCTCTGAAATGACCCTCCGGAGGGACCTGAGCCTGCTGGAAAATGAAGGTTATGCAATAAGAACCCATGGGGGAGCTGTTTCAACAAACAAGGTAATGCCCCTTGACGGAGAAGAAAACGAATACGCAAAGAGGGCCCGTGAAGGTGTTGTTGAAAAGACCGGAATTGCAGCAAAGGCACTTAGGTTCATTGAAAAGGGAAGATCCATATACCTTGATGCAGGAACGACGGTAATGAGCCTTGCGAACCTGATTGAAGGCGATGGCTGTACATTTGTCACAAGCGCAGTCAATACAGCCCTGAAGCTTTCCGGCACTGCACACTCAGTAATCCAGCTTGGTGGTACGGTCAACAAAAATACCCTTTCATGCTCAGGACCGGATGCACTGACCATGATGGAGAGCATAAACATAGACATAGCTGTTATGTCAGCATCAGGATTTTCGTCAGAGAGCGGATTCACCGTATCAAACAGATACGAGTGTCTTCTCAAGAAGAAAGTCCTTGAACGGGCAAAGAAAACCGTAATGCTGATGGACTGCAGTAAAATAAACAAGGACCTTACATTTACATTTGCCGGACTTGATGAGATAGATTTCTGGGTTTGCGATGCAATGCCTGATGAAAAGATTGTGAGCGAATGTGAAAAACACAATGTGGTTCTGATATAGGAGGGATCATGGAAATCAAAAGACTTGAAGGAAAAGTGGCGGTTATAACAGGAGCGGCCCAGGGATTGGGTGAAGCCCTGGCACAGAGGCTTGACAAAGAAGGCTGCAAGGTTGTAATCGGTGATATCAATATTGAAGGAGCAATCGAAGTAGCAAAGAAACTTACGGATGCAGTTGCCGTGAAGGTTGATGTAACTTCTGAGGAAGATGTTGAAGCATTGTTCAATGTAGCAGTCGACAAATATGGAAAAGTTGATATTGCCGTCAGCAATGCAGCGGTACTGATATCCGGTGCAACAACTGAGTTTGACATCAAGAAATGGCAGTTTGTAATGAATGTAAACCTGCTGGGTTATTTTGTGTTCGCAAAATGTGCGGCAAAGAGAATGCTTCAGAACAAAAAAGGTTCCATCATTCAGATCAACAGCAAATCAGGAAAGAAGGGTTCAAGCAAGAATTCAGCCTATTCAGCATCGAAATTCGGAGGAATAGGCCTTACACAGAGTCTGGCCCTTGAGTTTGCCGAGGATAATATACGCGTCAATGCAATCTGCCCCGGAAATCTCCTTAATTCCCCTCTTTGGGTGAACAGCTTGTTCAAACAGTATGCTGCAAACCAGGGAATTACAGAGGAAGAGGTAAGGCAGAAATACCTGGATCAGGTACCAATGAAGCGTCCGTGTGAATATGAGGATGTTGCAAATGTCATGGTTTTCCTTGCTTCGGATGAAAGCAGTTACATGACAGGACAGGCAATAAACGTAACCGGCGGACAACAGATGACATAACTATGCAAGCCACCAATGGAGCAGGTCCATTGGTGGTTTTTGCACAACCAAGTGCCAGGCCCATTTATAAGGGGAAGTTACTAATAAAGACATAATCAGGCAAGCCACCAATGTGAGTTGTATCCATTGGTGGTTTTTATATAATATGCATATTGCAGGTTCAGAAATGTATAAAATGTAATTTGTGAGAATAAACCATTTCCTTCATCATCCTGCTATGTTAATATATTCATGTAAAATGAATAATATTCATCAATAATGAATATGGAGGATGTCTATGTCTACGAATCTTGTTTTTTCAGTCCAAAAAGCCATGAATATACTGGATCTTCTTATTTTTGACGACATATCAAGGAATGGCCTCAGGTTATCAGAAATATCAAGGCGAACAGGAATAAAATCAAATACACTCCATAATCTTCTGAGAACATTGATTGAGAGAGACTATGTTTCTCAGCTTGAAAACGGAAACTATGTCACCGGTATAAAGATTGACCGTATATGTATAATGAGTCAGCTGAATGATATCGAATACAATTATCTGCCCAATGAATTACTTGATTCACTGAAGGATGACATAAAGGAAAACGTCATCTTTGCTGTTTTGTCCGCCGGAGAGTGGAAACAGATAAAACAGTTCCGATATGAATCAGTCGTGCAGGTCAACAGCGGCAGGTTCAGGGAAACCAGTATTTATGATAAAGCGACGGGCAGAATCATGGTTGCCTATTGTTCAGAGCAGGAACTGCTTGAAATAATTGAAGAAAATGGTTTTCCGGGCGATAGATGGAATGGAATTGTTACTCTTGAGGGATTTGAGGAAGAAATAAAAAAGATAAGGGAAGATGGCATGGTGGATATCTACACTCAGAACAATGAACTTTGGGCCATTGGTATACCGGTATTGGACAACAGGGGAAAGCTTATAGGTGCAATAGGGTGTGCTGCCCCTGCTTTTCGATGTGATGAGGCAAGGAAGAAATATATCAGAGATGCTTTTACACGCACAATTGAGATATTGGAAGGAGCATAGGATGCTGACCAGTGAAAGAATAAAGAAAGCAGCCATCGACGCAGGAGCGGACATATGCGGAATAGGTGATCTTGGCCTGTTCGACGGCGCTCCCGCAGATATGGATCCAAGATATATTTTCCCTGAAGCAAAATATATTATAGGCCTCGCATTCAGGATACCACGCGGTGTGCAAAGGGGAATCGAGGAGGGAACCCAGTTCTACCAATATCCTTCAATGGCATATGGTGGAATAAATGAGGTCTTTGGTCCGGCTGTTTTATACAAACTCGGGCAGATGATTGAAGACGAAGGGTGGGAAGCAGTAACGTACAGGAACACAGGAGCAAGAGGAAGTGTTTCTGACATGGATGGAAGCCGGGGAAGTACAATCTCACCCGAGGAAGAAATAGAACTGAAGAACAGGTCGGTTTCATTTACCCGGGCTGTTTCAGGTGACAGACGTGCCCCGGACCTGCAGTTCAGCTTCAGGATAGCGGCATATATATGTGGATTGGGAGAAATAGGCTGGAGCAAGATGTTCCTTACACCCCAGTTCGGCCCCATGCAGAGGTTTGCATTTATACTGACTGATGCTCCCCTTGAACCGGATGGAATATATGACGGACCGCAGTTGTGCCGGAAATGCATGGCATGCGTAAGGGAATGCCCCGGAAGCTGCATAAGTGCAAAGGAATCTGTGTCAATAACAATCGGTGGAAAAAAGATTGAATGGGGTGCCCTGGACGAGTGGAAGTGCTTTGCATTCTATACACACACGGGCCGTCATCAGAATCCTTTTGTTCCGGCAGAAGTCTTTGATGAAAACAAAGACAATAACCTTGACCTTCTTCTGGGCAAGGCAAAAGCAAATGAATATGAGGTAATCAAGGTCTACAAGGCACTTGATGAATATTTTCCGAGCTGGCTCGGATATAACATGGTTAAATGCGGAGGCTGCCTCCAGGCATGTATCAATCAACTGGAAAAAGAGGGTGGTTGTCTTGACGGCAGGTTCCAGAAGCCACTGAGAAGAACCAAAAGATGGACATTGGACAGATAGGAGCCCTGGAGTATGATAGACAGTAAAACCATAAAACAAAAGGCCATTGAATATGGTGCGGATATAGTAGGAATAGGAGATATAAAAAGGTATGAAGGTGTTTCACCGCTCCATGACCCAAGATATATACTTCCAGATGCAGAATGTGTAATAGGGTTTGGCTTCAGGATTCCAAGGGGAATAATCAGGGCCATGGAAAACAAAACCCAGTCATATACTTACACCAGCCTCGGAGTCAAATCTATTTCAGAGGAACTGAGTGAAACATTTTTGCTTCGAATGGCCGGATTCATTGAGGATGACGGATATGAGGCATGCATACAGCGGTCGACTCCAAATATCAGAACCAGGGATGACTTCGGAACAAATCCTGAAGTAAAGGCAACCAGGCAGCTTGTGTATTCAGAAAGTGTAGGACCGGGAAAACCTGAACCAGATGTCATAATAAACACAGAGCAGTCTGCAGTAATCTGTGGGCTGGGAACATATGGCCTGAGAGGGAATGTACTGACGCCTGATTTCGGACCATTCCAGAGATTTGTATTTATAATAACCAATGCTCCGCTTGAATGTGATGCTGTAATGGAAGATTCACTGTGTGACAAGTGTCTGGAATGCGAAGAAGCATGCCCCGGAAAGGCTATCACGACCAATGAATATGGAAATACAGAGTATGACAAGTGGCAGTGCAGCGTGTATTACAGGGGAGCCCATGAATCAAATCCCTATCTGACTGAGGATTTTTTACGGGGAAATCCTTTGAGAAACGAAATTATAAGCGGGAAGAAACGATTTTCTCCGGAAGAGGCAATAGCCATCTATGACCAGTTGAAATTTCTGCCTGAAACACAATACGGTTACGTTCCCTGTCTTTGCGGCATGAAATGTGATGTGGCGTGCTACAGGCATCTTTATGAAAAAGGCCTCATCACAAGGAAGTTCAGGCTTGATTTTGCCAATGAGAGGAAAGGGGATTCCCATGAATGATATAAAGGAAAGGATACGGGAGAAAGCACTCAGCCTTGGAGCTGACCTGATAGGATTCTCAGACCTTACAAGATTCCGGGGAAGTAACCCGCTTCAGGATCCCACCGTTATTTTCCCTGAAGCAAAAAGTGTAATAGGTCTTGGATTCAGGGTTCTGCGGGGAAGCACCAGGGGCATTGAAGAAGGTTCGGTCTATTATCAATACATAACAATGGGGATTGAGAACATTGAAGAGAATATAATGCCTGTAACATTGCTTCGTCTGTCATCATTCATTGAAGACATGGGTTATGATGCTGTGCCCCAGAAGATGCACAGAAATATTGTTGCCGGTGAAGATGATACCCATCCTGAAATAAGGCATGATGCTGTTTACAGGGGCATACAAAATGAAATACAGCTTGATTTCAAGAAAGCTGCAGTTGCATGCGGATTGGGGGAAATAGGCCTTGGGGGCCATGTTCTGACACCGGAATTCGGGCCATATCAAAGATTCTGCTTCATTTTGACAAATGCGGAAATTGAACCCGATCCCATACCGGATCCCACACTTTGCGACAGCTGCGGTGAGTGTATTGCAGCTTGCCCCGGAAAAGCCCATGAAGAAAAGGTGAACATTGAACATATTGCCGGGAAAGAGTATATGATGCATCGCATCGACAACTGGCAGTGTGCCGTGTATTACAAAGGTGCCGCCAGGAGGACAAACCCATTCATGCCTCCTGATGCATTTAAGGAACATCCCGCCAGGGATAAAATAATGAACGGAGAAATAAAAGTTACACCGGAAACTGCAAGGCAGATTCTGGATCAAACGGAATTTTATCCCGGCTGCAGGCATTCAATGGTTGCATCCATATGCGGCAGGGCATGCGAAAGAGCCTGCTATATTCATCTCGAAAAACAGAACAGGCTTGGAAGGAAATTCCACACACCGTTTAGAAAAAGAAAGGCATGGGAACTTAAGGAACTCAAAGGTGGGACATGAAATTCAGTGTAGGTTATCAGTTACAGGATGAGAACAACCGGCCTCTTGCACAATCATTGTGTGAAATATCAGAACACATATATGAAGTATACTTCCCATGGATATCCACCGAAACAGGCAGGTCTTCCCTTGCTGACAACAGAGGGAAAATAAACTGGAACAGCCAGGCATTCCTTGAGGAGGATCTTTTGATGTTGAAGAAAAAGGGCATTCGCCTCAACCTTCTTCTCAATGGAAACTGCTATGGTAAAATGGCTGTTTCCAAATATCTCAGAAACAAGATTCACTCAATCATTGACCATCTTGCAGAAACAGGATGTGCAGTTGACACTGTAACAACAGCATCTCCTTTCATAGCATCAATGATAAAGGAGAAATACACAGACATTGACGTAACTGCATCTGTAAACATGGGTATTGGCACCATCAGGGGGATAGGGTATTTGAAGGATATATTCGACGGCTTTTATCTAAAGAGGGAGCATAACAGAAACATTGAATATATAAAGGAAGTGAAGGCATATACGGACAGCATAAATAAGAAGCTTAACATTCTGGTTAACAGTGGATGTATGAGCCATTGTCCCATGCAGACTTTCCATGACAACGCAGTATCCCACGAACAGGAACTCCTTGAAACAGACAATGTCACAGACTATGAGATTGCAGGTTGCTGGAATTATTATTCGAAGAAGGATAACCTTCCGTCGCTTATTCAAAACACGTGGATCAGACCGGAAGACCTGTACAACTATGAAGGCTTGTTCAGTCATGTAAAGATAGCCACCAGAACCAATGAACGACCGCTGAACCTTATTAAATCATATATTGACCGTAGTTTTTACGGCAATGTGCTTTCACTGCTGGAACCCAACCATTCTTCTGTCCTTGGAGGGTACACCATAGATAACAAAAGCTTTCCCCGTGATTTCTTCAAAAGAACATCAGAATGCAACAATAAATGCCAAGGTTGTAATTACTGTAATGAAGTCTTTGAAATGACCTATAAAAAGCTAACCGCTGAAATATGATAGATCATCTTTGTTTCCAAGGTGGTACTCCTCTACAGTCATATGGCTTTCATCCTTTGACTGGTCCGGAAGAGTAAATTGTCCTGTAAACGCTTTGATATATGGGAGCCTGTGTGTAGCAAGCGCTATCTTGCTGTCATCGATTTCCAGGATTCTGTAGGATGCGGGACCGAGTACAGTACTGGCAGTTTCAACGTGGATTGTATCATTCATTCTGACTATGCTGTTAATATGCTGATGCCCGCAGAAATATGCAAGTACCTTTGAATCCGGGCTGCCGGTCATTTCCCTCATTGTGTCAATTACTTTATCAATCCTGCTGTAACCCCACCATGAACAAAAGCCGTCTTCGCGTGTCCTGGTTATTGGATAGTGGCAGATGACTATCTTTTTTTCGGGTCTTTCAAGTTCCCGCAGGTACCAGTCAAGCTGACCATCCGGATCATCATTCCTTATGGCAAGACCTATGAATCGTATATCATTTAATACCCTGGAATATCTGACACCATCCTCTTTGAAAGTCCTGTAGAACAGAGTGTTTTCGAGTTCCGTATATTCATATTCCTCAAGGTCAGGATATCTTTCCTCCATCCCCATTACAGGACACAGGTCATGGTTCCCGGGAACAACGATATATGGTTTTCCAAGGGAATCCATCATATTCTTTACATATTCTATTTCATTCAGATGTGTGGTGCCCTTCACCGTTATATCCCCGCAGATTGCAACCAGGTCATAGCCCTGTGATTCCGCAAGAAGCCACTGCCATAATCCATTCACTGCCTCTTTGGAAGCAGGATAATGGAGGTGTCTGGACCCGTCGTCATAATGGGTATCGGCAAGAATCAAAACTTTCATACATGGGATTATATCAGCTATATGGTAAAATTATCTCAGTAATTTTTTTCTTACCCCTGAAAATGACACACTATCTGCGAATAAATATATTGAAAGGCCTTCCTAGAAGGAAATGCCGGGAGAACCTGATGAAGTATGAAAGCCTTGAACAACGTGTTATGGCAGCCAGTAAAAGTGAAGATGAACTGGAGGATCTGATAAGGGAATACATGCCCTATATCAGAAGCAAGGCGGTGGAGGTCATCCCTCCGGACAAATTCGATCAGTACAGTTCAGGAGCCATGGAGGCATTTGCTGAAGCCGTGACTGCATTCGATGAAAGCAGGGGTTCTTTCCTGGGATTTGCATCAATGGTAATAAAAAGAAGGGTCACGGACCAGGTCAGGAAGGAATACAGGCCCGGGGAAGTAGCAGTTGAGGAAATCGAAATCCCCATGGTCATGGAAGACGAAAGGGAACGAGCAATGGAAGTTACCATGTTCAGACAGGAACTTGAGGGATTCGGCATCAAACTCTCGGATCTGCCGAAATCCAGCCCGAAGCACAAAGCGAGCAAAGAGAAAACTGACTGGGCGGCAAGGGTGATGGCAGAGGATGCCATGATGATGAAGGGATTATTGTCAACAGGTAAATTACCGGTAACCGGATTGAGTGAAGCTTCCGGTGTAGCAGTTAAACTGATTGAAAAAAAGAGGAAATATATCATAGCGCGGGCTCTTTTGCATCAGGATAAGTATGGATATTTGAAGGAATATATAAGGTAGGTACAAAATGAAAGGTATATTGATAGAAAAAGCAGGCAGGAATTCAGTTGTAATGGCAAATGACGGTAAATTCATGAAGGTTTCCGGGCGTAAAAGCTGGAATACCGGTGATGAAGTGGAATTTCCATCAGCTGGAGCAAGGGCAGCCAAGGCTGTATCCATTGCTGCCATGTTTGTCATTGTAATGGCGTTGAGTCTTTTCGGAGTATATGCAGCAAACTCATATACTGTGAATCTTGATGTAAATCCATCGATAGAGATCGAGGTGAATGCATTCAACAACGTAACTGAAATTACAGCCCTCAATGATGATGCAGAACAAATAGGAGACCTCCAGAGTCTTGTGGGAATGAAACTTGGTCCCGCGGTCAACCAGGCAATTCTAATGCTGGTGGAAGAAGGATATCTGGATGTGGACGGCACAGTGGTGCTTTCCGTTGAAGGCAGCAATAACAAGGTAAAGACTGTTACAAGGGAAGTTTCTGAATCCGTTGCCGATGCAAGGATTGAAAGCGAGCAGACAAATGCAGGCGGAAACGGTAAACTCGGTGAAGATGGTATGAACATCTACATCGGCAGGATTACCCAGGAAATAGTTGAAGCGGCAGAACAATATGACATACCATACGGAAGGGCTCTTCTGGTTTCAAAGGCTATGGAAGAAGGATCTGATATAGACTATGATGCGGCGGTTGTACTTAGTGTACGTGAAATACAGCGCATCAGGAATATATCAAAGACAATGGAAAAGATAACTCAGTCCGAGGACAAAGGTAATCAGGACAACAACGGACAGTCAAACCAGACCCAGGCGCTGACAAACAAGCTTTATTCCGAAGCGGCAAAAATTGAGGACTATCTTTCTGAACTTGCTGTGCTGATAGAAAGCGGCGAGGCAGATGAAGAAGTACTTGCAGAATATGCAGAGCTTTATGACAGACTGGAAAACATCTATCTGCAGATTGAAGCAGCAGGTATGGGAACATATGAAGAAATCATGAGCACAGTGATGACCATGACGAAGAACAAAGGTGAAGATGTACAGCTTAAGAACAACGTAAAGACCAAGGTAGAAAATGCTCTCTCCAATGGCGAACAGGGCAAACCTGAAGATACTCCGGGCAAAGGAAACGACAAAGGCAACAGTGATGAAAACGGACAGAACCCGGTTGACAATGGTCAGAATCCCGGACAAAGCGGACAGAATCCAACTGATAATGGCCAGGGCTCATCCGACAACGGACAGGGTTCGGATAATTCAGGCAATGGTAATTCGCAGGGAGGCGGCGGCAAAAACTGATTTCTAACATTCTGTAGCATAAGGATTGGTGCCCCGGATAACATAAACGGGGCACTTTTTCTGTCTGAAAATAAATATTGACAAATAATGGAAATTGACTTATTGTTAATATACAATATTTACCAGGAGAGTCATGACATTGAAAAAAGTATTAGCCGGTCTTCTGCTTATAATCCTTCTTATTGCTGTTTCATTCTCGCATCCAAGGGCTGCCGTTGTATTTTCCGATGTAAAAACCGATGACTGGTTTTATGAATATGTTGAAAATCTTGCTGCAATGGGCATCATTGATGGATTTCCTGATGGAACCTTCAGGCCTGATGAAACCCTTGATGCAGATCAGTTCATAAAGATGATTGTTGTCTCGCTGGGATATGAACCCATGAATGGAACTGAGTACTGGGCATCAACATACATTGAGATTGCACGTGAATTAGGACTTTTGGAAAAAATTAATGAAAATAATTTTAAAAAACCCTTGCCAAGAGGAGATATTGCCTGTATAATGTCGAAGGCCTTGGAAATCAAGGGCGAGGATATCAGCATTGATTCCTGCGGACTGGTTGATTTGTTCGGATACACTCCGGATAAATATATCCAGGATGTTTTAAGAATTCATAATGCGGGTATCATTACAGGGTACACGGATGGAACATTCCGGTACGATACAAAAATCACCAGGGCTGAGGCCTGTACGGTGATAAATAAATTAGTTACCCCCATTACCAGACGGGAACACCAAATCACATCTCTTACCCCAGTTCCCGTCTGCTATTCTGTTAACAGGGATTCCCAGGCGGAATTCTTCAATAAATATGAAGGCAATGTCAATTGCCTTTTTACTTTGCAAAAAATCTCTTCAGGTGGCATTGACCTGGAAACTGACTTCAATGAAAATATCAATTGCAATGTCATGGATTCAATGCTTCTTCTTACAGATAATATTTTGTTTCCTGTAATTGAGTTCAAGCCATTGATCTCTAAGAACACTGTAAGCATCGATGTCTTCAATGACCGGAACATTTCACAAAGCAGGGATTATGCAATGTTTTCACTTCAATATTATGATGCTCCTACCGGTTATCCTGAAAAAGACTGGGGATATGACACAATGTTTATGAAACTTGATGTCAGAAGATTAAATGACCTTGGTCTTGTAAATCCTGATACAGGGAAAGCCGGCATATATTATGAATATAAGATCAAAGGGCTGATGAGGCTGCTTTTCGGTGAAGACAAAGGTGATGCTTTTTCCGGATTCATACTGGATAAATACAATGAATTTTCAAAATACAGTCCTTCGCAAATAAGTGAGGGTACTTCAACCTTTGTATATGGAAACATCAGGATTGTACTGGTCCATGGTGTTTCGGGAAGACAGCTTACATTTACTTTCTCGGAGGAATGACATGAAAAGAAGAATTGCAGCAATGTTTATTGTCATGCTTGTTCTGGCAGTGACAATGTCCATGGAGGTACTGGGTACAACCCAAATCAACAACAGCAGCCAGTTCTTCAAATGGCTTGGTGAGACAGGAACCCCGTCATACAGCGTCAGTGGAAGCTATATGGCAAATTACGGTACATACAGGGATTATGGATTGATTGTATATGGAAGCCCGCTTGACATACCCGGAAACGAGTTGCGTGACGGAGAGTACAGGTATCTGGGATACACTTTCCTGGAATCACAATACACAAACCAGCTGTTTCCAAACGATGCGACCTTTGGGAACATACCTGAGAACTGGGATTATGTAAATGTAAGCGGTGCGGTCGAAAGCTGGGAATCCCTTGAGCAATCCGTTCAAAAACCATACATGCTTTATACCAGGCTCATAGGCCATGGTGCAACCACACTTACTGCAGCAGACATCGGTATATACAAAGCCAGGGTACAGAGTCCTGCTACATGGGTCAACACAGGAAGTATCTATACATATAAGTCAAATGGCTATTATGCAACTTTCAGTGTTCCGCCAATGGGAATGGGTATATTGACAGCTTCAATGACTCCGGATACGACAACAATATCCTTGAGTCCTGGAACCAATGGAGACAGGATACATTTGAATTTGACTGCATCTGTCAATAAGCCGAAGGGTGAGGTGAGTTTCATAAAGGTCATCTTCCATCTGCCTTCAGGAGACGTTGTGAGATTTTTCCATAATACAAATTCCATAGACATAGTCCAGGAAGTTTTCGTTCAGAAACCTTCAACCCTTCCGGGAAATGTTGTGATTACTGCAACAGTTGTTTCAGAGAGCATCTTTGGTGATAAGCTTGAAAGAAATCTGTCAGGCACGATTGAAGTCGTTGAAGGAAGTTCCGCCACGCCGGGTCCCACACCAAGACCGCCGGCATCGACTCCGGTTCCCTCGGTTACACCTGTGCCTACGCCCACACCCCGGCCGACACCTGTTATTGTACCTTCACCAACACCCACACCTGAACCCGATGAATATCTGCCGTTCAGGGATGCAATGATATGGGGAGATTGGAATTACTGGGGTGATCAGGTACACCGGTTCCTGGCCCTTGAGAAGATTCATGTCAAGGTTACATTCATAGGTTATGTAAGGAATGCAGTTATAAGGTTGTCCCCTCAGCTTGAAAGCATGGAGTATACCAATTCCGAAGGATATACCTATTATTATTCAGAGGATTTCTTCGGCTATAACGTTGACTTCCCTGAGGATTCAACCGTTGCACCTGAATATGGAGCATGGGGACTTCCCTATGCAGCATGGGATTACATATTGCCGTTATGTGATGAAACCATAGGCTGGGATGGTTCAAGAAAAAGACCTCCCTACAAAATGACAATAACACTGAACGGAAGAAGTGGTGAAAGCCAGACGGTTACGATTGATGACATTGATATAACCGGTAATACCCACGAGCTGCTGCATCCACAGCCACTGAAGTAAAAAAGGGGCCGCATGAGCGACCCCTGAAGTATTGATTCTACGGTTTGACGCAGAATGGATTTTCCTTTTCATAGAGCATTGATGCAGGACGGTTGAAACCGATGTCTCGTACGCCCATCATCTTAAGTGCTTCGAAAAGAATACGTCCCTTGTGTTCAAACCCAATGCCTGCATGGTGGGGGAATCTCTTTTCAATGAGCACATGCCTGTAGAACCTCTTCATTTCATTGATTGCAATTACACCGATGCTTCCGAAGGATGCAGGATCTACATCCAGGACCTCTCCTTCTGCTATGTAACTGGAAAGATTGCTTTCGGCTGTGCCCTGGAGCCTGAACATTGTTATGGGATTCGGTGCTATCCTGCCCTCAAGGGTTCCCCTTGAAATATTAGGTTCTGAATCCGGTTCGAGCAACCTGTGCATTATAAGCTGATATTTCATTTTAGGATCCACCATCAGACTGCTCGGGGTATTTCCACAGTGGAATCCCATGAAAACATCCGTTGGTTTATAATTTAAACTACCCTTGATATGCTCATCATACATGTCCTGTGGGACTGTATTGTTTATATCAAGGAGGGTGGCCGGTTTCAGGGTTGCAAGTGTCAGCATATATTCACTGAGTGCTCCATAAATGTCAGCTTCACATGAAATGGGTATTCCCCTGGATGCAAAACGTGAGTTCACATAACAGGGAACAAAACCGAACTGGGTCTGGAATGCCGGCCAGCATTTGTTTGCGAAGGTTACATATTTTGAGAATCCGATGTTTTTCTCCATCCAGTCCGAAAGTGTAAGTTCATACTGGGCAAGTTTTAACAAAAACTCAGGATAAGTATTTCCGGTGCCAAGCTCTTCAGCCATTTCTGCGGCCACATCCTTGATCCTTGGATCTCCTGCATGTTTGTTGTATGCTTCAAAAAGGTCAAGTTCAGAATTTTCCATTATCTCAACACCCAGGTCATAAAGTGGTTTGATGGGGGCATTGCATGCCAGAAAATCAAATGGCCGTGGTCCGAATGATATTATCTTCAGGTTTCGGACTCCGGAAATGACCCTGGAAATCTCAATGAAGTCATATATCATATGTGCAATTTCCACTGCTGTGCCTACTGGATATTCGGGGATATATGGAGTAAGGTTCCTAAGTCCGATATTGTATGAGGCATTCAGCATTCCGCAGTATGCATCACCTCTTCCATTGATAAGGTCTTTTCCAGTTTCCTCGGCTGCGGCTGCAAACATTACAGGACCATCAAACTTCTGTGCAAGAAGGGTTTCCGGGCCTTCCGGGCCGAAGTTTCCAAGAAAAACACACAATGCATTTGCATCAGTTCCTTTGATTTCCTTCAAAGCTTCTGCAACATCAAGTTCGTTCTCTATGGCCTTTTGTATTTCAATGACCGGCATGTTCATTTCATTTGCATACTTCATGATTGCACTTCTTCTCTTTTTGGAAAGTTCAATGGGGAAGCAGTCCCTGCTTACGGCAACCAGTGCAACTTTTACATCAGGTATATTTTTCATGTTGTTTCCTCCTGTGGTTTGAAAAAATTATATCATAGATATATATCAATCAATGACAACGATATTTTCAGATGCTTTAACGAGCCTGTTCATTACAGCTTCCTCAAGGTCACCGATGTCAAAATACTCACAATATATTGCTGTGACACCTGTTTTGTCAAAAAGGCGGAGTGCATTGAAGATATTTGAAGCGATTTCACTTGGATTCTCCCGGCTTCCGGCACTTATTTTATTTTCAGAATTATATAATGACATTGTTTCATCGGAGCAAAGCACACCGGCTGAAGGATTTTCAATGAGCAGGTCATTGATCATACCTGCTGTCGCTGATACGGAACCCCTTACTATGATCAAAGGTGACTCAGGGGAATAATGCCGGTACTTCATTCCCGGTGATTTGGGTGCAGTGTTAATGTCACCGGCAAATGCCTTTCTGACATCAGGAATGATCATTTTCAGTTCCCTGAAAGATATTCCTCCCGGTCTTAATATTTCAGGTGGTGTAACTGTAAGGTCGATGACGGTGGACTCAAGGCCTATCTCACTCCGGCCTGCGTCTATGATTGCATCAACCTTTCCATAAAGGTCGTCTATTACATGGGATCCGTCAGTGGTGCTGGGCTTGCCTGACAGATTTGCGCTGGGAGCGGCAATGGGAAGAGCTGAAGCTTCAATCAGGGCATGTGCAATTTCATTTGATGGTATACGAAAGGCTGCGGTAGGGAGTCCGCCGGTTACCGAAGCCGGTACCATTGAACTCTTTTCAAGAATCATTGACAAGGGACCCGGGCAGAAGAAATGTGCAAGTGTCCTGGCAATCCCGGGAATACTTCCGGCATATTTTTCGATTTCATGGAAGGAATGGACGTGAAGTATAAGCGGGTTGTCCGATGGACGGCCCTTTGCCTTGAATATTTTTTCAATTGCCTTGTCATCAAGGGCGTTTGCACCAAGCCCATAGACAGTTTCAGTAGGGAAGGCAACAGTGCCTCCGCTTCTTAAAATTGAGGCGCATTCCTTTATGGACTCGCTGTCAATGTTTTCAGGGTTGATTTTGAAGATCCTGGTTCTCATTTCATTCCTTATAAATCAGAATGTGACAGCTTCTTGGCCTGGTCCTCCGTAATAAGGGCATCTATCAGCTCATCAAGGCCACCGTTCATTATTTCATCGATTTTATATAGAGTCAGGTTTATCCTGTGGTCTGTCACCCTTCCCTGCGGGAAGTTGTATGTCCTGATTCTTTCGCTTCTGTCACCTGTTCCTACCTGGCTTTTCCTGTTCTGGGCAATTTCCTTGTCCTGTTCAATCTGGGCAATCTCAAAGAGCTTGGCCCTTAGAATTTTGAAAGCCTTGTCCTTGTTCTTGTGCTGGCTTCTTTCATCCTGGCATGTTACAACAATCCCTGTGGGGATATGGGTGAGTCTTATGGCTGAGTCGGTTTTGTTTACATGCTGTCCGCCGGCACCCGATGACCTGTATGTGTCAACCTCCACATCGTTGGGATTGATATCAACATCAACCTCATCTGCTTCGGGAAGAACGGCAACGGTTACCGTGGATGTATGTATCCTGCCGCTGGATTCAGTCTCAGGCACCCTTTGTACCCTGTGGACACCGCTTTCATATTTCAGACGGCTGTAGGCACCATCGGCATCTATTGAAAAGGAAATTTCCTTTATTCCGCCTATGCCTGTGACATTGGAATCAAGTATCTCACTTTTCCAGCCACGGCTTTCGCCATACATCGTATACATCCTGTGAAGGTCTGCAGCAAAAAGAGCAGCCTCGTCTCCGCCGGCTCCGCCGCGAATTTCAATGATTACACTCTTGCTGTCATTGGGATCACTAGGTAGAAGAAGAATCCGGAGCTCATTTTCAACTTCGGGAAGAATATCCCGTGATTCCTTCAGTTCATCTTCATACATCTCCCTGAAATCAGCTTCCAGACTGCCCGAAAGCATCTCAAGTGCTTCTGCTATCTTTTCCTTCAGGGCACGGTACTCCCTGTATTTTTCAACTATGGGCTGCAGTTCATTGATTTCCTTCATGAGACTCCTGTACTTATCCTGGTTTGATATGACAGAAGGATCCGTAAGCTGCA
>Ga0209203_1001585_pt1 | contig 16465 bp, 15 predicted proteins | sample AD_UKC109_MetaG_FD_184423 | JGI IMG/M metagenome (GOLD analysis project Ga0209203, IMG submission 184423) | Active sludge microbial communities of municipal wastewater-treating anaerobic digesters from Hong Kong - AD_UKC109_MetaG (SPAdes)... | ecosystem: Engineered > Bioreactor > Anaerobic >... | reverse complement strand
GAGCTACTGCCTGAGGTATTTGCGGTGTCCCCTTAGCCTGCTTTTGCTTGGCAAGCCATTCATCAAGGAATGATCCCTGTCTCGGTAGTGTGGCTGCAGGCTGCTGAAGTTGCGCTTGCTGCATAGAAAAAGGGGCTGGTGGCGGCGCAACAGTCTCGCCTGCCCGCAAGCGAGCAAAAATTTCTTTCTCGACGACTGCTTTTGGACGGCCATATTTTGCTGCCGAAAGCTGCTTAAGCGCATCTGCCAGTCCAGGATTAGGGTTACCAAGAGGCGCTAAGGTAGCCATACTAAATGGTTGAGTTGGTACCCCCTCGACGAGGGTCCTCACAATTGCATGGCGGTTAGGGACTCGGAGCAAATCTTCGGTATCAAACATTGGCTGAAAGTACCTACCCAAGCTCTCGACATCATTTTGCCCAACACGAAACGCCACAATAGTACCGATGTTTCCAAATACCGCGTCACGAATTTCATCGGTTAGCTGCGTAGTAAACTGGTTAGCGACTAACAAATTTAAGCGAAATTTTCGGGCTTCACTAAGTATTGTGGCAAAACTATCGGTAGAAAAGTTCTGGAACTCATCGACATACAGCGCAAAATCGATACGGTCATCCTCTGGAATGTTGGCACGACTCATGGCTGCAGCCTGGAATTTCATTACAAACATCATGCCCAGTAGCTTACTGTTTAACTCACCTGTACGCCCTTTGCTAAGATTTACGAGCAAAATCTTTTTATTGTCCATAACGTCTCGCAAATTAAAGGCGCTCTTGGTTTGGCCAATAATATTGCGCATCATCTCGTTGCTTAGAAAAGCGCCAAACTTACTCACAAACCACGCGGTTACCTCGCCTGCCTCGTTAGAACGTTGCGACGCGGGAAATTGTTTTGTCCAAAAATCTAGAACCGTTTGGTCTTTGACATGTTGTAATTTTGCCTTCAAAAATTGTGGACTGCGGAATAAATTGGGAATGTCCACAAAAGTACCCCCGTTAGGGTCAGCCATGACTGCCAGGGCTGCATTGCGAAACATGTCCTCGTAGCGTGGGCCCATAATGCCCTGGTGTTGTGGGTCATACAACTTGTACAGCATGTTGAGCACTTCTTGTATCAAAAAGTCTTTCTGGTCTTCGCTATGAAATTCGAACAAGTTCATACCCATTGGGTAATCCATATCGGAAGGACAAAAATAAATAACATCTTCTGTTCGTGATTTTGGCACCATGGCGAGCAGTCGCTCTGCGGTGTCTCCGTGCGGATCTACAAAAGCGAAGCCGTTGCCTTCGAGCATGTCTTGCAGTGCAAGGTTTTCTAGGAATGTAGACTTACCCGTACCCGTTTGTCCAACGGTATACAAGTGCCGTTGTCGGTCGCTAAAACCAAGTCGAATGGGCTTTTTAACCCCCCGAAAGACGTTGTAACCGAGTAGTAGGCCCTTATCGGGCATATTGCGCGGACCATCAACTTGCTTTGAGTCTTGTCGTTCAAGCTGTGAGGTGGGGGTGCTCTTTTGGTCAGGAAAGTGAAAAATTGTTGCCAGCTCAATAGAATTGAGGATGTTTTTTTGCTTGGAGTGCGGAAAAACCCGCAATATATAGTTGTTTACTAGACTATCGACACTTGTAGCTGGGACAAACTTAAATCCGTTCCTGCCTGGTGCATCAAACAAAGAAAAGCTCGCAGTAATACTGTTGACGATGCTTTGTGAGCGCTGCATGATATTTGATGAAGCAACGATACGAATACCTACTTCAAATCCCGGATAACGCGTCTTGTCCTCTATTGCATCTATCACTGATTGCTCGAGTGATGATAAATCTTTCTTTTTGTCATCCTCTTTGGCCTCGGGAGCCTTGACGAAGGCTGTCATAACATCTTTTGCCAAGGACCCTACCGATAGTGCCTTATTCTTGCCGTCGCGCTTTTGCTTTGCGAGCGTGGCGGCTTCTTTGCGCCAGCTGTCGTCTGCCGGCCTAAATAGAAGTTGTATAGCAACACCATCTTCGCCACTTAGGCTGGAGAGAGCGTTCAATATACCCTGCATGGCATCACGCTTTAGGTCTTGATACGTCGCGATCGGATAGCCAAACTTCTCTTTAAGATTCATGCGGCCACCGACCACCGCATTCATGCCACCTACCTCATTAAAAATATTGTGTTCAGGTATTTCTTCGAGCCGAGCAGACGGATAGGCGCTGGTGACTGCCTGCTTCAAAACATCCACCATATCAATCGGCACTGCAACATACAAATGAACAAACCCCTTATACCCAACTATCTCAAAACTGAAGTGTCGCTGTCCGTACCAGCGGTTTTTCATGCTTGCTTCGGCTGTGCTTGCGATGATGTTGTAGATGATTTGCGCTTTAGAGATACTCTCGTCGGTTATGTCTCGAATATCACGACCGTTTGATTCAATGTCGTCACTTGAAGGAGGTAAGTGGATAAGCAAAGGGACCATTTCAAGCCCACGCTCAACATCAACCGAACCCCCCATTGTTTTTTGTAGTATGTTCAACATCGTTTTAATCCAAGCATATCTGTTATCACTCGCTTGATAGCTTCAGCTCAACATTGTATCGAGCTTTTAGGTATTCTGCTTTTATTCGATATATCTCGCTTGCTCTTTGCCGAGGCTTCAGCGCTGTGGCAGCCGTAACAGCCTCTATTCTGGCTGCAGCGTCTGAAACCACTTGCTTAGTGGCAGGAGAATTGGCTGGCTGCGCTACACTATCCAGTGTCTGGGACGCATCGCTCTGAGGTAGCTGTGGGTTCATACTATTTTAGTATACCCTATCGGCCTTAGATACACTCATTATGAAGCCTTAAAAACGTTTCGATACAAATAAAAATACCCCACCAGTCCAAGAAGTGCTACCGTTATTAAATCCCTAAACGTTAATTGTCCAATGGATTGCAGGCCAATCACCATCACTACCAGACTAGCAGCGATTACTGCTATGCTCTTTTGGTGCTTTTCAGCGATGTTATTGGTAGCGGGAAATATTTTAAGCACTTTTCTTGCTGCGGTGTACACCCCACCGGCTAGAAGTATAAAGGGTACTACCAATCCCCATACGGGCAGCTTACTAGGGTTGGTCGCTGCCATCCATAGACCTAAGGCTACCCACCAGAGCAGCTGAATGTTCTTTTGTATGACCTGATGCACTCTTTGCATAAACATAATTATAAAATACGCCCCTCACAAAAGCACGTGAAAGGCGAAAAAATAGTGTCGCAGGCGATAAATCCGCTCTAGTAAATTGACTTAGGTAGCGCTTATCGCCTTTGACGGTGACTGACCGCTCATGCCGCCTTTAGGGCGGTTTGAGCGTTATGTTTTGTACGTTTTTGTTTTTGTTCGTACTAGTGAACATGGTACTACAGATTGGGTAAAATGTCAATGCGGTACCCCGGTACAACAATACGGCTAACCTCTTATAAAAATTACCACACAATATGTATTGACATAGCAATATTGACGACATATTATATCTGTAGCACTGAACAAAATAAGTGCTCAAAAACAAAAATGCCAAAACCAACAACGGCTTCTCGCAAGTCGTTGTTCTAAACAAAAGCTAAAACCAAAACGTTTACAAATTATCTCGCATACAACCCACTTCGCCTAAAAGTGGGTTGTTTTCTTGTAAATGCAGTTTTACAATGCAGCTATCTATGAAAACGAGCCGAAGCATAAGCAGTATTGTAGAAACAGGTGGCGGGCTACTTGTTACAGTCGAGTGCCAGCTGAGTAACAATCTTCCAAACATCGTTATCGTTGGCTATGCCAACAAAGCTGTTGACGAGGCCAAAGAACGCATAAGAAGTGCCTTCGCGTCATCATCTATAACTTTGCCGACCAAGCGCATCACTATTAATCTTGCCCCTGCAGACATCCCCAAAGACAGTACCGGCTTTGACCTTGCTATCGCCGCAGCCATACTACAAGCCAACAACCAAGCACCCGAGCTTCCTTTAAAGGCAGTATTCTTTGGTGAGCTTGGGCTAGAGGGCGATATTAGGCCCATTCGCGGGCTGATTGGCAAGCTGCTCGCTGGCAAAAGACTCGGGTTCTCGACCTTTATTATCCCGTCCGATAGCATCGAGCAAGCCGCACTTGTCCCCGACATAAAAATTATACCAGTCGCCAACCTCAAGAGTTTCTTTGGCATCGTTAATGGCTTTAGCCGACCGAAGATTATCGATACTTCCGAGCGGCCCGTTATGCCTCTTACTTCGCCCGAGGAATCAGAGGAACTAACCCTTGAGGACGTTATTGGCCAATCCCTTGGCAAGCGGGCGGCCGAAATTAGCGCTGCCGGGGGTCACAACCTGCTTCTTGGTGGCCCTCCCGGTACTGGCAAAAGTATGCTTGCCAAAATACTACCCTCGCTCCTTCCTCCAATGAGCCGCGATGAAATATTGCAGGTGACTCACCTGCATAGTCTTGCTAGTAACAACTTTAATCATATTGTTACTTCCCGACCGTTTCGTTCGCCGCACCACAGCGCCAGCAATGTTGCAGTGGTTGGCGGTGGCAACATTGTGCGCCCTGGCGAAATGAGCCTGGCTCACCGTGGTGTTTTACTATTTGATGAGCTGCCCGAGTTTGGCCGTCAAACAGTTGAGGCACTACGCCAACCGCTCGAAACCCGCACTGTCACCATTGCCCGAGCCAAAGAAACTGCCGAATATCCTGCTCACTTTATATTTGTTGGCACGGCCAACCCCTGCCCTTGTGGCTACTACGGCACTTCAAAGCCCTGCCGGTGTATGCCCGGTCAAATATCTCAATACCGTCGCAAGCTGTCTGGACCTATTCTCGACCGAATCGACATATACGTCGATGTACATGAGATAGATAACAGTAGGCTGCTTGCAACTGAAACACCGACCGGTGTCACCACAGCACATGCACAAAAGCGTGTGGCTGATGCTCGCACCCGACAAGCCCAACGCTTTGGTGGCAGCGAAAAGCTTAATGCCGACATGTCTAACCGGGATGTTAAGGTGCACCTGCAGCTTGAGCCCGACGCTCGCACCATGCTTGATACCGCTGCCAACAAATTTGGCCTAAGCGCCCGTGCTTATATGCGCACGGCCAAAGTGGCTCGCACCATTGCTGACCTCGACCAATCAGACACCGTCAAAGTAGCCCACGTTGCCGAAGCCCTGCAGTACCGCTCCCATCAATTCCATGAATCGTAAAAGAGGGGCTCACCCCTCTGACTCATCATTCGAAGTGAATTCGAGTAACTCGCACTCCCCCTAAAGCTCGGCTATCGCCTCGTTCGCTTCGCTCATTAATATTACGTCGTTGGGTGTATCGGGTCGTGTATTTGAGAGGTGGCCGTCACGCCGAGCAAAAGAACTATAAGCCTATTATAAAATTGACCTCTGTGACTACATCTGTTACAATGAGCCTCGAAAACATAAAGGAGAAGTCGTATTAGTACGCAGACTCGCCTGAATGGTCAAATTCGGGCACCACAAGTTCGTGTTATCGACGCCGATGGCAATCAGCTCGGGGTGATGACCTCACGCGAAGCCTATCAGCTCGCACAAGACCAAGATCTCGACCTCGTCGAGATTTCACCAAATGCGAACCCACCTGTTTGCAAAATCGTCGACTGGGGCAAGTACAACTACCAGAAGACCAAGCAGGCCCAAAAAAACCGGCAGAGCGTCAAGACATTTGAACTCAAGCAAATGCGTTTTGGGCTCAAGATTGGCGACCATGACCTTGGCGTCAAAATGCGCAAAGTCACCAGCTTCCTCGAAGCTGGTCACAAAGTCAAAATTACCCTGTTCTTTCGCGGGCGCGAGCTCGCCCACAAAGACATTGGGTTCAAATTAGCCGAGCGAGTAATTCAGAGTTTTGGCGAGCAAATTGCCGTCGACCAACAGCCACAACTTGCTGGCAAACAACTTACCTTTGTTATCCGCGGTATTCCAGGCAAAATCGGCAAACCAGCCGAAGCCGAAGACACCACCGATAAACCAACTACCAACGTAAACGAGTAAGGAGCAGTAATGCCAAAACTCAAGTCTCATAGCGGCACCAAAGACCGCGTACGAGTAACCAAGAACGGTCGTGTTCGCACCCGTCACTCACACGCTAGCCACTTCCTACAGAAGAAAAGCGGCGCTCGCAAGCGCAAGCTGGCTGGTTTGGAGACACTCAACACCACCAATAGCAAAATAATCCGAAAGCAATTGGGGGTCTAGCATGAGGGTCAAGAGAGGCGTTACCGCCAGAGCACGACATAACAAAATCCGCTCAGCCACTAAGGGCATGAGCCATCCTAACCGTGTCAGCGTTCGCCGCGGCAAGCAAGCTGTTACCAAGAGCCTGCAGTATGCTTATCGCGATAGGCGCAACCGCAAGCGCGAGTTCCGTGCCTTGTGGAACATCCGTATCAACGCGGCTGCCCGCGACAACGGCACCACCTACAGCCGTCTTATTGCAGGCCTGAAGGCCGCTGGCGTCACGCTAGACCGCAAAGTCTTAGCAGAACTGGCCGTAAACGAGCCAAAAGCGTTTGAAGCAGTCGTAAAAGCTGCAAAACTCGAGAAGTAACCCATATTCTCGGCTCTACAACACCCTCATTCTCGAGGGTGTTTGCTATTATTGACATAATCTGATACAATATAAGTATGAGTATCGAATTTCCGTCCGCACACGGTCAAGATGGCCCAACATCTGACGGCGGGCCGCCCTCGCCCATAGATATCACCCCAGAAGATTGTACGCTTGCTAACCTAGCAGCCTCCGTCAGCGAGTCCGCTACTGCAGAAGATTGCGTGAGACGTCTAGAGCAGCGCATTACAACCAAAGACGGCAAGCCCGCTCTCGGCTGCATTGCCTGTAATGCCAAGATAACGCTTGATGGCGGCTATGCGAATGAACCCGGTGGAGTTGGCCTATGCGCAGCCCCATTCAGTGAAAGAGCCAGAGAAATTGTAGCCCCAAAAACATACGCCCGCGGCAAAAAACTTGATGAGATTTTACGAAACGCTAGAAATAAGCTTGGATAAAAGATCAAAGTGTATAAAAAACACCCTCGATTTCTCGGGGTGTTTTTACATTTGCCAGATTACAGTAAGCCGGGTTCTGTCGTGGCCAATCATCTATCTAGCCCGCCAATTGCTCAGCAGGTCAAGCGGGGTCTAGCGCGAGTATCGCGGGGACGTGTATAACTCGCTCCTTGCAGCAGACAGGGTTTACCTACTTCTGACGTCACCGCCAGATGTTGTGAGCTCTTACCTCACTCGTTTCACCGTTACGTCGCGCAGAGCGCGGCGCAGTTTTGTTTCTGTGGCACTTTCCCTAAGGTCGCCCTCGGCCGCCGTTAGCGGCTGTCATTCCCTATGCTGCCCGGACTTTCCTCTAAAACTTGAAGGTTCTAGCGATTAGCTCGCAATCTAACCCACACACTATACCATATTTCTCCTATTTCCAAGGAGCCTCCTTGGAAATAGATGCGAATAACTTAACCGATAGGACGAGTTATTCACACATGCATTTGGCCGATTTAGGATATTTAGACAGTCAAGTGATATTAAGTTCGGCGTCGAGGCACTTATTTACTTCGGCGTCAGCGGCCTTGTTTAGTTCACGCGGCACGTGCTCAAACGTAACCTGCTCAAATTTTGGCAACAGCTGCGTTATGGCGTCGTGCACAGGCCATAGATCGCGGTTTCGTACTTTAAAAATTTTTTTCATTTGGTTTATTACGAGCAAGCTGTCCATATACACATGTACTTTCCTGGCCTGTCGCTGCTTTACGATATACTCTAGCCCAAGCTTGAGCGCTTGGTACTCAGCCTGGTTGTTAGTGGTGATACCCAAATAAACCCCCTCTTCATGAAGCACCCTGTCGTTCATATCTAGCACAACATAGCCACTGGCGGAATGCCCCGGGTTGCCCCGAGAGCCACCGTCGGCGTATAGTTTTACTTCATTAATTGTTGTGTGAAATACATCGTCTGCATTTAAATTCTCCTTGTTGGGATGCTCGAGGAGCGCATCAATCGCTGCTGCGAGGGTATGGTCCTTGTCAGTTATGTTACCCTCCGAATCATGCGTAACAAGCCACATTTCAACAACATTCCATTCATTGAGCCAGCGCGGATGATGGTCGAGCCGCTCAAATTCAGCCTTGGCTCGCTGCATAAATTCCCATGCCTCGGCAAAGTCTGCAAAGACAAACTTTTGATACAACCCGTGTTTTGTTTCTTGCCACATGTATCTATCCTATCATGCCCGCTCTTGTTTCTCTGTATTTGCACCGAGCTGACCCTGGCAGATGTACGTATCGAGTGTTAAAATGATACCGTCACTCCTACGGGATGATGTCGGGGTGTGGCGCAGTTGGTAGCGCGTACGGCTGGGGGCCGTGAGGTCGCAGGTTCAAGTCCTGTCACCCCGACCAAGACGAACATTATTCGATTTTACGAACCCTTCCCAGGGTTCGTTTAATTTATGGCTACTAACTGACCACTGTAATTTAGTGTCTCCCGTAGCTTCAAGCTCAAAGTTCGAGAAGAACTTTCGAAGTATTCCGTCGAGAGCTTCCATACTTATACTATTTGCTACGCCAACCTCTAGAATTGAGCCTATATTTTCAAAAAGTTCGAGATATTTCTCATACGTTAAAACAGAGCCTTTTATCGTGTCTCTGGTGTTTTTAGCTATATCGAGGTCGTTCTGTATACCGTCTAACTCTCCTTTAATCTCGTCAAGGTCATAGTGCTTACCGACACCTTCGGGGTCGGTCGCTTTGTATTTCTTAGCACGCTCATACTCCAGGCTCTTCTCTCCACACAGTTTTGCGAGACGAGCAATGCTACTATTAAGCTCCGCTGTCTTGTCTGCTAATGATTCCTTAGCGTCCTTGCGGTAATTCTCGTAGTTATCTTCCGTGGTAAACAAATAATGCTTTAAGATTCCTATGGCATAGTCAGTGATTATCTTTGCCCGTACACTTCGCCCCTTGCGAACACAGCCTTGAGTTTCACATCTATAGTAATAGTAATCAGTCTTCTTGCCGTTTGTACTCTTCTTTGAGGTAATACCTGATGACATTATCTTCTGACATTCGGAACAAACTACTAATCCACGAAGTAAGTTTGCCCGAATTGTTCCGGACTTTGTACCTTGATATGCGGACTTTAACTTAGTGGAAGTTAGGTCCGATATTTCGTTTATTTTCAGGAACTCATCTACCGATAATACTGGGGTAAAGTCATAAAAATCGTTTAGCTTCACAAGGCTCTTACCGTATTTTAGGACACCTACATACGTAGGGTCTTTGAGTAATGGCGACACCCGAGTTTTATCCCATTTGTACTCGATAGGCTTTTTACCATACGGTTTTACTGTGTAGCCCTGCTTATTTAGCCAGGTTGCAATATTACTCAAAGTCTCGCCCTTCAACCTCATAGCGAAGGCTTCTTTAATGAGCGTAAAGTTCCGACCATCTGTAAGTAATTGCCGGTCTTTGGTGATAATGTAGCCGTGAACCTTTTTACCAAGATATTGACCTCTTTGCTCGGTTGCTCGTACATTCCCTCGAGTAACATTCTGACTCAGATTTTCTGAGTATTGTTTCGAGAGAACGAATGAAATACCGAGAAGCATTTTACCTGTAGGACTATTCTCAAAATTAGAGGTGGCGAATCGTAAGTCCTTTAGTATCGACTTATCTAGTAAGTCAATTAACTCTCCGGCTTCCTTCATATTCCGAGATAAACGGTCTGGGTGATAGCATATGATACCGTCAATTTTACCGTCCTTAATATCTTCTACGAGCTCAGTAAATTGGGGGCGTATATCCGGCTCTTTGGCTGAGCCCTTTTCACGAATAGTCCTTACGACGTTAAGCTCGTGTGGCTTAATACAAATATCTGTACAGTAGGCTATCTGGTCGCCTATGCTGTGCTCCTGACGCTCATCGCCTATCGTAGACTTCCTTGCATAGAGTGCATAGCGAAGCGTCTTAGGGTCAATCTTTTCGATATTACTTCTATCAAGATTTGCCTTGAGCAGATTATAAAAATCGTCGGTAGATAAACTAGTCCCTGAGTTCATAACTCCATTATAGTCGGGCTTTTTACCTGTTTTGTATCTTTTGCTCTACAGCCTCTCTCAATTCTTGAAATAGAGCGTTCTTGTTCATCTGAAACGTTACGGTATTTTCGTCTTTTATAGCCTCATTTAGTCCTGCCTTAGCTTCTCCTCCGGCCGTGATAGCGAACTGTATATACCCGGCTGTCATACCGGCCTTTTTAAACTGAACCGCAACTATGGAACTATATGGAATCATTTTATCCCCACGAAGTTGAAAACCTCCCAGTAAGAAACCCTTCGCCCCTCGTTTAATCGTTAGTCCTGTGTCCGCTAAGACAACCGTACCGTTATAACCTTTATATTCCTTATCGGCCATACTTCCTCCTTATTTTTTAAGATGAAGCTGTCCAAACAAAAAGGACAACCACGCTAGTCGTCTAAAACTCACAAAAGGGTTGAACCAATTGCTTTTTTACGTAGTTGCCCATTTCATAGTTCAACCACGCCAAAAAAATGGCGGTTCCTTTGTGAGTTTTAGACTCTTCTATTCTAGCACTTGTAGGAGTTAATTAGATAGGTTCTCCGTGCTCACTGAGTACCTTGTCGGCCTCTTTCACCAGGTCCACCCAACCAGCCCACGAAACTGAATCCGTCTTATCTCTTTGTTTGTTCGTCCAGCCAAAGTTATTCGTAAGGGTGAAGATTACGCCAGCCGTTCGACTACTCGTAAAAAGTTGCTCCTCTGTCCAGTTCTCGATACGTAGCTTCGCCTTTTTTATCGTGTCAGTAAACTCGTCCCGCCCCTCGTAGTCCATTAAGGTCTGACGATTGGTGTCGAGAGCAAGTGCAAGCCCAGAAATTGTAAGAGGACGACCTGAAGCCTCTGCTTCAGTGAAGTATCTCTTTATGAGCTTCTCCAGCTCAGTAACGTTCTTGTATTTGAGAGGCCTTCCCATAACCCCATTTTTCTACAATTCTTTGCCAAAGGCAATTAAGCGATAACGTCATTTCTTCTTTTTACGTTTACGCTTTTTATTGTTCTGCTGTTTAAGTTTTTGGCTCTTTTCAATTATGGTTCCGGAGTAGTTCGCAACTTCAATAGGGGCCATAAAGTCGAATATAATCCTGCTCCAGGTGCCGCTAAGTATTGTCCAATCATAGCTCTCTCCATCTACTTGCTTTGATACGACAGGGAACTTGTTTTGGCCGAACAAATCCCTCATTAGCTGGTCGTTGTAGGGCTGGTCTCCCTTTTTCATATTTCTCAGTTTGAGTTCATAGCCATTTTCTTTCAGCATATGGCTAAGTGCGGGTATGCTCAAATATACGAGCAAAAACTCTTCGCCAGTGATTAACTTTTTCTGGTGCTCCATACCCAAGTTACTTGAATATAATAGAGCTCTAGGGGTTAAAGTAGGTGCTCCGAGCATACCTTGGTGCCTAAATACAGGAATCATTTGAGCCTCTTCCTCAGAGAGTCCGTACTTAAAGTGCTGATTTATTCGGTGCTTAAAGTAAGCCTCGTCAAGGTTTGTTAATGGTTTTCTGCCGAAGGCAAAAAATAAGCAGTAATCTACCCAACCAGTTGCATACTTTATATCGTTCTTCTCCATATCTTCAATAACTTCTCGGACCGCAACCGACCAGTTCTCTTCATCTCTTTTTTCTTCGTGGATTTTAACATCACGGCCGGTCCTCAGTTCAGTTCGTTTGTTACTGCCATAACCCCTGTACTTAAGAGACGTAGCTGCTCTCTGGTGCTGCCGTAGTGTTCTTGCGACTTGCTTGGAAGTTTTGACCGGATTTGGAGATTCCCTAAGCAATTCTAGAGACTTCTGTTTGAACCCATCTAGGTCTTTAGCCGATATGGCCTCCAGTATCTTGTCGTTAACTTTACCGGTCTTTACCTCTATTAAATGATGAGCACCCGTCTTAGTATTTAGGCAGTAGAGGTCGCCAATCTGGAAGAAGCTAGTAAGGTCAGTCGCTAGTGCAAACTGATTATCATCTTTATTAAAGTAGTCGAGTGATTTTTGTATACTCTCCCAGTTTTGCTCCTTTAGTGGACTATGTTTTTTATGCTCCAGAAAAAAGTTTCGTACAGCACTTATGTCGTGCTTGAGCATTATCCAGGCTATCGAATCGGCGTAATCTCGCAATAGTGCGATAACATACTGCTGATTGTATTGTTTAGTAAACTCAAGCGTCTTCGATTTTATTGCGTCCTCAAGCCTTAAACGCTCCTTTATGATTATTTTCTGGGCCTCTTTGTAAGACCAATTTACATAGGCACTAAACTCAATTCTCTTATCCTTGGAAGTAAAAATCGAACGTGCTATATCCGGCGTTATCTCGCCTATGCCTTTTTCTTGGGCATACTTTTCTGAACCCGCAGTGAAGCAGTATTTATTTAATTCGTTAGTGAGTTTATCGATGTACGCCTTGTTGACTTTCATACCCCTTATTATTGCACTTACGCAGAGTAGTTGCTTAAATTGCGTTCCCTACATACCTACCGTGTACCGTAAAAATCTAAGACATAAATGCTTATGTTTGTCTATAGCGACTCCTGAGGGGATAATATAGATATGTTAAGTAAAAAGAAGCTAGAAGACTTCAAGTACAAAGCCATAGCCTACCTTTTCAATAAGTACGAAATACTTCTATGGCGTGTGAGGTATCAGCTCTGGCCACTGCTCAAGAGAGCCGCTGTCGTTATAATTATTGGTTCTTTTCTAGGTGCTGTACTTACATTGACTGTCAAGGGCTTGAATATGCCGTTTAATGACGACTACAAAGACCTGTTTAGCGTGGTCCTTGGCACTACTGGAACGGTCGTAGCTATATTCTTTTCATTAGTTCTCATACCACTAGAGCAAATATCGAAGCGATATTCGCCGAGGTTTCTTGACTATCTAAAAAACGACCAGGTTTTTACAACTTCATTCCTGTACTGTATTGCCTCAATCGCTTTTAACGCATACTTCCTGTATGCCGGAGCTTCACGCTACATTGCTATAGCTTCGGTTTTGCAAGTAGTATTCCTTTTCCTGGTTCTTTACTGGCTATGGAGGTGGTCAATAAAGCTGTCAAATCCACTATATAGCGTACTTCTGCCAGAGCAAACTAAATTGTCCAAAGCCATAAAAAAGGAGATTGCTCGAACCACAAAACGCCAAATTAGAAACCTAAAGGCAATGCCAGGCCAAGCACGGAGCGAGAATAATCGTATAGGCTACTTGAAGGTCGATGATAGCGTGATTGACTATGTAAAAGCTAATCTATTGCCGATACGAGAAGTTGCAATGAAGGCAATAAAAAACGGTGAGCTTGAACAAGCAAAAAACGCCATCGGCTCTATTACCGCCATTATGCTCAACTATCTGCTCAGGCGAAAAGAGTATTACAGCGATGACGACCCCCTTATGTATTTCATATATCAGGAATTAAATCTTTTAGCAGACGCCTCAGCCACTAAAGAGTTAAAGATTCAGCTACACCCATTTATCGCCCAATGCTGGAGAGATATTGCCCTGAGAGCCTCAGTAGTAAATATTAAGCGTGTTCCACGAATGAACAATAACGTAAACTCGCTGGTACACTACCCGGTACAGGGCCTAAAGCACCTATACGCAATAAATCTACCTGAATCCGACGCTACTACCCCAGGTGATGTGTGTAGAGCCTTAGGTGATGTAGGAGTGTCGCTAATGAAAGAAGGCTACAACCACCAAGCAGCCAGCATTATGCAAGACCTTGAGAAGATGAGCCTAGTCGCCGACGCTGCCAATATTGGAGTGTTCTCTGGAAGTGCGAACTACGCACTGATGAGGATATACATCGCCGGTCTCGCTTGGAGGAACGATTCTCCAAGGGACGGTCATAATTATGTTTTTGGTCTTATAGACACGTCCATAAGAAACCTAGTAGATAAATTGCTTCAGAAGAAAAGGGACACATTTGGAGAAATGGTAGTAGGCTCCTTTATCGGCTGGATTCTTGACCCATTTAAGGGCATTAACCTCGCTAGGACCAGTGAATACGCACTATTCAGTGAAGGTTTAAGAGAAGACTCGCTCGCCCTTAATATGGAGGCTGTTAGTAATAATATTGAGTACCTGGAGATAGCCATAAATCATCTACAGTCGCAGCAAGACTATTACTTTAGCGGCCAAGCATATGAAAACCTTTACCAAACTATGTTTGTAGTCCTCTCTTATCTGAATAATAATATGGCCGAAGACCATATCTTCTACTACAAGGACGAGCCTATAAAAAGCGAAGACCTGCTCGAAAGAGCGAGCAAGATTTTCGATAAATGCACTGACCTGCTCATCGAAAAGGCAAAAACCAGCACCGGTTCACACGGTATGCCGGGAAGAGACTTCCTCGATATTCTAACCTCAATATATCTAGTCGTATTGTACGAAAACAAAAAGCGACAGAACCATTCACTCGATAAAGTGTACTTAACTTTACACAAAAAAATGGTGGAGCTTCTCGATGAACATATTGCTGCTGACTCTATGAACTCCAATAGTAATCTTACGAAACACTTCAGACTTCTGCGAGCCATACTATGGGCAAATCGTTACTACGTACGAGCGAGTGAGTTGAACGTACCTGAGTACCAGTACAGCCATAGAGGAGATTCTTTTATGTACGATAGTGAATACCCCGAGGCGATGGTAGGAAGAAATTGGAGTATCACAAGGCCCACGTTCCAAAAGAATGGCTACTATTACAATGAGCTCGAATCCAGTCTTGGGCTTAGAGAAGATTAGTTCGAGGTTAGTTACCCTAAAGGTTATTTGCTATCCGTCTCTTTGGCTAGCTTTATATTTTGGCCGATAGAGAACGTGCCATTAGTTGGCCGTAACTGAGAATGACCGTCGTCTAGTCTAACGATATTACCCTCACTATCTTCCACTGAAGGAGCGTTACCTGAAGGCGTCTTATCACTAACGGACTCAGGAATAGAGTCCGTTATATCCTCCAAAATGTCTGCCGCTTCTGACTGATTACCCATATATTTACGTGTCCTTTGCACTTACTATAGCACGACCGTCATTGCTTCACCCCTGTTAATCTTAGAATACTCTCGTTGAATGTCTCGATAGGTATGCTCGAAGACAAGTGGTTTTTCGGTGATATAGTTAAAGAGTTCGAGAAGAAGATGTTCATCTCGACCAGAAGGAACTTTTTCTAAATCCACCATCAAATTGCATGGTGGATTTAGTTTTATAACAGATACACAGTCGTTGCCAGCACGGAGGTTCAACACTACCTCACGATAGACTAAATCTTCTTCCACTAAATCCTTTGTTTTGAGCAAGGTTTTCAGATACGAACGGGTTAGTTCAACGAACTGTTGCTCAGTTGGCAAGGCACGGCTTACTCGCTCTAGCTCGCTTCCGGCTTGTGTAAGCGTCGCTTCTTTGGCAGTTACTATCTGTTGCTGTTGTTCCAGCGAGCGGACTTGCTTTGCCTCGTCGTTTGTAGACTTGCGTAGGTACATCACATAACAACGCTTTTCTTTCTGCAAGATGCGCTGACTACCCTCGGTTGCTTTGGCGTAGTAGTCGGTCAGTTGGCTACATCGTAATGGCTCTCTGGTAGAGCGAAGATGTCATCTTTGTGTTTTACTTCGGTCATAGTGGTATTATAGCACAAGAAGTATTGACAAAATTAGGCTGTTATGCTATTATTCAACATAAGGTTAAAAGCCTAAAAACAAAAATAACTAAAAATTTAAGGAAGGAAGATAATACTATGAGTGAACAAGCTCCACAACAGCCAGTAGAATACTTGCAGCAGCACCCTGACGCAGTAGTAGACCCAGCTAAAGCAGAGATTATGGCTTACGCTTCACGCGGCCAAGAAGAAGCCGTTGTAGCAGCCCGTGGCTTAGCTCTAGAAGCTGCCAGCAACATTGGTAACAACAGTTTTCGTGACAGCGATAACCGTGGCGCACATCACGCTGCTACTCACCAAGCTGGTCTTGCAGAACAAGCCCGTGTAGAAGCTGACAAGCAAGCTATGCAAGCTGGCGATATTTACGACCAAGTTAAGGGTTTATAGCTACAATAAAAGCTCACAACTAAAGACAAATAACCGCTCATACTGGGCGGTTATTTGTTATGAACAAAGCTCAACTACTTTTTTGGTTCAACGGTTTTTACGTATATGTAATTTGCTAACAAAGCAGATTGCAACAACAGGGGTGAGTAACAACAAACTTTTTGTTGGTTGTTGGGCGAAAACTAAAACAGCTACCCCTGTTTCGTATGGTCGTAAAATTGTTGGGTGAAATGGCAAAAAAGACTAACCGGAAAAATCGTGGAGGTTTTTCGCCCCTTCTACCTCTGTAAATTGCACATACGTTAG
>Ga0209203_1001584_pt1 | contig 16474 bp, 19 predicted proteins | sample AD_UKC109_MetaG_FD_184423 | JGI IMG/M metagenome (GOLD analysis project Ga0209203, IMG submission 184423) | Active sludge microbial communities of municipal wastewater-treating anaerobic digesters from Hong Kong - AD_UKC109_MetaG (SPAdes)... | ecosystem: Engineered > Bioreactor > Anaerobic >... | reverse complement strand
ATGATGAATCATTTTCGTATGTGAATAAATGTGTTTTTAAAAGATATCCGGAAATAGTGCACCACTTTTTAATAAAAAACGGCTCTTCGCGATTGGATGATGAAAGCGAGGCCCGATTTTCGTTTTTTTTAGACAAAGGGTTATTTTCAGTCTGACCAGTTCCGGATGTTATCCGGAGCCTTCATATAGGAGTGTACAGAAAAAACCGCACCATGAGGATTGGTGCTACCGTAATTATTGCCTGTATCCTGCTCGTATTCTGTGCGGGGTGTGTGTCCAACGAACCGGTGTCTCCACCGCAGGTGACTGCGGAGGGTCTCCGGACGTACGTCGTGTCAGCGGCTCAGTATGCCCGGGAGGTTGAACCTGCAACAGCCTGCGCAGTCTTTAATGACCCTCAAAGCCCGCTTATCAGCGGCGACTGGTATATCTATGCCTATGATTACGAGGGAACGCTTCTGGCCCACCCCTACGAGAGGGAACTGGTCGGCACAAACAGGATAAACTGGACCCCGGCGAACGGTCTGGAAGTCATTCGGCTGGGAAGGGATACTGCGGCCAAAGGCGGCGGCGACATACTCTACATGTACCCAAGGCCTGTTCCGGGACAGGAGATAAACGAGTCCGATGCATCAATGTACCGCCTGAAATTTGGCTATGTTGCGCCTGTCAATAACAGGTGGTGGATAGGCTCCGGCCTCTACTTCTCCGACATGGAGAATGGTAAGATCCATGAAAAGATCGAAGAACTGGTAGGGCTCGTCGACGATGCGGTCGACTACGCCCACACCAGCGGGAAGTCTGCGGCACTCTCTGCATTCAGCAGCGGCAGTAACCGGTTCTCGGAAAATGGACATTATATCTTTGCCCTGGACTATAACGGCACCCTGCTTGCCTACCGTGTCGATCCCGGGAGAGTCGGCGAGAGCGATCTCGGCGTCGTACGGGCGTACGGGGTCAGGAGTGCTGACGCCTCGATCGAAATCGCCCGCAGTGGAGGGGGGTTCGTGGTCTACAGCATCAAAAACCCGGTCACCGGTGATAACGAGCAGAAACTCTCGTATATCGGTCCCGTGGATGATACCTGGTGGCTTGGCTCGGGAATATATCTCTCTGAACTGGTGTCGGCGTGAATACGCGGAGGAGTGTGGCAGGGTATCACGCGAGGATACCCCTGCCAGATCTGTTGCGGATCTATTGATACGGATCTGGTTGACAATCCTTCAAAATAAGCTTACCATCACCCTTTTTATACCCCTTCTTTTCCATTGGAGCGCACGAATTATTTGATTTAAAAATTAAAATTAAAGCTTTAAATCTCCTATCAACCACATCGCACCACAGAGAGGTCTACTGGCGATGGAAACGATACCTTCTCTGTGAGCGCACACCCCATGCACCGACCCGGAACACTCTGTTATACCGCCGCCAATTCTCTGTGCGGGAGCAGGTATCTCCGCGCAGGTGAGAAACGGAAAAGGCGATCTATCGGGGCGGGTGACGACCTGGCACGTCATCTTCGAATGCCTGCGGAGGGCCAGACAGGTACGGTCTTTTCAGGCTCATCTGCACCGCAAAAGATGTTTCCAGACCTGTCCATAAAATTTTTTGGGGATACTCACATCTTCACCTTCCGGAAGAGGAACGCTCCTGCGAAGATCATCACAATGGAAAACGAGAGCAGCACCGCAAGGCATGTGAGCGGATTTATCTGGGAGACCCCGCATAAACCGAAGCGTATCCCCTCGACACCGTAGGTGAGTGGATCGGCGAGGGTCAGGGACCTGAACATGGGCGGAAGGCTCTCGATAGGAAACATCGCCCCCGAGAGGCCGAAGATGGGGAATATCAGGAAACTCATAATGAGCTGGAACCCGTTCATGTCCTCCATCCTCGAGGCGATCGCGATGCCAAGCGAGGTAAATCCTACCCCGATGAGCGCCATGAACCCGAAGGCAATCAGAAATCCGCCGATTCCCGGTATATTCAATCCGACGAAGAGGGAGAGGACAAGGATTATCGTCCCCTGGATGATTGCGGTTGTCGCCCCTCCAAACGTCTGCCCGAGCATTATCTCGATCCGCGAGACCGGTGCGACAAGCGTCTCCTTCAAAAACCCGAACTGCTTGTCCCAGATGATCTGCACCCCGGAAAAGATCGACGTGAAGAGCACGCTCATGGACACGATCCCCGGTACCAGGAACTCGACGTAATTTTCACTGACGCTCGGGATGGTCACCACCGAGTTCAAACCGAACCCAAGGATTATCAGGAAGAAAAGGGGCATCCCGAGGCTGCCGACTATCCGGCTCCGTGACCGGAGGTACCGCTTGACATTCCGCAGCCAGATGGTATGGATGACGTCCATGTTTTAGTGTCTCCTTGCCCTGTATGCCATACGCATCTGTTCCTTCGCACTGTTCCCGCTGTCACGGATTCTCCTTCCGGTGTAATGCAGGAAGACGTCCTCGAGGGTGGGCTTATGTATCGAGACCGAGGAGATCGTGACCTGTCTTTCCACCAGTATCCTGATCAGTTCGGGGAGGTGCTCTTCGGCGCCATGCAGGGCGATGGAGAAGCAGCCGTCATAGCTCTCCACCTTCTCGATCCAGCCGCGTTTTAGATCTGCAATATGTCCGTGGTAATCCGGCGACCTGACGGTTATGACATCACCCCCCATCGTCTCTTTCAGGTTTTCCGGGGTGTCCATCGCGATAATTTTGCCCCTGTCGATTATTCCGATCCGGTTGCAGAGCCTGTCCGCCTCGTCCATGTAGTGTGTCGTGAGAATTACCGAGATATTCATCTCGTTGCTCAGTTTCTCGATGTAGTCCCAGAGGTAATTCCGGGTCTGGGGATCGAGTCCGAGTGTCGGCTCGTCAAGGAAGAGCACTTTCGGCCTATGAAGGAGCCCCCGTGCGATCTCGAGTCTCCTCCTCATCCCGCCCGAATACGTCTTGACAAAGTCGTCTTTCCGTTCAGTGAGTCCGACAAGGTCGAGCAGCTCCTCCATCCTCTCAAGCCGGATCTTTTTTGGTATCCGGTAGAGCCTCCCATGGAAGTCCATGTTCTCCCACCCGGTCAGCTCTTCGTCGAGGCTTGGGTCCTGGAACACGATCCCTATCGACTTCCGGACTCCGGGCTGGTCTTTTTGGATATCATGCCCTGCAACCAATGCCTTTCCCGAATCAGGAGAAAGGATCGTTGCAAGCATCGATATCGTCGTCGTCTTTCCCGCACCGTTCGGCCCCAGAAGCCCGAATATCTCGCCCTGTTCGATATCGAACGAGACGCTGTCGACGGCCGTGAAATCGCCGAATTTCTTTGTCAGGTCAACAACCGTTACCGCCTTCATCGGGACCCAAGCTCCCGTATCTTTTCAAGGCAGGACCGTATCAGTGACCGTGCCTCGGCCTGCTTTTCCACTGGCAGTTCCTCTGTCAGAAACCGGATCTCTCTCAGGTCGGCCTTCACGGATTCCGGTTCATCCCCGAAGATCTCGAAGAGCAGGTTCCTGAATACATACATCTTCTCTTTCTCTTCCAGCCGTACCCGCACGATCTCATCAAGCGTCTCTTCCCCCTCCGCTGTCAGGCTGAAGATATTCTTGGACCGTTTTCCTGTATCTGATACGATGATCAGGCCTTCCTCTTCCATCTTTTTGAGCATGGGGTAGAGTGTCCCCTTGCTCGGAACCCAGGCCCCGCCGGTCTTTTCAGTTATCTCTTTTATCAGGTCATACCCGGATTTTGGCTCTTTATGAAGTGAATGAAGGATGAAGAGTTGGATTAAGCCCCTTCCTCGCATCCCTCGCCTTCTTTCGTCGAACTTCAACGGTCCTCTCACGGTCTCTCTCCTAATAGTACTTTATCAAACCTTTTGATATAAAACCTTTCGAAATCGCACTATTAGAATGTGTTTCTCGACGGTGAATTATCACAGGTGTGGGTTTTTTGTCCTGGAAAAGACGACTGAACGATAGATAATATCCAGGCTTCCCTGATAAAATCCGTTCAGAAATATGGCGAAACCTGCCATATCAGCAAAGTATATACACTTGAGATTGGGATTTTGTGAATAGCATGCATCGATCTGGAGAAGAAGGAGTCAATGAGGTGCTCGCCACAATCCTCCTTGTGGTGCTGGTTGTAGCCCTTGCCGCGGTTATTCTCAGTATTGCCCTTGGGTGGGTCGTTTTACAGCCGAAATCGGCATACATACCGCCGGGGGTCGAGGTGCTCGATGTTGGCGGGGAGGAGGTCATAAGCCTCACGTCAAAGGGAGGTGATCCGGCGGTCCTCACGCCTGGAAACATTGGTCTCTATTCACTCGCCATCTACCTGGATACCCCCGGAGGTACGGAAAAGGTCACACCTGCTGCCGGGGTGGACACCTGGAACCCGGGGCAGACACTTTATATCTACAATACAGGTTCGGGGCTTGCGGCCGCATACTCTCTTCCCGAAACGCCCGATTCGCTTCCATCCGGAGAGGCAAAACTCCGTATAGTCGATGAGAACGCTAAATTGCTGGTATATCAGAAAGGGCTGGCGTTTGGATCCACTGTCACAGTCGCGCCAACACCGACCTGCACACTCGGAACAGGCTGGGAAATTCGGAATAAACGAGGCGACTCTCCGTTTGAATACACCCTGTATGTCCAGGGTTCATCGGGGGAGATCATATCACAGGGTGTTATCGGCCCGGCAAAGGTGATCAGGGTATGGTATGTCAAAAAATCACCGTATACAGCAGTCCTCACCTGGAATGCAACCCCTCCACCTCCAAATAGCGTATCCAGGGAAAATATCTATGATGTATGCGAATTCGCCACGTATATGACGGGTTTCCCGAGTGGGGGAGCAGGGCAGGCACCGCTCGAATTACAGGCAGTAGAGCCTTGAGAAGAATCAACCCACTTCAACCGGTATTCTCTTTTCCAATGAAGATCGCATCCGCGGTTTTCATTGTTGCATGTTCATATCTGGATGAGAATCGTATGGTTTTCCGAGAGAATTCCTCCCTGCCTCACCCCTGATGTACGGGTATCATCAGACCATCTCCCCCATTGCCTCGACCACTGCCGGCAGGACTTCACCAGCCTTCCCGTGAATGACCACGCCCGCGACAGCGTCGAGCGGGGTGGGCTGAAGGTTGACGATGCAGAGGCGGGCATGTTCTGCTGCAAGGGCGGGAATATTTGCCGCCGGGTAGACCACGAGGGAGGAGCCGACTACGACCATCATGTCGCAGTACATCGCCTCGGCCATTGCCCGCTGGATAGCCCTCTGCGGCAGCATCTCGCCAAAGAAGATCACGTCGGGCTTGAGTATTCCCCCGCAACGGCAGAGCGGTGGGATCTGCCCGGACTTTGCCTGCAGATCGGCATCGCGGGATGGAATCCTCTGCCAGCATTCCTGGCAGCGGGCCCACCTGGCGTTTCCATGGAGCTCCACAACGTCGGTGCTCCCTGCATCCTGGTGGAGGTTGTCGATGTTCTGGGTGATCACCGTCTTTACCCTCCCCTCCTTCTGGAGCCGGGCAATGGCCAGATGGGCGGGATTCGGCTTCGCCTGGAATATATCCAGGGCAGAGGCATGCCTGCCTTCGAGCCTGTTCTTCCAGTAGGCCGCCGGATCGGCGCAGAACGCACCGTAATCGAACTCGTCCGGGTCGAACCGTTCCCAGATCCCCCCGGGGCTCCGGAAATCAGGAATTCCTGACTCCACGCTCACTCCTGCCCCGGTGAATACAACCACGTGGCGGGCATCGAGAATCATCCGTGCCATCGTGCGTATCTCGTCTTCCATATCTATCTTCTCCTTCGTCCCTGCTGTGATGAATGTATGGATCAGGAACCCACAGGATTAGATCGATTGGGACCTGGTGTTAAGTTTACGCCGGGCATTTTCATCCCATCCGTGTTTGATGTGCCTCCCAACCGGTGAAAGATCCCCCGGTATACCGGGGACGTCGAAAACCCGACCGGGGGGATAAGGGCTGTTGTCCCCCACAAAAGGCTGTATCAGGCATTCCTGACAATAAAGGAACGGCTGTCAACAATTGCAGGGCAAACCAGGATCTGCTGGATCTGCTGTCCTGAGCTGAGCGCCGGGCTTTTGATACCGACCCGGAGAGATGGTCCCTGCAGGAGGAATTTAGGAAAGAAGATATTTTCAGGCACCCGGACAAACCGTTCCAGGGTAGAATATGGCCGAATTCGGAAAGCCAAAGGTCGAAGTGGAGGATGTCTCGATCCGGAACGTCTCGTTGTCCGAGATCGAGCTGCTGGTGTCGATAGCCCTTGACAACGGCAACCCTGTCACGATACCCGTCGAGGAGATAGACTTTGATATCCTCGGCATCGCCGCGGGAAAAGAGAGGGCGATCGCACACGGACATTACGGCAAGCACAGCATGCCGCCTGGGAAGAGCACTATCCGGGTCCCGGTCAGGATACGGAACAGCGAGGCGATAGGGTCGATATCGGACTTCATTCGTGAGGGATCGATTGACCTCAGGGTCACCGGCAGTGCCAGGATCGGCCGCTCAAAATTATCGTATCCTGTCCCATTTTCCGAAGAGAGACGGATCAGTCTCTGAACCGGGTCAAAAGAGAAGAATAATATACGAAAATTCCCCAATTCTCTCACAAGAGGAGATAAAAGATGGATTACCTTGGACTCGGAGCACTTTTTGTCGGAATCCTGTTTATCCTGATGGGTATCGCCCTCATGTTCAATATCCCGCAGATGATTGTCTGGGTTGAAGAGCTGGCAGGATTCATCGCTCTTCTCATCGGAATTGCCCTCTCATATTTCGGCTACCGTCTCGTCAGCCTGGCACGGGAATAGGGTTCTGAAATAAACCGGGCGTCACTTCTTTCCCGATGTTTCCATCTCGAAAAGGTGCGTGGGTTCGTTACGGGACACCAAAAAAAATCCCTGAATGCCATCGGTTTGGGGGTTGCCACCGTACCCGATTCCGGGAAAAAGTGCTTTTTCGAGAGATTATTCCCGGGGAGCAACCATCACGGTCTCCGGTTCATGATCTTGAAGAGCATGACGAATGCAAGCGCTATTGCCGAGACGTAGATAAACGTCGCAATCCAGTACACGGGCGGGTAACTTGATATGATGGGGGCATTGAGGACAAGGGAAGATCCGATCACCATCGATGCGATGACAAGCCCCATCACGAGCTTGTCGGTCGAGGCATCGATCGATGTGGACAGCCCCGAGATCTCCCTTGACGTAATCTCGAACCGGAACTGGCCCTTGCTGACCTTCGTGATGACATTGTTGATGGCTTTCGGCAGAGCGACGACACCCTGCGTCAGGTTCATCATCGCACTCGGGATCTGCCTGAGAAACTTCTGCGAGGCATACCGGTCCCTCATGATCTCGGCCATGTAGGGCCTGACCCGGGCATTGAAGTTGAACTTCGGATCGAGGTGGATTGCGACGTCGAAGATCATCCAGATGACTTTCAATACCTGCATGAGTGATGGGGGCACCCTGACACGGTACTTATTCAGGACATCAGGCGCCGAACTCATTGCGCTTCCAAAGTCCATCCGACCGAGCTCCGAGGACTGTGAACTCTGGAGCACGTAGTAGAGTTCGTCTTTCAACTGTTCCTTCTTCTCCTCTTCGATCTTTATTCCCAGTGTCTCGAAACACTCCAGGAGCATGTCGACGTCCGCGGTCACGAATGCAAGGAGGACCTCGATGAACGTGTCCCGGCGTTCCGGCCGTACCATCCCCACCATCCCGAAGTCGATGAAGACGAGTTCCCCCTCCCTGGTCACCATCAGGTTACCCGGGTGCGGGTCGGAGTGGAAGAAACCGTCGATGAATATCTGCTGGAGATATGCCTGGAACCCTGTCTCGGCGATAGACGATGGGTCAACACCCATCTCGCGTATCGCGGCGACGTTGTCGATCCGGACACCGTCTATGAACTCCATGGTGAGGAGTTCGGTTCCCGAATACTCCCAGTAGATCTTCGGTGCCTTGACCTTCGGGTTCTCCTCGAAGTTCCGGTTCAATGTATCGGCATTCTGGCCGTCGTGGACAAAGTCCAGTTCCTTGTAGATCTGGGTCACGAACTCGTCCACGAGCCTCGTCGGGTTGTACACCGCCAGGTCTGGTTCGAGTTTCTCGATCCTCTCGGCAAGCTTCCTCATGATCGGAAGGTCCACCTCGATCACATGCCGTATACCCGGTCTCTGGATCTTCACGGCCACTTTTGTCCCGTCGTGCAGGACCGCCCGGTGGACCTGCGATACCGATGCCGCGGCAAACGGCTCCTTCTCGAAGGACTGGAACGCATCTTCGACCGGGCCGCAGTACCTGGTGATGGTGGGCTCGATCGTCTCGTAGGGCAGGGGTGCGACCTTGTCCTGGAGCTTGATCAACTCATCGTACACCTCCGGGGGGATCATCTCCCTCCTGGTGCTCAGGATCTGGCCGAATTTCACGAAAGCGGGGCCGAGCTCCTCGATGGCAAATCTCATCAGTTCGCATTTTGAATACCCGTCAAGCTCGGGATGCAGGCGTTTCTGAAGTTCCATCTTCGCAAGCCCCGGCGAGATATCCTCCAGGAACAACGCACCAAACCCGTATTTTGATAATATCCTGATTATCTCCCGGTAGCGCCGGATGCTCTGGGTGACCATACCCGGATATTTTGGTTTTCTGGTTAATAAATAGGATAATCCTGTTGTCAGTAACGAAAAATACGGCTCTTGGCTACCTGGTGTGGGTAGGATTGATGAACCGGATACATTATTGGGGGATATCCGCCTCCACACTCCCATGTGCGATGGACGCCGCCGCCCCCGAAGGACGCCCCGGCGGCGGTTGTGGGTGACTGAATTGGTATGCAGATAACAATTCGATTCAGTCTCCCACAAAAAACAGCGAAGAGGCGGAAATACCGTCCCGGGGTTTGGCGAGTCATGAAGGAGAGTCCTGCATGCGGTTTTCCTGCTGGAATCCCGCGTGAACCTGATTATCCGGGAGGAATGCGTTCTTATCGTGACCCATGATCTCCATCCCCCGTGCCTCCTGCGGCCGGAGGTTCTTGTGGTACCAGAAGATCGGTAAGGGAAAACTCCTGCACTGCTGGAAGGCCCGCATAACCCGCGACCATACCGAAAGGGCCGGAGACCAGGTGTACTGCCCGTGCGGGCAGCATATAGGCGTGGAGGAGGGCCCATGGATCAACCTGCATAACGGGTCGTTCTCGGTGAAGGGGTCGGCACTGAAGAAATGAGAGGAATACTGTCTTTATCAACGCAGGGACTGGCGGTCTTAAGACTCTTATGGTTAGTATGATTCAACTCGCGTTGGTGAATTTGACAGGAACTGTATTTTGAGACCCGCCAAAGATTATTCTGAAGCCATGTGTTCTCATTCAGGGTCATTTCCAGGAAGACACACTCCAAAAAAGTATTAAACGATCCTCACCGAAAGGAGACCTATGATTCGGAAATCCTCAAATTTGGGAATACTGTCCATCACCGCCATAATGGCGGCGCTGGTCGTCCTCTCGTTTGCGGCCCCTGTATCTGCAGAGGAGATGATCGGCGGCGACCAGGGCTGGTACGTGGTCCATTGCAATGTTGACGGTGCCTCGGTGTACTTCGACGACGACTACAAGGGAGAGATCTCCGGGGGAGTACTCAACGTCCCGGTCTACACAACAGGCACACCCTACAAGACCTACACGGTGAGCAAGGACGGGTATACCACCTACAGTGCCGACGTTCCTGGCGTTCCCGCCAAGGGCGAGAGCAGGGACCTGTATGCGACACTGAACCCGGCCGGGCCCACCCAGCCGGCCGTCATCGGGGGCGACCAGGGCTGGTACCTTGTTCACTGCAACGTTGACGGCGCCGCCGTGTACTTCGACAACGACTACAAGGGCGATATCTCGGGAGGAGAACTATCCGTACCGGTTTATACGACCGGAACCCCATACCAGACCTACACGGTGAGCAAGGCCGGGTATACGACCTTTACCGAGCCTGTCAGCTCGTACCCCGGAAAAGGAGAGACTGTCGACCTGTATGCGACACTGAACCAGGCGCCTGCACCCACCACGAAAGCCCCGCTTTCAATGGCTACTGCCATCTTCGCACTTGCAGGGGCGGTGCTGGTCATGGCTGTCTCGCGAAAGCAGTAAAATCCCGAACAATCACTATTTTTCCCGGCATTCTGACCAATCCCAGGATCCTTTTTGGGGCAGGAAATCCTGGTGATACATGAAAAGGGACCAGTTCCTGTGATCAGGTTCCCAAATACACGCCCGGTCTCCCGGGCAGGAGAATACCCTTCCTGGCCGTAATAGAGGATTGTGCGAGAGCAATAAAACCCTCCTTCACATTGGGACGGGCGTATTCTGAAGAGAGAACCGGAATCATTCAGCTGATTCTGCCTGCACTGAATCTATAACAGATATCCGTCCGATCCAGCGAGTTGCCGGACCCAGGGATCTGCTCCACTCTTTGCCCGGCAAAACATTCTTGAGGACTGAGAATAGAGGCAGATACCAGAGGAGGCTATAAAAATGTCTTCGAAACTGATGGAGTACTTCAACAAATCACCAAGGATTGGAACGCTTTCGACCGCTGGAAAGGGCGGAAAGGTTGATTCCGCCGTTTTCGGCTCTCCGCACATGATCGACGAGAAGACCGTCGTAATGGGCCTTGGGAAGAACCGGACTCTTGCGAACCTCCAGGAGAACCCGTATGCCGTCTTCCTCATCATGGAACCGGGTGAGACGATCACCGACTGGAAAGGCGTCCGTGTCTACCTGAAACGAACGGATCTTGCGACGTCGGGACCGCTCCTGGACGGGCTCAAGAGCCAGTTAGCACGGGTGGCCGGTGAAGCGGTGGCAAACATGATGGATGCCGCAGTAAAATTCGAGATCATCGAGATCCGGCCGCTCATCGACATGGGCCAGGGATGGGAGCAATCCGTATAAATACGGCCGGGAAGGCAAATTAACGAAGATCAAGAAGAGGGTTCTTTGGATTAATCCCTACGTCTGCTTCAAAAAAGCAGGCCACACACGTGGGAGAGGACCGTCCGAAAAATCATGTGAGCAGCGGGATGTCACGTGGCAGGAAAAAAATGCAGGAGAGGGATTAATCCTCCTTCTCCAGGATAAATGAAATTTTTACGTTCGCACGATATTCGATGATCCTTCCATTCTCGACTTTCGCCGTGCACTCCTTCAGCCAGACTCCCTTGATGTTCCTGAGTGTCTCTGCGGCCTGCTTTACGGCATTGTTCGCCGCGTCTTCCCAGCTGATGGTCGAACTTCCGATGACCTCGATCACTTTCGCAAGGGTTGGATTAAATAATTCTGCCATTTTTCATCTCCTCTAAATACTACCATCTCCGCGCCACTACATATAGGTTTTTGAAATCAAGCTCCTGGCGGTGTTCAGGAGGTCGTATCCTGGCACGGATTGCCTGTTTCCCTGATCTCTCCACTCGAAGATCCCTGGCGTTTCCTCATCAAACAGCTTCATTTGGCCGGCCATCTCCCGGTCTTGTCACCTGTCCGGAACCAAAACACATTTGCCTCTTCCCGCTACCCGCTACAATGATTGCTATGCATCCCCTGCTTGAAGGTCTACCAGACGAGAAGAAGGAAAAACTGGTATCAGAGGATCAGCCTGATTTCATGGAGCCGATGCTCGCCACCCTTACAGACAGGCGATTTTCCGATGGGGATTGGATCTTTGAACGGAAGTTCGACGGGGAACGGTGCCTTGTCTTTCGGGAAGGGGGATCAGTCCGGTTGATGTCCCGGAACGAAAAAACGCTCAACAATACCTACCCGGAACTCGAGGATGCATTTTGCGAGGCAGTTGAAGCCAATTTCATCGTGGACGGGGAGATCGTGGCTTTTGAAGGGGAAGTCACCAGTTTCTCCCGGTTGCAGGATCGCATGCAGATCCGGGAGAGGAAAAAGGCCAGGAGGAGCGAAGTTTCCGTGTATCTCTACCTCTTTGACCTGATGTACCTTGACGGCTTCAATCTCTGCTCCCTCGATCTTCTCACCCGGAAGGATATCCTGAAAAACCTGATCTCCTTTGAAGATCCCCTGCGTTACACGGAGCACCGGAGTGAAAACGGTGTGGAATACTACCGCGAGGCCTGCAGAAAGGGCTGGGAGGGAATAATCGCCAAGCGGGCAACGGGACGCTACCTGCACGGGCGATCGACAGACTGGCTCAAGTTCAAGTGCGTGCACCGGCAGGAGTTTGTCATCGGCGGATACACGGAACCAGGAGGGAGCCGTATCGGGTTCGGCGCCCTGCTGATCGGGTACTACAAAGACGATCGCCTCATCTATGCCGGTAAGGTGGGAACAGGGTTCGACGACGAGACATTACAGGACCTCACCGACCGTCTCTCATCGAGAGAGCGGAAGACCTCGCCGTTTACAGCCAAGGATCGCCCGGAGAAGGGGGAACATTTCGTCACCCCTGAACTGGTCTGCGAGGTCGCCTTCACCGAGTGGACACGGGACGGGAAGCTTCGCCACCCCCGGTACCTGGGTCTCCGGGATGACAAGCCTGCGGAAGATGTCGTGAGGGAGAGGCCACGGGGATGACGGTGATCCACGTGGACGATCATGATATCGAGGTATCCAACACTGACAAGATCCTCTTTGACGATGCGGGGATCACCAAGGGGGACCTGATCGATTACTACGGGCGGATCGCCGAAACCATCCTCCCGCACCTTGCCGGCCGGCCGGTCTCGATGGAGCGGTTCCCGGACGGGATCGGGGAGGAGGGATTCTACCAGAAAGCGGTTCCGAAATACTTCCCGGATTGGATCCACCGGGCAGAGGTGGACCTGGTCGAAGGCGGTTCCCAGGACCAGGTCGTCGTCGAATCGGCAGCGACACTGGTCTATCTTGCCGACCAGGGATGCATCACCCCCCATGCCTGGCTCTCGCGGGAAGGGAGCCTGGACTGCCCGGACAAGCTCGTAATAGACCTCGATCCTCCCGGTACCGGGTTTGAGCCCGTGAGGGAGGTGGCGTTTCTTGTCCGCGACTTCCTGGGTGAGATAGATCTCTCTCCCTGCGTCATGACAACCGGCTCCCGCGGCCTCCATCTCATCGTCCCCATCAAGCCGGTCATCCCGTTTGACCGGGTGAGGGAGATTGCGATAAAGATGGCGGGAATCCTCGAGCGGCGCCATCCCGACAGACTGACCGCCGAGATACGCAAGGAGAAGAGGAAGGGGCGACTCTTTCTTGATATGCTGCGGAACGCCTATGGCCAGACATCGGTGCCCCCATATGCCGTCCGGGCCAGATCCGGAGCGCCGGTCGCGGTACCCCTTGATTGGGACGAGCTCTCAGACAGATCGCTTGTGTCAACCAGCTATACTGTCGGGAATATCTTCCGCAGGCTCGGGCAGAAAGAGGATCCCTGGAAGGATATGTACTCGCTCGGGCAGTCTCTTGAAGGTATAACGGAAAAGCTTGATGAATTCAGGGGCGGTTGAAGACCACAGTCGTATGGAAAATTTTTTCCAGTGGCATCAATAACGCCTGTTATCTTGCCGGCAGGTTCGTATTCATCTGATGTGTGAATCAGGGTATCTCCGGCCTGCAGGGCATGCAAGTTCGCAGGTCCTGCAATGATCGATCACTTCCTCTTTGCTATCCGTACCTTCGACCCGGACCGGTGCATTCCTGTCTCTCTCCATGCGGGCCATACAGCGGTCACGTGAGTATACCCCTGATTCAAGGGCATCCTGGGGACACTCTGACTCGCACGGGTGATTGCATGAAACACAGGGATCTGCAAAAGCAGGGCAGTGTGACGGATCCGTTTCGATATCGACCCAGAGGGCCCTGAACCGGACCCGTGGTCCGAAACGCGGGGTGATCACGAGGTTGTTTCTCCCGATACGGCCGAGTCCTGCGAGCACTGCTGCATCCTTGAGGTACGTGCCGCCGTCATAGATCTGGTAGGGAATAACTGATGAATCGATATTGTGTTCAGATTTTAGCCATCCTCCGATTTCCCTGCCTATATTTTGCAGGATCCTGTCACCGGGAGTTGCCCTGCCCTCCTCCCACCAGTCCATCTCCGGCCTTTCCGGGTCGTGGTGCAGACCAAGAACGATTATTGTGCCTGTAAATGTCTGGAATCCCGCAGGTCCCGCCGCCCGGGCGGATGGACACCCTTCGAGCAGCCCCGCCGGAACCGATCCTGCCATGTCGGCGCCGAACCTGATCGCCTTACTCAGTATCTCATCGATTATCTGCTTATCGCCTGGCATGACAGGTACATGAAAGGGGGATACGTATTAATGATCTGCATTCCCGGACCGAACGATTCCGCGGCCATCCGGGTGCAATCGACCGGACCCTGGTATCCGGAGACCGATCCGGGATCAGATCATCTCTCCGGGGCCGGGAACGGGGGAGATCGACTCATGGCGACTTCTCCCTGCACGCCGGGCAGTTGCCATGGAACTCGTGGTTTGTCCAGTTCCAGGGGGTAAAGTCCCTGCATACCCACGGCTTGACATCGTGGATCCCGCAGAGTGCCTTTCCGTCTTCGGATCTTTTAAAAAACGGGCACCGCCGCATCTTTCTTCCGGCGGCATCCTGCCAGTAGGAGATACGGGAGATGTGGGGAAGGTCGTCGAGCATGATGCCTGTCCCGCTGGCCCGTCTCCCGTCAGCGAACCGGATAGAGACATGTTGCAGGATATCGTGCCGGTTACCGGCGATCCATGGGACGAGGTCTTCGGGCTTCCCTTTCTGGCCCCAGCCCCACCTCTCACAGCACTGGCCGCACTGGAGACACTCCTGCTCCTCGTGGCTCATGACTGGGATCTATCGCGTCATACCAGCATGATTTTTTTCTTCGTGACAGTCATTCCTGAGATCCCGCCGGGGAAAAATGGGATATTTTCAGGACATTAATCAGGTGAACGTATCCAGAAGTTCTCCCTCTTTCTCCTGACCCGGGCGCGGGGGGAAGTGCCAGCCAATGATTATTCCGGCCACTGCATGAAAGACCCGTATCCAGCCCCCGGGTCTGCCAGTGAATCGAGGGTGAAGGCGATCGGAGTTGTCCCGCAGCAGATGAGTAAGGTGAAGTAATGCGAGGAACGAAAAGTCTCCCGAGGCCGGGAATGGCTGTTTTTCAGTCCTTTTAGCCGCATGGGGAAGAAATGGACAAAGATTCGGTGCAAAACCTCCTATTAGCAGATATATTCCGACTATTGTCACCGGCCAGTGAGAGAGTGAAAGCGATCGAAGAAGAAAAGGTCGTCGTGTTGGTATATCACCGATCAGATGGGGATGCTGGTCCAGACCATGAGAGATCCACGTCCCCTCTGTAACGTGTGAGAAGAACGGACCGGGGTCAAAGAGAGATGTCATGCTTCGACCACCGTTCGGATCTCCATCGAAAGCAGGGGTCTGGCCCCTCGAATGAGTATCAGGCTCACCGATCGGATCCATGACCGGGAAAAATTGTGGTTCAATGTCTTTAGTATCAGAACGATACGAAGCAATTATCGGGATTCAGAAAAAATACCTGGTATTGCCTGGTGTTGGAGATTGAGTTTTTTCGTCGTTTTCCTGTTGCCATTCTTCTCAGGGGGATGTGCCGTCCTTTTTGACCGGGGGCTGTCCCGGCTATCATCAGGATTGATTCGTTTCTCTGCGGCGTTCGTATTCGGGGTAATCCTGGCAGCAATGGCAGCGATCGTTGCGGGTTTCGGCGATCCGGGAGGCCCCGCTCCAGTCGCCCTGACCATCGCCATGTTTCTCTTTATCGTCCTCATAACAGCAATGGCTCTCGTAACCCCCGCGCCCCTGCTCGATGGGGTATTCAGCGGAATGGGGCGTGCACAGGTCATGCTCGCGTCTGCGGTTATTTCACTCTACTTTATCGTGGCATTTCTCGTCAATCCGGATATCTGGGCCGGCGGTCCTGAACCGCTGCTTTCAGATCGGGTTCCCCTTTTCGGCTGGTTTCTCGACGCATTTACGAGCCAGATCTCCAACGGCGGGGCCGATCCGGTATTTACCCTGCTGGCATATCTCGGTTTCTACATCGAGATCGCATTCGTTTCAACTGTGATATTCTTCCTCGTTTTGTGGGGAAAGAAAAAAATCCGAACAGATGGATAGAAGCATGAGTCGTCCGGTGGCGAAATGGCAAAAAAGGCTGCAGGATAATTACCTGGAGCGGTGAAAATGACACTAAGCCAAATCATTTGGCTCACTGCTCATGAAATAAGCCGCCCGATTCGACAACAGGCTGAATAATCAATGACACCCGCTACATCATTCCAACCCGGAGGGAAGAACCATACTCAAATAATCCGCCGGATGGCGAACAACGAGAGGAAATTCCTCCACATCCCGTCAGCGAACATCGCCGTCTGTGCCCGTCTCCATGGAC
>Ga0209203_1001579_pt1 | contig 16503 bp, 15 predicted proteins | sample AD_UKC109_MetaG_FD_184423 | JGI IMG/M metagenome (GOLD analysis project Ga0209203, IMG submission 184423) | Active sludge microbial communities of municipal wastewater-treating anaerobic digesters from Hong Kong - AD_UKC109_MetaG (SPAdes)... | ecosystem: Engineered > Bioreactor > Anaerobic >... | reverse complement strand
GATACGGAAACCGGAGGGGCATCGCAGATACGGGTGGGCCCCACAGAAGCGCATAAGATGCTTGTATGCCTTGATACTATAATAACCGAACAGGAGAATCAGTTCGAAGGCTGGAAACTCAAGGTTCTGTCCCAACTAGAAAGCCTGCTGGTGCTTTATGCCAGGAATTATGGAAAAAGCAAGGTCGATGCCAAGGAAATAAATGCGAATTACAAATATATCATGGATGCTGTGGCATTCATGGAGGAGTCGTACAACAAGGATGTTTCAGTCGATGAGGTAGCAAGGCTCTCCGGCCTTTCAACGGGATATTTCACAAGGCAGTTCAAGAACATACTTGGAACATCACCTTCTGAATATGCGAGAAACTACAGGATGGCAAAGGCGGCTGAAATGCTGAGGATGGAGGAAAAATCAATTGCGGAGATTTCCGAGGCACTTGGTTTTTCAGGTATTGCATTGTTTTCGAGGCAGTTCAAGCAGGTTACAGGATTCACACCCTCGGGTTTTCGTAAAATACTATAATTGGAGGTAATATAAATGGCTTTGAAAATAGGGATAGTAGGTATGGGTGGCATTGGCAATACCCATGCCGGTGTATATCAGAATGATGAACTTGCAACTCTGATGGCAGTTTGCGATGTGAGGAAGGAGCGTGCCGATGAAGCCGCAGAGAAATATGGTGTAAAAGCTTTCTATTCATTGAAAAGCATGCTTGAAGCCATGCCTGAACTGGATATAATCGATGTCACAACCTCCGGATATGAAAACGGCAGCTGGCATTTTGAACCAACGATGGAGGCCCTTGAGGCAGGAAAGAATGTCCTTGTTGAAAAACCAATTTCAAATGATGTCAGGGAAGCCAGGGAAATGGTTGCCCTTGCCGCAAAGAAGGGTGTATATCTTGGTTGCAATCTCAATCATTACTTCACCCAGCCTGCTGACAGGGCTATGGAACTGATAGATGAGGGCAAGGTGGGGGAACCTGTGTATATAATCCACAAGATGGGATTCAACGGTGGTGAAGCCGGTTACAAGGGTCCCGGTTCACAACGCTGGCAGCGGCCTTATTCACATCTGAAGGCTTTCCTTGCACACCCATTTTCAGTGATGCGCTATTTCGGAGGGAATATCACCCATATACAGGCTTATCTGAACAAACCAGGTGTCCGCAAGACGGCGGAGGACCTCATGTATTCCATAAACAGCATACATGTCCGTTTTGAAAACGGAAGCACCGGATACCTTCTTTCGCAGAGGGGGGATGCAATGTTCGGTCTTGGCGGATGGTGGTCCTTCGAGATGGCCGGCACAAAGGGTACTTTTGTAATTGAAAATGCAGTGGAGAAACTTTCATACTGGGATGCATCAAACCCATCGGGAACAATGGGTTCGCCTGAACCAAATGAAATCCTCGACACCGGTATAAAGGATTTCGGCAGTACATTCCCGAACAGGATACATGCATATCTGGAAGACATAACAAACAAAGTGCCGAGGGAGTTCCTGCGTGCATCAGGACTTGACGCCCTTGCAACCCTTGAATATACATTCGCCGCCATACGTTCCTTTGAAGAAGGTGGCACAGTTGTAAGACCCGAGCCTCTGCCAAACATCCATGGGGATATTACAAAGCCTATATAAGGAAAAAGCATGAGACCGAATATATTACTTTTCATAGCAGACCAGCACCGCTGGGATTCAGTCGGAGCATCAGGCAGGACAAGGATCAATACTCCCAATATTGACAGTCTTGCCGGTGAAGGGGCTTTTTTCGAGAACGCATTCACTCCGATTCCGGTGTGTGCTCCGGCGAGGCAGGCCCTTCTTTCAGGCCGGACACCGGAAAGCTTCGGGGCATTGTGGAACAGCAATTTCATACCGACTCCAACAGTCAGACCTGATCCTGCATTCCATACGGCTGTCCTGAAGGAAGAGGGCTACAGCTGCGGATTGGTAGGGAAATGGAACTCATCACAGGAATTTGCGCCCGTTGATTTCGGATTCTCGGAACATATTGACAACAGTGAATACTATGGTATAACTTCCAGGAAATATCCCGGGCTGAAGTATAAGAACAAGTGGTTCGGAGAACCAAGCCCGATTGCACTGGAAGACAGCAAGACCCACTGGCAGGCAGGTAAGGCCTGTGAGCTGATTGGATGGTACAATGAAAACGGATCCCCCTGGTTTGTGCGTGTGGACATTGATGATCCCCATCTGCCGTGCAGGCCTTCGGAACCATTTGCATCAATGTATGACCCGGATGACATTGAACCCTGGGAAAGCTTCGGTGACCCACTGGAGAACAAACCATATATACAGCAACAGCAGGTAGTTAACTGGAACCTTGAGGGACTGACATGGGATGACTGGAAATCATGTGTCGCTGCTTACAGGGGTATGGTAAGCCAGGTGGATGATGCCTTTGGGAAGATACTTGCACATCTGAAAAAGCTTGGTATATATGATGACACAATCATAATATACACAACAGACCACGGTGACCTTTGCGGGGGGCATGGCATGCTTGACAAGCATTATGTCCTTTATGATGATGTTACCAGAGTTCCACTGGTAATCAGATGGCCGGAAGTGGTAAAGAAGGGAATCCGTATCAGGGAATTTGTATCAAATTGTCTTGACATGGGTGCAACCATTGCTGATTTATGCAGTCTGCAGGCAGTTGAACCGGCACATGGCAGGTCATGGGTTCCTCTATTAAAGGGAGAGCATCAGCCTGAACGCAATTTCGCGGTATCCTCCTCAAACGGGCAGCAGTTCGGGTTATATACCCAGCGTTCAATACGTACTGAAGAATGGCTGTATGTCTGGAATATGACTGACATTGATGAGCTGTATGACGTCAGGAAAGATCCTGGTCAATGGAATAATCTTATCAATGACCCGACCATTGTACCTGTATTGTCGGATCTCAGGGCCAGGCTCGCAAATGAGCTGATACGCCGTGAGGATCCGTTTGTGAAACCCGGTTGGCTCAGGGGACAACTGTTCGGGAACCGTAAGTTAAACAAGCCGGACTCCCGGGCAACAGACAGTAAAGAGTAGAAAATCACCATTTTAATGCGGAGGACAGTGGAAATGTCATTGATTACAGTTATTGGCCGGGGCCATTCCGGAACACGGGCGATATCACATACTCTGAGCGAAAGCGGAGTCTATATGGGCAGCAAACTGAATGTGTCCGGTGACCTTGTTCCGCCCGATGATATGTATGAGGCATGCAGGGTCATGTCACGTCATGTTGAATACCTTGGGAATCTCCGTTGGGATTTCAGTAAACTATTTACGATGCCCATTGATCCCAGGTTCATTGGTCTGGTGGATTCATATCTCGCTTCAGTCATGGAAAGCAATGCATCAGACAAAGGGTGGAAGCTGCCTGAGACTACATTGGTTTACCCATGGATAACAAGGTTGTTTCCCGATGCAAGGTACATACTTTGGGTAAGGGACCCGCGTGACAGCATTATAGGCGGACATGTGACCGATGACCTTTCTGTCTTCAATATACCTTACGAAAAAGTTGACGATATACGGGAAAGACGTGCCATAAGCTGGAAGTATCAGCGGGAAATAATGAAGGCGACTCCTGAACCCAAATATTGCATAAAGGTTCGTTTCGAGGACTTTGTATTGAATCAGGATGAAACACTTGCGCGTCTTCAGGAGTTCCTAGGAATTCCGCTTGCCAAAATTCCTGTGAGACCTGAGACAATCGGGCGATGGAAGACTGATGACGAAAAGCATGATTTTCCCATGTTCCGGGAGGACATGGAGGAACTGGGATACAGATAGATTTCGATTCAATGGTCTGATTGGGTGAAGTGGGACAAATTGATTTCAGCATTGCATCAGCCGGCTCGTGATATGTCAGTGATTTGGCGTGAAAGTACCTGTTTTCAATTGACAAAAGCATTTAAACAGGGTATCTTAAAATCAAATAAATCTGTATTACAACGGCGTAAGAATCAGCAGGTTTCCTACGTCGTTATGTCTGAAGATGAGTACATAAATACGTTGGAAGACGCCATTGGGGGATACGTTTTACAAAGGATAAATTTTGTTAATAAGCATATATACTATATATGCCATATTATATATTAAATTTTGTGGAGGGTGAGAAATGAAAAAATTAATCACATTGCTGCTTGTATTGTCACTTGTTATGACACTGGCAGCCTGTGGCACGGGGGAAAAAGAGGGAGAGAATACTGATATCAAGATCGGTGTCATTCTGGTCCATGATGAAAATACCGGTTATGACTATGCTCATATACAGGGCATAAAGGCTGCGACTGCAGCTGCAGGCTTCTCCGATGACCAGATCATCTGGAAGTATAATATTTCCGAGGATGAAAACTGCTATGATACCGCAACTGACCTTGTTGACCAGGGATGTGCATACATAATATCCGACAGCTATGGTCACCAGAGCTATATGCAGCAGGCTGCAAGCGAAAATCCCAATACTACTTTCATAGCAATGACCGGCGATACCGCTGCTCTTTCAGGACTGCCCAATTTCAAGAACGCATTCAACTACACATTTGAATCAAGATATGTATCAGGTGTTGTTGCGGGAATGAAACTGGCTGAACTCATTGAAGACGGTATGGTTGCTGCAAAGAACATGGATGCTGACGGAAACATCAAAATGGGTTATGTAGGTGCATTCCCGTATGCTGAAGTTGTTTCAGGTTACACGGGATTCTATCTCGGTGTTAAATCAGTGGTTGAAAATGTAGTCATGGATGTAACCTATACAAACTCATGGTATGATCCTACGGCTGAAGCAGAAGCAGCAAATTCACTCGTTTCAGACGGATGCATCATCATCAGCCAGCATGCTGACTCAACAGGAGCTCCCTCTGCATGTGAAGCCCTTCTTGCAGGCGGAACAACCGTTTACTGCGTAGGGTATAATGTGGACATGCTTTCAGTTGCTCCCACATCAGCTCTTACAAGTGCACAGAATGACTGGGGTGTTTATTACACATATGCATTCAACAACATGAAGAACGGTACTGAGATTGCAACTGACTGGGCAAGCGGATATGCAGACGGTGCAGTCATGATTTCCGCACTCGGTGCAAGCTGTGCTGACGGAACAGCTGAAAAGGTAGCAGAAGTTGAAGCAGGTCTTAAAGACGGCAGCATCAATGTATTTGATACATCAACATTCACTGTCGGTGGGGAAACAGTTACATCTTACATGGCAATTGACACTGACGGAGACTGGGTCGGAGATACAGGCGAAGCAATTACAAACGGCATATTCAATGAATCAACATTGAGAAGTGCTCCGTATTTCGGACTTCGTATAGATGGAATCACAGAACTGAACGCAGGTTAGGATACTTGCTTTGAATGGAAGGAGCCACTTCAGTGAGTGGCCCCTTCCATTGTTTTTTAAGGAGAATATGAATGCAGGGCAGTAAGGCATCGGTCTGTATGCGCGACATTACAAAGACCTTTGGCTCGGTTGTGGCTAACGACCGGGTTTGTCTTGATATAAACAAAGGTGAAATCCTTGCATTGCTTGGAGAGAACGGAAGCGGAAAAACGACTCTCATGAACATTCTTTCAGGGATATATTTCCCTGACGCCGGTTCAATATCGGTGGATGGTCATGAAGTTACCATAAGAAGCCCAAAGGATGCCTTTGATCTTGGAATAGGTATGATCCACCAGCATTTCAAGCTTGTGGATGTGCTGACGGTGGCAGAGAACATAATCCTTGGAATGCCCGGCAAGGGAAAACTGGACCTGAAGGCAGTGGGCGAAAAGGTCAGGGCCATATGCCAGGCATATGGATTTGTTCTCGATCCTGAAAAGAAGATATACGATCTATCGGTGTCCCAGAAACAAACGGTGGAGATTGTCAAGGTACTTTACCGTGGCGCTGAAATATTGATCCTTGATGAGCCGACTGCGGTACTTACACCACAGGAAACAGAAAAACTCTTCAACATCCTGCGTAATATGCGTAAGGCTGGAAAGACAATAGTCATAATAACCCATAAGCTGCACGAGGTTGAAGAAATATCCGACAGGGTAGTTGTACTCCACAGGGGTAAGTTTGTCGGATCATTGGTGACCAGGGATACAAATGCAGCCGAAATGACCAACATGATGGTGGGACGTTCGGTTTCGTTGAATATAAAAAGACCGGATCCGGTGGATCCAAAACCCAGGCTTATGGTGAAGAACCTTACTGTAACGGACAAGGACGGCATAACCAAGCTTTCCGACGTTTCCTTTACAGCAAATTCCGGTGAGATACTTGGTATTGCCGGGATTTCCGGCTGTGGACAGAAGGAACTGCTTGAATCAATTGCAGGACTGCAGGTCTATGAATCAGGCAGCATCATATACATTGACCCGGAATCAGGGGAGGAAGTACCCTTTGCAGGAAAGGACCCACGGGAAATACTGGCACTTGGGGTAATGCTGTCCTTTGTTCCTGAGGACAGGCTCGGGATGGGGCTTGTCGGCAACATGGACCTGACCAACAATATGATGCTGCGTTCCTTCAGAAAAGGAAAATCTGTATTCACAGACAGAAAGACCCCTCAGCAACTTGCCGGGAATGTGGTGAAGAAACTGGAGGTTACAACACCCAATCTTACAATTCCGGTGCGCAGGCTCTCGGGCGGGAATGTACAGAAGGTTTTGGTGGGCAGGGAAATTTCATCTGCTCCCACGGTTCTGATGACTGCCTATGCCGTAAGGGGACTTGATATAAACTCATCATATACAATATATGACCTTGTCAACCAACAAAAACAAAATGGTGTTGCCGTCATATTTGTCGGCGAGGACCTTGATGTTTTGCTTGAGCTTTGTGACAGGATACTGGTTCTATGCGGAGGAAAGGTCAGTGGAATAGTACCCGGAAGAGGTGCTGACAAGAATGAGGTTGGTCTTATGATGACCAGGCTCAAAGGGGACAAAGACAATGAATAAATCTCATAACACACCTTTTCTCAGAATAGCAAAGAGGGATTCAATAAAGTGGTGGCACGGCTGGCTTATCAGACTTGCCGGACTTTTCCTTGCCCTGGTGGTCAGTGCCATTGTAATATACGCCATAGTCAAACTGAATCCTGTAAAGGTATATGCAGCAATGTTCGAAGGTAACTTCGGAACATCCAGAAGGCTCTGGGTGACCATGCGTGACCTTGTCATGCTTCTTTGCATTGGTCTTGGGCTGGCTCCTGCCTTCAAAATGCGATTCTGGAATATCGGGGCTGAAGGACAGATACTTGTCGGAGGTATTGCAACAGCGGCCGTCATGATCTATTTCGGAAGTTCCATGCCGACCTGGCTTCTTCTGATAGTATGCTTTATAGTCAGTTGCATTGCCGGGGCCATATGGGGATTCATTCCTGCCATATTCAAAGCCCGTTACGGAACAAATGAGACTCTTTTTACCCTTATGATGAACTATGTTGCAATTCAGCTTACATCATATTTTGTAGCCATATGGGAGAATCCATTCGGTTCCAACACCGTCGGCATAATAAACCAGCAGACACAGGCAGGCTGGTTCCCGACCATGCTTGGACAGAAGTATCTCCTCAACATAATCATTGTACTGGCTCTTACAGTTGGAATGTATGTTTATCTCAGGTACTCAAAGCAGGGTTATGAGATAGCGGTGGTCGGAGAGTCCAACAGGACTGCAAGATACATCGGTATAAACGTCAACAGGGTCATAGTTCGTACCATGATGATATCAGGGGCCATATGCGGAATGGCAGGATACATTGCCGTTGCCGGGGCATCCCATACAATTTCAACAAGCACTGCCGGAGGGAGCGGATTTACAGCAATCATCGTAGCCTGGCTTGCCAAATTCAATGCCTTCATGATGATCCTTGTTGCAGCCTTGCTTGTATTCCTTGAAAAAGGCGCCATACAGATAGCTTCACAGTATAACCTCAATGATTTTGCTTCAAAGATGATTGTAGGAATAATACTGTTCTTTATACTTGGCAGTGAGTTCTTTACCCAATACAGGCTGATTTTCAGGCATTCAAGGGAGGTGAAATAATATGACACAGATACTTTCCTTGCTGCAGGCAGCCTTGGTTTTCGGTACCGTTATATTGTTTGGAGCAATGGGTGAAATACTTACCGAGAAATCCGGTAACCTGAACCTTGGTGTTCCGGGCATCATGTACCTTGGCGGAATCGCAGGCCTTGCCGGTGCTTTCTGGTATGAAGGTGCGGTAGCAGAACCGATTCCGTTTCTGGGACTTCTGATTGCACTTGTATGCTCTCTGGCAGCTTCAGTCTTAGCGGGCCTGATCTACAGTTTCCTTACCATATCCCTTAGGGCGAACCAAAATGTCACAGGTCTTACCCTTACCATCTTCGGCGGGGGCGTTGCCAATTTCTTCGGTGGTGCCATGAACAAGATGGCAGGCGGGGTCGGACAGATTTCCGTTGCCGCAACAAGCGGGGCCTACAGGTCCACTCTTCCATTCCTTTCGGATGTGGGGGTGTTTTCGGCACTGGGGTTCATGGTTTATCTGGCCCTTGCAATAGCATTCATAATGAGCTGGTACCTTGGAAAAACCCGCAGGGGCCTTAATCTTCGTGCGGTCGGTGAGAATCCTGCTACAGCGGATGCCGCCGGGATCAGCGTAATAAGATACAAGTATCTGGCAACCTGCATAGGTGCTGCGATAACCGGTCTTGGTGGATTGTATTATGTAATGGACTACATCAAGGGCACATGGGCCAATGACGGTGGAATAGAAAAACTGGGCTGGCTGGCAGTGGCGCTCGTAATCTTTGCCCGCTGGAAACCAAGGCATGCAATCTGGGGGTCCTATCTCTTTGGAATTCTTTTCTGGCTGTATTTCTATATCGGTGGCCTTACACGGTCCTCCCAGGAAATATTCAAAATGCTGCCATATATTGTAACCATTATTGTGCTTATTGTTGTATCCATGAGGCGAAGGAGGGAAAACCAACCTCCGACAAGCCTCGGGCTGCCATATTTCAGGGAAGAAAGATAACTGGTCTTGGATAAATGAAACCTTCTGACGCCGGAAACGGCAATAGTGATGAGTCATGCAGGCTTAACAAAGCCATTTCACAGACCGGATTCTGTTCCAGGCGGGAAGCGGACAGGCTTATTCTTGAAGGGCAGGTTTATGTCAACGGAAGGATTGCTGTCGCAGGGCAGAAGGTATATCCTGACGACACCATCAAGGTCGGGAACCGGTATCTCAGCGGCAGGAAGAAGAGGGTATACATCGCTTTCAACAAGCCTGTCGGAGTGACCAGTACAACCGATCCCAGGGATAAAGACAACATCATAGATTATATAAAGTACAATGAGCGTATCTTTCACATCGGAAGACTGGACAAGGATTCAGAAGGATTGATTTTTCTTACAAATGACGGTGACATCGTCAATAAAATCCTAAGGGCTGAAAACGGGCATGAAAAAGAGTATCTTGTGACAGTCAGCAAACCCTTCACTGATGAATTCATTGCCGGAATGGCAAAGGGTGTTCCGGTCCTTGGCCAGGTCACTCTTCCATGTAAGGTGACAAGGGTCGGCGGAAGAACATTCAGGATTATTCTGAAGCAGGGTCTCAACCGTCAGATCAGACGCATGTGCAGCTATTTTGGGTATGAAGTAACTTCACTGAAACGCATACGGATAATGAATGTAAAACTGGGAAATCTACAGCCGGGGAAGTGGCGTTACTTTACAAAGGAAGAACTGAATGTCATGGAAAAGCTCATAGGGGATGACTGAGAATTTTCACCGGGGAGTGGTGATGATGCTGTCTATGAACTGCCTTGCGCTCCTGCCGTTGTAACCTCCGTTGAAGAAAGCAAACTTAAGTGCAGCTTTTTCAGTTTCTTCAGAAAAAGAAATGTCTGAGAGTTCTGCAAGGAAACGGACAATTTCCAGGAATTCTATCTTGGTGGGTTTGTCAAAATATATTTTAAGGCCAAATCTGTCCGTGAGTGAAACTGTCTCATTGAGGAAATCATTGACATTTACTTCATTTTCCCTTGCCTGCATGTTCTGCTTTACAATATTCCTTCGGTTCGATGTAACATAAAAACGCACATTGGTCATGTTTTCATACAGGCCGCCCTGGATGATTGTCTTGAGGAACTTGTATTCCTCGTCATTATGTTCAAATGACAGGTCGTCGATGAAGACAATGAAGAAAAGTCCCCGGGCAGACAAGGAGGCGATGAGTGAGGGCAGTGCATGGAGCTTGTCTTTATCAACTTCAACAAGACGAAGTCTGCGTGTCCTGAAAAGAGGGAGCATGGCCTTGACCATTGTTGATTTGCCTGTTCCGCTGTCTCCGAAGAGAAGAATGTTATGTGCCGGCAGCCCGGATACCAGACGTTCTGTGTTGCCGGTTATGTCGGCCTTCTGGCCTTCATAACCATAGAGGGAACCCAGTTCCATGGGTTTGCAGGGAAGTACGGGTACCGGTTCCAGGTCTTCATTTATAGTAAATGCATCGTAAAGGCGGTACACTCCGCAGCCGTCACGTTTATACGATTCATACAGCATTTCAAGGATTTCTTCATTTGTCCTGGTTATTAAGGCATTGGTTGTTTCTGAGTATGTGCCGGAACAGAGCAGCAATCTGCTGTCCCCGGCTCTGTCCGACAGAGCCTTGAAATCAAGGGAAAGGATCTCCCTGAGAATATCGATATCATTCAGAACAGCCTTTTCAAGAAGATTTGAAATATCTTCACCCTTTTCAGCGGCGATGCTGAAGGCATTTTCATCAGAGAGAACAAGAGCTGTTATTTGGTCAGGAAACGGTATGTCTTCGTTTTTTATGACAAGGGAACACAGCTCATAGTATTTCTGTTCAAACTGTTTGTCATCGTCAGTTGCAGCAAGCTCTGTAAGCAGCTTGATGCGTCTGTCATTCAAAAGGTTTCTGAAAATTACAAGACGGTTCATCCTTAATTTCTCCTTTATGGAATTATATCATGGGAGAGGATTTGTTTGAACATAAGGCTTATTCAATGCAAAATAACCTTGTTCCCTGATGAAATGGGTATATAATCATAGGATATGAAACGTGGAAGAAGAAAAGTAAGAACAAGCACAAAGGTCATTGGCTCACTTATTCTGGTGGTCCTGCTTCTGCTTGGTTACAGTTTTATCGAGCCTTATTGGCTCAAGGTCACCGAGTATGAAATATCCAGCCCCGGGATACCGGCAGAATTTGACGGGTATGAAATACTTTTTGTTTCAGATATCCACCATGGCCCGTATTTCTCAGTTGAACGGGTGGAAAAACTCAGGGACAGGATGAACTCCATGGGGGCGGACCTCATACTTCTTGGCGGAGACTATGTCCACAGGGGACCGCTGTATGTACCTGAGGTCTTTTCGGCATTGAAAGGTCTCTCTGCCCCTGATGGAGTCATGGGTGTACTTGGAAACCATGACCACTGGGATGGTGAACAGGCTACCAGGGATGGATTTGCATATGCAGGAATTACTGACATCGAAAACATTGGTGTCACCGTGCAAAGGGACGGAGCCTCAATTGAGATAGCTGGAGTCGGCGATTATGACATGGGGGTTCAGGAACTGAATCTGGATCCCAGGTTGTTTTCAATTCTGGTTTCGCACAATCCTGATTATATTGCCGGGATTTCCGGGGTGAAACCTGACCTTATGCTTTCAGGGCATACCCATGGCGGGCAGGTTACGTTGTTCGGATTGTGGGCACCTCTGATACCTTCCGCCTACTGGAATAAGTTCAGGTACGGTGAAATTGATTATAATGATATCAGGTTGATTGTGACAAGCGGCGTCGGAACCATAACACCTCCAATGAGATTTTTTGCCCGGCCGGAGATTGTCAGAATTACATTGAGGAGCGGGAATGGAAGTTAAGTATCTGTATCACAGTGGAGTTTCGGTTCTGGCAGGTGAAACACTTCTGGTCTTTGATTACTATAAGAAGGGCATTGATGAGGAAGCAATCAAAAAAGCCAGGAATGTGCTTGTTTTTGTTTCACATGGTCACAGGGATCATTTTGACAAAGGGATATTCAAGTGGAGGGAACTTAATCCTGATATCAGATATATTCTTTCATCTGATATTGTTTTTGAAAGGCATGGAGATATCTTCAGGATGGGAGCGGATGAAGAACTTAGGTTTGACGGGATTATCGTCAGAACACTGGGTTCCACTGATGAGGGGGTAGCCTATGTGGTCGAAACGCCTGATGGTGTTGTTTTCCATTCAGGGGATCTCAACTGGTGGCATTGGGAAGGGGAGCCTGATGAATACAATGCCGGGATGGAAGAAAGATTCAAGGCTGAGATAGACAAACTTAGCAGTACAAGGATTGATACAGCGTTCATTCCGGTGGACCAGAGACTTGAGAATGCCAGATACTATTCAATTGACCACCTTATGGAAAATTCATCGGTTGAACGGGTTTGTCCCATTCATTTCTGGGATGACTGGAACTTTATCAGGAGGGTCAGCAAAGACCTTTCCGATAGATCTTACTATGATAAAATATATTTTTATGGGAGGCAGATATGAAATTCAGATATGTACACAACAACATAAACGTATTAGACCTGGAAAAAAGCATTTCCTTTTATAAGGAAAACCTGGGTCTTGAGGAGAAAGTCCGGAAGGTCCGTGAAGCAGGAAGATTCACCCTTGTGTTCATGGGTGATGCAGTTTCCGGGCATCAGGTAGAGCTGACCTGGCTCTGGGACAGAAAAGAGCCTTACAATCTTGGCGACAATGAAATCCATCTGGCATTCCGTGTCGATGACTTTGACAAAGCATACGAACTCCACAAGAAGAACGGGGTCATCTGCTATGAAAACAAAGACATGGGCCTGTACTTCATAGCAGATCCCGACGGCTACTGGATCGAAATCCTCCCCGAAAAATAACCTTTTAACCAATCATCCCAAGGATGTTCGGCACTTTTTAGCCAATCATCCCAAGGATGTTCGGCACTTTTTAGCCAATCATCCCAAGGATGATTGGTTGTGTGGTTAGGTAAATTATAAAATCGTGAATAATAAACATTGATTTACTATTGCAGAGTAGATAGAATGTACATGAGGATTAACATGATTATACACAATGGAAACTACTCATATATCTATCCCAACCCGGTTCCGAACAAGGAAACCGGGATTTTTGCAAACCTTTTTTAGATTACCAGACAGACTGATCAGGAATGTTGATGAGCTCGCTGGGAGCTCTTTTTTATAGAACAGGAGAAATTAAGATGATTATAGTATTGAAACCACATGCCCCGGAAGACAAGCTTCAGGAGCTTATAAGGGAAATAGAAGGCATAGGCCTCAGGGTGGACCTGTCCAGGGGAGCGGAACAGACCATTTTGGGTTTGATCGGCGACACCCACAGTGTCAATGAGGTTCGTTTTGAAAAGAATGAAATCGTTGCCAAGGTAATGAGGGTCCAGGAACCATATAAAAAGGTCAACAGGTTGTTCAAACCTGATGGTACAGTTGTCAAGGTTGCAGGTCATGAGATCGGGGGCAAGAAGCTGGCAATTATAGCCGGACCTTGTTCGGTTGAGAGTGAAGAACAGATAATATCAGTTGCAAGGGATGTTCAACGAGCAGGAGCAGGATTCCTGAGGGGAGGAGCCTTTAAACCCAGGACTTCACCTTACAGTTTCCAGGGGCTCGGTGAAGAGGGCCTTGATATGCTCATTACTGCAAAAAAAGAAACCGGGATGCCCATTGTTTCAGAGATCATGGATGCCAATGTACTTGGAAAGTTCGTTGAAAATGTAGATATCATCCAGGTTGGAGCCAGAAACATGCAAAACTACAGCCTTCTCAAGGAACTGGGTAAGCTGAAAAAACCGATTCTATTGAAGAAGGGCTTTGCGTCAACCATTGAAGAATGGCTTATGGCTGCTGAATATGTCATGAGCGGTGGAAATGAAAATATCATCCTCTGCGAAAGGGGAATGAGAACCTTTGAGACTTTCACAAGGAACACGATGGACATGTGTGCAGTGCCGGTTGTCAAGAGGCTGAGCCATCTGCCGGTCATTTCTGACCCGAGTCATGGAACGGGTATTTCCTGGCTTGTTGAACCCGCAGCCAAGGCGTCCATATCACTGGGAGCAGATGGACTTATGATAGAAGTACATAACTGTCCTGACGAGGCCCTGTGTGACGGAAACCAGGCACTTACTCCGGAACAGTTCGAGTCATTGATGAAGAAACTGTCACCTTTGGCAGAGCTTGAAGGCAGGGGAATATAGGATTCTATTTCATATAGACAGCCACAATGTTGCGTGTGGTCCTTTCGATATATTCGGCTGCGTTTTTCATTGAGTCCTCCAGGGAACCGGGCCCCTGACTGATTGAAAACGCAGCCGTTATGCCTATATTGAAGATTTCTTCATATCCTTTTCCAAGGGAACCTGAGATACAGATGACAGGTACATTGAACCTGGCTGCAGATTCTGCTATGCCTGCAGGAACTTTTCCAAAAGCCGTCTGATAATCAGTCCTGCCTTCGCCTGTCAGGGCGAGGTCGGCCTCTTTCATCTTATCATCCAACCTGCATACATCCGAGACAATATTAATGCCCTTTTCCAATTTTGCTCCGGTGAACGCAACCAAGCCGCCTGCAAGGCCGCCGGCAGCTCCAGAGCCCTTTATTGAATTCATATCAATTCCACAATGGTTATTTACAATGGAATTTAGGTTTTCCAAGCCTTCATCCAGAATCTTTATCATGATTTCATCGGCACCCTTCTGAGGTGAATAGACATGGGCGGCACCCTTCTCCCCGTAAAGAGGATTGTCAACATCACAGGCCACGGTGATATTTGTATTCCTGACCCTGGGGTCAAGTCCCGTATCGTCATAAGAGTGTATTTCATTTAAAGTCCTGCCGCATCCTGAAAGTGCATTCTTGTCTTCATCATAAAATACAACACCAAGTGCCTGGGCCATTCCCGTGCCACAGTCGTTGGTTGCGCTACCACCGACACCGATGATTATATCTGTACAACCGGCATCCATGGCCATACGGATCAGCTCGCCGGTTCCATATGTTGTTGTTAGCATTGGATTCAGGGAGTCTTCAGGTACAAGTGCAAGGCCTGATGCTGCGGCCATTTCAATCACTGCTGTGTGCCCGTCATCAAGAATACCGTAGAATGAATCTATCTTATCTCCAAGAGGACCCGTTACCCGGGCTTTGACAATCCTGCCTCCCGCACCTGCCAGCATTGCTTCAACAGTGCCCTCCCCGCCGTCTGCAAAAGGAATGGACACGGTTTCAATGTCCGCTGATATGGCTTTGATGCCCTTTGTCATTGCCATGGCAACTTCAAGGGAGCCAAGACAGCCTTTGTATGAATCGGGTGCAATAAGTATCTTCATTCAAACCTCCATAATATCTATGATTATATTACATTTGTATTGCATATTGAACAGTTGCCTTGACTTTCCCGGCCCATTGTTTATAATGTACATAAATTCGACCGCAGTGAAGGGAAGAGTACGTCACCGGAACTTCTCAAGAGAGCGGGGGACCAGGCTGAAATCCCCGGCAGAAGACCTTGACCGAAGACCACCCCGGAGCGGAAGCGTTGATTACGATATAATCATCAATGAGAAGGCACTTGTGCCAATCAGGGTGGAACCGTGGGATATTTCCCGCCCCTGGATATTATCCGGGAGGCGGGTTTTTTGCATCTTCCGGAAGAATTAAAGGAGATGGGCGAATGATTAGGATTAGTTTGAAGGATGGAAGTGTCAGGGAATATGACAATCCCGTTAGTCCGTTGCAGGTTGCAATGGACATAAGCGAGGGATTTGCCAGGGTTTGCGTAGCAGCAGAAATTGACGGCAGGCTGAGCGGACTGACACAGCTTATTGAGAAGGATGCAAGCCTGAACCTTCTGAAGTTTGAGGATGAGGGTGGCAGACATGTTTTCAGACATACTGCAAGCCATGTCATGGCAAATGCAATAAAAAGGCTTTATAAGAATGTGAAGCTTGCCATAGGGCCGCCGATTGAAAACGGCTTCTACTATGACTTTGACCTGGAAACAACTTTTTCAGAGGATGACCTTGGCAAGATCGAAGAGGAAATGCAGAAGATAATCGATGAGGACAATGCAATAGAGAGATTTGTTCTTCCAAGGGATGAAGCAATAGCTCTTATGAAGCAGATGAACGAACCATATAAGGTTGAGCTCATCGAGGAACTTCCGGAAGGCGAGGAGATATCCTTCTACAGACAGGGAGATTTTACCGACTTGTGTGCTGGGCCACATCTGCCGTCCACGGGCGGAGTGAAGTCATTTAAGCTCATGCAGGTTGCGGGAGCATACTGGAGGGGCGATGAAAAGAACAAGATGCTCCAGAGGATTTATGGAACTGCCTTTGATAACAAAAAGGAGCTCAAGCAGTATCTCAACTTTCTT
>Ga0209203_1001578_pt1 | contig 16509 bp, 16 predicted proteins | sample AD_UKC109_MetaG_FD_184423 | JGI IMG/M metagenome (GOLD analysis project Ga0209203, IMG submission 184423) | Active sludge microbial communities of municipal wastewater-treating anaerobic digesters from Hong Kong - AD_UKC109_MetaG (SPAdes)... | ecosystem: Engineered > Bioreactor > Anaerobic >... | reverse complement strand
TCCTTGTTCCAAGACCCGATCCGGATATAGCCCTCGACATGGCTCTGAAGTACAAACCCTCCATCTTCCTCGCCGTCCCCACCATTTATACCGGCATTTTGAATCTCCCCAAGTTTAAGACAGCCGACCTGTCCTTTATAAAGGCCTTCTTCTCCGGTGCCGCCCCACTGCCGGTGGAAACGATCCAGGCACTGAAAGCCGCCTCAGGTGAAAAGATAGGCGTCATAGAGGGGTACGGAATGACCGAATCAACGGGTATTACCCATATGACCCCGTGGCGGGGCGTGCACAAGCCGGGCAGTGTCGGTGTTGCCCTACCGAATACGGATATGAGGATCGTAGACTTAGAAACAGGCGAGAAGGAACTACCCATCGGTGAAGAAGGGGAGATCGTCTTCAGAGGGCCCCAGATGTGCGCCGGATATTTCAACATGCCTGAGGAAACAGACGCCTCCTTGAGAAATGGATGGTTTCACACCGGTGATATCGGAAGGCTGGACGAGGACGGTTTTCTCTATATCGTGGATCGGACGAAGGACATGATTATCGCCGGCGGGTACAATATCTACCCCCGGGAAATAGACGAAGTCCTCTTTGAACACCCCAAAGTCCTAGAGGCTTGCGTCATAGGGGTTCCCCACGAATACCGTGGCGAGACGGTCAAGGCCTTTATCGTCTCAAAACCGGGAGAGAAGATCACCCCTGAAGAGATGGATACCTTCTGCCGCAAGCGCCTTGCAGCCTTCAAGGTACCCAAAATCTATGAATTTGTCGATGAACTGCCAAAATCAGTCATCGGCAAGATACTCAGAAAAGAACTGCGGCGAAGAGAACTGGAAAGGCAAACGTGATCTCACGCCCTCCCGCTGATAACCTCCGTCGCCTTCTCGATGTATCGATTACTCATATTCACAAGATCTTCAATCGGAAGATCGATGAAGGGCCGATCAAGGACCTCCTGGGTTTCCTTCGCAATCCAGCCCTGTTGAACGATTTCTCTGCCGGCTGTCCTGCAGGCATCGAAGAACCACTGAAACTGGGGCAGCAGCGGTTTTACCGTCAGAATTTCTCCCATTCCTTTGAGTATCTTGCCGACAAGCGCAACATTGGTCCCCCCGCCGAACGCCCAGGCAAACATATCGAAGGTCAGTTCCAGCGCCTTGAACTGTTCACGTTCCGGAAATCCCGCATTTGATATGAGGACCCACTGCCATTTCTTGTGGGGATACCGTGGGGGATGGACCGTCAAACCGTCCACATGTGCGAGTCTGAGGTCACCGAGAACAATAAGCCTGTCCATAAGCGTTTTCATGAGGGCGCTCACGGTAAAGACATAGAGCGGCGTGGCAAAGACCAGAATATCGGCCTTCATGATCTTTCCCAGGATCATCTCCATATCGTCTTTGATGACACATCTCCCCGGCGTCTTCATATGGCAGGCGTAACACCCTCTGCACTCGTTGATATCGAGATCTTTCAGATACAGAGTCTCCGCCGACGCCTCCCCTTCTCGGACACCATCCAGAAAGGGTTGAAGGATCTTTTCCGTATTTCCCTTCGCTCCTCGAGGGCTTCCGTTCAATGCCAGTACTGTTTTCACCGTGCTCCTCCTTCAGAAAAATCTCTCTACCGCCCGGAGGAGACCACCGGGTGGTGTTCAGTTCGATAGTCTCTGCTACATCTCTATCTCAAGTGTATCGACGATCGGACGCAGTTCCCTCTTCAGGATCTTTCCGACACCGCTCACGGGGATCTGATCGATTATCTTCAGGGCGCGAAGCTTTTTATACTTTGCAAGTTTCGCGTTCGCATATTCCATCAGTTCCCCTTCCGAAATCTCCTCCCCGCCGACTAACTGGACAAAAGCGACGGGCAGGTCTCCGTACCGGTCGTCATGCTTTCCCACCACGGCGGATTGGGCCACCTTCGGATGCTCATTCAGGACCTCCTCGAGATCCCGAGGATACACGTTATACCCCTTGTAGATCAGCATATCCTTCTTACGATCCACGATATAGAGAAAGCCGTCTTCGTCGAACCTGCCCATATCGCCGGTGAGGAGCCATCCCCCCTCTTTGAGAACGGCAGCCGTTTCATTCGGCTTCTTCCAGTATCCCACCATCACCTGAGGTCCCCGTACGCACACTTCACCGGCTTCGCCCACGGGCATCTCCCTCGTATAATCATCCACATCCACGATCTTCACGTCCGTATCCTGAATCGGAAGGCCAACCGAACCCATACGGTGCTGACCCTTCTCGGCGATACCGAATGAAACGGCCACGGTCGCCTCGGAAAGTCCGTATGCCTCCGTGACGGCACCGGGAATCTTTGCCTGCATCGCCTTCAGAAGGCCCGGCGAAATGGGAGCCGCTCCCGATGCAACGAGCCTGATGTCGGACATATCGATTTCTCTGTAGAGCGGATCTTCTACCATGGGGACAAAGAGCTGCGGTGCACCACCGAAAATCGTTGCTCGGTACTTCGGGATCGCTCCGAGAAAATCCTTCGGATCGAAGCGTGGCATCACAATCAGGGTGGCGCCGGCCAAGAGCTGCATATTCAAAAAGGCAAAGGTTCCCATGGCGTGGAACCAGGGCGGCACCACTATCGACATTTCATTGCCGGGTCTGACAGGATGATCCTCCGGCCGATCGCCTTCCTCTCTTTCTATTCCGAAGATCCCGTCACGGTAGGCAATATCACCGCCGGTGAACCAGTACTGCAGCTGGCACGACGCGACAACGCCGTTATAGTGGGTAACCATGACCCCCTTGGGTGTTCCCGTCGTCCCTCCCGTGTAGGAAATGTGGGCAAGATCCTCCTTCACATCGCAGGGCAGATCGGGCGGCTTGGCGGGATATTCTTGCAGCAGAGAGATAAAATCGATCACCCCTTCCTCAAAGGGGGACTTGGAGAGCATCTTTACCGGGGCGTTCACCGGTGGGTAACAATCGGCCAGACTCGTGAGGATCACGTTCTTGACATTTGTCTTGGGAAACGATTCCTTCGCCAGAGGGTAAAAGAGATCGACACCTATGAACGTTTCCGCGCTCGAGTCGTTCAATTGAAAGGTGATCTCCCGTTCGGCGAGGAGAAGACTTACCGGGACGAAAACCGCGCCTGCCTTCAGAAGCCCGTAATAGGCAATAGCAAACTGCGGACAGTTCGGCAGATGAAGGGCAACGCGATCTCCTTTTGCAACTCCCAGGGCGCACAGAGCGGCTGCGAACCGGTCGGAGAGCTGATCCAGTTCCGCGTAGGTCATCTCCATCCCGGCAAAGATAAGGGCATTGCGGTTTGGCCATTTCCGGGCTGAAGAACGTATAATCTGAAAAATCGGGACCTCGGGATATCGGAGTGTCCGCGATACCCCCTTCGGCCAGCATGAAAAGTTCTTGTCCATAGCTCCCTCCTTATGTGTATACGCTTATACTGCAGGGTGTTCACATGTGAGAGATCCGGCATCGTTTCACCAGATCCGCGCCGTTTGTATAAGAACTTCGATTCAAAACAATAAAAAAGCTTCGGCGGTGCGGTTTGCCTGTACCGCTCCCGACGATCGGCCGTAAGCATCCGATCCGTTACGGGGATGCTTGTTACAGATTCATCATCCTCGATATGATCAGCTTCATAATTTCCGAGGTCCCCGCAAAGATGGTCTGTATCCGTACATCACGGAATAGTCTGGCAATGGGGTATTCCTCCATGTACCCGTACCCCCCGTGAAGTTGAACCCCCTGCTGGGCGATCCTGTTCGCCATCTCCGAGATCCAGTACTTTGCCATGGATACCTTCTTGACAATATTCTTACCCTCCATATGGTCGAGCGTCAACGCCTCTATGAAGGTCCTCCCGAGCTCGACTTCCGTTGCCATCTCTGCGAGCTTGAAGGAATTGTGCTGGAAGCGGGAAATCGGTCGCCCGAAGGCGACCCTCGACTTCGTGAATTCTATCGTATATTCGAGGGCGAGTTCCGCCATGATCTGAGAACCCCAGGCCGACACGAGGCGTTCCTGCTGGAGTTTCTCCATGAGCTGTTTGAATCCGCTCCCCCCCTCTCCCAGGAGATTTGATGCCGGAACCCTGCAGTCCTCGAAAAAGAGTTCCGACGTATCCTGACTCTTCATGCCGATCTTATCCAGTTTTCTTCCCTTGACGAAGCCCGGTGTTCCGTCTTCGACAACGATAAGACTCATCCCCGAGTGGGGAGATTCCGGATTTGTCAGCGCCGCCACAATCACGATGTCGCATAAGATGCCGTTGGATATAAAGGTCTTCTGGCCATTGATTATGTAATCATCCCCGTCTTTGACGGCGGTCGTCCTGATGGATGCGAGATCGGATCCCGCCTCCGGTTCCGTCATGGCGACGGCGGTAATGATGTCACCGCTCGCACATCCCGGCAGCCACCGCCTCTTTTGCTCCTCAGTACCGAATGAATAGATATAGGGCACCACAACATCACTATGCAAGGGAGCAACGAAGCCCAGCTGGTTTGTCCGCTCCATCTCTTCGATGATGATAATGGAATATTCGAACCCCACACCAGACCCTCCGTACTCTTCCGGGAGCCAGGTGCACAAATAGCCCTGATCACCGAAATCTTTCCAGGCCTGCCGGGGCACGATTCCCGCTTCTTCCCATTGCTCCACATAGGGAACGACATTCTTTTCCAGATACTTCTTCAACGAGTTCCTGAATATACGGTGTTCTTCGGTATACACTTTCTCCAGCAACGACATAGCCTCTACCTCCTTTTGATTATCCATACATGTATAGGTCTTTTTCAGACGGAAGCACTCTGCCCCCCAATCCATTGCGGGAATCTCAGATCGTTTCGGAAAATCTTCTTACCTATGAACTCACTTGCCCTGGTAGGGAAAGGGAATTCATTCGACATTTAGCTATAAAGCTTTAAGTGCAACTTTATAGTTCACTATATGCATTTCGAATTTCTGTCAAGCGATATTTTTATCGCAATAACTATTTGTTATAATTACATGAATATGATGGTCAGCAGGAATATGAAAGGAAATACTCCATAGAAAAAACGACTTTCAGTTGCTTATCTTCTTTGACACAAGGGCAAGAATAGTCTATATAGAAGCTTAGAGTTACGCTTAACTATGGAGAGTATGATTTATGGAAAAGAAAATAGGAGAGATTGCAAAGCAAAGCGGTGTGCAGCCATCAACGATCCGGTATTATGTCCGCCAGGGACTCCTTCCGGAACCGAATAAGGTAAACAAAAGTATGGCCTACTACGACGAGAGTTGTGTGGAGAAGATTCAGGCGATACGCTACCTTCAGGAAAAACGGTACTTTCCCCTTTCCATCATCAAGAACGTGATCAGGCGTATGGATGAGGAAGGGATGAGTCTGGAAGAGGCCGAAGCCATCGAAGATGTGGTATTCGGAACGGAAAACAACCTTGTGGACAAGAAGGAATATCTTGAGCGGACGGGGCTCACCGACGGACAATTCCGTGAGGCAGAGAAGGTAGGACTCTTGATGCCCTATGTGAAAGAGAAGGGACGCACCCTGTTTAACGAGGAAGATATTCGCTTCGGCCGTGATCTGTTGAAGAAACTGCTGGAACTCGGCCTGGAGTTTAAGGATCTGGAGTTCTACGTTCGATTGGGCAAAGAGATTATGGAGCACGAAGCGATACTTCGGAAACGGGTGGTGAAGGGGAAGTCCCGGGATGAGAACATGCGTTTCACGCTGGAAGTGGCGAAACGGGTCGATATCATGCACAGCTATATCATGCGGAGGCTATTCCAGCGAAACATCCAGACCATCATCCAGAAGAGCCTCAATGGAAAGGGATCGAAAAAAACACAGTAAGAGAAAAACGCAGTAAAACGGACAAAAAAGGGCTGCCCGGGGGCAGCCCTTTTCAGTGTCAGGGACATCCGATACATCCTGTCTGGCTCCTCAGGTAACCGTGAGGATCTCCAGGTCTTCAATCGGATAGGAAACGCAGGAGTGTACGAATCCCCATTCCCGGTCGGATTTTCGCACCATGGTTCCGGGAGGCTGATACACCGTTCCAGAAAGAATCTTCACACGGCACATACTGCACTCGCCCGAACGGCAGAGTGACGGTATGATGATCCCATTCTTTTCCAGCGAGGTAAGGAGCGACTCTCCCGCCTGCGCCTGAAACGATTTCTTTCCCTTCACGGAGACGGTGAAGGCATCGTCCCCTGTAACGGTCGAGGGCCATCCCGGATATGTATCGATGTTTACGGGTGGGCCGAACATCTCCTGGCGTATCCTCCTCGCGGGAATACCCTGGCCTTTCAGTTCGGGAAGACAGAAGTCATAGAGTCCCCGGGGACCGCACAAAAAGTAGGTCTTATTATCGTGATCACCAGAAACGTTACTGACCAGGTTGCCAGAAATAAATCCTTTCTCGCCCGCGAAGTCGTCCGAAGGTTCCTCGATGACCGGTGTATATATGATCCGGGGGAACCGCTTTGAGATTTCAGCCAGTTCCTCGTCAAATATAATGTCTTCGGTGTTTTTGCTTCCGTAGAAGAGATACACCGTGCGGTCGAGGCCACTCTCGACGATCTCCCGGATCATCGACATGAAAGGGGTGATGCCGCTGCCACCGGCGATGCAGACCATCGTTTTTTCATGAACGATGGGATTGAAGTGAAAATTCCCCGCCGGTCCCGAACTCTCCAGAACATCGCCGACCTTTACCTCGTCCAGGAGGTAGTTTGATACCAGTCCATTTTCGACCCTGCGCACCGTGATATCGTAATAGCCGATCTGGTTCGGTGAGGACGATATGCTGTAGGGACGGCCCGTACGGATATTGCCGATGGTCGGGTAGAGCGTGATGTACTGCCCTGCCATGAAAGGGGGTAAATAATGGTCTCCCGATACGAGACGAAGGGTCTTCGTCGACGGAGATTCCTCGATGATATCGACTATCCGCAGATCGAGCTTTGCGGGATGGAGGCGTTCCACATAGGGTGCGGTCTCGTACTTTACGGGGACAATATTCTCACGGTACTTCCGGGTTGCTTCGACTTCGCCGATAATCTCTTTGTATCCGTCAAATTCTTCCCATATTCCTCTTTTCATTGTCTTTCTCCTCTTATTTCCCGAGCTGTCGTGTGATGGCCCGTGCAACCGCATTACCCGAGTTCAATGTCGGTTCGAAACCGCAATCCCCCGCCCAGCTTCCCGCGAAGTAGAGCCCCCGAATCGGTGATTTCCGATCGGGCTGGAAGAAAAGGGAGTCTTTTATGAGCTGCTCGTATCCGTAGATTGAGCCTCCGGGATGACCGAGGTAGCGCATGAAGGTCATGGGTGTGGCGATCTCGATCTCTTCGATGTGTTTCCGAAGATCGGGATAGATCTGCTCCATACGATGAAGCATGTCCTCCGCGCACCGGAATTTTACATCGTAATATTTATGGGGCGGAATGTTGAGCCAGGCATCACCGTACTTCAGCGCCACCGTATTCGTCTGACACGTCCCGGGCGGGGAAAAATCCGGGTCGGGAATATCATAGCAGCTGAAGGCCATGAAATCGTCCCTGATTCCCACATTCCACATATTATTGATGATCTTATCCATGGAGATATCGGCATCGGCAATGAGGAAGTTCATCGACTCGGTAATGCCGAGTTCTTCCGGCTCGCAGTCATAACCGATGAACATGGTAAATGCGGAGATGGCAACATTTCGTGACCTGATCTCCGTGATCACGTCCTCGGGGACCTGGGACCGATCCATCATGTTGATGTAGGTATAGGCTTGCGATGCATTGGAGACTACGTAATCGGCGGACAGTTCGTCCCCCTCTTCCGTAATAACCGATTTGACCGCCCCGTTTTCGACCACTATCTTTTTCGCGCCGCAGTTGAACCGGGCCTCACCGCCATGGGAGAGAAACTTGTTGAAGATCGCGTTCGACATGGCCTGCGATCCGCCCTTCACGTGAAAGGGTTTGAATTCCGTGTACTGGAAAAAAAGCATGGCAAGGTACGCAAAAGCGAGTCGTGACGGAGGAACTCCCAGGTATCCCCAGTATGCAGCAATAACCGCCTTGAGCAAGGGGTCCTTCAATCTCTCATTCAGGACCGATTCCACATCGCGAATCGCATAGGCATAGAGGGTGGGATATTTCTCCCGGGACGGCGCGGGATCGCGAAAGATGAAGGCACCCATCATATCCTGCGCAAACTGTGCCATGAGATCGAAGAGGCTTCGTATCTCGTTTTTCTCATGAGGAAATTTCTGCTGCAGTGCCTCGATTACTTGGGTAATGTCCGTTTTGAGGGGCAGTCGAAACCCGCCCGGCATCGCCACCTGGTAGAGATCGGGAGCTTCAACGAACTCCAGATCGTCTGTAATCCCAAGACTGTCAAAGGTCAGACGAAGCGGCCCCGGTTTTTCCGGTGTTCCGAGACCGCTCAACTGGTGGAGTGCCACTTCGAATTCAAAGCGTCCCCGGCAAAAGCTCGTTCCACAACCGCCGGGTATCGTGTGCCGCTCCAGCAGAAGGACCTTCAGCCCCTTCTGCGCCAGCGCACAGGAGGCCGTTAGCCCTCCGTTACCCGCACCGATTACAATCGCATCATAATCCGCCATACTTCTCCCTCCTCTCTCTGATATCGGCCTACTTCTACTTCCGGCAGTGTCTTCCTTGTGATGGTGCCCTATTCCCCTGCAATCCGTCTGATATCACACCCTGAATTCCTACAGGTGAATCCCTCTCTTTTCGGCCATACGCATTACCTGTTCCAAACTGTTCAGCGGAGGCGTCCGGCGTTTTTCTTCGGGTTTCGATACAAGCCGAAGGGCCTCCGTCGGACAGGTCGTTACACACAATCCGCATCCGATACAGCGCTCCGGATTGACCTGTGCCACGTCGTCATCATTCATCGTAACGGCACCCATCTGGCAACGATCCATGCAGATTTCGCAACCGCTGCAGGCATCCTGATCGATTACCGCACAATGATTGGAAAAGACATAGTCGGCCGGGTTTGAAAGGGTGTTGAGAGCAATAAGGATTCCGCAGCAATCACCGCAGCAATGGCACATCCCCGCCGGATTCTGCGAGGTGGCAGGTTGCGTTATCAGCCCGGCTTCCTGTGCCTTTTTTACGATCCCTATCGCCTCGTCGACATCGATCTCACGCCCCATGTGATTATCGAGATAGTATTGTCCCATGCTTCCGAACATGAAACAGACTTCAAGCGGTTTGCCGCACCCTTCTCCGATGAGCCCCTTCTGCTTTCTGCAGATACAGTCTGTCACAACGATCTTCTTCGCATTTCTCAGTATCTCGCAGGCATCATCATAGGCCGCAATATGCTGAGCCACATCGATCGACTGTTCAACCGGGATTGTGCGAAAAAAGTAATCCGCACCATTGACAATGGCGTCTCTGAACTCCGTCCGGCTGTATCGATCAACCAGTTCAGCCATATCTCGATCGATTCGTTTGACCTGGAACTCATAGAGACCATGAACGAAAGGAATTGCTGCATATACAGCCGAACCGTTCCTCTGCAGGCGAAACGTCAAACCCCGCCCGGCCATATCTTCCAAATGTGCTGCCACATCCGCAACGGATCGACCGGTGCGAGGGGCGATCGAATCGGGAGACTCCAGCATGGGCGTGAGTGCAAGAAACAGCGCCGCATCTTCCTCGGTGAAGAGTTTCTTTAAGATCTCAAGCTCGACAGAGATGTCTGTCGCGGGAAATCCGAGAGAATATGTGTCCAACCTCTCCTGTAAAGCCCGGAAAATACCCTCTGACATGGAACCTCCTCATGAATGGGAACCACTGAATTATAAAGCTTAAAGCGCAACTTCACTGTTTCCTATATACATTTTCTTGCCCTGTCAAGGGATATTTTATAACTACACGTAATAACTAAATGAATATGTTGCGATATGACTGATTTCGGAAATCGCCGGAATATCTCCGATTAATCGGCAATCGACTGAAGAAAGTCCGATATTGCCGACATATAGTCCCGGAATCCCCGCACAAATATGGTATTGTGATCGGCGCCGGGAATCACGACCATGCGCTTGTCCCGCGCTCCGCTGGCTTCATAGAGTTCCCTGCCGTCGGTTAAGGGGATGACATGATCGAACTGGGCATGGATAATCAGTGTCGGTTTGTCAAAGGCCCTGATCTTTGCAAGGTTCTGACAGCCATTCTCTTCCGAGATATTCAGCCGGGAAAGAGGAACGCCGATCAGCCGGAGAAGCGGCATGAGGTATGCGAATCCGCTTTCAATGATCAGCCCGTCGATCCGGTCTTTATACTGCGCTGCCAGTTCAAGGGCGGGCGCGCTGCCCAGTGACCGTCCCATGACGACCAACGGTCCCGAGTACCCTCTTTCATGGAGCCAGGTACGGCAGTATTCAAAGATGACATGAGAATCATGCATCATGGCCGTCACCGTCGGTGTTCCCGTGGAGCGACCGTATCCCCGGTAATCGACGGGGAGAAAATTGACTCCCTCCTGTACATACAGAGGCCCGATCTCATCGTAATCGGTAACGATCTCGCCGTTCCCGTGGAAAAAGAGGATCGTCGGGGCCGTCTTGTGCGCATGGTGAAAACGGGCGCCGACAACCACGGTATCATCCACCGGTATCAACATGTCATGGACATCCCCTTTGGGTCTGAAAGGACCGTCGTCCCGGCGCGGGTAAAAAAGGGAGGTCAATACCTCGGGTATGTCGATCATCCGGTAGTCCGCTTGAAAGTTATTCTCCATACGATATCCTCCATGCATAATGGTATCACATCTTAACATTTCATTAAAACCCATTGGACGTTTCATTCAATGGAACGGGGATCATCTGCATTACAATGCCACGTCTGTCTGCCGTACTCTCTTCAATAATATAATTATTATCAATATGTTACACATATTCTATTCCCAAACCGGGAAACTGGCACGATTATTTCATTACTAAAAGACAAAAGAAAAAATAAAAACCGAAATCAACACAGGAGGATATACATCATGAAAAGGACACTGCAGACAGTAATTATGGCGGCTTTTGTGGTACTGGCAACCGCTTCCTTCGGCTATGCGGAATATGTGGCAACCAGCGCGGCTAACTTCCCCTACTTCCACCTCGGATGCCTCGTCCTCGGCGGACTGATCATCACCTCTCTGAAACACAAATACGCCAAACTCTATCTCAGCGAGGCCATCGGCTCCTTCGCCCTCTATGCGATCCTGGTAGCCCTCTTCACGTCACCTGTGGTCACTGCCCTCAAGACCATGGTCAGTTAGAAGGGATTAACCAATACAGGAAAGGAGGACACGATCAATGATTCTTACCCATAAACACCATACCCCGATTAATGTGCAGTCGAATCTTTCACAGATATTCCAGATAAGCGCATGGGGATTTATCATCGTCGTCTCGTCGTTTCTGTTCCTCTATGCCGGCCGCTGGATCGACACCACATTCAACACCGAGCCCAGCTTCATGATCGGTCTCTTCATTCTCGCCATCTTCCTGTGCATCTGGAGGCTCTACGGAGAAGCCCGGCTGAATATGGAACGGCAACGAAAAGAACGACGGTAACAAGAACAAACACCTGACGGATAAACAACAGCCCCCGCTGTGCAAGGCGGGGGCTTTTTCGTTTCTGCCGCTTCTCAATGTGGAACGGAACCAGGCATCATGTCTGTTTATGAGCATGCGATTAATCTTTCAAACGGAACGATACCTGGACCCGCGCCCGGTAAGTCTTCACCTTTCCCTCTTCAATGGTCATGTCCAGTCGGGTAATTTCCGCGATCCTCAGATCGTGAAGAGTTGTGCCGGCTGTCTCCACGGCATGTTTGGCCGCATCTTCCCATGACAAGTCACTCGTTCCTACTAAATCGATAATCTTGTATGTACTTTCAGGCATGGTGTTTTCCTCCTTTGCGTCAAAGATTGTATAAAAACCCGGTTAACGCCAGGTCACGGAACATATTCCTGAGGATGACTTACATATGAATGGGAAATGCGAATGGATTTGAAGAGGATGTTACGTGCACGCCTTCGCAGAGACAGGTTCTGTGCGGAAAGAATACAAGCGTTTTGAGAAGAACGGTTTAAAAAACGGAGTTCGACGAAGCGTTACAGAGCAGTCCCCGTGTATGTTTTGTCTCTATAATGCAGGACAACCGGGATTTTGTCAATCAGTTTATTAAGAAAATCGAATATTGACGAGCCTGCAAAACTGTGCGAGATTATCATCTTAAAGGGAGGTTCAAAACATTATGACAGAAGAAATTCTTCCCAATCTGTACCGTACCGAAATTCCTCTGCCCAACAGTCCCTTGAAGTGGCTCAACAGCTATATCATCAGAGGAGACGATCGGTTTCTGATTATCGATACCGGGTTTAATCGAGAGGAATGCCTGAACGCGATGAACGAAAGCCTGCAGAAGCTCGGTGTCGATCTGGACAAGACCGATTTTTTCATTACCCACCTGCACATAGATCACATAGGGCTTCTTGGTGCACTCGCCTCGGAAAACGCCAAGGTCTTCTTCAATGAACCTGAGGCACAGCGCATATATGCCGCCCAATATTCCTGGAAGGATTACTGGCAGAAGATTATGGATGTGTATATCGCCAACGGTTTTGACGCTGAGGTTGTTCGGAAATCCATGCTGAGCCACCCGGCGCACCGGTACAGTTCGCAGCGAACGATTGACTTCACCGTTGTAAACGACGGCGACCCGATAGAGATCGGGGATTTTCACTTCCGGTGCGTGTCGACCCCCGGACATTCACCCGGCCATCTGTGCCTGTACGAGGAAGAAAAGAAGATTCTGATCGCCGGCGATCATATCCTCTTCGATATCACGCCCAATATCAGTTACTGGCTGGATATAAAAGATTCTCTGGGCCGGTATCTGGCGAGTCTTGAAAAGGTCGACGCCCTTGACGTGGAACTCGTGTTGACGGGGCATCGCCGCCTGGTGCATGATCTGCACGGGAGGGTGAGGGAACTGCAGGAGCACCACCGTGCCCGACTGGATGAAGTGATGACGGCCCTGGGTGATGGTGAGAAAAACATTCTCCAGGTCGCCCCCCACATCAGCTGGGACATTACCGCCAAAACATGGGAGGAGTTTCCGGTGCAGCAGCAATGGTTTGCCTTCGGAGAAGCCATGGCGCACGTTAAGTATCTTGAATATCAGGGGAAGGTGCGGAGCAAAAACAGCAACGGCACGATAACATATTCACTGGCGTAATGTATGAAGTGGCAGATTCATAGTTTTAACCGTTAACCTGAGTGGGAGGTGTACCATGGAATTCAAACTGGCGCATACCAATATTAATGTCTCAGATCTTTCCAAAAGTCTGACTTTTTACCGGGAAGCACTCGGATTACACGAAGTGCGCACCGTAGAACAGCCTGATGGTGAATTCAAGCTGGTGTTTATCTCTGATGAAGCCAACAACTATCAGATTGAACTGACCTGGTTGCGGGATCGAAAAGAGGCATACAACCACGGCGACAACGATCTGCATATAGCGTTTGTCACCGATGATTATGAGGCCGCGTACAATAAACACAAGAAGATGGGCTGTATCTGTTATGAGAACAAGAAAATGGGAATATATTTCATAGCAGACCCCGACGGGTACTGGTTTGAGATAATTCCCGAGAGAAGATAGGGAGGTGTGAAAAAAGCATTGTTCCTGTTGAGCCAAAGAATAAGCAATCGCGGGACCTTGAACTGACAAGTACTATATCGCCTCGTGACGAATCCCCCCTGTTGTCAGACTTCATGTTATTTCGAGGGTTATGCTTTATTACAAACGGTAATGATTGGCATACGGTAGTACCGTTGGGAAACCAAGGGGAAAACGGAGCGAACAAATCTGATCAACCTGTAGGATCGGGAGAAAACGGTCTACTTGACGCAATCCAATCCCGGGTGATGGGAAAAGTATGGTCGCTCCGCTAAACGGTTCAGAAAAGTCGCCACTTCTTCAAATACAGCACGGGATATCTCGCCTCTTACGATGCCATGAAGATGAAAATGAATATCCCGATAAATTTTGTCGGCAGATGAGATCCGATCATAGATTCTCCTCCCGCTCCGACCTGCCACCTTGGGATCATTGTTCGATTGAATGATCAGTGCGGGGATGGACAAGGCGGGAAGTGCTCCGTATACTTTTTTCATTAACGCCTTAACTTGAACGATGCTCCTGACGGGACAACGGTGATAGTTGATATGCGGGTTGTCAGGATGATTGGCAACAAAATCCCTGCGCATGCGGTTGATGCCCATGACGCGAAGAAACCTATTCCACTGGTCGAGCATTTCTGCAAAACAGGAAGAGATGTTCTTAAACTTCAGCGGAGCATTAACAGAAATCACCGCCGTAAATGCTTCGGGATTGCTGAGAGCTTGATACAGTGCCAGCCCGGCGCCGGTCGAGAAACCGGCCACAATGATTTGATCGCAGCAGGTTTTCAGGATGGCGTGTCCACGGTTTACAGACTCCACCCAGTCGTCATAGCTGCGCTGTGAGAGATCGACTGCGGAAGTTCCATGACCTGCCAGCCGGGGTGCATAGACGGTATACCCTTGGGAATATAAGAAGTCTGCCCATTCACGAACCTCCTCCGGTGCGGCCATAAGACCATGGATCAGGAGTACTCCCCGATTTGTCCCATCATGATTAAGCAGATAGGGCTCTCCAATATGACGGCCTTTTGTTTCCCCTGCCAGGAAGTGTTCTTTATAATCCCTTTCAAAAAGCAGCGATTCCTGGCGTATAAGTCGCTTACATTCGGCTGAGACTAACATCGTTATGAAGACCTTGTGCCAATGCCTGTATGATCGATTTATTCAAAATCTTTCATGCCACTAGGTGACCTTTTGGAAGTAGACAATGTAAATCATTGCATAGTGAAGCCCGCTTCCGATCAGAACCATGACGTGAAAAAGTTCATGAAAGCTGAAGATTCCGGGAACAAGCCTCGGTTTCTTTATTGTATAGATTAAACCGCCCAGTGTAAAAAACGCCCCACCGGTAAATAACAAAATCTCTGGCACGATGGTCATGGACGGCAGCATCTGTTTAATCGGAATGAGCGAGAGACAGCCCATGATGAAATAAATAATGAAATAAAGAACTCTCGGTGCCCGAGGGAAAAAAAGTTGAGAGACAAGCCCAAATCCCACAAGTCCCCACTGGACTGCAATCATTGACCAACGCCAAGGACCATCTAGGTACATATAACAGACAGGCGTCGAAGTGCCGGCGATCATGCAAAAGATGGCGAGGCGGTCCATTCTTCTCCAGAAAGACAGCTCATTTTCCCCTTTCTTGAAGGCGTGATACAGTGAACTCGCTAAGAAAAGAAAGATCACTGAACTCCCATAAATCAATGCGACAATCAACGCTGAAATCGAATAGCATGCAACTATCACCAAAAATACAGTGCCGACTAGCGCCGCAATGACGCCTACCAGATGTGAATAGACATTAAAAGCTTCCTGGATTCTTATGCGCATGATTCTTTCCTTTTATCTGGGATTTTTGGTTTGCCAGCCACGGGGATTTTGGATGTCACACCCGATAAAAAAGCTACCATAGCGATCTGTCCACCGCCTCTATATCACATATTAATTGAGAATACTGTCAATTTTACATTTCTTAATGCAAATAATTCTTTGTCACTGTGGGAAAGAAATTCAGCGGGTTATATGACCTGAATATTTTATATCCAAGTCGAGATCTTTCAATCCGCAATCATCCGTATGCGAAGTTTACGAAGATAGTTGTTTGTAGATGGAGGGTGCAAGATTTGCTACAGGGTAGACAAGGCAATATTAGTGATGGCTTTTTCTGTGGTGTTCTTCCTGAAATGTTGTTTTTATTCTTCTGATCTCACATAAAACATTACAATCAGTAATTCTTAGCTGTTTTGTAAAAAAAAGGCAGAGCCCAGTAAAGACCCTGCCTTCTCATATTATACTATCCGTTGATTAGGTTCTACCTCTTCCTCCTGAATCCTGCAAGACCTATAAGACCAAACCCTAAGAGAAGCATGGTAGCGGGCTCGGGAACTGTGGAGGTTCCGATGTTGAGGGTGAAGTAGTCCGCACCCCAAGTCCAGGTATAGACGCCGGGTGTCACGCCGAGGGTGTCGAAGGACTTGTTTGCCCAGGTCGCGGAGGACCATAGCGGGTCAGAGGTCTCATGATCATAAAACTCGGGCACCTTCAGACGCCCATCCTCGGCGTCTATACCGACCGGATTGCCAGAAGAGGATGTTGCGTAGATGAGAGGGAAGGTTCCAAACGCGGCAGGACCACTTATGGACCCGTAGAACATAGAAACCCGATCCGAGTTCGACCCCAAGTAAATCAAGCCGTCCTCGGGTATCATACTGGCTAACTGGGTTCCAGGCCAGCCAAAATTTAATCCGGTTGTATCGAGGGTGCCGCTTCCGGATTAAATTTTGGCTG
>Ga0209203_1001573_pt1 | contig 16547 bp, 12 predicted proteins | sample AD_UKC109_MetaG_FD_184423 | JGI IMG/M metagenome (GOLD analysis project Ga0209203, IMG submission 184423) | Active sludge microbial communities of municipal wastewater-treating anaerobic digesters from Hong Kong - AD_UKC109_MetaG (SPAdes)... | ecosystem: Engineered > Bioreactor > Anaerobic >... | reverse complement strand
CAGCATCGCGGACTGCACCTGCCGCTGATCTGCACCGATTCACCAAACCCCAAAATAGTTTAACGTATTATCCTGCGTTCTGCCACGAAAATAATTCAGATAAACGTCGCAGCATGAAACATACTCAAACGTACTTTCCGACATACACCATACCTTCACCCGGATTTACCGTGACGACCGCCCTTGTTCCGCTTCAAATCTTTGCTGATAAACACATGAGTCAATTCGGCGCCCGGCGCCAGTTTTATATATCGAATCACACCGCTCATCCCGCGCGGGCAGATACCGCTTGCGCATGAAAATGATTCGCCATAAATTTCATATGATGTCTCATCGTCAAAAACGAGAAAAATCTGCTGATGCGGCGCCCGTTGCTTATTTTGAGCAATCACGACACCGGCTATTGTTTTACCGATGATTTCTTTAATCCCTTCCTTCATTGCACTTGCCCTCCATCACCAAACAGCCATCCATTAATGACCCTCTTGCCAACGCGCACAACCGGCACAAAAGCTTAAAACAATCTTCTGCTGTTGGGATGATCATAAACGACGTGATGGGACATTTTACGTCCCACAAGAAAATATTGGCAGAACGCATCAGGTTTTTTGTAGAGCGCCCCCGGCATGCTCCTATCTTTTTTCTGTCATGCCCCGGCTTGACCGGGGATTCCAGTTCAATCCACGCGCCCTCGCGGTGCGCGACATAACCGACGCAAAAGGAATAATAAGCTTCATCCCCACGTGTGTGGGGAACATTTGATTTCGCGCTCGGCCAGCCACTGAACGGCCGGTTCATCCCCACGTGTGTGGGGAACATTCATAGCCGACCGGAGGCGCGACGCCCATGCGCGGTTCATCCCCACGTGTGTGGGGAACATGAATTTTATTTTTAAATAACGAACAGTAATCACGGTTCATCCCCACGTGTGTGGGGAACATCGAGCTCAACCAATTCCACGCACTACGGGGCCCGGTTCATCCCCACGTGTGTGGGGAACATTCCTGGCCGTTCAGGAAGACAACCTTGATGGTCGGTTCATCCCCACGTGTGTGGGGAACATCTGCAGGGCATAAGGAATGTATTTATTCCCGTCGGTTCATCCCCACGTGTGTGGGGAACATGACGGTATTGTCCTGATCATCCCAGGCCATTGCGGTTCATCCCCACGTGTGTGGGGAACATTCCTTTATTCAGTACTAGGTCTGTTATCTGTTCGGTTCATCCCCACGTGTGTGGGGAACATAATGAGTTATGATAGATAGTCTTATAAGAAAGCGGTTCATCCCCACGTGTGTGGGGAACATATTACGGCCTAATAATAATGGGGTGCTATTTTCGGTTCATCCCCACGTGTGTGGGGAACATGCGACATAGAGATCTTCGCCGTCGAACAAGTGCGGTTCATCCCCACGTGTGTGGGGAACATATATTTGCATCAAGAAGAATTTTGCCGAGCATCGGTTCATCCCCACGTGTGTGGGGAACATGTCGAAGTGGTACTCTATCAGTGGTTTGACGGCGGTTCATCCCCACGTGTGTGGGGAACATGTATGACAATTGAACTATTTTTAAAGGATCGCCGGTTCATCCCCACGTGTGTGGGGAACATTGGCGAAGGGCGACGGACTCGACCCATTTGCGCGGTTCATCCCCACGTGTGTGGGGAACATAATCCCGAGCATTCCGATATAATGAGTATAGCCGGTTCATCCCCACGTGTGTGGGGAACATATAGCGTGTCCCCGGGCGACATATTGCCCACTCGGTTCATCCCCACGTGTGTGGGGAACATTTTTGGTGCGCCATTGTCAGCGTATTATTGAGCGGTTCATCCCCACGTGTGTGGGGAACATTTCAACGTATTCGACTTTTTCCTTATCGGTTGCGGTTCATCCCCACGTGTGTGGGGAACATTTAATCGCTGCCCCAGAGTCGCCGTTATCGGCCGGTTCATCCCCACGTGTGTGGGGAACATCTGATAAGCATGGGCAAATACCTTGCCACTGTCGGTTCATCCCCACGTGTGTGGGGAACATATACAAAATGGAGGTGGTATAGTTGCTGGTCCCGGTTCATCCCCACGTGTGTGGGGAACATCGCTGCATATGTTCCGCCGTGTGACGCAAATGCGGTTCATCCCCACGTGTGTGGGGAACATATTTAAACATCGCATGGCGTGGTTTTTCTGCACGGTTCATCCCCACGTGTGTGGGGAACATCTATCCCGGCTGATGCAGATGATGTATATGGTCGGTTCATCCCCACGTGTGTGGGGAACATTTTTTTGTATGGTGTTCAAGATATATTAAACTCGGTTCATCCCCACGTGTGTGGGGAACATGGCCGCCGACTTGCCAACCTCAAGATAAACTGCGGTTCATCCCCACGTGTGTGGGGAACATCCCTGACCATGTTACAGCATGGCGGACCCGGCCGGTTCATCCCCACGTGTGTGGGGAACATGGGGTCTTTTCCTAAATGTCCCATTAAAATAACGGTTCATCCCCACGTGTGTGGGGAACATCTTGCGCCCTAAATTCTTTTTTATTCATTTTACGGTTCATCCCCACGTGTGTGGGGAACATTACGAATATTAAAATTAGCGCAATGTGAACTTCGGTTCATCCCCACGTGTGTGGGGAACATTTACCACCGTCATTGTCCAGATTAAGATAAAACGGTTCATCCCCACGTGTGTGGGGAACATATTTACAACTCCTTCGGCAAGTTCACCAAGAATCGGTTCATCCCCACGTGTGTGGGGAACATTCATCTGCCCATTCCTTCTGCGCAGGTGTGATCGGTTCATCCCCACGTGTGTGGGGAACATGTAATAGGGGCTAACCCTACTCTTTTTCTTAACGGTTCATCCCCACGTGTGTGGGGAACATGGAGAGATAAAACCGGAGAGGCGAATTGCCAGCGGTTCATCCCCACGTGTGTGGGGAACATTTCTTATCATCTTATATTTAAGACAAAAATCACGGTTCATCCCCACGTGTGTGGGGAACATTTGGGCGACAAAGCAATTAAAGCATTTGAAGCCGGTTCATCCCCACGTGTGTGGGGAACATCCTGTCATTATAGCGGAAGTCAATAATTTCGCCGGTTCATCCCCACGTGTGTGGGGAACATATCAATGTTCAGCGGTTACATTGAATATATTTCGGTTCATCCCCACGTGTGTGGGGAACATAAATTAAAGCGACAGCAGAGGGCGTGAAGATGCGGTTCATCCCCACGTGTGTGGGGAACATTTACTTTTCCTCCATGTTTGGGTTAAATTTGTCGGTTCATCCCCACGTGTGTGGGGAACATTGGAAAAGATAGGCAAAAAAACAGGGCAAAGACGGTTCATCCCCACGTGTGTGGGGAACATTTTAAGGGTGAGCGATCGAATCTCTTCTTTGACGGTTCATCCCCACGTGTGTGGGGAACATTTTCGATTTGCTGCCGGTTAATTTTTGTGCCGCGGTTCATCCCCACGTGTGTGGGGAACATCAAGCACTTGCAAAGCTAGTGCTAAGCATATGCGGTTCATCCCCACGTGTGTGGGGAACATTTGTTAAGCCTCCATATTTATTAATTATTCGTCGGTTCATCCCCACGTGTGTGGGGAACATAATCAGCCGGATTCGACACCTGCGATGTCCGGCGGTTCATCCCCACGTGTGTGGGGAACATTCTATCAGCTGTTTTATCGGGTGTTAAGCTGGCGGTTCATCCCCACGTGTGTGGGGAACATTGAATAACGTCAAAGCCAGATAAATTTAGAGCCGGTTCATCCCCACGTGTGTGGGGAACATTACTTTTCCTCCATGTTTGGGTTAAATTTGCCGGTTCATCCCCACGTGTGTGGGGAACATTATATTTTGGTATGGACACATAGACAGCGAAACGGTTCATCCCCACGTGTGTGGGGAACATTGAATAACGTCAAATCCAGAGAGATTAAGAGCCGGTTCATCCCCACGTGTGTGGGGAACATATCCCAAAAATTGGCGCGGCGGCCAACAACGACGGTTCATCCCCACGTGTGTGGGGAACATATATCAATAATGAACGCCATACATTGTGGCAGCGGTTCATCCCCACGTGTGTGGGGAACATGTCCGGGGAAATTACCAGCCTTAAAATTATCGCGGTTCATCCCCACGTGTGTGGGGAACATCTGATTAACTGCGCCCGTGCAAATTGCGTTTCCGGTTCATCCCCACGTGTGTGGGGAACATCACGGATGATCTACTCATGGATAATTCCATACCGGTTCATCCCCACGTGTGTGGGGAACATCTCCACCCTTCAAGTCGGAAAATGTCTATGGCCGGTTCATCCCCACGTGTGTGGGGAACATGTGAGAGAATTGGGGCTGTGGACAGCGCCGAACGGTTCATCCCCACGTGTGTGGGGAACATCAATACATTGGGCACCAGGCCGAGCGGACGGCCGGTTCATCCCCACGTGTGTGGGGAACATGTGCCCTTCCATGTGATTCCCAGCTCCTCGGCCGGTTCATCCCCACGTGTGTGGGGAACATACGTTATGAATGATGAAATATTTATTTTTATTCGGTTCATCCCCACGTGTGTGGGGAACATTATTACGCTGACTTAATCATGCGAATGACGATCGGTTCATCCCCACGTGTGTGGGGAACATTTTCTTGAGATGAAAATCCCAATCACATAATTCGGTTCATCCCCACGTGTGTGGGGAACATCTGACCGGCGCGACCTTCACGCGCTCCGGCTTCGGTTCATCCCCACGTGTGTGGGGAACATCTCCTCAATGTCTTTCTTGTCGAGGTATTTGATGGTTCATCCCCACGTGTGTGGGGAACATCATTGTTAAGTCAGTTGCGTCACCGTTGCCGCCGGTTCATCCCCACGTGTGTGGGGAACATTCGATTTTATTTGCCATCTTTTTTTTCTTCTGCGGTTCATCCCCACGTGTGTGGGGAACATTAGCCGATGGTGTTAATTCGCTATATCCGTACCGGTTCATCCCCACGTGTGTGGGGAACATCGTATGGGGGACTTTTAATCGGGTTAAGGATGCGGTTCATCCCCACGTGTGTGGGGAACATGCATGGAAACCTCTTTCACACGTAATTGCTTTTGGTTCATCCCCACGTGTGTGGGGAACATAAATATCCCGGCAGAAAAATGAACGACGAAGACGGTTCATCCCCACGTGTGTGGGGAACATGTCATTGCAAACTCCAACGTTTCCGCGACGACGGTTCATCCCCACGTGTGTGGGGAACATCAGGCATATTGGGGCATACGCTGGTGTCAATGCGGTTCATCCCCACGTGTGTGGGGAACATGCACATGATTGCGTTGCCGTGCCGTTCGGTCGCGGTTCATCCCCACGTGTGTGGGGAACATATCAAAAATCAGACATTGCCGAAAAGAGATTACGGTTCATCCCCACGTGTGTGGGGAACATTATTTCGTCAGCGATTTGCTTACTAGACAATTCGGTTCATCCCCACGTGTGTGGGGAACATGCATCGGCAGGCGGAACTTGAACTGTAGTATCCGGTTCATCCCCACGTGTGTGGGGAACATTAGACAACCAGCAGATTACCATTACATTGCCGCGGTTCATCCCCACGTGTGTGGGGAACATCAGGTACGCTTCGACATTATCCGCAATGGCGTCGGTTCATCCCCACGTGTGTGGGGAACATCACCGTGGCCGCGCCGGTGTTCGTGTGATTTGCGGTTCATCCCCACGTGTGTGGGGAACATCGGCAGAAGTAACAGACATCAAGGCCCTCTGTCGGTTCATCCCCACGTGTGTGGGGAACATCAATAATTCTGCTGTGTCATTATCGCCGCGATCGGTTCATCCCCACGTGTGTGGGGAACATTTGAATCTGTCGGACTCAAAAAAGTTAATCAGCGGTTCATCCCCACGTGTGTGGGGAACATATCAACTGTACCCTGTGATACAAACTCCCCACCGGTTCATCCCCACGTGTGTGGGGAACATTTCGACCGGAGGGAAAATAAACAGGTTAAAGGCGGTTCATCCCCACGTGTGTGGGGAACATGTCATAATGACAGGCCAGATGAACCATAGAGCCGGTTCATCCCCACGTGTGTGGGGAACATAAGCAACAGGAATCCTGATAGATGAGTTATGGCGGTTCATCCCCACGTGTGTGGGGAACATGTGTGATCCGTCCGGCAAGGTGTAAACGTGGCCGGTTCATCCCCACGTGTGTGGGGAACATGTTTTGGGACGTGACGCGGAAAATGGAAACTGGCGGTTCATCCCCACGTGTGTGGGGAACATATCAACATGGAACTCGACAACTGTATTTCTGACGGTTCATCCCCACGTGTGTGGGGAACATACAACCCGAATATAGAAAGAGCAATCCTTTTGCGGTTCATCCCCACGTGTGTGGGGAACATAATATTTGATTGTTTACGATACATAACAGGAACGGTTCATCCCCACGTGTGTGGGGAACATAAGGGGAGGCTAGAACAGGTTTGTCCGTCCTCCGGTTCATCCCCACGTGTGTGGGGAACATGTAACGGTAAGCCTTCAGGGGTCGCATATTTCCGGTTCATCCCCACGTGTGTGGGGAACATTTCAGATTTTCTGATGTGTGCTGACTTTCTTTCGGTTCATCCCCACGTGTGTGGGGAACATGGTTCACGGCCAAAGAAGCAAAAGAGAAAGGGCGGTTCATCCCCACGTGTGTGGGGAACATATGTGGCGTTCGCGTTCGTGGATTAGCAGCCACGGTTCATCCCCACGTGTGTGGGGAACATCTCAACTTGCCAATCTTAATTGGCTTGAGTGCCGGTTCATCCCCACGTGTGTGGGGAACATATTATGCCGTTGTAAAAGGAAATCCGTTGTGGCGGTTCATCCCCACGTGTGTGGGGAACATCATGTTTATATTTCTCGAATAAACTCTTATTGCGGTTCATCCCCACGTGTGTGGGGAACATTATTCACGCCACCGCCCGTTATGACGTATTCCCGGTTCATCCCCACGTGTGTGGGGAACATTAAAGGCGATATGCCAAGGAGGATAAATTATGCGGTTCATCCCCACGTGTGTGGGGAACATCAGAATCACAAGTGGATCAGGCCCTGCAAATCCGGTTCATCCCCACGTGTGTGGGGAACATAATAATTTTAGCCTTCCTGCATATCGCTTTTACGGTTCATCCCCACGTGTGTGGGGAACATTCAGAAGAATACTGTAAGATAATTGAAAGACGCGGTTCATCCCCACGTGTGTGGGGAACATATTTTTTGACCATTCAATAAATATTTTTTTGTCGGTTCATCCCCACGTGTGTGGGGAACATTTGACTGATGAAAAGCTGAATGAATGCTCTGCTGGTTCATCCCCACGTGTGTGGGGAACATCGGCCTGTATGCCCTGCGTTTTGAATAATCGTCGGTTCATCCCCACGTGTGTGGGGAACATTCAACGGGTGCGACATATCGGACTGTTGGTTACGGTTCATCCCCACGTGTGTGGGGAACATACGGAAACGGCGACAGATCGGCCTGTTGATGACGGTTCATCCCCACGTGTGTGGGGAACATTACCCGCCAATGAATTTAAGGATGCGTGTGAGCGGTTCATCCCCACGTGTGTGGGGAACATGTCTCCGTAGATATAAATATGATCTTCTGTTTCGGTTCATCCCCACGTGTGTGGGGAACATACTTCTTCTAACTTATTGATTCTTTATTAAATTTTCAAAGATCGAATTTCCACCAAAAATTTGGCACCAAATTTCACGACCCCAAAACCTCTCGTTTCCCCTCTTCCGGTAAAAATGAAACCAGCTTGATGCCATCCATTTCCACTGGAATCCTGCGATTCGCACCAAGCGTCATAAAATCAAAACCTGACTCCGTATTAGTGCTCCAAACCATAACAGCATTACCGTCTTCAATACTTTTTTCAATTTGTGACCAGATCATCTCGCGGACACGCCGTGATACCTTGCCCACATAAACACCGGCACGCACTTCCAAAAGCCAAATCGCTAACCTACCCCTCAAACGCGGAGGCACATTTTCAACCACGGTGACCAGCATCTCCGATTCCCTCCTTATTCGGAATTGCTATTTCCACGGCCTCTTCATGCGGTTTGGGCCTTTCCATACCGCCCGCATGCAGAATTTCTTCAATCGTCGGAATGATTCGACCCAAAATTCTTGATTGTCTGAACGCGTCACGACAGGCTATTCGCACTTCGCGTTCCGGCTCTTTTGGTTTCTTAGCAGCAATACGAAATGCAACAGGCACCACCGTTTCAAATTTAAATACATCCGCTATGTCATAAACAAACGACTGCGGTTTGCCCGTATGAATAAAACCTACAGCCGGCGCATATCCGGCAGCCAGAATCGCCGCTTCACAGATGCCATATAGACATGCCGTAGCTGAACTCAGACACCGATTGGGCACGTCGCCGCTTTCCCATTTCGTATAATCATAATTACGGCTTGCCCAATTAACGCCATATTGACGCGCCAACAATTCGTACATTTTCCGGACCCGCACACCTTCTATTCCACGTAACTGTTCCACACTTCGCCGTTCCGGCGGTTCTTCCTTAAATCTGATTGCATACATTTTCCGGACAACCTTCAATCGCGCCGCATCATCCAAAGCCAATTTTGCCTGATACAAAAGCTTGTCGGCCCGCGCCCCGCCAGGCTGACCGGACGCGTAAAGACGAACGCCGCCATCGCCAATCCAAACCAGCAGGCATCCGACACGCGAAGCTAGAGTCACAGCAGCATGAGAAACCCGCGAACCCGGCTCCAGCATTAGACAGGCCACGCCGCCCACAGGAATATGCGTGCGGACACCGTTTTTATCCACGACAACAAAAGCGCCATCCAGAACATCGAGATTTCCTTTCTCAACAAAGATGATGGAAACTCTATCCTTCATCGGTATCGGTTTTAACGGAGGCAATACGGGCTCTATCATTTTCTCACCAAAATTAAGATCAATCTTTTCTAAACTCTTTTAACAAGCATAAGTCCGCAACCGAACCCTTTGGCTGAATTGAAACTTTTATATTTTTGCTTCTCGTAACAATACCCGTCGTGGTGCAAATTTTCTGTTTTGAATATCAAATGATACAGGTTGATCCATGTATGAATCTACACCATCACCAAATGATCTAACCTCTCTCACGTAGCCGAAGCTTTCAAGAGATTTCCCTTCACATTCTTGAATCGTGCTTACTGCCTCCGATTCCGACAAAAAAAGTCCGGCAAATACAGGTTTTGAAGGAACACAAGCCTTGCGACCAAGCCAAACACCCCATTTTGGATTTTTCAAACACCATTTTCGTTCAGGAATATCCGGCACACCTTCAGCAACTATTTTAAGGAACGCCTTATCACCCTCAAACAGCGCAATAAAACCGGCATCATTAAGATACTGCCGATATGTGAGAACAGCGTCATTCTTAATATGCCCTTTTGCATCACGGGTACTCTGGACAGTATGGTAATCCTGTATTCTCGTAACCGTCAGCTCTCGTTTTTTTTGCTTACGTGGTATCGCAATGCAAAGAAGCTTTATATCGGTGAATTTCTGCAACGCTTTTTTTTCATCTTCTGAACCTCGATCAAGCCCCATTGCCGCACAACATAAGCCAACAAGTGCGCTTTTTGTCGGGAATAAAGCGGTATCGCGCCGGTTGAACTGGCTGTTAAAACCCCAGGCCTGCATAGGCCCCTCAAGTCGGAGCGCAAGCACAGATGTCTTAGTTGACATGTTTTTCAACCTCCGCTAAAAGTTCGCTGAGTTTTTTTTCAGGCATGTGTATCTCAACACCATCGAGTCCCCAAGTGTCTTTCAATGTCTCGTATTCTTTTTTCAGAGCTTCAATGGATTTTTTCACGATGCCATTCTTGCTTTGTATTGGTTCTTCAAAAGCGTTGATAAGTTGGATGGGATGTCCTTTTTCCCGTATAACGCAAAGAACGTACCTCGGAGGGACATTGCCATTCATCGAATTTCTTCGCGCAATCGGAACAGACTGAAGCGTTGCCCTGACAAAAGCTTTCACAACATCCTTGCGCTCATTTCCATCAAGACACGCAAGATGCTTATTATCGAAAAGCATATCAAGATTCAACGCAGCAAAACGGTAATAGGTAGCCGAGTTATATTCAAGGGTGCTGGTCATTGCTGCACCGGCATCATCATTTGGCCAATCCTCCACTGCGGAAAAGTAATCCATCTCATTTTCAACTTTATGAGTGGAAAGCGCATGATTGAACATTGCAGCACCTTCAATAGTTAACGTATGATCGTTAGCAACCATTCGACCGAACAATGAAATATCTGCCGCATCCTTTAAGTCTTCCGGTTTTAACTCTTTTATAGCCTTTTTTACTTCCTCTTTTTCTTTATAGGCTTTTGCTAATTTATTTATTTCATTTGGCGTGGTGAAATAGGCTGTCTTCACTCTTAAAATGCCGTCCTTCTTTTCAGCCTCGGCATCATATTTCGCCATATATTCACCGAATTCTTTTGCGATCTCCAATGCTTTGGCATCATCATACCCTTCCTTGACAAGTGCGGCTTTCATTGGCTCGACAAATAATCGTCCTCTTTTACCTGTGAAAAATTTTGGCAACACTTCTTTTGCTGTTTCACGTACCGCCCTTTTCCAGCACTGGCTTGATACACGAGCCCGCTGCACACCGCCGAAAAGTGCGGTCTTGGGTGAGTTAAGATCATCGCGATTCAGGCACGACACCGGGAAAGACTGAAGAATATGCAATTCAATATGTTTCATAATCTGCTCCTTATTTTAATTTTTTATAAAATCGGTTTAAGAACAAGCATGCCGAACCCGAACCCCCGGGCGCGGCCTATGCCCTGATGGACAGCTTTGATAAATTTTGGCCTTTCGCACACTTCCAAGGCACCGCTAAACTCAACACCAGCCAACACGCCTTCATCCTTTTTCCTTTTTAGTTTGAAAAATACTGGTGGTGAAATTTCCAGTTCTGGTTCTTTAAGAACGCAAAAACCGTTTCTCGCCCCTTTTCGTGAAATCCATCCTAAAAGATCATCGCGCCGCGTAATAGCATAATGGCTGCCATTTTCTTTTTTATTTCCATTTGGTCCTCTCCTGGAAAGCGTTTTGGTAGGATTGGCAAGAATCTTAAAAAGATATCGGTCTTTCTGATAAAACAAATCCGGTACTGTTCTTGCCTTCCAACATTCCGCAGTGCACCAAGATGGCATGGTCGGCTTACTTGTCGAAAGAATGGTGAACTTAAATTCGTTTTCAGCAGTGTCAAGCCTGGTTGTAAAATCACGTTTGTCATTTTTCTCTTTTTCAGGAAACAGACTCCACGACAATCTATGCCAATCATATAACCCATGTAAGTTTTTGCGTGCAGCTTCGGCATCGTTAAGGATTATCTGGCTGATATAGCTCATAGAACCACCTCCGCGAGCTCCGGCACATTCCAAAAACTACCAGCCCAGCGGTTTCGTATTCTATCGCCCCAAAATAAAAGCCCTTCATAGAGTTCATCATAATTGACGGCAATATCCTGCGCTTTCATCCGGAATACCATACGAACCACACGATCACATATTTCTTCTCTCTCTGAGGCAAGGAGATATTGAAGCCGACGTGCAACAGGGCCTACATCTTTCGGATCAGCCAGCTTTTCATCATCGCGCATGAGCTTTCGGCAGGCAGTGCCGAAATCATAATCTGCTTTTGCAGGATGCGAAGCAAATAATCCTGCGATAGTCTGAACGACTTTTGCGCGATGGTCATATTCTTTTAGTTCATCATCAATGCCGCCAAAGCGAGCAAGAAGCGGCCACGACCGATGTTTCAGATTTTTTCTTAGCGCACACCGTAAATTTGCAATAGTCGCCCTGTCGTCACGTTCATAACAACTGTAAAGAAACTTCAATAAGGCATCATTCCTTGAATTATTAGTCATTCTTCACCTCCTTCATTATCATTATCTTGTTCATTATTTTGATCTTCATTTTGCTCTTCATTTTGTTCCACAGACCCTTCTTTTTTCTCCACGAAAAGCTTTTTCCAGCCTAAAGCAAAAGCACGCATCTGCCGAGGTGTTTCCTGTCCACATGCTGAGATAAACGCATCACGCGCTGCCTGATGAATTGCCGTGCGCCATGTATTTAAAGCTGTCTCATATCTTCCGGAATCATCTAATGCGTCAATACACGCCATGAGAAGGTGACGTTGCTTCTCAATGGTTGTCCAGAAAGAGCGGGTGGCTTTGGCGTAAAGTTTTGCTTTTAGTTTGTTTTTGTCCTTTCTTGCCATTTCAAGTCTTTGATCCCAAAAATTATCTAAATTTCTGCGGTAGGTTTCAACGGCATATCCTAATTTGCGCGCTATCCATTCCGCCTGCTGAACCTCCATTTCGTAAACAGACCTACCTTGTTCTGAAAATATTTTTGAAGAAATATTGTAAACGGCTTCAACCATCTTTTCTATAGACGCTTGATCTCTGACTAAAGCACATACGTGGATATCCATATCTTTGGTGGGCAAAGGGTTCTCAAAAGATAATGGGCCGCCAATACCACTGGCGTCTCTCTTGATAAGTATAGCGGCAAGTTCTCTCCAAACGGCCTTATCTGGTTTTGCGCCCTTCACAAATCTTTCAGTATTTTCTTTATTAAGGTCCACAGACGCTGTAGGCTCTGCGGGCCATACTGGCAAAATCGGCTTGTTCTTTTTTGGTTTTTGAACTTTTCTATCCATCACTGGATAATCAAATCCCTTGCCACAATGAAATCCCTTGCCGTAATTTTCAATTTTTATCCAACGGCACATAGGAACTAGGCGCCCTAAATATGTATGAGTAGCATTTTCGATTCGTTCTATATCCGTTGGTTTTGCAGGCATCATTTCCCAAACTGGTTTTCCCCAAAATCTTTTCTCGTCAATATCTCTCTCATCATGTTTTTTATTGACATTGCCATAGTAACGATTCACGGTAGTTTTAGGGAGCAGATTTAAACAAATTGATTCAATTAACGTCTTTCCTCGGAAAAAAGTATGATACATGCCACCCGTCAAGCATAATGCATCCGTATTACCGACTTGACCTGTTTTTATACCTTGCCACTGCGTAACAGGTAACCCACCACCAGAGGAAAAACATTGAAATGTTATTAATGAAACGGCAATGTCTTTATGGCGTAATATTCTCTCTTCGTTGCCATTCGCTTCATGATCAAACAAAGTGGTCATATTTCCTGTTGAAAGAAACAAATCCAACTTACTCGTAGGAGTAAGTTCTTTCGATTTTAAGTCAGGTATTTGCATAAAAGGTTTCATCGGATGGAATAATTCAAACACTTCTTCCTTATTCCATTTCTCAAGATACATTCTTGCCGCATCGGGAAGCTTCTGGGGCGCCTTCAACCAATCATCTTTATCCGCAGGCCCATCAAGCGCTGCCTGTGCAATACAAATTAATAATCTCATCAGCGCCACCCGCTCATGCGGTCTCACCGCAAGGTCTGCATATTTTTCTCCTTCGGTAAAAATCTGCATGAGACTTGCATCTTCACGGATACCGTCGTTTATCACCACAGGTATCCAACAATCAGTCACAAGGTTCATAGTCCACCTCATTTCTCCGGTCAGTTTTTATAATTTCAACTCCCTTTTTAGGAGTATAACGCATCACATAAGCTTTTTTTAAAAACGTACACATCACAGTATTATTTTCGACAAAACCCACCTGCCAATCGCCGCGTACAACAGCGCTAATTTTCTTGCTCACAGGTTTTTGTCCTTTTTCAAAACAATACATTGGAATTTTCACAATGTTTCTGGCAACAGCGCGAGCTTCGGAAAGCACAAACGCATCACCCTTCAATTTAATGCGTGATCCATTGATAAGATTCAACGCATTTTCATCTTTGTGTGAAGCAAGAATCAGTTGGGTGGTTTCCAAACCGTTTACACGTGTTTTTGCTTTACCTTCCTCGTCGTCAAGTGCTAAATTCCAAACATTTGCTTCAAATTCAGCCGTCTGTTTCAAAGCAAAATCGTTGCCTTCAATTTCTTCTGCCAAATCTTGCCAACCCTTCGGCTCAACCTCTTTTACTTTGTATGTTTTTTCAAGCAGGTCTCGAATATCAATCGGTATCTTGATGGATTTTTTATCTTTCCAAAGTTGAAAACTTCGCAGGAGAACGTATGGAGCATAAACCATCGATTTTGTTCCAAACATTTTTTTAATTTCTTTTGCTGAAGCATTTTCGAATTCTTCAGATGAATGATTTTCTTCTATGATCCAGAATTCCGGTGCTTTAATTTTAATTGGTCGATTATTTCGACAATGCCGCCATAATCTGCCCATGCGCTGCAGCAGCATGTCTGTCGGGGCAAGTTCACTTATCATGAAGTCTGCATCAAGATCGACGCTCTGCTCGACAATTTGAGTACTGAAAAGAATACAAGCTGAACGATTTTTAGAGTCTTTCCCCAGCTTTTCCATCCAGTATTCTTCAAGTTCCTGCCTTCGAAATACCGGATATCGAGCATGAAGAAGACCAATTTCAACATTTGCTTGTTTCCTCGCTCGCGCCAAATCGAACATTTGCTGCGCTTTATTAACAGTATCGCACACCCATAGTACACTTGCCCCATGCTGGGCTTTATTGAACGCCTCCACGATTGCATCATTCTCATCTTTTATTCGGATATTTATTTCCTTTGGTTCAGGTGCAGCCACCTTAACCGAAGCTATGCCGGTGCCGGTAATCAGCGGATATTGGTTTTCGTGCGTTTGTGACACTGCACCAATGAACCGCTTTTTTATTTCAGTTGTAAGGGTGGCGGATAAAAGTATTATAGTACAACCAAGAGGTAAGAGCCTTTCACAAAGCGTTTTGATTAAGGTGCCTGTGTATAAGTCATATGAATGCACTTCATCGAGTATTATCACTTTTCCTGCAAGTGCGTACTGCCGAACAAAAAAATGTTTGACCGCTATAACGCTCATTAGCGCCTGATCAATTGTTCCAACGCCGAATGGCGCAAGCAGACCGCGCTTTCTAGAGGCAAACCAGTCAATTGCATTCCTATTTGATTCTTTTTCACTATCAGTTACCGGTCTAAGTGTGGGAACTTTAACATCATCAAGTAACCAAGACCCCGAATGCACCAGTCGTGAAAGAGACTGACTATCTGTAATTCTTCGAAGAAATTCATTTATGCGGATGTGAATACGATTGCTTGTTGCCTGTGTAGGAAGTGCAAAATAGAATCCCGATGCTTTTTCGCTCTGCATTAGCTGATAAACGCACCAAAGCGCGGCTTCTGTTTTACCCATACCCATCGGTGCCTCTATTATGTAAATGCCCGGTTCACGAATAAATTGCTCGGCCTTTGCCTGAAGATCATTCTGTTCAAAAGGTTTGTTTGATGAAGAATCAACAAATACTTCACCGAAAGATAATCCTTGCTTTATATTAGGAACAGCAAAACCAATAGCATTCAGGGCACGAATGGCATTTTTTTTACTTTCATCCGGTATGGTTTCTTGAGCAACAGGAAACCACTCTTCTGCTGAACCGATCCAATCAGATACAGAAATCAGGCCGGTGAGCCACCAAAGAAAGGGCCAATTATCCTCAATAGGAAAATCTGGCAATTGTGTTGCACCAAGAAAATCGTAAATAATATTTTCGCGTTTTATTTGCCATTCTCCATCATCTGTCCGCAGTCGGATACCCGGCCTGTGCAATTTGCCGTGATGCGCCCCTAAAATAGCCGACCAAAGTTCAGACGGTTCTATTTTTAGACTTTTATTTTGCAGTATTTTTTGAAGTGTAAACTGCGTGACAAGCGAGTGATCTTTTTCATATGCTGCGCCGTAATTAGAGTTTAAGCAATTTTGCTGTAACCACTCTGCACATTTCGCTTGAAAACCAGGAGAAACTTTACCAATATCATGTAAACCAGCATAGGATGAAATTTGTTCAGTAGTGCAGTTCGTTTTTTCAAGCAATTTACTGCGAGAGCTGAGAAGTAATTTAGCAACAGCGCGAACATCATTTAGATGTGATACAACTGACTTTCCCGGTTGACCATCTTGAGTAGTTTTAGCCCAATAATATTCTGGGATTATCATTCTTTCCCCCAATACCTGTAATATGAAGATATTGATTCAGTTATTTATTTTTCAGAAACATTTTCAAATTAATCGATTACTCTTGTATGCTATTATTGAAAATACTTTACCACCCAACCACCCCCAATTTATGTCCCATCAAAACGTTGCTCAAAAGATATTTCATGGATTTAAAATGATAACACGTTCCGGAAATTTCCGAGACAGCGTTTATTCATTTCAAAACATCGGGGGTTTGATGGTTTGTTATTATACTTCTTTAAAATATTTTCAATCCCTCGAAAGAGGGATATTGATAATCAGCACCGTATCCGGTGAAACGATTCTGGATTCCCGCCGAAAGCATGCGGGAATGACTTCATTTT
>Ga0209203_1001571_pt1 | contig 16560 bp, 15 predicted proteins | sample AD_UKC109_MetaG_FD_184423 | JGI IMG/M metagenome (GOLD analysis project Ga0209203, IMG submission 184423) | Active sludge microbial communities of municipal wastewater-treating anaerobic digesters from Hong Kong - AD_UKC109_MetaG (SPAdes)... | ecosystem: Engineered > Bioreactor > Anaerobic >... | reverse complement strand
AAGGTATACCTTTCTACCCTTGCTATTCTTCTCTTTTAAAATGATATCTTTTCCTCTTCTCCATTCTACTTGATCACAGTCTAAAAGATAAAGAAATAATTATGTACTACCCTAATTGATTAAGGGAGTACATAATTACAATATCTTTAAAAAGTTGATTTAATAGTGGTTTATAAATAAATAATTAGTTACTACCTCAATTGATAATACAGGTAGTAACTAATTATTTTTATCTCTTTAGATTATTTCGCGTAATCGTTCTTCCGAATGCCCCACGCCTGAGTGATTTCTTCTTCTGTTTCTTTTTCTAATTCTTCTACTGTCCGAAGGATTTGCCCATTATCATCGACTTCAGGGACTGTTTGATTTTCTTTTTTTGCATTCCTGAATAAATTTAATTCAAACTGTACACTATTAAATAGATCTACTTTATCTTCTTGGGAAAGATTTTGTTTGATATATTCATTAAGTGCTTCACGTAGTAGTTCATCACGAGAAAAGTTAGTTGCATATTTTTCAACCAGAATGCGTGAAGTTGCATTTAGCAATGGCGAGAGTTTAATTGGTGTTTTTACTGCATAGACTCGATCAAACTTACGAACAGGTGCGCCTACCAAACGTTTTTTCCCACCAGATAGTTTTGCGGCTTGTTTTTTCGGAACTTTTAATGGTGTTGATTCTTCACTAATTAATATTGTTTCTGCCGTTAGAGGAAGCTCTTCCTTTTTCTCCGTAATATCCGCTAATTGTTTCTTTTTTTCTGCATCCTTTTTCATTTTTTCTAGACCTTTGTTATGTCCAAAGATACCCAAGTCTTTTATATCTGCCATCTATAATCACTCTCCAAACCAAGTTTCGTGTTCCTCAAGTTCCTCATAGATCCGAATAAATAAGTCATGAGCTTTTTTATCCCATTGTTTTAGCTCACCTTTAAGTGTCTTTTCCGTTGTAATTCCAGATCCATCATATCGTTTCAAGCGTGCATTCTTTAAGACTACATTTTTAATTAAATGCTTCCCATAGATTTCTTTGGCTTGTTCATACATTTCTTTATCAACAGAATCACTAGATTCCAACATGAAAGGAATAACGCCAGCTACATATAAACTAGTATCAAATTGTTTAGTGAAAAAATCCATATATTCTAAATATTGCATGGCATTCCGCATGGATTTGACTTGTGTCTGTAAGACCACGATTGCCCAATCGGCAATATACATAGCAGATTTACTATAGACAGATATAGACGGTGGAACATCGATATAGATGATATCAAATTGATCAAATAGCGGTTCAAGTCGTTTTTTCATATGTTGGAATATCTCTAAAGAATCTCCAAATCGTTCTTTGCTCCAATCATCATAAAGTTCGAATGACATATCGGCTGGTAGAATGTACAAATTATTTACGACTTGATAGATGGCATCTTTTGGATCGGTATAGAAACCTGGAGTATCCATTAATACATCCGCAATCGTTTTATCAAAAATAATCGGTTCGCCGTCTCCACCGCCCTCTTCATGAGTAAAATTCATATGCGTCAAACTCATAACATCAGAAGTATTGCCTTGCATATCCAAGTCAATAATCAAGGTCTTCTTTTCTTTGAAGGTCGCTGCTTCAAATCCCAACATCTGCGCACAGGTACTCTTCCCAACGCCACCTTTAAAATTCCCGATGACATATTTTTTTGCTGTCATAGCTCATCCCCCTACTTCTCATAATTGTTATAACTATAATAACATACTACCTTAATTAAATCTAATTACTTACTACCAAAATACAATTATTTTAAAGTAGTGAGCAATTAAGGTAGTAATTAATTACCCAAAAACGGCAATTAAGGTAGTAACTAATAGGTAAAAATTAGCAATTAAGGTAGTAATTAATTATGAATTAAGGTAGTAACTAATTGCTGTAAATAATTAAGGTAGTAACTAATTGAGGTAGTAACTAATAGGTAAAAACTAGCGATTAAGGTAGTAATTAATTGCAAAAAAAATGAATTACATACTACCTTAACTAATAGAAATATTGGTAATGATTAGATTATTCAAAGAAAAGACCCTTAAGAAGCAAATATAACAAAAATATTGATCTATTGGGGTTTGTAGAGCATATATACAATTACTATCCCCTTTTTTCTATCGCATAATAAATGAATTAAGGTAGTAATTAATAGAAAGATGAATTAGTTACTACCGTAAAAAAGGTAGTAACTAATTACGAATTAAGGTAGTAATTAATTGATAAAAATAATTAAGGTAGTAATTAAAAAAGGTAGTAACTAATTATCAAAAAAGGGCAATTAAGGTAGTAACTAATTGCCGAAAAACAACAATTAAGGTAGTAACTAATTACGAATTAAGGTAGTAACTAATTAAATCGAGTGAAAAAAACGTTTGCAACCGCTCTGTTTCTTTGTTATCGTTTATACAAATAAAGAAAGCTGTATCAGCAAGGAGTGAGGATGGAGTAGTGGATTATCGTGAATTTTTAAAAATGAAGCGCGGGAAACGTAAACAAAAAGATTTTGCTAAAGAATTAGGTGTATCTTGGGAATACTACTCAAAGGTTGAACGAGGTCAGCAATCTCCTTCATTTACTTGGCTAGAAAATATTGCAGCGAAACTAGATGCAAGTTTGGTTGTAGAATTAGTGGGAAAAGACAATCTACAAGATAAAACAAACTCAGAGGTGGAAAAGTAGAGCAATAGACTCCATTTTTCTTGATTTCTTATTATGATAAGCATATACTTACTTTGAAACATACAAAAAATCGAAAAATTAAATAAAAAAGAGAGACGGAAAAATAAGTAGCTACCAACTGCTTATCTTTCTGAATCACATATCCAAAGTATGTGTTCACTCTCGTCTCATAAAAATTATGCGGTGGTTAACCACCTTTAATTTATTTAGTTAGATTGAGTGAATCGAGTTGGCGCTCGTTTCCTCAACACTAGACTGATAATAGCATAATTAGACGAGTAACTCAAGATAATGAATTGGTAATCAGACAGATTTAACCTTTTCTAAAGAGAGAACACATGACACATCAACAGATGGCTTGTGTTCTTTTTTTATTGGAAAGGAGTACCCTAATGGAAAATATTCAGTTAGACAGCTTATATCAACTTTTACTACAGGGCGGTTTGCGTACCTATAAATTCAAAAATAGCCATTTAAAACCCCTTAACACTCAGCCAGAAGGCAATAAAGGGGCGATTTTTGCGTACCGTTCCAAAGACAACATGATTGCTGGACGGGGTGTTGTGCTAACTTCCGAAGAAGCGATTCAAGAAAATCAAGGTACTTTTACGCACTGGACACCGAATGTTTTCCGTTATGGAACCTATACTGATAAAAATAGATCTTACACCAAAGGACATTCTGAAAATAATCTAAAACAAATTAACACGTTCTTTATTGATTTTGATATTCATACTGCTAAAGAAACGATCTCCACAAGTGATATTTTAACAATAGCGATTGATTTAGGTTTTATGCCAACAATGATTCTTAAAACAGCTAAAGGCTATCAAGCCTATTTTGTCTTAAAAACGCCTGTCTTTGTGACTTCAAAAACAGCATTCAAAGCTGTCAAAGCAGCCAAAATCATTTCGCAAAATCTTCGAGAATATTTTGGACAATCTTTGCCAGTCGATCTAACTTGCAACCACTTTGGGATTGCTCGCATGCCCAGAACAGACAATATCGAATTTTTTGAACCCAACTACTGCTATTCTTTCAAAGAATGGCAAGAATGGTCTTTCAAACAATCGGATAATAAAGGCTTCAACCGTTCGAACTTGACTGTTTTAAGCGGTACCCAAGGAAAAAGACAAGTCGACGAACCCTGGTTCAATCTTTTATTACATGAAACGAAATTTGAAGGAAAAAAGGGCTTAATCGGACGAAATAACGTCCTATTTACTCTTGCTTTAGCGTACTTTAGTTCAGGTTATGCCATTGAGACTTGCGAATACAATTTGTTTGAGTTTAACGAACGCTTAGAACAACCCTTAGAAGAAAAAGAAGTCATTAAAATCATTCGTAGTGCTTATTCAGAGAAATACCAGGCAGCAAGTCGTGAGTACATCATTACACTTTGCCAAAAATGGGTCTCTGAAGACCTAACAAGCAAAGATCTTTTCGTTCGGCAAGGTTGGTATAAGTTCAAGAAAAAACGGAGCGAGCGTCAGCGTGTGCATTTATCAGAATGGAAAGAAGACTTACTGGCTTATCTTCGTGAAAAAAGCGATAAAACTGCGCTTTATTTGACGACCACAAAAAAAGCCATTCGAGAAGCGTTAGGGATTCCAGAAAGTACCTTAGACAAGCTATTAAAAGTCTTAAAAGTCAATCAAGAAATCTTTCTAAAAATAAAACTAGGAAGAAACGGTGGGATTCAAATAGCGCACGTCAAAGACCTGTTGGTTGCACTTATTGAGCGCAAGAAAGAAGCAAGAGAAAGCTATATTCAGACACTCACAGCTTTGTTTGGCTTGCCCCATACATTGATTGAAGAGACTTTAAACAAGCTATCAGAACGGGCTGCAAAAGGAGCGCAACTCGACTTGTTTAGGGTTGATACAGGTTAATATTTAAAACCCCCACTATGCCATTACATTTATATCTATGATACGTGGTTGTTGTTTTTAGATCTTTCAGAAAAGATAGAAATAGCTTGAGGGATTAGCCCGAAAGCTTGTGAGCCTGTCGGTTTAGCCGACGGTTAGGCGAGAGTGAGCTTTCGCGAACGGGTGCATAGCACTTGACGGAACGTCAACAGCGCCTTAACGCAGATAGACTTGGCCTGACACATCATTAGTGACGCGTTTTTCTGGCAGGCCATCCAAAGTCGGAGGCTGGTTGTTAAGTGCACCGGTCAAATAAGAGAAGAGGATTTCGGCACGAGAATCTAGCGGAAATAATGGTAAAATATTTTTACCGCAAAACTATTGACACTTATTTTTTGGATTGTTTTCAGAAATTTTGAACTTAATTGGTATAATAGTAAGTAATGATTATTTGTTTAAATATCAATAATAGGAGGACGGGATAAAAGATGGGGGAAAAGAATCCACCACAGACTATCTATACTAATATTTTAGATAAAATTGATAATTTGTTGCTATTACTTTCAAAAAGTAGCAAGGATAGTGAAATTGATAAATATAGGCGTGATGCTATCAATAAGTTAGGCGGTATAAAAAAAGAAATAACCGAGAATATAAAGTCGCTCGAAAAAAATTCAGAATGGAATACATTTACAATTGCTTTTTATGGAGAAACAAATGCTGGGAAATCAACATTAATTGAAAGCCTACGTATTCTATTAAAAGAAGAAAGAAAATTTGAAGAACATCAACTCTTTGAAAGTACACGACAGGAATTATTTCAAAAAAAGGAGTGTATTGAAAATCTAAAGTTGGTTATAGTTTCAATTGAAAGTGAAATTGATGATTTAAAAATAGACCTTTCAATTAAGATTAATGAGTTGGAAAACTATCTTGATTATGAAATGAATGAAGTTAAGTTGAAAATCAATGAAAATGACGAAATCATTGAAAAATATGACGTAGATAAAAATGAAATTTTTGATGAGTTGATTGCTTTATTGATTAAACGAAATGAACTTAATAAGGTCATTATCGACAAAATGTTAAAAAGCACGTGGAACATGATTAAAAGTTGGTTCCATAATTTAGATGAGCAAGCGGAGTTAGAAGATTTAAATTCTCAAATTGAAAAACTAGGAAATGATACATTAAATATTCATTCGATTGTTGAAAATTATGAAAATTCGATCAAAGAACTTAAATCAAATCTTGACTTGGATATAGAGAGATTTAAAAACAAAAAAGTTGAGGAAGAAGCAAACTTTTCAAGGTTAGAAAATAAAAAGTTGAAACAAATTCAGAAGATTAATAGTCAAATAAATGCAACTGAAGTTCAATTAAATAATTTAGTTGAAAAACTTAAAGAATTAAGTGATGGAAATATTATTGGGGATGGGCGTTCAGATTTTACAAAGGAAGTTGGGAGTTATTATTTTTCAGTAGGGGATAAGGACTTTGCTATTCTTGATTTGCCTGGTATTGAGGGTAAGGAAGAAATTGTTCAGGCATCTATTGATAAGGCAGTAGAAAAAGCCCATGTAGTATTTTATGTGAGCAAAAAGCCTAATCCTCCACAAAAAGGTGATGGTCAAAATTTAGGCACTATTGAAAAAATATCTAAGCAATTAGCTAAACATAGCGAAGTATATTTTATTTTCAACAAACCTGCTAGGAATCCTCGTCAATTAAGAAAAATGTTAGTTGATAAAGAAGAGGAATATAGCCTGTCCATCGTTGATTATGAGTTACAAACGGTTTTAGGTGAAAATTATATTTCTCATCAATCTGTGTCAGCGTATCCAGCATTTTTAGCTTTGGGGAACTTTTATGATGGAAAATATTTTAAAGATCGAGAGAAGTTTATTGAAAAAATTGGAAATATTAACTCTGTACTTGAATTGAGTCGGATACCAATATTTGCGGAATGGATGACAAGTCAACTTGTAAATGATGTTAGGAAAAAGATTGTTAAATCTAACTTCAAGAAGATAAACAAGACTTTAGATAGAGCAGTATCAGAAATAGGTGTTGTTCAGCTTGCCTTTGAAAATTTAGAAGGCATTTTGAATTCAAATTTTGAGTTAACTTCTAGCAAACTAGATGATGCCGGTGAGTTATACGAAAGAAATATTTTAAATGCAGGGAATAAGGTTACCAATGAATTAAAGAACAAAGTAAGAAAGAAAATCTACGAAGATATTGATAACAATATAGAAAATGGAGTTTTTGAAAAGAAATTAAAAAAAAGGATTGAAGATGAGGTGATAGTGTATTCAGAGAATTTAAATAAAATAATTGATCAGAGAGGAAAAGAATTTGCTAGTGAAGTCTCAGGAACTGTAGCTACTTATCAGCGTTACATAGAGGAACTTGTAGATAAATATGCTAACTCAATAAAGTTTGATTTTGATTTTAACCCACAAATCAATATAAAAATGAATATTAATATTAGAACAACAGTATTTGGATTAGTTGGAGACATAGTTGGTTTGGTTATGATGGGTGTAAATACTACTAATCCAGTTGGGTGGGTTATTTTAGCTGTCTCAGCTTTAACTACATTATTTGGCTTGTATAAAAAAGTCCGCGCTATCTTCGATGAAGATTACCATAAAGCACAACAAAAGAAAATTGCAAATGAAAACATCAATAAGGTCATAAAAGTTATACACAAGCAGTTAGACGAACAATTATCTGGTGTTAAAGATGAAATAATCAAAGGGATTTTGGACATAAAAGAGGAATTACATCAATCCGTAAATCAAGTTCAAACGATGTCTGATACATTTTTAAAAGCCAAAAATGATATAAATCAGTTATCAATTGAAATTATACATGAGGAAGTGAGACGAAATGGAGACAGTTGAGCAGTTTAAAGAGGTGCAAGCAAAAACAGTTGAGATACTTCAACGATTGTTGTCGTTCGTATTGGAGGGAAAAAAATTTGGTGTTGCATTAGATGATGGTTTAATTGATAAAATTTCAAAAGGAATTGCTGAGGTTACATCAGAAAAATTAAAAGTTGCTTTGGTTGGTGGTTTTTCAGAAGGGAAAACATCCATTGTTGTAGCTTGGGCAGGTAATTATGATTCTAACACGATGAAAATTGATGTTTCTGAATCTAGTGATGAAGTTCAAGTTTATCACCTTAAAGATTTCGATTTAGTTGATACACCAGGATTGTTTGGTTTTAAAGAAACATCTAATCAGCTGAAATATAAAGAAATCACTCGCAAATACATTAGTGAAGCAAACCTTCTTCTTTACGTTATGAATCCGAATAATCCAATAAAAGATAGTCATAAAGATGAATTAAATTGGCTGTTCAAGGACTTAAATTTATTGTCTAGGACAGTATTTGTTATTAGCAGATTCGATGAAGAGGCTGACATTGAAGATGATGAAGAGTATAAACAACGATTTGAGATCAAAAAAGAAAATATTCGTTTGCGTTTACGAGATTTTGAGATTATCACTGATAAACAGTCTGTTCCAATTGTAGCTGTTTCTGCTAATCCCTTTGGGGAAGGGTTTGACTATTGGCTTTCAAAACTAGATGAATATAATCAAATTTCTCATATCAATGATTTGCAAGTTGCCACCGCTAGGAAGATTAAGGAATCTGGAGATAAAAACGCTCTCGTGTTAGCTACTAGACAAAGTATTGTTAAAGACGTTATTCAAAGACAAATGCCAATCGCGCAAAAAAATATTGCTTTAGCTGTTGAGGAAATAAATATGTTTAAAAATGCAATGGATGATATACGTAAAGAACAAGATAGGTCTGAAAGAAATATTAGTAATGCTCGAATTGAATTGAAAGAATATATTACCGGATTGTTTACGGATTTAATCCTTCAGGTTAAAGGAACAGATTTGAAAACAATTGATGAGTTTTTTGAGAAAAATATTGGAGATGAAGGGATTATCCTGGAAACATCCATCCAGAATGAATTTGAACGTCAATTAGGAAAAATTTCCTATGAAATTTCAAAAGCGGAAAAAAATTTCAATGTAAGTGTTAAGCATTACAATAATATGGTAGGAGATTTAGCAATCGAAGGTATGAAAGTTGGTAAGAATTTTATGAAAAATGCTCAGATATCAGGTAAATCAGTTTTAGCAGCTCGTGATTTTTTGATGCCTACCTTCAAATTCAAACCTTGGGGAGCAATTAAACTTGCAGATAAACTTTCTAAAGGCTTTGTAGTTTGTGGTTCGTTGTTAGGTGTAGGATTAGAAATGTGGGATAGCTACAGCCAAGTCAAACAAGAGAAAGAATTTAATAAAGCTAAGAACGAAGTTGTTGATAGCCTAAACAAACAACGTAAGGAATATATTGACTTCATTAACAATACTCAAGATTTCATTGGACAATTTTTTCCTAGCTATTTTGAACTCCATAATAGACTTGTTGAAATGGAAGAAGATCTCATTAAGCGTCAAAGTTTTCAAAATGAATTTGAGGCATGGAAGCGAGAAGGCGAAATAATTGAAGCGGATTTTGAAATAATAGCTTGAAACAAGATTCGATATGCTTGATTTCCTAGTGGTATCACTAGTTGACATTACTATAATAAAGTTTGAAAGAAAGTTGGGGAAATCGAATAGACAGTAAAGAACAAATGAATGAGATCTACAAAGAAATAATTAAATCAAGTGTAATAAATGCAATTCCTGGATATTCACTAGCTAAGATTATGAGTAATTTATCAGTTGATATTGCGAATAATATGATGAATACATCAGATAGTGAACAAGAAGTCCAAAAAAATCTTCAAACAAGATGGTTATATAGAATTTCGCGAGACCCAATTGAAAATAAAGAATTAAGAAAAGGTATTACTAACGAGTTAGGATATCTGAAAGATTCAAATCTTGAAGAAGCTGTATACTGGGGCGTGCAGTTTATCCATGATAAAAACGAGGTAGAGGATTAGCGTTGAGCTAATCCTTTTTATACTGAAACAAAGTATAAATTTCTAATTATCTTTTTATATTTTCTTAAATGCTCGTAAAGCCTTATTCTATGTGCTTTCGAGTATTTTTACTGTAGGAAGATACTTCACGTTTCTTTGCATATTTCCTCATGTCTTAGCTGTCAGAAGTGGTAAATAAGTAGTAAATTCATTTGTACTACTAAGCAACAAGACGCTCCTGTTGCTTCTCTTTATTCAAGCGTTTCATTTCTGCCATTGCAGAATCGAATGTTGCATGTGCGTAATAGTTCAGCGTCATGGCTATATTAGCATGTCCCATAATGTACTGTAATGCCTTTGGATTCATTCCTGCATTTGCATAGTTGGTACAGAATGTATGTCGCAAACTATGTGGAGTGATGTGTGGCAATTTATCCTCGTTATACTTATTGTATTTCTTAACAAGACCTTTCATCATGCCGTTGTAATCACTTGCCACTTTTGGATAGTTCTTTCTATTAAGAAAGAGGAAATCACTATATCCATCAATCTCAACACGCTTATCATTCTTTCGATTCGCTAACACTCGCTTAAATGCTTGATAGGCTTCTTCAACCATAGGAACTTGACGTTCGCCACTTTTGGTCTTTGGTGTTTCAATGTAGTACCCAATTTCAGTATCTCTCAATAGCTGATGGTCTATATTGACAAGACGATTCTCAAAATCTAAATCTGGAAGTGTCAAACCACCAAACTCTGAAATACGAAGACCTGTTTTTAAGAGTATCAGAATTTCATCATAATTTTTGCTGTAGGTTTTATCAGCTTTTGCAAAGGCTAACAGTTTTTCTTCCTGTTCTTCTGTTAGTACGGTCTTAGGGACAGTATCATCATCAAGAACTGCTTTCAGTTGAAAGTCAAATGGATTCTTCCGAACACAATCATCTTGTATAGCAATATAGAATGAAGCCTTTAAAGAACGTTTGTAGTTATTGATGGTTTGATAAGCATAACCATTTTCACTCATTCTAATAGCCCATTCTTTAGCGTCTGATGGCTTAATACTGTCAATACTTCTTACACCTAACTTGTCTTTCTTCAAAATATCCATAAGATATTTGCGTCCAGTTTCAGTGTTTTTTCTAACCTTTGGTCTTTGAGCGTTCTGTTTTGCGTAAAGCTGGCAGAGTGTCATTTTCTTTCCTACAACATCAATACCATCATGAATGTCTTTCTGTAACTCTGCGATTTTCTCTCTAAGTGAGATACAATCACGCTTTCCTGCTGGTACTCGGTCTGTAGCCACAAGTTTCCACGAGTAAACAAATTGCGGTTCTCCAAATGAATCTATATATTTGTATAAGTATCTTCCGTCTTTTCGTTGGCTCTCTCCAGTCTTTAAGATTCGACCTTTATTGTCACGTCTTTTTTCTGACATGGCATTTGCTCCTTTCCTTTATGGAAAGAGCCTTGATACGACTTAATACTATTTTATCATATACAAGACCCTTTGGCGACGCTAGATTGCGTCCAATGTATCTATAATTTTTTCAAATTGTTTTCGTTTAATCTGAATACGATTGCCATTCATAATCAGCCAATTTGCATTTTTATTTTCCTCTGCCAAGCGTCGTAGCTTGTTTTCGCCAATACGAAAATATTTTGACGCTTCTTCAATGGTTAGGGTATAACGTTCCCAAATAGGAATGTCAGTCTGCTTCATAAAATCCTCCTTTCCAAATCACTTATTTGGATTTCATAAAAGTTGTTTTACCAGCAATCGAACAGCTTTAGCAAAGCTCACGGGAGTTCCACCCCTGCATGGTTCTCATGTAGCCATACTCATTGCCTGCGACGGTTTTATCACGCTCGGACTATTGACTGTATGGGAGTATCATTATCACGATAAGAATGTCGTTGCAGGCAATCCTGCTAAAGATTGCTTCTCGGATCACTAACATGAATCGCTCGCTATCTTTATAAGATAGGTCATGGCGGTTAGTTCCGTTGGCTCTTTTCTTATCGAAACGTATTCGATTACTTTTATTCAGTTTTCAAAGAACAATGGCTCGTTAGCCTATCAAAACACATTGAAAGCTCAATATGCTTTGGTGGAATAACAAACCTCCCTGTTCGGGAAGCGTGGAATGGTTTAGCACGCTTCCACGAAAGGAGAGAGGATATTACTTAATTTCAAATGACAAAATCTTTGTAATCAGTCTGGTTTCCATTCTTCCACGTAAGACTTCATCAACGACCATACTTTGATTGCCATATTCATCTTTCATAAGTCGTAGGGAACGCTTCGTTATGTACCCTCTGTAATGATGTAGAATCTGGTTAATCGCTTCGGTATCGCCATCTGTTGCCTTTACAATGAGAGGAAAGGGAATCATAGGATATTGTGTTTTCATTCTTCAAATTCCTCCATAAACTTTTTAATTAAGGCTAGTCCACTGGTTCTATGCCGATAGACAGTAGAACGGTTCAATTTCAACAGGTCTGCAATTTCTGAATCGCTCATGTCCATAAAGTAAAACAGCAGTAGAATTTCACGTTTCTTGTCTGGCAACTCACGTAATGCTTCACTCAACAAATCATTTTCAACGCCTACTGATAACCCATTGAGTGTAAAAATCTGAAAGTCAGTTGAATAGTTATCTGTTGTCGCAAACTGGCTAACAAGATAATCGCCAACATCCGAAAAGGACACCTCACGCTTTGCAATCCTTGAAAGATAAAGCATATAATTCTTTCGCTCGTCTTCCATAGCACGTTTACAGATATAGTCAAACTGATTTTCTATTGTGGTCTGAAAAGAAGATGGTTTCATGTTTCTCACCCCCTTTCTGTCTAGGAAAGGAAGTGAGCCTTGCTCGTTTATCTCCTTTCACTCTTAGTCCCAATGTGAAAGGGGGATTTGTTGCATTACTGATAAATAAACTTTGTAAAAAAGTTCTGAATAGCCAAAAAAGCATATAAACAGATTTATTTCTCTGTTTACATGCTTCTGTTATTCTATCTATATGATTTATAAAACCACATTGGTGGACGTACTTATCTATTGCAGATAGACGACTTTTTTTGACAAGAACCCAATGTAAGGAAATTTATTGTATATGATGTACTTCATGGCGACGTTGACCTCCAACAAACCGCCATTTGGAAGTAATATACAATATTTTAACAGCGTAAATAGCACTACCATATAACGGTTTTTTTTATTGGCGTTTAGTAGTGCTTTTTATTAAATATAAACCTATAAACCATATAACACGTTTTTCTATACCTGTTTTTAATTCAGTAGGAACAATAAAATGTATAGAGGTGGTCTACTATGCGTAAAAAAGAAGATAAATATGATTTTAGAGCCTTTGGTTTAGCCATTAAAGAAGCTCGATTGAAACGAGGTTTAACTCGTGAACAAGTGGGAGCATTGATTGAAATTGACCCACGGTACTTAACTAATATTGAAAATAAAGGGCAACACCCCAGCATACAAGTTCTTTATGACCTTGTATCGTTACTTCATGTTTCCGTTGATGAATTTTTCTTACCTGCTAATAACTTGGTAAAAAGCACCCGACGATTACAGATAGAGAAATACATGGATAGCTTTACAGACAAAGAACTATCCTTAATGGAATCTTTAGCCAGCGGTATCAACGAAGCAAGAAACATCGAAGACTAATTAAAAGAATCCATACATAACGGAAAGAGCCGATAAAATGAGATTGTATTAATCTCATTTTATCGGCTCTGCGTCTTTGCGTCTGGCTCTGTAATCACAGTTACTTTGAACTGCTTTATTTCAATTAAATTTTCTTGTCTGCATTTCGGACAATAGAGGGGGAATTTTTTTAATTCAGTATCTTCCCTTATCTTTAATCGTGTTTTATTTCCACATACAGGACACAATATCCACTTGTAGTTTATAATAACTATCTCCTCCTTTACACTTTAATTCAAATCTTTATTAAAAAATATTTCATCTTATTTAACAAGAAACCATATTTATATAACAACATAAAATACACTAAGTTATTTTATTGAACATATATCGTACTTTATCTATCCGACTATTTGGACGACGGGGCTGGCAAACAGGTTCACCGGTAGTAACATGGTACCCTTTTAACTCTGTTAAACAAACACTACGTCCATTTGTAAAGAAAGTTAAATCACTACGATATTCTTGAATACACCGAGCAGGGATTTCTCCACTAAGAATGACCTCATTATTTTTCAATTGAGTGTCTACGATGTTCGCACAATATTTAGGAGCATCGTTGTATGCTCGTGAAAGATATTCCTGTGGCGCATAAATTTTAAAACTAAGATATGGCTCTAACAATTCTGTTCCAGCTTTTTTTAAGACTTGTTCCAATACAATAGGAGCAAGCATCCGAAAATCTGCTGGGGTACTAACAGGGCTATAGTATAAGCCATACTTAAAACAGATTTTACAGTCCGTCACATTCCAACCATACAATCCTTGTTCACAGCCATAGCGTATCCCCTCCATAACTGCATTTTGAAACGATTGATTTAAGTATCCAAGAGAAACCGAGCTCTCATACTGTACTCCGCTCCCTAATGGAAGCTGTGCTACAGATAGACCAATGGAAGCCCAGAAAGGATTCGGTGGAACTTCGATGTGAATGGTATACTCTGCTTTTTTTAACGGTCTTTCCATATAAATGACTGTAGGCTCTTTTATTTCTATCTCCACATGATACTTTTCTTGCAGCAGAGCACAAGTCACTTCCATTTGTACTTTCCCTAAGAAAGAAAGTATGATTTCATGTGTCGCAGAATCCACATAATATCGCAGAAGCGGGTCACTGTCGGAGATTTCTAAAAGTGCATCAAGTAACATTTCCCTTTGTTGAGGTTTGCTCGGTTCAACAGTCGTTTGCAGCAGAGGGAGGGGATTTTCAATTCTCTCTCTCTGTGGCAATAGCTTTGTATCTCCAAGAACACTATTTAACTTCAAAAACTCATTCTGCAAAATAACAATTTCCCCGGAATAAGCCTTATCGATTTTACATAATTCACCATTTATTGAAGTATACATTTCTGTAATTTTTATTTTTTCCTTTTCCGATATTCTAACCGAATCTCGCAAATGCAGTACGCCACTATAAAGACGTATATATGCAAGACGCTGTCTTTTTTCCGAATACTCAATTTTGAAAACTTTTCCGCAAAGTTCAGACTGACCTCGATGTGTTGATGAATAAAATTTATTCGTAATCACTTCTATAAGGTTATCAATCCCTATATTGTTTTTTGCACTTCCGTGATAAACAGGGAACAGGGAACAATTATGAAATCTTATGCTTTCCTCTTGTTCGAGTTCTAATGCTTCCAATAATTTCCCAGACGTATATTTCTCCAAAAGGTAATCATTTCCTTCTATTACCATATCCCATTGTTCAGATTCGGTAAAGTTCATTACACGCATATTAGGATGCAGTTCTACCTTCTGTTTGATTACAATTTCCGCAGAAAGTTTCTCTTTAATATCCTGATAAACCGTTGATAAATCAATTCCATTTTGGTCAATCTTATTGATAAAAAAGATTGTGGGAATACCTATTTTCCTAAGTGCATGAAACAATATACGAGTTTGTGCTTGTACGCCATCTTTTGCAGAAATCAGTAGAATTGCCCCATCTAATACTGATAATGAACGATATACTTCTGCTAAAAAATCCATATGTCCTGGCGTGTCTATGATGTTCATCTTAGTATTTTTCCACTGAAAAGAGGTTATCGCCGTCTGAATTGTAATTCCTCTCTGACGTTCTAAAAGCGTATTATCCGTTTTCGTTGTACCTCTGTCCACGCTTCCTAATTCTGTAATCGCTCCACTGTTATATAATAAGCTTTCTGTTAAGGTAGTTTTTCCCGCATCAACATGAGCTAAAACTCCAATATTAATAATTTTCATGTGATTTTCCTCCATTCAAAAGCCCAAAAGGGCATAAAAATCCCAGTGATAAATACTCTTATCACTGGGATTTTTATGCATAACCATAGGCATACAAAGCATACAGATATTCTCCGGATACTTTAGAATCACATGATAAAGGTATTCTTAAACTGGGTACAAAAAACTAAGCCCTCCTAAAAAAGGACATCCAATTATTTGTTCCCACTATCAAATTGACAGTTTATTTAAGAATACCTTGCCGCATATTTATTAACTCCTTTTAAATAGATACTTAAATAATAGCACGTAAGAGCATATTTGTAAAGGAATCTCCAATTTTTTATCAAAGAGAGTACGTGATTACAAAATAGCTGTAATAATGTACCAATATTTGTTATTCTATAATCTTCCAATTACTCCCGTTCTTTTCAAGTACCAAATCAAATTGAGATACCTGCGTTGCTTTGGTCTGCTGGTCGATATACTCCACTGTCAGCGATACCGTGACTTGATTATCCTTACGATTGTGAATAGGATTTACCAGTTCTTGAAAGATGTACTCTTTTCCGATTGGTTTTAATATCCCGTCATTCACATAGTAGGAAAGTTCACTGGCTGTCGCTGTAGGATAGAGCTTGAAGAACGTCGTTAAAAACTCATTGATTTCATTGGTTGGGACTAGGAAATAAACCCTAAATAATTTAAAACCTGTGAAATCAGTCCATAACAAAGATTGATTTCACAGGTTTTCTTTTTGAGATTAAATAGAATTTTTGAGTTTATTTCTAGTCACTTTCAATATATGCAAAGTGTACAATAAGCATTTTTGATACTTCTTATTTCAAGAGTTCATTGACCCTTTTTTGTACTGAAATATAGTCATAACCGGCATTTGTAAGTTTGTTTTTTCGATCTTGTCCGTTACCCCAATCGCCACGAATGACTTCTTTTGCGATGGCATCAATAGACTTTTTACTAGATAGCATTTCATTGACCTTTGATTGCACTGCCACATAATCATAGCCTGCATCCGTTAAACGTTTCTTTCGTTCTTCGCCATTACCCCATAACCCTTGAATGA
>Ga0209203_1001567_pt1 | contig 16583 bp, 19 predicted proteins | sample AD_UKC109_MetaG_FD_184423 | JGI IMG/M metagenome (GOLD analysis project Ga0209203, IMG submission 184423) | Active sludge microbial communities of municipal wastewater-treating anaerobic digesters from Hong Kong - AD_UKC109_MetaG (SPAdes)... | ecosystem: Engineered > Bioreactor > Anaerobic >... | reverse complement strand
AGCATCGAACAACTCGACCTCTCCTCCCAACCGGCCAACAGCAATGGTTTTTCCATCGGGTGACCAAGAAAGGCATATGACATGGGAGAAGTATCTTCCTTTAAAGGATTCAAGAAGCCTTCCACTTCCTGAATCCCAAATCTGAACGCTTCCCGAATCCGTTCCTACTGCTATCTTTGATCCATCGGGAGACCAGGAAACGCAAAACGCCCAACCCGTTTGTAATTGAAAAACCTGGGAATAACCGCTCATTTCCCAAAGCCTGACAGACCTGTCTTTGCTTGCCGATGCAACAACTTCACCATTCGGTGACCAAGCCAATCCCCAAATATAATCGGTATGTCCTTTCATGGAAATGACCTCTTGGCCGGAATTCATGTCCCACACACGAATCTGATTATAATCAGCAGTGACCAGCCAAAGACCGTCCGGAGACCAACTCTGCCCATAGACAGGCCCTTTTCCCGCATTCAAATCATACTGTTGAAGCAAAAATGTCGAAGGGTTGGACGATGACCCGGAAAAAGCTGACAGCCACAAAAAAGCGAAGATGCTCAGTAACATGATTTTTTTCACCACTTTTCCTCCTTTTTCTAAAGAAATACCAAAACAGCAATCCCCCCGACAATCAAGCGGATCCAAGAGAGCAAACCACATCGGGCAAGCCGTTTCTGAAACAGATTTTGACGGTTAAATTCAATGCTTAAGACATTCTTCTTTAATGAAAGAGATTATACGCCAATATTTTTACTCTTGTCAAATCGATCATCACGTTCAACTGCAAACAAGCGGATGGTTTGTGGTCCATCTCATGCAATTTCTTGATGTACCCTTTGCTTAAAAACCGCTCAGGAGATTGATTCCAATGAAATGTATATGTTATAATGATAAAACATATTTCCTTTCGAGAGGACTGGCTAAGCGTGTTTTATGAAGGAATTACCGAATGGTTTGTCTACAGCATACAGGCATTAATGAATCTTTTAAGCCAATATTATGAAAGTGAGGGGTTCACACCGGTTCAGATTGGTATTGCCGTTAGTGTGGGGCGTATCATGTCACTCGTCGCCAATCCTTTTTGGTTTAAAATGAAAACCCTTTATGGCATCAATAAAATCATTCCGCTCGTCACTTTAGTTCCTCTAATGAGTATTTGGGGGATCTACTTGATGCCTGATTTCAACGGCAAACTATTGTTCATGATCATCAGCGGCTTTTTTCTTGCTGTCGTGATGCCACTCATAGAAGGAAAAGTTGTGAGTTCTTTAATGAACAAGGGCCTGACATTTAATCCTTCTCGTTTACTCGGGTCGATTGGTTTTTCCATCACTGCCTTTATCGCCGGATTGTTGTTTAATATTGGTTTTTTTATGCTGTTTTTGCTGTTTTCGGTTTTTTTATTCTCCGTACTCTTATTCAGTTTCAAAGTGAAACAGAACAAACCGAGAACAAGACAAACCCACATGACAGATTCCAAAGGGAACTGGTTTGTTTATGGGATCATGCTGTTCAGCGGTGTTCTTTCGATTTCCAGTGCAATATTTTACGTCACTTTTTTACCGGTCTATATTGATTTGAAGGGTTATCCGGTATCATTTACCGGCATCAGTTTTTTTGTATTTGCACTCTCCGAAATTCCATTCCTCATTTTTTCCCAAAAGCTGATCAAAAGATTCGGTGAATTGCTCGTCCTGGCTTCAGGTGTCTTTGTTTGCGGGATACGGCTTGTTTTATCCTTTTATGCCCAAAATTTCTTTCAACTCCTGCTCGTCAGCCTGCTTCATGGATGGGGATATATTGTCGTTTACTATTCTATCTATCACTTTATCCATTATCATATGCCTGCAAATGCTATCAACAAAGCACAGGCGGTTTTTTGGATGTGTATAACGGGGGTAGGCTTTATTTTGGGGTCTTTTTTCGGAGGCTTTTTTGTTGAATGGGTAGGACTTGAAACCGGCTTTCAGATTTTAGGGTGGTCTGTTTTATTCATCGCCCTATTCTATGGTATCTGGGCTTATACCAAATCCGGCCAAATGAGATAAAGTTAAGGGCCGATTGTTCTCTTTTTCTGAAAAAACATGTTTGATCAAGAGTTGAGTGGCATTCTGTTATCATTAAATAAAACAAAGGGGTGATGGTATAACCATTTATTTAATCCGGCACGGCGAAAGTGAAGCCAACTTATTGAACGTTTTTTCCAATACCGGCTATCGGCATGGGTTAACATCCAAAGGTCGCCAGCAAGCATTTTTGATGTTAAACCAACTAAAAAGTCAAGGGATCCAGCCAAAAGCCATTTTTTCCAGTCCCCTTAAAAGAGCGGCAGAAACGGCTGAGATGATTGCCGAAGGGTTGTGCCTGCCATATGAAAAAGCGCCCGAATTGATCGAATTCAGCGTTGGGGTTCTTGAAGGCCATTCTTCTGAAGAAGATTGGTTTCAGTTTAAACGGCTCTGGGATGAGTGGTTTTTGAATGAAAACGACGCTTACAGGATTGAAGGCGGTGAAAGTTTAACCGATGTTGTTGACAGGGTTCAATCCTTTTTGAATCAGTTAAGAGAATCCTTTCAACCGGAGGATACCTTACTCCTGATCGGCCATGGCGGGACCTATAAGGCCATTTTGCCTTTCCTTGACGAGACAATATCGAGAAAAAGCCTGAGAGACATGTGGTTGAAACATACGGATATGGTCAGACTTGACTGGGGAAAAGAAATCAAATATGAAGTGTTTTCTTTTTAGAAATAATTCTCAGAACAACTCGGAACCGGAAAACATGTCTTGAAGTTTTTTACAGTTACAATCAGTTTGTGTCAAAGCTGTGCGAATGCCTAAATCCCGTCAATCAGTCAGACCTGTTTGAGTGTTAGAACTCCCCCCCGTTTTGAGGGGGAGTTTGTTGAGTTGTTCAGCCCCTATATTCTAACCGGTAACCGTTTTCCAGTATTTTCTTTTCATCCCGTCACCGGGTTCCTCAAATCTTCCCCAGGAAAAACCTTTTTGAACGAGAAATTCGTGGCGTTCATCATCTTGATCACTATTACCCGGACAGAGGATGATCAACCCGTTGGGTTTACACACGCGAAGCATTTCTTCGTATTCTTCTTTTGGTGCATCTCCAAAGACATGGCCGGACATGACGATATCTGCGAAATCATTTTCAAAGGGGAGTTGCGCCATCAAGCCTTCTGTGACATGGATGTTTGTAAATCCCCTTGTTTTCGCTTTTTTTCTGAGATAATCCCGTAATGTTTTCACGGGTTCAACGGTATAAACAACCCTTGCAACCTCTGCCGCCGGAAAGGTTTGAATGCCCGTACCCGGGCCGATGTCGATAACCCGTTTGTTGTGGAAATCAGTTATATCCAGTAATTCTTTCTTATCCCATTTGGTCAATGAGAGATTATCATAGATCTTTGGATCACAAACGTAGACGATCCAATCATTAAAGGTCCTGAGAAGTTGTTTTTCGGCATCTCTTACACTGAGTGAGGGTTTTAACCCGGATAACTCCTGTTCAACGGCATCAAACCAGGTGTCAAAGAGCGGGCTTTTTCTTCTGAAAACCCATTCAACGTCCCGGTTGGCCTTCAGAGCAATGTATAAGGCCTCGGTCTGATCATTTGACTGCGTCAGATAATCGATTTGAAAATCTTCCAATAACAGCATGACTTGAAAAGGGGTATCATCAATATTCATCCAGTCTAATGGCATTTTTTCCTCTCCTTTTGTTGTATTTTTTACCGTTTTGAAGACTGTTTTTGACCGCCTCTGTTTTTTGCTTCTTTTCCTGAAATTTGATTTCCTTCAACAGTTTTTGATACGAGTGCCAACGCTCCTGGGACAATTCACCGGTTTCCAAAGCCTCTTTCACTGCACATCCGGGTTCTACCGTATGTTGGCAATCCTTGAATTTACAGTTTTGAGAGAGGGCTTCGATTTCTTCCAACACGTCGCCAAAGGCATTTTTGAGACCGGCTTCTTCCCCGGTTAATCTCAATTCACGCATACCGGGTGTGTCGATGATCATGCCGCCTTGTTCCATAAAAATCATTTCTTTGTGGGTGGTGGTGTGCTGTCCTTTATCCTTATAGCGGGTGATATCTTTAACCGTCATTTTCTCATACCCCAGGAGGGTGTTGATCAAGGTGGATTTACCCACACCCGAAGAGCCAATCAAAACCATGGTTTGATTGGTTTTCAGATACTCGTTCAGCTGATCCATTCCCGTTCCATCAATGGAACTGAGCACATGACAGGGAACACCATAGGCAATCGAGGACAATTCGTCGATTCTGTCTTCAATTTCCTCCGGACTGCATAAGTCTGACTTTGTCAGCAGAATACAGGGAATGATGCCCCCATCCCAGACCATAGCCAAATAGCGTTCCAAACGCCTCAGGTTAAAATCCTGATTCAGCGAGCTGACGATGAAGGCCGTATCGATGTTGGCGCACAGAACCTGCTCTCCCTTGTCCAACTTGGCATACTGATTTTTGGCATTTAGTGGATCAAAGGCACCCGGTGTCCCGGCTGCAATTCTGGACAATTTGCTTTTTCTTTCCAAAACGCCGTCAATAAGCCAATCATCCGAATTTTCAGCCTTAATCAGTACCACCCAATCCCCAACGGCAGGCAAGTCTGATCGCTGCGTGACCTCGTTCAGGAATACTTTTCTTAATATCCCTCTTATCTCACCCCTTTCGTTCATGAGTGAGTAATGATTTTTCTGTTGCGACATCACACGTGCCACGTCAAATTGTCTGGTTTCATAGTATTTTTTTTGTTTGCATCGCTGTTTTTTGTACATCTCATACTGTTGTGAAAAATATTGATTCCAGCCTATTTTACTTATATCGAACAATGTTGTTCTCCTTTTTTTCAAATAATGATTGTCTGAATAACCAGCGCTTTCTTTTACAATGGATGTGGTTTCCCTCATACGCCATCACTCCTTTCCGATGATGAAAAGATCTCTTTGTTCATGTTCCTATGCACTTTTCTGCCGGTAAAATAAAAAACGGGCTGTGATGATATCACCACAGCCCAGAAGATAATCGTTATTCTAAAATAGTTCGGTAAGATTTGTTTCAAAAAATTCGTTTATTAGTCTATTGAGCACCGGCGATACAAAAAATGCAACTATTCACTTGATCTAACGTTTCATTCATTATTTTCCTCATATGTACCGCCTCCTTTGTTCAAATTCGATTCATTATAGCATAATTCTTTGTATTTGCAAATAGGACGATGATTCAGTTATCATTGATAGGATTTACAAGGGAGAAAAAAAGCCCAAAAGGAGACCCCTCATGAAAAAACGATCCGGAACAGGGTTTAATGTGATCCAGTTTTGCAAAATAATGGACAAGGCTTTTGAATCCATGCCTGCTTTTAAATACGCCCGGCATAACGGTTTGATGGACGATCCACTTCAAACAAAGATTATGCTGGCGGTTACCGAAGTCAACGGATGTGAAATGTGCCGGGTATATCATACTCAGCATGCCCAAAAAATAGGCCTGGATGAAGAAGAAATCAACACAATCAGTTCCGGGTTTGTCATCGACCTTGACGATGATACAGAGGCGATGCTTTTTGGCAGGCGTTACGCTGAAAATGGCGGGTCTTATTCAGATGAAGAGTGGGAACAATTGTCGAAAACCTACGGTGAAAAAAAGGCGCTGGGAATTCTGGCAGCCACCCGAATGATCATGATGGGAAATGCCTTGGGAATAGCCGCAGGTAATTTCTGGAGCCGATTAAAGTTTAAACCGGTAAAGGGGAGTTTATTGGCAAATGAGGTGCTTATTTTAATCTCATGCTTGCCGTTGATGATGGTGATCGGGTTAAAAAAATGGATGAAAAAGGCCTAAATGAAATTCTGTTGTGGTGCTTCCCCATCTGTTCTATCTTTCAAAGGATCGAATCCATATTATTCACAAAAAGGATGCTGGTGTTTGTCTTGTTTTTTTCAACTTGATTTCGCCTTGGATATGATAGAATCAGAGATGACAAATAAGGTTTCCTGACGAAAAGGGGGAAGACATGAACAATTTGTCTTGTTACAAAGGGATGGGCTATCATTCATTTTTGACCATGGGGGCGGCTGCGACTTATATTTCCGCTGTCATGCCACTGATCAGGGAATCCTTGTCCCTCTCGTATGCACAAGTGGGCATGATTTTCGGCGCCAAGTCTGTCGGTTACCTAACCGGAGCCTTGTTGATCGGAATTTTGATTGATTTTATCGGAACGAAAAAACCCCTGTTGATTGCGTATATCTCCATACCGATGGGCATCCTCATCTTTGCCTTGTCCAAAACAGCGCCTGGATTGATTATCGGGCATCTGTTGATTGGCTTGGGATCTGCAATCATTGAGATAGCCGTTCCTCCTCTGAGTGCTTCTTTTAAGGGTAAAAGCGGCAAACTGTTAAATCTGGTTCATTCCTTTTACGCTCTTGGCGCTATGATCAGTCCATTTATCGCCTCTTTAATGATTGCACAGGGTCTGCCGACAATGGCTTTTTTGTTTATCATCGCCGGTTACACCTGTGTCCCCTTTTATTTTTCAACACAGTTGCAAACACACATTCCCAAAAGGGTGAAAAAAGACGTTGGTGAAAACAATTCGGATTATTTGACATTGTTTAAAAATAAATATTTTTGGATCATCATCATGGCTATCTTTTTCTATGTGGGTTCTGAAGGCAGCATTTCTTCGTGGGCTCCCACCTATTCGGCGGACTTTCGCTCATACAGCAAAGAACTGTCCAGTCTCCTTCCCTCGCTGTTTTGGATCGGTTTGTTCATCGGGCGCTTTTCTTCGGCTTTGCTGGTGGATCGGGTCGGGAAAACGAAATGGCTGCTGATCATCGCTTGTGTGGGCCTTCCCATAACCCTTCTCGCTCAACTGCCATTGGATTCTTTTGTGTTTTTGGCCGTATTTATCTTTCTGTCCGGTCTGATTCATGCATCCATCTTTCCCACCCTGCAGTCTATCCTGGTGGACAAAGTCAAGAAAAATATCGGTTTGGCCATGTCCCTCTTTTCTTTTTCCGCATCAGCAGGCTCAACGCTGACGGCGTTCATCATCGGATCACTCAGCTCCAGTGTTGGGCTGAATGTGGGCTATTTTGTGCCGTTTGTGATGTTTGTTGGGGTATTTGCCATGATCGTTGTCTTTTCAGTCTATTCGAAAAAAAATGGCATCCAATCTGCTTAGAGCTTATCAACCTCTAGTCCCTTCTACTTCTTTTTTAGATGCCATAAAATAAAAGATCGCCCCATTATGGGGGGGTATTTCGGTAAAGCCAAACTCATTGGCTTGAAAAAGGCTTTTCAGTTCTTCTTTTGAGCGTAAAACGCCGTGGATTTGCGTCTTTTTAGTATTTCTTTCTGGAATGGGCACACTGCAGAAGAATTGGCCCTTTCGGTTCAATACCCGTTTGATTTCATTGACGACCTGTTGTGCATCGTTAAAAAAGTTAAAGGATAAGTTGCAAATGATCCAATCGAACAAACCGTCAGAAAAGGGTAAATCTTCGGCACTGGCCAAAAACAGGCTAAAGTCTTGAAAATTCAGGTTGATCAAGCGTTTTCCGGCTTTATTTAAAAGCCCCTTACTCACATCAATGCCTACATAATGGTTGGATGGATCAATCATCGAGCAAATACTGCCTGAACCGGTTCCCAATTCCAGAATGTTCTTTTCCCTCAAGCCGTTTAGCACATCCTGGTTTTTTTTTAGATGATCCGCCATATTCGCAGTTAATTTTTTGGGAAAGACGTTTTTTTCCATTAGAAAGTCATAACTGAAAGTAAACAAGTCCCCTAGCCATGGTTTGTGTTTTTGAACCTTTCCGTCTTTGATGATGAAATGAATGGCTCCTATCTTTTTGATTTGAATCCCTTTTTTTATCATTATTTTATGCAAGATAACACTCACCCGCCCGCCATTTTCTTGGTTTATTATAACTTTTTTAAATGATAAAGCCAAAATTAGATATTTTTTTTAAAGGCTGAATAGGAGGGCATAAACGTTGGGGGTAGCGAAAAACAGGTCATGCGAGATTGGTAGGGGCTTGAATGGAAAACGGTTAAACGCTTCGGGTCATCTCCACCATGATGTTACGCTTGATGTGGCAGTTAGCAAACAATCTCATGAGTCCCAGCATTTTGACGTTGTCTCCGTTGACGTAGAAGAAAAAATGTTTAACCGTTTTTGGTATTTGCTGATAGGCAAAGGTCAACAAGGGCACAAATAAACCTGTGTTGCGATACTTTTCTTTGAGAAACAGTTGATTGATATAAAGGGCTGTTTTACCGTTGGGTTCAAAGACAATCCAGCCAGCCGGATCACCATCTCGGCAGATCATGGCAGAGTATTCAGAAGAATAACCCTGTGTAAAAGGATAGAAATTGCGTGGGATCTCATTTCCCTTCTGTGAAAAAACACGCTTGAAAATTTCAGGTTCTAACTGTCGAAATGTTTTGGTTTTTGTTCGGTAAGAATTCAGATACCGGTTGTATTTGATTGCAATCTGATTGATCGCCTCACCAATTTCTTCCCGTTTCATGACAAAGGTATGCCGCTCGTATCCGGAAGGGGTAAAACCAAGGCCTTGATACAGTTCTTTCAAAAAGTCAGCATCTTCATGATTTATAAAGTAACTGATATAGAAATGAGAAGCACCTTCATCTTTGGTTTCATCCAATGCCCTCTCCAACAGGACTTTTTCAAGCCCTTTGTTTCTGGCATTGGGTTGAATGTACAGGGTAGTACACACATAATGGGCTTCATCTCGCCTTTCCACGACAAGAAAACCCGCAGGCTCTTTGTCGACCTCCAATCCCAAGATGAAAATGACGCCCCGGTAAAGATGGTAGATCATCCGTTTAACCTCACCATTGTGGTAAATCGATGCGTAGATAATAAACGCCAGGGCGTTATCTGTATCGTATTTTTGTATGGTCAATAACGGTTCCGAAATGATGAGGTGAACCTCCCTTTTGCCAGACGGCTCAATTAGATAATGATCCCTTTTGCTCCACCGGCAATGGCGGTCAGTTGTTCTTCAGACATTTCGTCAACACCCTTTTCCGTTAACAAGCCAAAGGCCTCTTGAAGCAGCTCATCGCTCAATTCGATATCCCATTCCTCGGCTTTCCTTTTCAGTGCATCCATTGAATTCAAATCGGATACTTCCTTCAGCCAATCTTTACCGCATTTGGCTTCAAACTGTTTGACAATGTCCATTAACGCTTTTGTCATCGCTATCTCCCTCCATAAAGAGCAAAACTCAATCTGTTAAACATCCGTTCGCTATTATAACATAAATTTGAATATCCGGATTGTAAAATGCTTTGTTACATTCATGTCCAACTGGAGTAGAAGAGAAAAAAAGGAGGTGAAATCGGAAAAAAGGAATGGTATACTGGAGTTGAATCAAATGACTGGGGATAAAGGAGTAAAGATGAACTATACAAGGCAGATTAACGAATTTCAAGCGATTACGGATGGAGAAAAAAGTGACAAACAGATTATTCAAGACTATATCAAACTGATTGGAGATGAGATTCTTTATCGGAAAAGCCAATTGGCGCATATCACCTCATCGGGATTCATTTTGAATCCCTCCATGACAAAAACGCTCATGGTTCATCACAATATCTATCAAACCTGGGCTTGGACAGGCGGGCATGCGGATGGCGATGCCGATCTCTTAGAAATAGCCATAAAAGAAGCCAAAGAAGAAACCGGTATTCAGACTGTAGTCCCCTTGACCAATAAGATGCTGTCACTGGATATTCTGACCGTAAAGGGGCACTATAAAAACGGGATATATATCAGTACACACCTTCATTTGTCTGCAGCGTACGTGTTGATTGCCGGCGAGGATGAGGCTTTAAGTATCCGGCCGGGAGAAAATTCGAATGTGGCATGGATAAACGTTGAGGAAATCGATGCTAAAAGCGGTGAAGCTGAAATTATCCCGGTTTATCACAAACTCTATGAGCGGGCAATTGCAATAGAGAGTGCAAAAACAAAGCGAGCTGACATATAACCACACCCCCTTGCCGTGTTTCATTTATCGTGAAATCATTGGTAAATGCCGATCACTAAATGATTATGGATGTGATGGCCCTGTATGGTCATTTGTTAGCTATATGAGTGATAATCGGCTTCTATCACATCCAATAGCGAATAGCCTGATTGATTGATGTTCGCTTGTCTATTTTTTTTGTAATAGAAATGATCGATGGATGCGTCTATTTTTTAAGAGGTTTCAAATCAATCAAGTGATTCGACATTGAAAAGGAGGCAATCAAATGCAAAAGATTTTTTTAATACTGATAATGATTATTAGTTCAATTTCATTGTTTGGCGCAAATCCCACAATCGAGGGAACACTGGATGGTCAAATGGAGGTTTATAAACACCCTTCGGGTACCTATGAACTGTATTGGAAAGTCATCAGTGAGAAAGACATTTACATGGCCATCCGAGCAAAAACCACCGGATGGGTTGCGGTCGGCTTTTCCCCTTCCTTTATGATGAAGGATGCGGATATCAAAATCGCCAATATCGTGGACGGAAAAGTCACGCTTGAAGACCATTATGGTACATCCGCCACCGGACACCGGCAGGATAAAGAAAACGAAATCAAGACCTTTGCCGGGACTGAATCCGATGGCTGGACGTTTGTCGAATTCATCATGCCCCTCAATACTTCTCAAGCAGATGACAAAGCCATCAAACTGGGAGAAAAGACGAAAGTCATCATCGCCTATTCGTCATCAACTGATGTCCTGTGGAGAAAACACAATTTCACAGGCTCCGTGGAATTGGTGTTCTGACATGGACGCCATCTTAAGATTTGCCTATACGACCTTTCTGGGGATACCCATGATCGCCTGGCTGGGCATTGTGACATATGCTGTTTTATTCCTAACCGCTTTACTGCAGGTCTTGAAGGTCAGAAAAAAGATTAAATTCAGTTTTAAAGCACATAAAACCATGGCTTTTATCACGATAGTCTTTGCAACCGTTCACGGCCTGTTGGTCGTGTTTACATATCTGTAAAGGCCTCCCAGACCGCATCCAGAAAATTCCCGAAACCCGTGCAGAAGTCAATGGTGGACTGCTGGTTCGCCAGGGCATTGGGATGGCTGTCGCCTGAATTGCCGCCGTACTCGTTTTTGAGCATATTCGGGTGTGTGGCGTGGTCGTTGTCATAGGCCAGAAAGTCAAACCAGTCGTATATGGCGACGTTGTTGAGACCGGGATTGGCTGTGTTGTAGGATACCAGCCAGTCGTCTTTCAGCCAGGTGTAGAATTTTCGGGCATTGGAGGCTTCGACGGTGTTGGTGTCTGACCAGCACAGAGGTGGTGCCGTCACAAAGATGAACAGGGTATTGGGGTGTTGGGAGAAGATGATTTCAAGAGGCTGGTATTGTTTGCCGTTAAAGGTGTATGGCGTGGCGCCATCGGCGTAGGTAAAAACCGCCCGGTAGTTTCTGGAGGTCTTTTCTCCGGAAAAAGGATCACCCCCAACCCCTTGGCCGGTGATGGCGTTGGCCGGGTAGCAGCTTTTGAACATGACGATTTTGTTCTCGCCGTTGGCGCAGCCGTGATTCAAAATACCATTCAAATAGTCGTTGAACCACAATATCCAGTGGTTCATATCCGTGTTGTCCCCAGGTGTCCCGCCCAACGTGGCATTCCTTCCGTTATCCGGATTGAGGGTCGTGCCATAGGTGATGTCGTTTCGTTCATCGATATAGTCTTTTGCCAGGAGTGCCGCATGAAGGCTGTTGTTTAACCAGTTCTGACCGCAGGAGTGATGGATAAAGATGAGATCATCTTGAGGACTGATGTCCGGTGGCTGCGGGTTTTGGTTTCCAGTACCGGCAGAAACTCTGCAAGCTGTGGAACTCATAAGTATCATCGCTATCAGCAGCATCATGATCATGGGTTTTATCTTCATGGTTATTCCCCTTTCTTTAACAGGATAGTGTATTATACAACGAATGCGCTGTCCTTGTCGCATGCGTTCGCGATAAAAAATGCGATTCATTTTATCTGGGTTCATTTTAGACATAAAATACGTTAAAATATCTTGAGGTGATATCGTGTATATCCGAGTGTTGAACGAAACGGATACCCAAGCATACCGTACGATCCGGCTGAATGCGTTGCTAAATAATCCGGAAGCCTTCGGCTCTTCTTTTGACGAGGAAGCCGCATTTGATCTCTCTCGCTTCAGTCATCGACTGTCCAACCCAAAAAGTCTGACTTTCGGCGCTTTTAAAGGGGAAGATTTGGGTGGGATCTGCAACATCAGCTTTCAGCCTAGGCAAAAAATGAAGCATCGGGCGGAGATTTTTTCCATGTATGTGGAACCCCCAAACAGGGGCAAAGGCGTGGGACGCATGCTGATCGAACACGTTTTACAAGCCGCCAGAAGGCGGACGCAGGTTCAGCAGGTCTACCTAACGGTGGTCAGTTCCAATCAAACGGCCAAAGCGCTATACACATCCTTCGGTTTTGAAACCTACGGCGTGGATCAGAGGGCCATGTTCTACAACAACCGTTTTTACGACCACGACCTGATGGTGTTATATTTAAAGGACAGGTGCTAAGAGATGATTCAATACGTTTTATGGGACTTCAACGGCACACTGGTCAACGATGTGGCCGTTTGCCTGCAAAACATGAATACCCTGCTGAAAAAATACCGCAAGCCCCCCATCGATTTGACTACATACCGAGATGTCTTCACTTTTCCGGTGATTGAATATTATAAACGGGTGGGAATCATTGAGACGGATGAGGCGTTCACAGCCATCGCCAATGAGTGGATGGCGGGTTATTACGACATGGAAAAGGATTTAAGGGTCTTTGACGGCACGATGGACAATCTGAAACGGGTTCGCCAAATGGGGCTGAGCCAAGGCGTTCTCAGTGCCAGCAGCACAGCCCAGCTGAAAAGGATGTTAGACCGGTTCGGTCTGACCCCTTATATGAATCATATCCTGGGACTTGAGGATATCTACGCCAAGGGGAAGGTTGAAATCGGTCTGGAATTCATTCGAACCCATTATTTGTCACCCCAGAAGATGGTCCTGATCGGGGATACCCTTCACGATTATCATGTGGCAAACCAGATGGGCATCCACTGCATCCTCTTTTCGGGAGGCCACCAGAGCGCTGATATTTTAAGCCAAACGGGTTGTCCTGTCGTGAAGCGGTTAGCAGACATCTTTGATCAACAACTGCTCACTCACTTGACATAATCTTTTTTCATGCGACACCTTCTGTTTTGACGAGTAATAGGGGTATAAAAATCAGGAGGTGTTTGTTTATGAAGAAAACCGTAATGGTACTGTTGATGATTTGCACACTGGCACTGATCTCGTGTACACAGCTGATGGAAGAGCAACAGCCACCGATAAACATTCCCGAAACATTGAACCGTGCTGAGGAAGCCCTTGAAAACGGCAACGATGCATTGGCTCAGGAGCTCTTTCAACAAGTTCTGAATGCCCAGCCGAATAATCCGAAGGCCAATGCCGCCATGGGGTGCATTCACTTCTTAAAAGGAAATCAGAAGATCATCTCGCTGACTGAAAGCGTATCCAGCCAGCTTTCTGCATCCGCCAGGCGCATCAGCCCCCTGAGCCTCTTGATGGACTTGAACTTTGCAGCCGGGCAAAATGATCTGGTTTTGATCATCCAGGATTTGGAGGCGGCCAAAGCCTCTCTTGAAAAAGCCATGGGTCTGATGAATGAACACACCACCCTTAATCTTTATCCCAATCGTTTCGACTGGAATCAAGACGGATTTGTGGATCCCACCACGCCTTTGAATGTTTCCTTTGATCTGTATGGCACGGGTGAAACCCGTTTATGGTGGGTGCTTTTTTACAATCCCGCCCCGATCAGCTCACCCAGAGCCGTGTTTGACGATACCAAAAGGGGTGATGCCTGGTTTGACATCGAAACTGTCAACGCTTTGATTTACGATGATGTCATGCCCATTGGCTACGAACCGGTCTTCGATGAAGACGATTACCTCGCATTAACAATCGATGAAGTGGAAGTGTTGCTGTGTTTTGTGAATATGGAACTGGCCTTGCTCGAACCCGGACTTATATACAATATCAACCCCAAACCGGAATTAAGCGATTTTCTGCTGGAGGCCTCCAACACCATCCACCTGTACGAGGGTACCCTGGATTATGCCACCCAAACACTGGACACAGATCAAAACGGAACCATGACCAATGCAGAAATCAGAACCATCTTCCCCCAATCTTTTCTGCGTTTTTACGATCATCCGCAAGGCGGGCTGAATGCCATCGCCGATTGGAAAGATGCCATCAATGATTTTGCCCAAATCGGCATTGAACTCGAATCGGAAGGTTTTTTCGACTTTACCGATGCGGATATGCTCCGTTTCTTTGAATTCTTAGATGCCTTTGTCAACGACGCAGATTTCAAGATTGACGTAACCCCACCCCCATTAAGCATGCCGAGGCTAAGAATCCCATCAGCACTCTATTTCAAGCCATCCGCCTTTTTTAACAATCCGTCGCTTTTTGAAGATCTTAAAGATCTGCTGATCCCCAATATCAATTATGTCTCTTTTATCATCACATTCCCAGACCCCACCTTTGGCGGACTGCTGGTGGAAGAATATCCGCCACTTCCCACCTTGTTGCGCTCCCTGTTTGAATAGCCTCTGTTTGTAAGAAATCAAAACCGTCCTTGTTCAATCGGCAAGGACGGTTTTTTTGTTTTTTTAAACAAACCTGCAGATGATGTGATAGGATAGACACAGCGTTTATTGTTTTTTTGATTCCGGATGGCTATTGAGCCGCTACGCTTGTCAAATATGAGGATAAATCGTTTAAGGGTGTGATGAATCGTGAGTTTGGAGGATATCAGAAAACAAATCGATCTTGTGGATGGTAAATTGATTCAGCTGTTACAACAAAGAATGGAACAAGCCATTTTATCCAAGCGGTTTAAAAAACAGGTGGAAGACACCGGCAGGGAGCAAGCGATATTGGAAACAATCAGAGAAAATGCACAACCCCTTGCGGATGGTGATTTTCTGGTTGCTTTATATCAACAGATCTTCCAACAGAGCAAGGCACTTCAAAGCAAACCGCTAAAGACCATCGCCTTTCAAGGTGAACACGGCGCTTACAGCGAAGTAGCCGCCAAATCATGGAATCCCGACTTCATCTGTCTGCCCTGTGTTGAATTTGCCGATATCTTTGAAGGGGTACGAACCGGATTATACGATTACGGCATTGTCCCGGTGGAAAATACGCTGGGCGGACTCGTCAGTCAGGCCAATGACCTGATGATAAGGACTCAACTCAATATCTGCGGCGCTATCGAAATCCCCATCAACCATTGTCTGGTCGCTTGTCCGGGTACCGATGTACATGAAATCCGGGATGTCTTTTCGCATCCCCAAGCTTTGGCGCAATGCCGGGGTTTTTTATCCAAAAACAACCTGAAAGCCGTTCATTATTTTGACACAGCCGGAGCCGCAAAGATGCTCTCCGAGAAGAATTTGACCAACTCCGCTGCCATTTGCAGTGCATTGGCCGCCAAAATATACCGTCTTGACATCATGAAAGAATCCATCGAAGATTACGAAATCAACCGGACACGGTTTTTGATCCTTTCAAAAGAAGCGAACAAAGAAACCGGGAATAAATGCTCTATTGTCTTCTCAACCGCTCACAAATCGGGAACCTTGTTCAATGTATTGGAGAAATTCGCCAAGGCCAGACTGAATCTGACCCGAATCGAATCCATTCCCAACGAAAAAGGCACCTACGCCTTCTTTTTGGATTTTATCGGAAGACGTGAGGATGAAAAGGTGAAAAACGTTTTGGCATCTTTGGCAACAGCCACCGAACAATTCAGGGTATTGGGCTTTTATGAAGAAATGAAACTTTAGTTCGATCAGTGTTCCTATCGATAGGCCTGGGCATCCAGAGCTTGACCGATTTCTTTTTCCAGCTTTCTAACATGATGGTTAATCATCCACATCACCGGACGCTTGAAAAATCCCGGAATATTCATGGCAAGCAGTTTTTGGGATTTTTCCGGCACAATTCCGTTTTGAACCATCCCGTCCACGGCCAAATCAAAAGCCTGGATCATCCTGCGTCCCTTCTTTCCCATTTCCTCAAGGGATTCAGCATCCATCAGCCCCGCTCCTCCGTACATGAGTCCGCCCATCCAGTTCATCTTCATCCGCCTTGTAAACAACGCCATGGACTTGATCGAACATTCGTTCAACCGGTAGAAGGGGAAGGCGCATTGGTTGAAACCGAATACGCTTCTTCCTTGTAAATCCAAATTCGGCTGCCCTTCAATCAACTCAAGCACCTTCACCAGATGAAAGGGCATATAATCTGCATACAGTGGACTTAGAATGCAAATCATCCGGGATTGGTTTACAGCATGGATGAACGGTTCGGTTAATCCCCGATAGAGGTCGATGCTGAAAAAAATATCCGTAGAAAAACCACGCTTTTCATAGGATG
>Ga0209203_1001566_pt1 | contig 16590 bp, 16 predicted proteins | sample AD_UKC109_MetaG_FD_184423 | JGI IMG/M metagenome (GOLD analysis project Ga0209203, IMG submission 184423) | Active sludge microbial communities of municipal wastewater-treating anaerobic digesters from Hong Kong - AD_UKC109_MetaG (SPAdes)... | ecosystem: Engineered > Bioreactor > Anaerobic >... | reverse complement strand
CAGGCACGTGCTCGAATTATGGGGGAACCTGTTTCTCAATGCGGCAAAATCGCAGAAGCAGTTCGAAGATCTGGCCCGGTGGATGGGGGGAGATTTCAGCGGGATCGAGGAACTCGGCGATCTCCTGGGCAGATTGTACGGGGCGGACATAATCGCGAAGAACACCACCGAGTATCTGGAGATCTGGAAGAAGGCTACACAGGATCTTACCACTTCATTCAGTGAGTTTCTCTCCCTCATGGATCTCGTGCCCAGGCAGGACTACGAGAGTGTGCTCAGGGAAAACGAGGAACTCAAGGCAAAGCTGGCAGAGCAGGAAGCAGCCATTGAAAAGCTTCGCGGGGTATTCGATTCCCGGCTTGCCAAACAGGCTGGCGGACTCGAAGGCTTTGAATCCCTGATTCAGGACCAGACCAGGCAGTTCAATGAACTGCTGTCGAGTTTCACGAAGATGTTCAGTGATCAGCCGGTAGAGCCGGAGGCTGAAGCCGAAAAGACCCGGCCGGCCGCAAATAAAACCGCAAAGAAGCCGGCATCAAAACCGAAGAAAAAATCTGCACTGGGAAGAAAGCCCTCGTCGAAAAAATAAACCACATAAGATGTACTTTCTTTTGGTGCCAAAAGAAAGTACCAAAGAAAAGGCACCCCAAGAAGCCACTCCGCCGCGGCGGATCGGAGTCCGTTCGCTCATTTGAAAAATTCGGGCCGCGGCTAAACTCGCTCCGTTTCACTCCGCTCAGACAGAACCCGCTTTTTCACCGAATTTTTCTTCTTTCGCTCACTGGCTTCTGAGGGGACCCCGTTTGATCCGTTGCCGAGTTATTCAATTAAGAGGTTTGAATTTATCGATTGTGTGTGATTGTTGATCTACTGAGGTTATGTGTAATCTTATGAAAGTTTGTATAATGGCACGCAATATTTACTTTTCTCACTATGATTTCTAAGTATAGATATTTCCACTATTTACCACTATATTTCTATGCTATATTATATGTGGATATAATAATATGTAATAGTGTTGAGAAGTAGAAGCATATAAGGGTTCTCTTATATGCCTATAAAAGTTGTTCAATATAATGTTATCAGGCATATTTTCCTGATAATAATTGTTCGAGGGATAGAGCAGCCAAAGGGAGGATACAAACTTGTTATGAATGAGGTGTATAAGATTGATTTAAATTGGGCAAAAATATTTTTTGAGCAAAAGCCTTACCCAAAGCTTCAAACACCCCTTAAATCAATAAATAGGTAGTTGATATCATGACTGCTAAAACGAAAAAACAATGTCAAGCGTTCGCCAAATCTAATGGAACCCAATGCACCAAGAGGCCGTTGCCGGGATCTAGGTATTGTTTTTTACATCAATCATGGGGTTTCAATGTCTTTGGTGCTATAGTTTTGTTAATTGGCGGTGTTATTCTTGGTCCTATTTTTTCTGATGTTTATCGATACTGTTACCCGTCCCAGGAGTCTGTCGCTTTGTCTGATCTTGGTGTAAGGGTTGAGGATATAAATAAAGGGTCAGAGGAACGAGATAGGGTCCAAAACCAGAAATTGAACGAAATGCTTGCAATACAAGGAAACGAGAAAGCTAAAAATGAGTATCTGTCCGCCCATAAAGACCTCATCAATTTACTTGCTGATAGAATAGTTAATGAATCCAGTGATGACCTCCTGCAGAAACAGCGTGAAAGCCGAAAAAGAATTGAGATGGTAAGTGAGGAGATGGCAAACAAGTATGAACTTGAGTGGGCGCCAATTTCCCATTTCATAATAAGGTTGTTGGATAATGGATTTCAGAAATGGGAAGAAAAGGGATACTTATCCAAAATAGAGTCAAAAGATTCACCTGTTGTAGTTTCAGAGAAACAACTTGTAAGCGTTAATGCCAGAAGGTACATTTTTAAAGATGGTTCCTTTTTACAAGTTAGAAAACAGTCAGGACGGGTGGAATCTGGCAAGCTAAAAAGTCCATTTCTGATTTACCTTGAATTTGACAGACCAGGTTATCCCGAAAATAGCCTATTGCAGTTCAATTTCTACGCAGATAGAACAGAACTAATGAATGCCTCAGGTGTTCTCGACATCGAAAACTACAAGACAGCTGGCAACCCTATGAGCGATAAAGAATTCATTGATAGGGTAACAGATGCGATTCCAAGGGTTATCAATCACGCAATTGTAACTTCTGACATCACACTGTAATGAATATGGCAACAAAAAATAAAATGAGGTTCGAATATGAGTTCTATGCGCTTTTTGCCTGATAGTCTGAGGGGTCCCACAAGGGCTATGGTTTTCGTAGACGGTGAAAACTTGTCGATCAGATATAAAGCTGGGTTGGCAGGTGCACAGCCAGAAAAACATGTTCGTTTCCTTGAAGATGTATATGTTTGGTCTCAATTTGCAAATATTCCTCATCATGTACATTGTGAGGTTATTCGGAAGTACTACTACACAGCTGTTCAAGGAGATGATCCTAAGGTCGAGGACATTGAGGCGCAACTTAAGAAAATTGGAATTGAGGCACCACGTGTGTTTAAGAAAAAAAAGGGGCGCTCCACTAAACGAGTAGATATTATGATAGCTACTGACATGCTCACTTATGCTCATAGAGGTAACTATGATATTCCTATTTGGGTTGCCGGAGATGATGATTAGGTTCCTCTTGTTCAGGCAGTTAAAGATGAGGGTTGCAGAGTCGTTCTTTGGTTCTTTGAGAGAGATCAAGGGTTAAGTAAAAAACCTGTGATGGAGGCTGACTACTTCTTTGACATTTCATATTTCCAATGTAAACCAGCAGAGGAGGTTAGGATCTACTATCCTTGGTTACTGAGTTTAAAAAACAGACGCTTCCAGACGGACGCGCAAAAAGATGCGCGCAGCTGAAGCGCACGTTATATGTGAGAAGACCTATGGAAGTTAATCGAATTCTAAGCATCTTGAGTCATTACCATATAAGTTACTTATGCTTCGTGGATTATATCCGTTGGCTTGGGGATAATCCGAGTATAGATATAGAAAACAATGATCTTATCTATATTCTGCAAAAAGAGGATATCGAGTGCCTTGAACAGCTTGAATTACTTCTCTCTCGCGCTCGCACGATTGTGGGTTTGAGTGAGCACAAGTTTGTAACCTCCTTTGGTTTTTCAAACGATCTGCTTAATCCAGACCCTGATAAGGTCCATGACATTTTAGCAGAGCCAGTCATTTTAGTGAGCCTATCAGATTACGGTTTTGATAACATCCGCAAGCTCCCAAGGTTTATAAAACATGAAAGGATGCGACTCCCAACGGCTGATTTTATAGGCGAGATGGCTGGAAAGAAATTTGCTATCGAACTTAAAACAATTAGAACTGAGAATAAGCCCAGACCCAAGCCAGGAAAACTTATGGGAAACTCAAGGATATCATCTTGGTGGCGTGTGATGTTCCGCAATAATACGATTACTAAAATTGAAGATAAAGATAAGAAAGTCTTGCTGCAACTAGCAAATACAAAACGTTACTTAAACTGCCACTATGGTATGCTGGCACTATACAATAGACGAATGGGACCCTCAACTTTGATGGAAACTCAGGATTACCGCGATGAGTTATCCTACATCCTACAAAAATATGAAGAGCTCGACTTTATATTCTTCAAAGATTACTTCGGGGAAGTTGTGATGTGTCCTGAATTAAGTAAATAATCTTGTCAACAAAGCGGATGCAGCGAACCGATAATGCTGATGTACAACGTTACATAGTACATATATCTGAGATAACTCAAAACTTTCTTAGGTCCTGATATGTTCAATATCTCTCACAGATATGTGTATAATAATGAAAGATTTACCCACCCACCAAAAATCATCTTGGTTTTCTCCCAAGGTCGTGAATTTCAGCACTAAAACCGGGGCCCCTTGAAGACGATGAAAGAGCGCAGGAAAAATCAGGGAAAAAGCGGATTCTGTTTGAGCGAAGCGAGTTTTGATTCAGGCCATCCCTGGCCTTCACCCTTTGGGCTTGCCTTCGGCACGTCAATTTTTTCTATCCTGAAAAAATTTGTCCGCGACCTGATTATCCCAAGCAATTGAGAAATCCTAAGGGCAGCTTTCCCGGCTGTCTCTTTTTAGGTTTTATTCTGAATTCTGGCTCCTGGCTTCTGAATTCTATTTTTCACTCCTTGGGCTTCTTCGGAGGGCTCACGAGCGCCTCTCCATCGAGCACGATCTCACCTTCCTGGTTGCTGCATGTGGTCTTCAGGACCACCCGGTTCTTCTCCTCATCGATCTGTGAGACCTCCACCCGTGCGGTAATGGTGTCGCCGATATGCACCGGTGCGCGAAAGTTCAGCTCCTGCTTCATGTAGATCGTGCCCGGGCCGGGCAGCTTCATGCCGATTGCTGCGGAGATGAATCCTGCCTGGAGGATCCCGTGGGCGATCCTGGTCTTGAAAAAGGTGTTCTTTGCATACTCCTCGTTGATGTGTGCGGGATTGAGGTCGCCGGTAACCCCGGCAAAGAGGATGATATCCGCCTCGGTTATGGTCTTTGTAAATTCGGCCGTCTCTCCCAGTACAAGTTCGTCAATCGTCTTTCCAAGCATTGTTCCTCCTCTAGAACCATGATCGGTGACTCCAGATATCCTCTTTGAGGTCCTTCATATCTTCTTCCAGCATGAGATACATCGATGCATTCCGGATAGCAAGGCCGCCCTGATGGGCTATGGCAGAGGCAAGCAGGATCTCGTCATTGGTAAAATCCCTCGGCACCCCGCTGTAGAGCCTCAATACCCCGATCACCTCTTCCTTCGCCTTGATGGGTACGCACAGGATGGAGATGATTCCCTCTTCTTTCTTTTCATCCCTGTACTGCACACCTGTGTCGCCGGCAGCGTCTTTCACCACAATGGGTTTGCCCTGGAGGGCCTCGGCAATACTCTTTTCCGCAGAGATGGGCCCCTTGCTCAGATACTTTTCACTCAGGCCGTAGCTGGCCACCAGCTGGAGGATCTTTTTCTCTTTGTCCAGCAGACGAACCGAGACCGCCTTGACGCCGAATGCCCGCGCGACGTCTTGTGTGAGGATATTCATGATCTCCTTCACATCGAAGCTGGCGTTCATACTCACGGAGAGGTCGTGAAAAAGTTTCGTGTTTTTCCTGATCTGCTCCACCAGCCGGGCATGTTCGATAGCCATTCCTCCCTGTTCTGCCAGGGCGGTGAGGAATTCGATCTCCTCCTGGGAAAAGATCCGTTTATCGGCTGTGTAGAGGCCGAGAACGCCGATGACCCGGTCTTCCACCATGACCGGCACCACCAGGATGGACGCAATGCCCTCGGCCTTTTTCATCTCGTGACTGTGAATTCTCGGGTCCTTGGTAGCATCGTGGATGGCAATGAAGCCTTTGGTCAGGATCTCGTTTGCCGCCCTCTTTGCCTCTTTCGGTTCTGCATGGAGATAGTCCTTGGACAGTCCCTTCTGTGCTGCCGGAACGAGCACAGGATTTTTCTTGTCCTCATCTTCCAGGAAGAGGCATGCAGCCTTTCCCTGCATAGTGTCTATCGCACTCTGCACTATCAGATCGAGCAGGTCATCCTTTTTCAGGGTAGTGCCGAAGGCCCTGCTCACCCTGCAGATCGTGGTAAAATAATCTTTTTCATTAGCCATGGCGTATCTCCTTAGCTCCTGATCGCTTTTTTGTCTGCCTGGAAGGGCTTGAGAGTTTTGTGTGAATGGTTTTCTTCTGCATATCCTCCTTCATGGCAGAGGGCAGGCTGTCCCGTTGTTTGAGCCATCCAAGGATCTTCGGGGTAAATTCCTTCTGGGTTTTCGAACTGACATAGATCCCGATATGGCCGGTATCAAGGCAGACATCCTCGGTATCCGTGCTCCCGACCTTGCTCGTGAGCTTGTCTGCCGCCCCTGGCGGGACGAGGTGGTCGTATTGCCCGTAGATGTTGAGTACCGGCATGGTGATGTTCTTGAGGTTCACCCGCTTTCCCCCGACCTCCATTTTGCTTTGAATAAGGAGGTTTTTCTGATACCCGTCTTTAATGAATTGTTTGAATGTCTCTCCCGGGACATCGGGACTGTCGAATATCCATTTTTCCATCCGGATAAAGTTTTCCACAAAGTCCTTGTTGTCGATATGTTCGAAAAACCCCACGTACTTGTCGATCATGAGCCGTGCCGGATTGAGGAGCAGGAAGCCGAAATTCATCAGGTCTCCGGGCATGTTTCCGAAGGTGTCGATCATCTTGTCCGCATCCACTTCCTTCATCCAGATATGCAGCAATCCCTGGTCGGTGTCGAAGTTCGTGGGGCACACGGTGGTGACCAGGTTCTTGACCTTCTTTGGATGCAGGGCGGAGTAGATCACGCAAAAGGTCCCGCCCATACAGATCCCCATGAGGTTGAGCTGAGGCACATCTTCCCTCTCCAGGATATAATCGACGATATTGTCCATGTAACCGTTCACATGGTCGTCGATGGTGAGGAACTTGTCCTTGATGGTGGGATATCCCCAGTCGATCATGTAGAGATTGATGCCGCCGTCGAGAAAGTTTTTCACCACACTCCTCTCCGGCTGGAGATCGAGCATGGTTTCCCTGTTGATGAGGGCGTAAACCACAAGCAGAGGTGTCTTGATCTGAGAGCCTCTGTCTTCCAAGGAGGTGTAATGCTTGAGTTTCACCCGGTCTTCCTGGTACACGACATCATAGGGGGTCGAGGCGATCTCTGTTTCGAGTTTTCCCAGGAGGATGTCCGATGCCTTCTGGGCACGGTCCTGTGCCTCCCCTGCGTCTTCTGCCAGGTGTTTCATGATTATATCTATGGGAATCTTGGGCTTTTCCATAGCTTGTCCTCCAAACAGATCAGAAGGTCACTTGTTTTTCCCCGATTTCTCCATCTCTTTCACTTTCTTCTTCAGATGGTACAATTCCTCGTACAGGGCATCCATGTCCTTGTCGGTGGGAATGGGAAGGGATTGCAGGGCATCGGTTATGATCCTGTTTCTCGCCTGGAGAAAATCGTCCATGGCATCTAATGTGGCGGCAAGTTTACTGGTGTATTCCGGCGATTTGAAGAGGGTCATGAAGTGACCTTCGAGGATCTTGATCCATAATCGATAGAGTTCCTGAGGGTCTTCCGGCAGCGATTCCTTTCTGGTGAGTTCCTCGATCTTGTCCTGCAGCACCTTGAAACTCTTTTCAAACGGCAGCGATAGGAGTTGCATGAAATCGATCAGCGAGGTGTTGAACAGATTGAATTTGTCGAGGGTCAGGTTCATCCGTTCCTGGTAAAACCGTGAAAGGCCCAGGGAAGGGATATTGAAATACCGCTGCACCTCCTTTAGATAAAGGTCTGACCAGATCTTCACCGAATCATGATCGATATTTTCGAATGAGTATGCCTCGGTGCTCTGGCCGATCGTTGTCATCTTCTCCATGAACTGGTTCTGAATCCGGAGATATCCTTTAAGGCCTGATTGGATGACGTGGGAGACCGCATCGGGGAGAATAGACATACTCCGGTAGAGGGCATTCATTGCAGAAGGCTCGCTCATGGCAGACGAGATAACTCCCCAGGTCTTGATGATCGAGGAGATGGCCTCGGTCGTTACCCTCTCATTTTCCTGTTTGCCGGCAGTCTGTGCGGTTGATGAAGCAGCTGTTTTGTTTGCGGGTCCCGGAAACAAGCTGGTTGCCGTCTTCAGCCATTCCATCAGCAATGCCTGCGGGTCTGCAGCAGTGCCTTGTGTCTCGCCCATGGCTCACCTCGTTCATGATCGAAGATCAAGAAAAAACAAAACCGTGCATATCTATCTAAGGTAACGCCATGGATTACATTGTCAATCCGTCTCCGCTGTTAGCTCCGCCGGACAGGTCCGTCCTCACTGTTGGCTTCAGGCGTAGCAGAAGCTTCGCCCCACATACCTGTCTTTGCCGGAGACCTTCGGACACCGGACGGGTCATAACCCCTTGTCTTTACGTGCCCTGGCAAGGCCGTTAGGCCGGGACTGGAAAGATATTTCCGCTTCGATTAGTGACTGTTAAGAATAACCCGATAAATATGACCAAATGAACCTTGACAAAGAAAAGGTTGTTATTTATATGTAACCTCTAGTTTTTTGGTGCGGGAATAACTCAGTGGTAGAGTGTAACCTTGCCAAGGTTAAAGTCGCGGGTTCGAATCCCGTTTCCCGCTCCATCACTTCTCCTTTTTCCCCCTCTCATCCGTTTCGCCTTCAAGTGCACCTGATGAGTGACTGACACCGCCTGATGCCCAGCGTCTTTTTCTTAGTGCGGGAGCGGCTTGAACCGCGATTAAAGGGTTGCATGGACAGGAAAGACAAAAAAACAGGACATGAGCCTGTTACCCATGTCCTGTTCCGTTCACACCTTAAATTCGGGTTTCTTTATTTTTTCCCAGCGCCTGACGCCTAGAGCCTTATTTTTGGCTGTGGGAACGGGTTTACCCGCGATGCAGGTCAGACCGCACCCAATGGTGCTCACACAGAGGGGTTTATTCCTTAACCTTGCACCTCCGACCTTATACCTTACACCTGCTGTATATTACGGATACGCCCGGTAGATCATTCTCGGGAACGGGATGGTCTCGCGTACGTGTTTGAGCCCGCAGATCCATGCCAGGGTTCGCTCTATCCCGAGCCCGAAGCCGGAGTGGGGCACGCTGCCGTATTTTCTCAGGTCGAGGTACCACTCGTATCGTTCAGGTTCGAGACCATTGTCCTTGATGGCCTTGAGCAGAACGTCATAGTCGTCTTCCCTCTGGGAACCGCCGATGATCTCCCCGTATCCTTCAGGCGCTAAAAGATCGGCGCAGTACACGTATTTCGGATTGTCGGGGTGCTGTTTCATATAAAAGGCCTTGGTCTGCTTCGGATAGTTCTCGATAAAGACCGGTTTGTCGAACATCTGGGTGATGACTGTTTCATCGTCCGCTCCGAGATCTGCACCCCACTGGATATCGGACCCCTGCTTGCGCAGGATATCGAGGGCCTCATCGTAACTTATCCGGTGAAACGGCGTGACCACCTTTTTCAAGGGCTCGATGTCCCGTTCCAGAAACAGCAGTTCCTGTTCCTTTTCTGCCAGGGTGTTCTGCACGATGTACGATACGAAATCCTCCTGGAGTTCGAGGTTCATCTTGTGGTCGTAAAACGCCATCTCTCCCTCCACCATCCAGAATTCCGTGAGGTGCCGTCTGGTCTTGGATCGCTCCGCCCTGAACGTGGGACCCAGGCAGTATACCTTGCCGAGACCAGAGATGGCTGCTTCGAGGTAGAGCTGACCTGTTTGCGACAGATAGGTCTTTCCGAGATCGAAGTAGTCCACCCAGAAGAGGTTCGATGTATCTTCTCCGCATGTGGTGGTAAAAATAGGAGTATCGATGAGGGTGAATCCGTTTTCATAAAAATAGTTTCTCACCTGCCTGACCAGGCAGTCCCGCACACGCATGATGGCTGTCTGTCTCGAAGAACGCAGCCAGAGGTGACGGTTGCTCAGGAGGAAATCCGGGCCGTGCTCCTTCTTTCCTATGGGGAATTCTTCGGACTTCTGGACGATCTCGATCCCGTTTGCCTGCACTTCAAAACCGCCGGCAGCTCTGCTCTCCTCCACTACTTTCCCGTGCACGATTATGGACGATTCGAGGGGGATCTTCTTGATTTCGGGATAGATCTCCCCGAGGGTATCCCTCTCGGCGATCACCTGGCAGATTCCTGTCCCGTCTCTGAAGATGATGAAAGAAACCCTGCCGCTGGATCTCCTGTTCGATACCCAGCCTTTTATGGTGACGTCTTCACCAATATGATCCGGAAAATCTATGATTGAACATTCCTGCATAAATACTCCTAGCCTTGTTGATCTGTGTTCTCATAGCGTATTAGGCGTTTGTTATCAATAAGAAACAAAATTCCGGCACGCTTGATAATTGTGTAACTTAATGGTATTTCTATAGCATGGATTTTGGATATAAAATTTGGATTGAGAAAGACGGGAATAATGTATTCGGAATGGGAATCTATAACCTCTTGAATCTCGTTGAGGAAACCGGATCTCTGCACAAGGCCGCCCAGGATCTCAAGATGTCTTACCGCGCTGCTTGGGGCAAGGTCAGAGACTACGAGGATCGGCTTGGCGTGGAGTTGCTCGAGAAGGGACGGCACGGCAGAACAGGTGCTCACCTCACTCCAGAGGGCAAGCTCATGATCGACCATTTCAGACGTGTTATGGAAGAAATGGACAAGCTCGTCTCAACAGGGCCGCTTGCTGACCTTATTGGGAAGATAGACAAGCTGGAAGCCCATCACTAGACAGTGGTTGTATGTTCCTTAGTGTCTACCGAATAATTGCGACCTTTTTCTGCGCCGGTTATGCGCCAAAGGCACCCGGTACGGTGGGAACGATTGCAGCGTTGCCTCTGTTTTTCATCATGAAAAGAATGTCGCTGCCGAGGTATCTCTGTGCAACTGCAATCCTTGCACTGCTCGGGGTGTTCGTCTCTCATAAGATGGAGGAGCACTGGGGGAGCGATCCGTCCCGGGTGGTCATTGATGAGGTTGTGGGCCTTCTCATCACCCTGGTCTCCCGTCCAAAGGGATGGAAGGAGATTGCCATCGGGGTACTGCTGTTTCGAGCACTTGATATCATCAAGCCTCCGCCTGTGGGTTATGTTGACAGCCATGTCTCAGGAGGTGTGGGGATCATGGCAGACGATATGATCGCCGGCGGGATCAGTGCCCTGCTGCTGCTCCTGATGCCCAAGAGGATGCTGCTCTAGGATGAATGCCTCGTTCATCATCACCGGTGCGGAGATCCTCAGTGGAATCCGTTCCGACGCCCTGCTCCAGCCCTTGAGTTCCATGCTCGCCTCCAGGGGTGTCTCCACGCTCGAGGTGAGGATGATCCCCGATAGCCCGCAGAAATTGTGTGCAGGCATAGTCGAGCTTGCCAAAACGTCGGATCTGATAGTGGTCACCGGCGGTCTCGGCCTGACACCCGACGACACGACCCATATGGCGATACAGGTGCTGGAAACGAAAAAATCCCTCAGAGTCGGCCCGCCCATTGAAAATCCAGTCGGGTCAGCCAAGGGGATAGACCTGAGGTTTGATAATACACGGGTGCTCTTTTTCCCTGGAGTTCCCCGTGAGACACTTGCCATGTTCCCATCCGTGCTCAACGACCTTCCTGCTGCAGCCCCTGTCACCACTTCAATAGCGGTATTCGGCCTGAGGGAGGTGGAGATTGCAAAGAGGCTCGGCCAGCTCGGCCACCAGTGCAGCTTCCTGCCCAAAGACAAAGAGGTGAGCGTGATCGCCCCGAAAGATTCCGGGCATCAGATCAGGGAACTCCTCGGGCGGCATGCCCTGGAGGGGGACGATCTTACCACAACCGTTGGGTCGATGCTCAAAGACCGGGGTTATACCTGTGCGACCGCGGAGTCGTGTACCGGGGGACTGGTTGCGCATCTTATCACCTCCCTTGCCGGCAGTTCGGATTTTTTCCTAGGATCTGTCGTATCGTACAGCAATGACGTTAAGGTCAAGGTCCTGGGTGTGGCGGAAGAAATCATCGCCGGGTACGGTGCCGTGAGCGAACAGGTTGCCCGCTCCATGCTCAAAGGGGCCCTGCGCCTGACCGGGGCCGATGTGGGTATTGCCACCACCGGCATAGCAGGTCCGGCAGGCGGCACACCGGAAAAACCGGTAGGTACCGTATGGATCGCTGCAGGCAGCGATCAGGATCAGATCGTGAAAGATTTCCGCTTTTCATTTGACAGGCAAGGGAATAAGATGATCTTTGCAAAGACCGCATTGTTTCTTTTGAGGGAATATATCCATGATCAGGACATTTATCGCACTACCCATTCCTGAAACCATCACGGATGCACTCCGCAATGCCATTTCCCTGCTTCGACGAATGAATTCAGGGGTGAAGTGGGTGCGGCCTGAATCCGTACATATTACCCTGAAATTTCTCGGCAATATCAAGGAGGAACTGGTAGAGCCCATATCTGAGGAACTGGACTCAATAGCCATCAGTTTCCCACAACTCGATCTGGGATTGTCCGGTCTCGGGGTGTTCCCCAACATGCGCAGGCCAAGGGTGATATGGGTGGGTCTCAGCGGGGATGTAACTCCCCTGGGAAAACTTGCCGAAGAGATAGACAGGGGGTGCGCCAAATTCGGGATACAACCGGAGAAACGCCCGTTTAACGCGCACGTCACCCTGGGTAGACTAAAGGTGCCATCTATGGTAGATCTTGATATCGATCTCATGGAAGAGAACTATCGAGCAAAGGAAGTTGTTTTTTACAAGAGTGAACTATTGCCGACGGGAGCACGGTATACCATATTGCACAGCAGCAGCCTCGGACATAAAGGAGGGTGAGAATGGAAGAAGGAAGAAAGAGGGCATTGGAAGATGCAATAACAAAGATTGAACGTTCGCACGGCAAAGGTGCGATCATGAGGATGGGCTCGGATGCCGCAGCCAATAATGTCCCGGTCATATCAACGGGATCGCTTCTGCTGGATTATCAGGCCCTGACCATCGGCGGTATCCCCAGGGGAAGGGTAACGGAGATCTACGGCGCCGAATCCTCGGGAAAGACCACCCTGTCTTTGCACTGTATCGCTTCTGCCCAGGCCGCCGGCGGTGTCGCCGCATTCATCGATGCAGAGCATGCCCTCGATGTGTACTATGCAAAGAAGCTGGGAGTGAACATCGATGATCTCCTCGTGTCCCAGCCCGATTCAGGCGAACAGGCCCTGGATATTGCAGAGACTCTCGTGCGGTCCAATGCCGTGGATATCGTGGTGATCGATTCCGTCGCAGCCCTTGTTCCCCGGGCGGAAATAGAGGGGGATATGGGCGATTCCCACATGGGACTGCAGGCCCGTCTCATGTCACAGGCACTGCGGAAGCTTTCCGGAGCCATCTCCAAGACAAAGACCACCGCGGTATTCATCAACCAGACCAGGCAGAAGATCGGCATCCTCTACGGCAATCCCGAGACCACGACAGGGGGCAATGCATTAAAGTTCTATGCAAGCGTACGCCTCCAGATCAAGAATGCGGGCCCCATAAAAGACGGTACCTCAGTCATCGGCAACCGCACCAGGGTAAAGGTGGTAAAGAACAAGATGGCCCCTCCTTTCAAGGAAGTGGAGTTCGACATCATGTTCGGCGAAGGTATATCGAAATACGGTGAAATTCTTGATGTGGGCTCCCTGCCGGAAGTCGGCGTCATCGAAAAGTCAGGCGCCTGGTATAGTTTTAACAAGGAGCGGCTCGGACAGGGCCGGGAAGCGGCCAAGGCGTATCTGAAGGAGCACCCGGAGGTGTTCCAGCAGATCTACGACAGCATCAGGGATACATTTATACCGACAGAGGAAAAAATATCTCAAGGTGGAGATAACTAATATGGATATCAATGAAGTATTGAAGCAGGCGGTGGAAATGTCCGCCTCGGATATTCACATAAAGGTCGGCCTGCCACCGGTCGTGAGGAGATTCGGGGCACTGATCCCGCTGAGGGACCGTAAGAAACTCACCAATGATGATATCTCATCCATGGCCTACAGCATCATGAATCAGTACCAGCAGGCCAAGTTCGAAACCACGAACGAGATCGACCTGGCACACAGCCTGACCGACGTGGCTCGGTTCAGGGTGAACTGCTTCAGGCAGCGGGGAAGTTTCGGCATGGTATTCAGGGTCGTACCGACCGATCCTCCGGGTCTGGAGGATCTCGGCCTCCCGGAGGTGCTCAAGAAGATCAGTCTTGAACGCAAGGGCCTTATCCTCGTTACCGGGACAACGGGTTCGGGTAAGTCCACCACCATGGCTGCCATGGTGAACAACATCAACACCAACAGGAACTGCCATGTCATCACCATCGAGGACCCCATCGAGTTTTTGCACAAGGACCGGAAGTCCATCATAAACCAGCGGGAAGTGGGCTCGGACACCAATTCTTTTGCCATGGCGCTCAGAGCCGCACTCAGGCAGGATCCGGACGTGATACTCGTGGGAGAGATGCGTGACCGGGAGACAATCGATATCGCGCTGACCGCGGCTGAGACCGGTCACCTCGTGCTCTCCACCCTCCATACCCTGGACGCGGTGGAGACCATCATGAGGATCGTCTCTCAGTACCCGCCCCATCAGCACCTGCAGGTGCGTCTCCAGCTCGCGGGGGTTCTCAAGGCGGTCATATCCCAGAGGCTCATGCCCAAGGCCGACGGCCAGGGAGTAGTGCCTGCAGCCGAGGTCCTTGTCTCTACCGCACGGATTCGTGAGTGCATTACCGACGAGACCAGAACCGAAGAGATACCCGATGCTATTGCCGAAGGCCTGGTTGCCTACGGCATGCAGACCTTCGATCAGTCGCTGATGTCCCTGGTGCAGGAAGGCAAGATCAGTTACCACGAAGCCCTGCGTCAGGCCACCAATCCCAATGACTTCGCACTGCGGATGAAGGGGATTCGGGGCACGAGTGATTCCAAGTGGGATCAGTTCGAGGGGCAGACTGAAGAGAGTGAAGAAGAAACAGATGAGCAGAAAAAAACGACAATATTCCAGGACGGCAAGTATCGAGACTTCTGATGACGGGGTGCGCTATGCACTGGGGATCATTTCAAGAAGAGCTATATCCTCCTATGAGCTAAAAAAAAACTTGAGCTCAAGGGCGCTGATGGCGACGTCATCGAAGCAGCCATTGAGAGGATCGCGGAACTGGGATACCTTGACGATGCGGAATATACCCTGCGCAGGGCCAGGCTCATGGCGGAGAAAGGTTATTGCGACTTTTATATCCATTCCTCCCTTGAAGGCCTCGGCATTCCCTCAGGCATGATCGAGGGTGCACTGAGAAAGGTGAGCGAAGAGTTATCCGAAGAAACGAGGATACGCATGCTTGTGGAAAAGAGGAAGGGATTGGAGAAACAAAAAATGTTGCGGTTTCTGGCAAACCGAGGATTTTCCTTCGAGAAGATATTAAACGTCATAGGTGGAGTTGATTGATGAAAGGATCTGAGATTCGCACAATGTTTTTAAAGTATTTCGAGGAAAAGGGACACACGATCTGTCCCAGTTCCTCGTTAGTCCCGGCAGACGACCCCTCTCTGCTGTTCACCAATGCCGGCATGGTGCAGTTTAAATCGACGTTTCTGGGCACCGAAAAGAGGCCGTACTCCAGGGCAACGACCTCACAGAAGTGTGTACGGGCCGGCGGCAAGCATAACGACCTGGAGAATGTGGGAAGGACGGCGAGGCATCACACCTTTTTCGAGATGCTGGGCAATTTTTCCTTTGGCGACTATTTCAAGCAGGGGGCCATCGAATACGCCTGGGACCTTCTCGTGGACAGGATGGGACTTGACCCCGACAAGCTCTGGGCAAGCGTTCATACCAGTGACGACGAAGCGTACAATCTGTGGAGAGACGTCATCAAGATCAGTGAAGACCGTATCTTAAGGCTCGGGGACAAGGACAACTTCTGGGCCATGGGAGATACCGGACCGTGCGGACCCTGTTCGGAGATTCTCTATGACCAGGGCCCGTCCGTGGGATGCGGGAGACCGGAATGCAAGATCGGCGAATGTGATTGTGACCGGTACCTCGAGATATGGAACCTGGTGTTTATGCAGTTCAATAAGGATGCACAGGGGAACACAACACCGCTGCCGAACCCTAACATCGACACCGGCATGGGGCTCGAGCGCATTACCGCCATCATGCAGGGGGTCCAGAGCAATTACGATACGGATCTGTTTGCCCCGCTTCTTTCATATATCCAGGACATTTCAGGGATCAGATACGGGACCAGAGAGGAGATGGACGTTTCCATCAGGGTGGTGGCCGACCATGCCAGGGCCAGCGCATTTCTCGTGGGGGACGGCGTGCTGCCTTCCAACGAGGGGAGAGGATACGTGCTCAGGCGGATCATGCGCAGGGCTGCACGTCATGGCAAACTCCTCGGGCTGAGCGATACGTTCCTGCACAAGGTCTCACTGAAGGTCATACAGGAGATGGGTGATGTGTATCCGGAACTGAAAGGCCGGAGAGACTTCATAGACAAGGTCATTGTCAATGAGGAGGAGCGGTTCTTGAAGACGCTGGACAGGGGGCTTTCCCTGCTCGATGAGATCATGTCCTCTCTGAAGAGGAAAGGAGAGACCTCAATCCCGGGCGAAGAGGTCTTCATGCTGTACGACACGTTCGGATTCCCGGTGGATCTCACCGAGGACATTGCCAGCAAGGAAGGCCTGCACGTTGACAACGAGGGGTTCAACGAGCAGATGGAAAAACAGCGGGAAAAGGCCCGGGTTTCGTCTCATTTTGCCGAGGCATCGAATGGCGGAGCAGGGATCAGTTCCATCTCCGGAAAAGGCGCCGTCAGGTTCGTGGGCTACGATACCTTCGAGTCGAGAGGAACCGTGCTCGAAATACAGCGCAAATCAAAAGACGGCACTGTTGAGATTGCCCAGGAGATCGCCGCCGGGGACGAGGCCCTGGTGATCACTGATGTTACGCCATTCTATGGTGAGTCAGGCGGACAGGTAGGAG
>Ga0209203_1001564_pt1 | contig 16606 bp, 15 predicted proteins | sample AD_UKC109_MetaG_FD_184423 | JGI IMG/M metagenome (GOLD analysis project Ga0209203, IMG submission 184423) | Active sludge microbial communities of municipal wastewater-treating anaerobic digesters from Hong Kong - AD_UKC109_MetaG (SPAdes)... | ecosystem: Engineered > Bioreactor > Anaerobic >... | reverse complement strand
TTGTAGATCAGGTGATTCTTGACGTTGCCGTGGTGTATCATGGCGAGCTTGAAGAACTTGACCTTCTCTATCTCCTCGTCCTCGAGGCCGAATCGCGCCCCCATCTTGCCGTAGGGGCAGTCCGAGCGCACGCCGGTCCCCGCGTTGAGCACGAGCACCGAGGTGTCTATCTCCTCCTCCCTGAGGGCGTAGGTGATCTCGCAGACCGGCTTGGTGATGTGCCTGCGTCCCGGTGACATGGCTATGGCCACCACATCGCCGCCGCACATTGCGATGGTCCCCCTCTGGGCCATTCCGCCGCCGAGCCCCATGCCCATGGCGGCCCTGCAGTTGACGATGTGATGTTTCCTTTCCATTAGACAAGCACCTTATCAGAGGATTGGACGCCATCCTTCATGCTCATCGTGACCTCCCTGGCAGTTCCGGAGCAGACTATCTTCCCGTTCTCCATCAGGGACACCTTGTCGCAGACCTCGCATGCGAAGTCCATGTTGTGCGTGACTATGATGAAGGTCTCGTCGAGATTCTTCCTCGCCTCCTTTATGGCCATGGCGACCTTGGTCCTTGTGATGGGGTCCATTGTGCCTGAAGGTTCGTCCAATATAACTAGACTCGGCTCTCTTATTAACACTTGTGAGAGAGCTATCCTGTGCCTCTCCCCGACAGAGAGCTCGTTCGGATACTTCTCCAATATTGTCTTGGCCTTGTCCTCGGCGAAGCCTATGGAGGTGAGCACCTGTATCGCCTTGATCTTGGCAAGCTCCTTGGGCAGCGACATGCCGATGGCGTCGGTGAGATTCTCGAAGATGGACCTTGACGGATAGAGCGAGTATTCCTGATGTAGCAGGCCGATGTCCTGCTTGGCCCTGCCCCTCTCGAGGAAGCCGGGTTTCGTCATGTCGATCCACTCGTCCCCGACGCGGACGGATATCTCGCCCTCCGTCGGTTCGGTCACGCCGCCTATCATCCTCGAGAGCGTCGTCTTCCCAGCACCGCTGGTGCCTAGAAGGCCGAATATCTCGTTCTCCTTGATCTCGAAGTCAACGCCGTCCACGGCCTTTACCAGACCGCGCATTATAGAATAGAAGTACTTCTTGACGTTCTTCACGATGACCTTGGGCTCCTCCTTGCAGACGAAGGACTCCTCCCTCATCTCCGGCATCTCCTCAAGGAAACTGTTGACAATCTCGGACGGTTTGCCAATGCCCTTGACCTTCCCGTCCTCCATCCAGATGACCTTGTCCGCTATCTCGGACACGACCCGCGGATTGTGGGAGGTGATTATCATTGGCATTCCCGTCTTGACGGACACGTCCTTGAGGACCTGAAGCACTATGTGCGACGTTTTTGGGTCCAGTGTGCCCGTGGGTTCGTCCGCCAATAATATGAGAGGTTCCATGGCCAGCTGTCTCGCAAGGACTATCCTTTGCTTCTCGCCGCCGGAGAGGTCCTTTGCGATGTGCAGCATGCGATGCTCCATCTTTACCATCGTGAGGAGATCGCTGACCCTCTTTATCTTCCCATTCTCGTTGTAACCGATATTGTCCAGTTCCTTGAGAACGTTCTCATAGACTGTCAGTTCACCGTATAGGGCGAATGTCCGCTGAAGCATTATCGATATATAGGACTTCACCGTCTTGAGCTCGGATGAGGACAGATTGAGGAAGTCCACTTCCTTGTGCTCAAAGACGCCTCCGCACCTCGAGCACTCCTTCCCGATATTTTCGGGACTGACATAGATATTGCATTTCTTGCAAAAACCAAAATTGTATATGATTTGACCTTCGTGGGGTTTATAGTCGCTAGAACCCCTTATGGCATGGATAAGCACTGATTTTCCAGAACCGCTTTTTCCAATGATACCTAATATCTCTCCCGGATAAAGGTCAAAGCTGACATCGTCGATGGCATTGGAACCATCGAATGATTTGGAAATTCCTTTCACTGATAGGAGACTGTATGTCAAGCTATTACCCCCAATTGTGCGAATCTCAGTCATTGGAACTTAAAAATGTATTCCATAACATTTATAATATTTTTAATATTACAAAATCAGAATCCAACAAAATGGTGTATGCAATAATGTCTCTGTTGAAGAACGATACAAACACGAATATAAATCATTTCCATAAAAAGGAAAATGTTTTATATTAGAAATTTAATGATATGCAGGTGTGATAATGGATTCTGACATCCCTGATTCGCCAGAAGCTAAGAACAATGTCTTCACTAGGAATCTTAAAATCATCGGGGCCATAGTCGTGATGGCACTGATAGTAGGTTCGTTTTATGTTTTCGTATACTCAGAGGATAAGGGGGTTGACCCCGACTTCGCCAAGGAAAACGCATTCCTCGCCGAAGGGTCCCTCAGATACTGGTATGTTTCCTATCTTACAGATACCAGCCTATACAACTTCGAGGTGTCAGCCAAGTACAGCGACACCCACTACCTGATACATGGGGCAGATGGTGAGTACTATGACCTCAACATATATGAGGAGGAAGAGGACGGGGTCATGAAGACCTATGCCCAGCTCACGAGCGACACCGTAGAGTCGCCACCATCTGAGATAAGCATCTACTTCGACGTCAAATCATACATAGCAACGGATCCGTTCACATCCATACCGGAGACCGTCGGATACGAGTATCTTGACCAGATATACCTTCTTTTCAGCGCCTGGGAGAACGAGGGCGTTGAAAACCAACAGTTGGCATACGGGATGTCCTACATCTCAGAGGCTGTCGGCAAGCAGGCCCAGGATTGACAAGATCACCATCGACGAGATAAAGAGCGATGACAACGACTATTATGTGGACATATACGAGGGCAAGATCGGCACTCCCACAAAGCCTGTCATATACGTCATGACCGAGACCGGCGGCGCTGTGAAGAATCACATAGTGATACCGTTCGATGGGATCATCATCCTAGAGGTGCCAAACTATGAGGATATAGGGCTATTCAGCACCATATTCGCTGAGATAATAGCACCATCGTCAACAGGAGAAGATGAATGAGAAAAATAAATCTTATAGATGTTCTCATAATCCTCATCCTTCTATTTTCTGCTTATTCCTTCATAGACAAGGAAAGCGAGGTCTACCAGCAGGTCGATGAGTACTACTATACCGGTTCCCAAATATACAAGGCCATCAACTCCATGGAGTACCTTGACTCAAAAGGTTTCCAATATGAAACATGGATCAGGGGGTACTGGTGGTCGGACTACCTCACGTTCGAGGAGACTGGATACGTGATAGGAACTGGTGAAGGGTCCTTCACATTCCTTAGGCAAAACGGCGAGACCGTCGAGATCGGCGGCAGAATGAGCTACGAGGAAGAGGTGGGCGCGAGCGAGATCAAGCTGATAATCAAGACCAAGTCAACGGTGAACTACCGCATGTATTCGGGAACGAAGGACAGCTTCGATGATCTCCTGGCCTATGTCTCGGACGCGGCGTCGTTCCTCGACCAGTTCCAGATAGACAGCATAACCGTCAGCGGGAGCATATCCTTCGACCAGTCCATCGAGCCGTCTAGGGTCTTCGACGAGGGCATTGAGTACGAGCTCAGAAAGGGCCTGTACTACGTCAAGGGCATCGAGTTCACAAGCTACGAGAACGGAGTGACGATAGACCTGGACCAGGCCGACGTCTCAGAGCTCGAGAAGCTTGAAGGCCTGCTCGCGGAGAACGGCATAATCATGGACGAGGTCTTCTTCTCCGACCTGAACATATTCGTCAGGACGGGCCTTGAGATCGGGGAGCTCGACAAGTACTGGATCAAGGAACATATCGCGCAGGAGCTCTCATCGGTGATAGACCCGGACGAGGATTCAATCCATATAAGGTTGTAGGTAAATGTTCGAAGTCATTGTGTCAGGGATCGCCAATCTGTTCATATCGGCCATCTCAAGAGCGACCGGAAGGAAGCCAGGCAAGGTGAGCCCGGAGTCCGTGGCGGACATCGGGCCCGGCACGGTCTCGAAGGCGGTCTTCGATCTCATAGAATGGTCCTTCATGTGGCTGGAGAGGGAGATCCGCGACAGCCGCTTTGGTTCCATGTCAAAGAGGGCCATATCCTTGATGAGGGAGAAGGTCCCTCCCTTGCCTTTGAGGATCGACATCCCCTTTCTTAAAGGACAGAAATCAAAGACCCTCGCGTCCCCTCTGATGTTCATAGTGGGATTCGTGGCGTTCATGGGGCTGAGCGACCATGGGATATCCCCGTTCGCCCTCTGGTCCATTGTGGCATCGCTGGCCGCATACTTCATAGGCACGAGGGTCGCCAAGGTGAGGTTCGGAGACCTCCCTGAGCGATATTCCCCTTATATTCTCACCTGTCTCGCGATTTCCGCCGCAGGGTACTTCCTAATCGGGGAGACGGCCGCCAGATTGAGCCTCATCCCCCTTTTCCTGATCCTGTTCTCCAGGAGGTACGGCGCAAAGGTCTCCCTGTGCGCCCTTGCTGTAGGGTATCTGATGTTAAAGAACGCTAACTTCAGCATAGGATTCCCGTACGCATTCTTTGGTGTGCTCGGCCTGGCAAGAAACTTTCATACGGAAAGGCTGGCACTGGCCATCGAGAGGAACGCGTACAGCATCGCCGCGTTCATGATATTCATCGGCGCCTTGTACTGGGTCCTGGACATCGCCTTGGTCGGGAGAATACCCTTGCTGACGTCCAGGGAGGGGCTTGACCCATCGTTCACGATGAAGTCGCACCTGCTGCCCATCGGGAGCGTGCTGTTTGTGTCCCTTTTAGGGGAATGGGGTTCAAGGACTGGAAACGCGGGCAGGGCCAGGACGCTTTCGGTGTTGACAATAGCATTCGCGACCGTCCTGATGGCATTCTTAGGATATAGGACCCAGGTGCTGATAACATTGGTGGCGGCCATCCTTGTCGCCATAGTCTGGGACCTTATCACAGTGAGCGAGCTTCTGGTGTCCGGCAGTGCCATCGTCGCCATATTCGCGTTCATGACGGTGATGAGGACATATACCACAGGGGCCAACGTCGGGCTCCTTGAGTCCATATCGGTCAGGGCCGGCCTGACGCTCGACATATACGACATGATGGCGCACCTCGGTGGGTACCTCGGATTCACAAAAGGGCAGACCCTCATCGCCTGCATAACATCGTTCGCCACCCTGATGCCCGGCCTTGCCTTCTCCCCCAGAAGGTATGTGGCAGTGTTCGCCGGGGCTGGGGGCATATCCATGACATCCACGATATTCGGGCCGTTCGCCCTGGACTTCGGACTCGTGGGCGTAGTGCTCATAATGGCCGTGTTCGGCTTCTTCATGCAGATGGAACACAATCTCCTCGGAACCACGACGGGGAGGAGAAGGTGCGTGGTCGCATTCCTGTACAGCATGACGCTCGGATACATGCTGATAGGCATAGAGACAGGACTGGTGGACTATGAGGTACTTTTGCTGTTCGCCGCGTCATTCCTCTATTCCCTCTACCTTTCGCAATTTGCCCCGTCGAAGGCCTTGCACAAAGTTAAATAGTCGTCCCGACATATCTTTCCACATCCAGACCATGTGTGATAATATGACAGAATTGCTTCTTGTAGTGGGCATGCCAGGGTGCGGAAAGGGAGAAGTGGTGACCATAGCGAAGGAGATGGGTTACACCGCCCTTGTAATGGGGGACATAGTAAGGGAAGAGGCCTTGAAGAGGGGCAGGGAGATCAAGGATTCCGGGCTCATCGCGCAACAGCTGAGGATTGAATTAGGCAATTCGGCCATAGCACAGCTCACGATACCAAAGCTCGAGGGAAAGGAAAAGTGCATCATCGACGGCATCAGGGGTTACAGCGAGGTCGTCGAGTTCAAAAAGCACTTCGACACAACGGTGATAGCCATCCATAGCTCGCCCCACAAGAGATTCGAGAGATTGAGGAGCAGGGGAAGGGACGACGACCCGCTGCGATTCGAGGAGTTCAGGGAGAGGGACCACAGGGAGCTCGGATTCGGCATAGGTGATGCCATCGCCCTCTCGGACGTCATGATAATCAACGAGGATGGGCTTGAGGAGTACAGGGAAAACATATCCAAGGTCCTAAGGATGATGGATGAAGATGATCATTGAACGATTGAGAAACGAGCTTTGGGAGATACCAAGGGAAGGAAGGATGAACGTCCCCGTGAGGATAGTGGCCAGCGAAGAGCTCCTTGAGATGATGAAAAGGGACATGACGCTGCAACAGGCCGTCAACGTCTCAATGCTTCCGGGCATAGTGGATGCGTGCTTCGTCATGCCCGACGGGCACCAAGGCTATGGCTTTCCCATCGGCGGGGTGGCCGCTTTCGATATGGAATCGGGCGTCATCTCCCCGGGAGGGGTCGGGTACGACATCAACTGCGGGGTGCGGCTGATAAAGACGGACTTGGCATCGAGCGAGATAGACGGCAAGAAGGATCAACTCCTCAAGGCAATGTTCAACAACGTCCCGTCCGGATTGGGCTCGAAGGGAAAGGTGCGGATAGGAAGGGACGACATGGACCAGGTCCTGGAACTTGGGGCGAGATGGGCTGTGGAGAACGGCTTTGGGGAAAAGGGCGACCTGAAGTTCATCGAGGAGGGCGGCAACATGCCCTCGGACAGCAGGGCCATAAGCGACCAGGCGAAGAAGAGGGGCTCGTCACAGCTTGGCAGCCTCGGATCGGGAAACCACTTTCTCGAGCTCCAGAAGGTCTCAACGGTATATGACGAAGGGGCCGCCAAGGCCTTCGGGCTCTACGAGGGCCAGCTGGTCGTCATGATACACACAGGTTCCAGAGGTTGCGGCCACCAGGTGTGCTCAGACTACCTACGGACAATGGAAAGGGCCATCGAGAGATACGGGCTCGTCCTCCCAGACAGGGAGCTGGCATGCGCCCCCATACAATCTCCGGAGGGCGAGAATTACTTCAAGGCCATGTGCGGGGCCGCGAACTTCGCATGGGCCAACAGGCAGATGATCACCCACTGGACCCGCGAATCGTTCGGGTCCGTCCTCAACGATCCCGAGCTGGAGATACTTTACGACGTGGCCCACAACATCGCAAAGAGGGAGGAGCATGGGGGCAAGGAGTACATGGTGCACAGGAAGGGGGCCACAAGGTCGCTTTGGAAGGGCAGGAAGGAGATAACCGAGGCCTACAGAAATGTCGGCCAGCCGGTCCTTATACCTGGCAGCATGGGAACGGCGTCCTATGTCCTGTGCGGATGTGAGAGCGCATCGGGATTCTTTGGTTCCGCCGCGCATGGCGCCGGCAGGGTGCTGTCACGGTCCAAGGCGATAAAGAGATTCAGCGGCCAGGACATAAAGAAGGACCTGGGAAGAAGAGGGATAGAGCTGCTCGCAGACAACATGAAGACTGTCGCCGAGGAGGCCCCGGAGGCCTACAAGGACATCGACAGCGTGGCAAGCGTTTCGGACAGTGCCGGCATAGCCACAAGGGTCGCGAGGCTTGTGCCGTTGGGTGTTGTCAAAGGTTAGGGCGGTCACATAAAGTTTTAATTGCCGCAGAACGTATACTCATGTGTGAATAACTTGTTCGAATGGCATGAGTACAGGCCCTTTGAACCTGGTTACATGAAGGTACTGGGCCCATTGGAAACTGAGATAATGGACATCATTTGGGAAAGGGGCACCGAGACTGCAAGGGGCGTCTATGAGACGCTCCACAAGGGTAGGAAGGACATAAGGAGGTCTACCATCTCTATAATGATGAATCGTCTCTTCGAGAGGGGATTGGTCGAGAAGAAGATAGAGAAAGGAAGGGGCGGCCTTAAATACGTATATTCTGTAAAGGTCTCCAAGGACGAGTTCAAGCGGGAGGTCGTCCGAAATGTTATGGATTCCCTGCATGATACCTTTGAAAAGGAACTGGATACATATATCAAGGACGTGTTCATGAAATGACGTGGTGAGAGATATGAACTTTGAAAAACCATGGACAGAGAAATACAGGCCACAGAAGCTCGATGAGATAGTTGGGAGGCCGTACATAGTCGAGAGGCTGAAGTCGTACGTTGAGAGGAAGAACATGCCCCATCTCCTGTTCGCCGGCCCTGCCGGCGTCGGCAAGACCACGAGCGCACTGGCACTGGCGAATGAGATGTTCGGCGACACATGGCGCCAGAACTTCCAGGAGACCAATGCCTCTGATGAGAGGGGCATAAATGTCGTCAGGGAGAGGATAAAGGACTTCGCCAGGACAATGTCCATGGGTGGGAACTTCAAGATCATCTTCCTGGACGAGTCGGACGCCCTTACCCCAGACGCCCAGAACGCCCTGAGGAGGACCATGGAGATATACACGTCCACATGCAGATTCATCCTCTCATGCAACTATTCATCAAAGATAATACCACCTATACAGTCCAGGTGCGCAATATTCAGATTCGGACCGCTTACCAACGAGGCGATCGAGGAAAAGCTCAGGATGATAGCCAAGAACGAGGAGCTGAACCTCAAGGACGACGGGATAGAGGCGATAAAATACATCGCCGACGGCGATATGAGAAAGGCTGAGAACACGCTGCAGGCTGCGGCGTTCCTCGGGAAGGAGATCAACGAGGAGATCGTGTACCAGGTGTCCTCGAGGGCCAGGCCCGAGGAGATAAGGGAGATGGTCCAGGCGGCGCTTGGAGGCGGCTTCCTGGAATCGAGGAAACTCCTCGACAGCCTGCTGATAGAAAAGGGCCTCTCCGGCGAGGACATCATCACCCAGATGCACAAGCAGATAGTCGAGCTGGACATAGGGGAGGACAAGAAGGTCGACCTTGTGGACAAGATAGGCGAGCACGAGTTCAGGCTTGTGGAAGGTTCGAACGAAAGGATACAGCTGGAAGCTCTACTGGCAAGGCTTGCCAAGAGATAGGGATATTATGTTCAATGAGGATTATCGCCCGAAGGGGTTCTCCGAGATACATGGGCAGAACAAGCCCCTCAAGGACATCGTGGCCTGGATCAACACATGGCCCAGGTCCAAAAAGGCCCTGTTGGTGCACGGGCCGTCCGGGATAGGAAAGACCATATCCATCTATGTCCTCAAAAAGGAGATGAATCTGGACCTCATAGAGCTCAACACATCCGATGTTAGGGATGCCGAGACCATATCCAAGATCGTGGGAAACGCGGCGAGCTCGAAGGCACTTTTCTCGAGCAGGAAGATAATACTTGTCGACGAGGTGGACAACATAAAGGGAAGGTCCGACCAGGGCGGGATGAGGACGCTTGCCAACATCATAGACGAGACCCAAAACCCGATCATACTGATAGCCAACGACCCCTACAAGCTTCCCGCATCGCTGCGGAACAAGGTCGATATGATCCGTTACAACGCCCTGAGGCCCGCCAGTATCCGCAACAGGCTCAGGCAGATAGCCGACAAGGAGGGGATAGCCGTCACCGACGCGCAGCTCGACACCGTGGCCGAGAGGTCTGGAGGCGACCTAAGGGCGTCCATAAACGACATGGAGTCGCTGGGCGGGGAGATCACCGACGGACACATACAGATGCTGTCGTCCAGGGACTCGGAAAAGACGGTCTTCGAAGGTCTCAGCGCGGTCTTCAAGCTCAGGAGCCTCAAGAGCAGGGAGATGTTCTTCGATGTCGACAAACCCCCCGACGAGATCATATTCTGGATAGACGAGAACATGCCGAAGGTCTACCATCCGAACGACATACCTTGCGCATACAACTACCTCTCAAGGGCGGACGTGTTCCTCGGCAGGGTGAGAAGGAGACAGTACTACAAGTTCTGGTCCTACGCCATGGATCTCATGACGGGAGGCGTCTCTGTATGCCGCAAGGAGGACATCTCGTTCGCAAGGTACGAGCCGCCTTCATACTTCAGGTATCTAGGCAGGACCAAGGCCAAAAGGAACCTCACGGGGAGCCTGCTCAAGAAGATAGGCGAGAAGACCCATTCCTCAAGCTACGACGCAAGGGCGTACATCCCGTTGCTGGAGCTCGCCTGCAACGAGGTCGACGGGGCCATCAGCGTGGTCAGGTACTTCGAGCTTGACCAGGACGAGCTGGAGATCATCAGTCCCGAGAACGCAAGGAACGTCTTCAAGGCCATCGAGAAGATGGAGAAGAAGAGGGAAAAGGCAAGGAAAGAGGAAGGGGAGCCCGATGAGCCAAAACAGAGGAGAAAGCCCAGGGCAAAGAACGCCAAGGGGGAACAGACGTCCCTCTTTCATTTCTAAAGGATGTTCCTGATGTTGCGCCCCAGGACCCCGATCAGGGACGGATTGCGTATAAGCAGCTTCAGGGCGCTGGAATGCCTCTCAAAGTCTGCGGACTCCTCCAGAAGGGATTTTTTCTCCGATAAGACCCTGAAGACCATGGAGAGGTCCTTGTCGGACATGTTCTCATAGACGTTCCTGGCCCTCAGGGAGATGCTGACCTCCTTGCCATATTTCGAGTCCCAAAGCGCCTTATAGAGGGACGGGTCCCCTGCCTCTATGGCCCTGACAAGCATCGTCGAGGCCCGCATGCCATAGAAAAGCCCGCCTCCGGTGAGGGGCTTGGTCTGCGCCGCCGCATCGCCCACAAGGAAGGCCATGCCCTTGACGAGCGAAGCGCTTCCGATGGGGATCGGCGCCTTTATGGTGGAGAGGGCGCGCCCTGTTATATTGAACTTCCTCTTTATAGACAGGAGCCCGTCGGTGCTGCCAATGGTGCCCACACGGGCGTTTCCGTTCCCCTCTGGTATGATCCAGGAGAAAAAGGGCCTCCTGACATCGATGAGCACCATGTGCTCGTCCTCGACCTCATGCTCCACAATCTCCTGATAGGCTGGATAAAGCCTTATGTCGGAGTTGAAGGATAACCCTTTCCTGACCATCGAGCTCGGGCCGTCCGCACCTATCAGGACATCGCACCCATAGACCCCCCTGTTGGTCGTCACCTCGTAGCCCGAGGGCGTCCCCCGCACCGACTCGGCCCTGGTGCCAAGCTCTATGTCGATGCCTTCAGAGAGGGAGCGGTCAAATGCGCACCTGTCCAGGACAAAGGCCACCTTGTCCCTGTAGAGGGTGAACTGGTCATCCCCCAGGTGGATGTGCGCCCCGTTGATGTGATTGACCACATGCTCATCGCCGAAGCTCTTGACGAACTTGCCGCCGACAAGCCCCGCACAATTGACCGGTTGCCCCACTGCAAGATGCTCCTCGAGGATCTTGACCTCATGTCCCCTCTCCATAAGGGCCCGGGAGGCGTGCAAGCCGCTCGGGCCGGCACCGACCGTAACGATCTTCATCAAACTCAAAGAGTGAAGGATGTTAAAAAAATGTTCGCATGACCTCGTCATGCCTGAAGCATGACACGAGGTGGTCGTTCACCATGCCCACCGCCTGCATGAACGAATAGCAGATCGTCGGTCCGACGAACGCGAATCCCCTCTTCTTCAAGGCCTTGCTCATCTCGACAGACTCGTCGGTATACGCGGGAATCTGCTCGAGTTTCGTGAAGCCGTGGTCTATGGTCGCGTTGCCGACGAACTGCCATATGTATCTGTCGAAGCTCCCAAATTCCCCGATGACGTCGAGCGTGAGCCTTGCGTTGTTTATCGCAGATGTCACCTTTCTCCTGTTGCGTATGATCCCTGGATCATTGAGCAGCCGCTCCATGTCCGCATCGCCATAGCTCGCCACCTTGGATATGTCGAAGTTGTCGAAGGCGTTCCTGTAGCCCTGCCTTCTTTGCAGTATTGTCAGCCAGTTGAGCCCGGCCTGGGCGCCTTCCAGCACAAAGTACTCGAACAGCAGCCTGTCATCGTGCACCGGCACCCCCCATTCCTTGTCGTGATAATCGATATACACCTGTTCGGTCACATTCCAACATCTGTTCTTCATAAGGGCACCTAACCGGGACACATTCTTTTTTCATGCCCCCCCTCTCTAGTTAGTATAGGGTAAATAATAATCTATTGTAGCTGATTTTTACCGAAAACCTTATAAAATATTTCTCATAAGCGTAATTAAAGGATGTGATTTCATGCCACCTGAGTCTAGAGGGTGCCGAGGAGGCGGGTTCAAGGGCAGACGCGGGTCAAGGAGGTGGGTCTCCCATGTGCCGCCCAAATCCCTTTTCGTCCCTGAAGGGGTGGAAGAGGGCGATCGGGAAAGCGTCGTGCTGAGCGTCGCCGAGGTAGAGGCCCTGAGGCTCGTGGACTATCTCGGCCTCACGCAGGATGATGCATCCTTCAAGATGCACGTCTCGAGAAAGACGCTATGGACGGACCTGCAGAGGGCCAGAAGAAAGGTCGTGGAGGCCTTGATCCATGGAAAGGCAATCAAGATCGAGGAAGGCAATTACATCCTTGACGAAGAGAGGTGAGAACATGCCATTAGGAGACGGTACAGGACCGAATGGCACTGGGCCCAGGGGCTCTGGTAGAGGTCTCGGAAAAGGAATCTGCAGATCCTCGGCAGCGGACTATCGCGGCCTGGACGAGAAGACATTCCTTGAGAACACCATATCAAGGCTTGAGGCCCAGTTGCAGATGTACAAGAAAAGATTGGAAGAACTGAAGTGATATCTTCACATTCCACATTCTTTTCTCTTGTTTTTATCAAGGCCGGGTCCATTCGACCGAAAATTATTTATTATAAATGCTTTTCCATATCTTTGATACAAATGGACATGAGTAACACTACTGGTGAATGTTTTTTGTTGCAATAACATCAATAAACTGACACACTGTCCAATGCTAATTCTTCAAAAAAACACTGTGGTGGTCAGATGGCTCTAGATTTTACCAAAATTGAACAAAAATGGCAGTCACGTTGGGAAGATGAACACTTATTCGAGGCCAATCCCGATGAACGTGAGAAATACTTCTTAAACATACCCTATCCCTACATGAACGGATTCCTGCATATAGGAAGGCTCTACACATATCTCAGGGGAGAGATGATGGCGAGATACAAGAGGATGAAAGGCTACAATGTGCTCTTTCCCTTCGCATTCCATTGTACAGGGAGCCCCATCGTGAACGCCGCCAAGAGGATAGCCGAGGGAGAGGAGAAACAGACATCGATACTCAAGAAGATGGGTGTGGACGAAGGACTTATCCCGAACTTCGCCGAACCCGAGTATTGGACCGAGTTCTTCCCCAAAATGACGAAGGAACATCTCCAGGGCATCGGCGCATCCATCGACTGGAGACGCTCGTTCATCACCACATCGCTCAATCCGCATTACGACAAATTCATATCATGGCAGTTCAGGACACTCAAGGAGGGCGGCTATGTCGTCAAGGGGGCCCATCCCGTAATCTGGTGTCCGAAGTGCCAGAACGCAGTAAGCGACCACAGCAGGCTTGAAGGGGAGGGGGAGATACCCCAGGAGTTCACGCTCCTCAAGTTCAGGTATGGAAATGACTACATCATCGCTGCCACCCTAAGACCGGAGACGGTGTATGGCCAGACGAATCTATGGGTGGACCCGGACGAGTCATACGTCAGGGCGAAGGTCGACGATGAGGTCTGGGTGGTCTCAAAACAGTGCGCCAACAAGCTCTGCGACCAGGAAAAGAAGGTCGAGGTCCTGGAAGATATCAAGGGAATGGACATGATAGGGAATGCAGCCATAGCTCCAGTCATAGGCAAAAGGCTCCCGATACTTCCGTCAAAGTTCTGCGACCCCAACAAAGGGACTGGGATAGTGACAAGCGTGCCGTCCGACGCCCCAGACGACTGGATGGGGATATTCGACCTTCAAAACGACGAGGGGCTGAGGCAGATGTACGGGGTGTGCCTAAATGATGTCGACTGCCTGGAACCAATAGCCATAATAGAGTCCAAGGGATGGGGCGCCTGCCCGGCGGTGGAGATATGCCAGAAGATGGGCATCAAGAACCAGCATGAGAGGGAGAAGCTGACAAAGGCCAAGAAGGAGATATACAAATCAGGATTCTACACCGGCGTCATGAACAAGAACTGTGGTGAATATGCCGGAATGACAGTGGAAGAGGCAAAGGACAAGATAAAGCAGATGATGCTCGAGAAAGGCGAGGCGAACGCCATGTACGAGCCCTCGGGCAAGGTGGTCTGCAGATGCCTCTCGGACTGCAGTGTCAAGATAGTGAGGGACCAGTACTTCCTCGCCTATGGCGACCAGAGATGGAAAGACCTCGCCCATGAGGCCCTGGACATGATGGAATTCTTCCCGGACATGATAAGGAAGCAGTTCGAGTACGTGGTGGACTGGCTCAACAACTGGGCCTGCACCAGGAAGGTGGGGCTCGGAACGAACCTCCCCTGGGACGATAACTGGATGATAGAATCGCTATCGGACTCCACGATCTACATGGCCTATTACACAATTGCGCACATTATCAAGGACATAGACCCAGAGAAGGTAAGCGATGTCCTTTTCGACCATGTCTTCCTTGGCAAGGGAGAAGTAGGGGAAGTGTCCAGGGAGACAGGGATAGGGAAAGATATAATCGAGCGGATGAGAAATGAGTTCCTGTACTGGTATCCGTTCGACCTGAGGTCATCGGGCAAGGACCTCATACAGAATCACCTTACATTCTGCCTTTTCAATCATGTTGCGTTATTCCCCAAGGAGATGTGGCCAAGGGCCTTCGGGGTCAACGGCTGGCTGATGATCGACAAGGAGAAGATGAGCTCCTCCAAGGGGAACGTCTTCGTCACCAAGGACATCCATGACAGATACGGCGCCGACGTGACCAGATTCGCCCTCATGTACAGCGGGGAAGGAGTGGACGACCCCAACTGGGAGACCAACTTCGTCGAGACCATGGGCGACAAGCTGGTTGCGTGGTACAACTTCGCAACGGAGAACTACGGAAAGGGAAGGGAGGATCTGCAGTACATAGACGGATGGTTCGAATCGACGGTCCTTAAAACTCTAAAGGATGTAGGCGACCATTTCGAGAGGATGGAGTTCAGGTCTGCCATACAGAAAGGATACTTCGACATGCAGAGGACATTGAAATGGTACCTCAAGAGGACGGAAGTGCCGAACAGGGGCATGATCGACATGTTCATAGAGGTCCAGACCAAGCTTCTCACGCCATACTGCCCCCATCTGGCGGAAGAGATATGGGAAGCCATAGGGAAGGATGGATTCATATCGGTCGCGCAATGGCCCACCCCATGGAAGGGACCTGACGAAGAGATGATACGCTCAGAGGAGCACATCAAGGAAGCGATAGACGACATCAAGGAGATACTCAAGGTCGCGAAGATAGAAAATCCAGAGACCATATACATCTATACCACTCCAGAGTGGAAATGGAAGGTCGTGGAAGTTGCCAGCGAGGTGCAGGACGCAAAGAGGGCTATGCCGGTCCTTATGAAGGACGAGGACATGAGAAAACTCGGGAAAAAGGTCGCCAAGTTCCTGTCCACGGTCATGAAAGATAGGCTTTTCATGAGAAGAGTGGACGAGAGGAGGATACTCACGGAGGCCAGCGGTTTCATAGCTGGAGAGGTCGGCGCAAGGGTGATGATAGACGACGAGCGCGACCCTGAGAACAAGCGCGACCTGGCCATACCCGGAAGGGTGGCAATATACATCGAGTAATGGTGGATCACGTTGACAACTGGTCCACAGTTTTCCATAATGTTTTTTATATTGCTAAATTCTATACAATTGTATGTATGATGTCATAATCGTTGGCGGTGGCCCTGGGGGTATCACCGCCGCCCTTTACACTGTACGCGCGAATCTTAACACCTTGCTGCTGGAATCACAGTTTCTCGGAGGCAATCCATCATATGCGGACCTGGTGGAGAACTATCCCGGATTTCCAGATGGGATAAAGGGTTTCGAACTGGGACAGAGGATGGCAAAGCAGCTTGAGAACGTCGGGGCAGACATCAAGATGGCAGAGGTAGAGAAGATAGATTTCGATACCATGACAGTATACACGAGGACCGAGGAGTTCAAGACAAAGACCATCATACTATCAATGGGACTGAAGCACAAGGAACTCGGCATCCCGACTGAGAAGGAGTTCAGGGGGAAGGGTGTGGTATACTGTACCGTGTGTGACGGGCCACTTTACAAGGACAGGAAGACCGTGGTCGCAGGCCTGGGGATCCCAGCCATAACCTCGGCCTTATATCTCGACGAGATAGCCAAGGACGTCGTCCTCGTGACATCCTCTGAAGATCTCAAGGCCAAGGAAGAGGTGTTTTTGGAGAGGATCAAGGACAGCGGGGTCAAGGTCATCACGAACAGCGTTGTGAAGGAGCTCCAGGGAGGAGCCAGGCTCGAGAGGGTCATCATCGAGGACAAGGCCACGGGAAATAGACAGGTCATCGAGGCTGAGGGCATATTCGTCAACATAGGAAAGGTGCCCAACACGAAGTTCCTTGAAGGGACGGGGATAGAGATGACAAAGAAGGGATTCATCAAAGTCGGTGACAAGCAGGAGACCTCGATCGAAGGCGTATATGCGGTAGGCGATGTGACCAATGCACCCTACAAACAGATATCCACAGCGGTGGGCGATGGATGCAAGGCGGCATTGAACATATCCAAACTGCTAGGGAAGAGGTGAACATCTTGAAGGTATTGGCAGTTGCCATATTAGTTATCATCCTGTTGGTGTCTTC
>Ga0209203_1001563_pt1 | contig 16608 bp, 11 predicted proteins | sample AD_UKC109_MetaG_FD_184423 | JGI IMG/M metagenome (GOLD analysis project Ga0209203, IMG submission 184423) | Active sludge microbial communities of municipal wastewater-treating anaerobic digesters from Hong Kong - AD_UKC109_MetaG (SPAdes)... | ecosystem: Engineered > Bioreactor > Anaerobic >... | reverse complement strand
ATTTGACAAGTTGTACAAGCCGTTGGACGCAGATTACTCAGGACAAAGAATAGAGATTTTTGCGGGAAAAGTCAGAGAGGAAATGCTCAATTATTCTGAGACAACAACTGAGATACCAGATTCCGCAACTGAGATACCAGATTCCGCAGAATCGGAAAGTTCAGAACAAGAAAATGGCGAAGACTATCTGCAATTAATCAAGGAGAAGGCAATCCATGCTCTAGAAAGTGATAAGCGCTTTTTTGAGCAACTCGATTCTTCAGGAGTCAGATGGTATTATGTTTTGAAGACAATTGAGAACATTCTTCCACCTTCAATTGAAGAGAAAAACAAGTTTGCTTATAATCAAGTCCCCTTCTGTTTGAATAGAATCTTGGGAACAAATGGGTGGGACACCTTCAAAGATGAAAATGGCAAAACTAGAATAAGGAGAAAGTCCAGCTGACTACAAAAAAATCCGACTTAAACGCAATTTGCCCCTATTTCACAATGTTCCCATTGTCATTTCCAAAAAAGGTACTCGAAACCAGTTCTTCCAGACACAATGCAGGAGTCGTTGTAGATCCCTTTTGTGGAAGAGGAACAACGAATTTTGCTGCTCGGCTTTTTGGTTATGATTCCTTTGGAGTCGATAGTAGTATTGTTGCTACTGCAATTGCAGAATCAAAGCTGGTAAATGTATCTCCAGAAGAAATTATAGCTACCGCTAAAGGCATCATTAACTCCACTGAACCAACAGAAATCCCTGAATCGGATTTCTGGGAGATGCTATATAGCAAAGTTGTCCTCAGAGACCTTTGTAAGCTTCGCGAAGAGCTGATTTATGACTGCAAATCAAATGCTAGAAAGGCTCTTAGGGGAATTATCATTGGAGCTCTTCATGGCCCGATCCCTAAAACAAAGTTCTCATATTTCTCTAATCAATGCCCGAGAACCTACTCTCCAAAACCCGACTATTCTCTTCGATTCTGGAAAAAGAGGAATTGTCTTCCTCCTGAAGTAGATGTGCTATCAATAATTGAAGAAAGAGCCAAGAGGTTCTTCAGCTCTGACCTCCCTAACACATCGAATACAATAGTTACTGGAGATAGCAGAAAGATAGAGACATTTCACTCGTTAAGAGAAAAGCACATAGAATGGATAATAACCTCGCCTCCTTATTTCGGAATGAGGACATATGTTCAAGATCAATGGATAAGGTACTGGTTTTTGGGAGGTCCTTCCAAGATCGACTATAGTGTGGAAGCTCAGCTGGGTTCTGGAAAAAAGTTGACGTTTATCAAAGAACTAAATAAGGTCTGGAAGAATCTTTCAGAATTCGCTGATGAAAAAACTGCGTTGGTCATCCGATGCGGTTCGATTCGCTCCAAATATATCGAGGCGTTGGGAGCAGTTGAAGCTTCACTTGAGAAGACAGGATGGAAGATAACAAGAGTTGATAGTGCCGGTACTTCCGATAATGGAAAAAGACAAGCAGATACATTCCTTAAAGATAGATCCCATGCGCTTGATGAAATTGATGTGTGGGCAGTTAATACTTAGGTAGAGCTAATTCAGTTCTTTTAACTTCAACAGCGAAGTCAACTATTCACCGAAACAATCGAGACTTTGACCCTCTCACTGGATGCAATCTCAATCATAATAGCGCCTACAACTCTCAGTATATTCCAGTGTCAGAGACTACAGAAGATGAACTGAAACCAACTACGAGTTTACCCGATCCGGGCTCAAGATCTTTTCTATTACTACCTGAGGATCGAATGAACTCAAACTTCTCTTCTGGAGCCTGCCGGATGTGTCTTTTGAAGATAATGAAACTCAGAAGCTAAGCCAGTTTTCCCTTTAATTTCAAGACTGTCTTTGGCTCACAATGATTCAACGGTCTTAAGAACCAGCTTGACATGAAACGCTTGAGGACTCATTCATCTCAATCAAATCTGTATGAGTAAGAATAATTCTGGTTGTCTGGTAGGCATTACAAGCAGAATTTATCGATCAATCAATGCATCGACCACACACATAATCTTCATTATTATTAACACAACACACTTGATCAATAATCAAATCGATAGTCATATTTTTTGATTGTTGTACTAGCAACTAAATACATTCCTTGCATAAAGGGCAATCGAATGGATGGGTCAATGAAACGGTCACAATTGTTTGCCTTCGCAGTGTTGTAGAGATCGCAGACTAGTTTGAAAACGCATTTTCCAAAACCTCTTCAGTGATCCTATTGTTCATATTTGTTGAGCGATTAAGAAGAGCTTCCAGCAAATCTGCAAGTCATAGGAAGAAATCTATTTTAATGTCAACACTTGGGTAGACTCCAAATGTGTTTTTCAGGCAGTATTATTTATGATAACATGCAACGACGATGTCATTTCAATAGATGACTTCTGTTGTTTTTGGTTACCGAAACACAATACATAAGAACAATTTCAAGTCAACACACCAGCAAATACTGAACACAAGAATTAAGATCAAGTATTAGTGATAACTTCAACTTATTTGTATGATCTCTAGAAAAACCCTAAAGAGATGCACAACAGACGCAATTGGGTTCAGAACATAGGATCTGCACTGATTTAGATTTTAGACATTTCTGTACATCAGTAGCTAGCAGCACAATGTTAGCCAAAGACATTCAGGAAAGGAATTTACTACTCGGTAGGTCTTTCAGCTATGTGGCCTATGTGTGTAAGACAGTGAGAACAAGTGGAGAATTCCGTCTCCAGTCTGTTCTTGCCCTTGGAAGTTGAGCGCTCATTTACGGAATGATTGTTGTTTCACTGCTACTTGATACAAGCATGAGGGAGGTGGGGGATGCTTCTTAAACCCGATCCGGGAGAGAGCGCGGAATTGCCTACAATAATCTCGCAGCTCGTTAAAATCCTCAAAGAGGGGCAAATTTTGGGTGGAGATGACATTGACTTTGGCTATATGAAAAAAATCTTGAGGGAGAGCGCTTGCGGTTCATAGGAGGTGAAATGGAGCTTTTCATGTTTGTACCTGAGCTTGATCAAAGCCTACAGAACGAAGATGAACACGAATTTGAAGAACAACTATTTCAGGACAAGATCGAAGAAGAAGCTTATTTTCGATATGAACAAGACCGCGAGGAAGCGCTCCTACAGATAGAAATTGAAGAACTTAGACAACATTACGAAGACTTTTGAAGGGAAGAGATCTCCCGCAGGTATGATGCAGAGGGTATTGAGGGTAGCTAAGAGAGTTTCTTGATTTAATTCCAGGAGGATACCAATGAAAAAGCTAATCGATAAAAAGCTTTATGATACCGAAAAAGCTGACTTTGTTTATAGTTATATACACCATGATGAACAATTCTCCAATATGGAGTGTGAAGATCGTCTTTATATAACAAAGAAAGGTAACTGGTTTCTCGTTGTGGAGGATATAGCTCTAGATGAATGGGACCAACCGGGAGCCGGAGAGCCTAGCAATGTCGAAGACTTACGCGCACTAACTGCTACTGAAGCTTTTGCGTGGCTTGTTGAACACGAAGCATTTGACACAGTTAAGCAGTTCTTTCCTGATGAAATCGAAGAAGCGTGAGCTATTCGGAAAGAATTCTCGACTTCGCGTATGATATTAGTGCGTCCATTCGCATTCATCCAGTCTAGAAGAATTCGGAAAATCAAAGTGTCTCCAGAAGATCGCATTTGAAGAATTGCATATATAAGTTCTCTAAACGCTATCTATCCTCAAAACGCAAGCAGGTAATCAATTAGATTAGCTTCTCTTCAAGCGATTACCGAACTAAAAAGCACACTTTTGAGAAATTTGAGAACTTGCTTTTGCAGATATTGTAGTTTTTTGGAGGTGAAGCATGTCGCTTGGTCCTTATCCGGAGAGAAGTTGGTCTCTATCTAAGCACAAGGAGTTCGTTGAGTGTCGCAGGAAATATTTCTTCAGCACTTTTGAGCAATGGGGAGGATGGGAACTGGCTGCACCAGAACGTAAGCAAAGAGCATATCGACTTAAGAAGTTGTTTTCATTCCATGCTTACCTGGGCAGAATTATTCATGATGAGATTGCAGCGGCATTAAGAAAGTCCGCATTCTCAATCGAAGAGAGTCTCTCGCGCGTTAGAAAAAGGCTGATCAATGCATTTAACGATTCATTGAACAAACAAACCAGATGGGAAATGGATCCAAAGAGCATCGTTATGTTTCAGGAAGTGTATTACGAGAGGGAGAAATGGAATAAGCAGGCTGCGGATTCTCAAATTAATGAGTTGGAAAACAAAGCTCGAACTTGCTTACAAAACTTCGCTGTTAGTAACTCTTTTAAGAGATTGCAAAGAGAGAATTGTGAGATTGTAGAAATCGAGGAGGGTTTCCCAAGTTTTCAATTAGATGGTCTTAAGATCTTCTCTGTTGTAGATCTTTTGTTCAGGAAGTCTGATGGTTCAATGTGGATTATTGATTGGAAAACAGGAAAACCGAATGAAGACTATGAAGAAAGGCAACTGAAAATATACTCGATGTATGTGCAACAACAACACAACATTGCACTAGAAGAGATTTATTGTACTGATGAATTCCTGCTTGAAGGAGAAAGCGTTGGTTATTCATTCACAGAAGAAGATATTTCGATTGAAAAACAAAGAATAAGATTTTCGAATAAGAAAATGGAGGAGCTTCTAGCTGATGTCAAACTAAACAAGCCAAAGGATATGTCGGATTTTCCCAAGAGAAGCGATGGACACTGTCAATTCTGCTCCTTCAGGGAGATTTGTCTTTCAGATTCGTCGAGATCCTCAATAACTCCTGAAGCTCGTTCAAAGGAACAGAATGAAACTACTGCGAATAGTAAAACCAGGATTATTAGTAGACTTCCACCAGGCATCAATCGAATCATTGTAGATTCCCCGCTAAGAGATGAGTACGGGACCCCTTATGATGAACTTGAAGAGCAGTTCTTATGGAAAGAACGTATGGCAGAAATGGACTCAGAAATGCTAACTGATGAAGAAGATTATTGACAGCAAAATCTATGACACCGAGAATGCAGAATTGGTTTACGCTATCGAGTACACCGTAGTGGAATTTCAAGTAGATTGTTGTGACAGACTGTATAAGGCCAAAAAAGGAAACTGGTTTCGTGTTGAGGAATACCCAGGAATGCCGGATATAGATGAGTTTAATTGCAGCGTCGAGCAAAATATGACTATCAAGACTTCTGAAGAAGCTTTTGAATGGCTTCTCGAAAACCAGGCTGTAGATGCAATACAACGACATTTTCCAGATGCGGTTGAAGAAGGCTGATAATTCTTGTCTCTCAAAGTTACTGCAAGACAGTTTGAGGCAATTTCCCTGCACTAACTGTAGGTATGCAAAACGCAAGTCAGCTGAGTATGCTTTTTCGGATTTTCCAAATAGCAATTCGCACCGAAAACTATCAAGACACATGCAAGAGTTTTGTATTTGGAATTGCAATGCAGAATGTTTCTTAAATCGAATATTGAGGCTTATAGCCATCGAGAAATCAAGAGTTATCGCTTGTTTATAAGAGCCAAGCTTCTCGGTATGATAGATGTTTATCGCCTGAAGTAGGGGCTGAAGATACTTGTTAAGACGAAATCGCGGTATTTTGCATTTGTTTTATTGCCTTTACAGTTATTCAAATCTGGAGGTAGCAAAATGAAGATCACCCATTTCTGTTTTGAAAACTTCAAGGGATATTCCACAAGAACGAAACTCCCATTAGCTCCGATAACTGCTATTTACGGGCAAAATAGTTCCGGAAAGAGTTCTATCATCCAAGCAATGCTGTTTCTATCACAGGCTTTTCTTAAGGAGTTTACGCAGGATTCCTTTACTGAACCATTCGAAGATTATCTCGATTTCGAGAATATTGTTTATGAGCATGACACCTCAAGAACCATAAGACTAGGTATCCGTGCAGAAATTGAGTATAAAGACTACCAGGGATTCATTGGTACTTTGGGGTCAGATCCTTTTGAAATCTATATCAATTTCGACAAACACACTATCTCCTCGCATAACAGAAAGCGATCCATCTCCTTTGAAGTTTTCTACGATGAAGAGGAAACACCCCTTGTAAAGGGAACGTTTTTCGGTAAACAATCCGGACCTTATGAGTTCAGTCACTCGATAGATTTCGTCGATAAAGACTCTAAGTATCTTAAGAAAATCGCATCTTCTCTTTGGGTCAAGTGGATAGAGTTAGTTGACAGCCATGACTTAGATTCACCGAATAGCGTAATTGGTGAAATAGTAACAGAAATCGAAAACGAATCTTTCATGGATATTTCCGAGTTTGACCCTCAGACAGTCACGGAACTCGAATTTTTTCATGCCATTCAAACTTACTGGCCAACAACAACTAAGGATTTTGAAGACCTATATAAAGAAGCTGAACCCACTTATGAGGATCAAGGGTACTACAGTGTAATAGACGACAGAGTGGATATTGACAAAGAATCAACTGCAAACGAATCGGTTAAATTGTACCCTATTAACGTATTCTGCTTTGGTTCATCATACAACCCTTATACCGAGTTTTCACCAGACAATATTGCTATTGGTCTTTTGAAGCAGCTTCGATATTTCTCGAGAGAACAAATGCGTGTCATCGGACCGTTTAGAAGAGTTCTGGATAGAACCCCAAGCAGGCAGCGTTCTTCTGAGGATTATGTCGGATTGGATGGATCAGATGCATTCGCAATTTTAGAATCAAACCCTGTCCTGGCAGAAAGCGTTCAAAGTGCTTTGGAAGATCTCGACATTCCATACGACATCGCTATCACACCTGGTGATCAAAACAAACGTTTCTTCTTCGTATCTCTTGAGCAAAGCCGAACAAAACTCAGTACCACGTTCAAAGATGTGGGTGTAGGCATAAGCCAGGTGGTTCCCATTATTGTTCAATTATCTATTGGGAAAAACACTGCAGTCGTGCTGCAGCAACCGGAGCTCCATCTTCATCCAAGACTGCAAGGCAATCTTGCCGAGTATATTGCTAAAAGAGTCCTGGATCAGAGCAAAGCGGTCGAAAGAGTCATTATAGAAACACATAGTGAAAGCATGGCTTTAAGGTGGCGCAAACTCGTTCGCAAGGGGAAGATTTCGAAGGATATGATCACATTCCTATATGTTGAACGAGTGGGAAATAGATCTACCATTACCGAAATTAAACTCGATGAAGAGGGTGACTTCACAAAATTATGGCCAGAAGGCTTCTTCGAAGATAGACTAGAGGAGTTACTGTAATGATTAACCTTAGCATAGATGAGTTCTTTTGGCCATTTGTGAGGCTTTCAACTGATGTAGCGAACATAGAGAAAAATCCCGAGAAACTCTACATGTTGCTTGTGGATATGATAAGAAACAGTTGTCCAATGGAGAGAAGTAAATTGGCTATTCTTGCGGACGAAATCAGGAGACTTCACAAGGAATCAAAGGCTAGAAAAGATGTTAAGAAAGTGGCCTTTTACGAAAAGATTCTAGGATTTCTTGACGGACTGAGAAACACGGGGCTAGTCTATGACTCGCTGCACTTGACATCACTCGACATGAATGAAATAAGCAACGACAGACCCAACTCCTTGAAGTACTATCATGTTCGATGGGACATAACGAATCATGTAGATGTAGTCGGCAACAAACGGCTTTGGACCCAAATCGAGCGTGCAGTTACAAATACAGACAAAATTGCCGTGGTGGACAGATACATCAATCTTGCGATTCTTGACAAAGCTTGGGACTCTAAGAAAAAGAATGCGAATTGCTTTGATACGCTTGAATGGCTGTCCAAGAATCTCAAAGTTGACAAAGCCTCAAATCCAAATGATCCCATGATATTCATAATTGCTACTTTTCCTGGCACCTCAGAAGATAGAAATAAACTCCAAGAACTTTTGAGAGACTTGCCCAAGAAAGTAAAATCTTTCAGAAGTGATTTTGATTTCCCTGTCTCTATACTTATCCCAACAAGTACTGTCGAAAGCAAAGAGTACTTGCATCTTCACGAACGATTCCTGATAACTACGCAAGTGATAATGAAATCGGATGGAGGCTTCGGTCTTACAAATACATCCGAAACAACATTGCTAGTTTGGAACTCCCAAAGGGTAATCAACTTGTTCAGACACCTTGAGGAGCTCAATGATGGACTTCACGGGAAGCGCACCTTGAAAGTAGCTGTGTTTTCTCCTGATGAGAAGAAATGGCATCTTGAAAGCAAATTGCCTGACTCATTCAAGGAACTAGTTTGTACAGCCAAAAACAGATGTTACTCGCGACAGAATAGATGATCTGCTTTTTGTGTTGGTGTTGTCACACAACTAATTACTCCTTGAATTAGCGTTCTTTGTGCTCATTTCGGAGAAATTAATCAATGACAAAGGAATAGCGTAGATCCAGAAAAACTAAGCTCGTCAGCTATTTGCGCTATTATCTATCATTTCATACCTCGTTTCACTTTCGTTTAAAGTGACGAAGTAAGTGTGCGGAAGTAAGAGAGAACGTCACGGCAATTATGAGAGCGATAGTGAAACGAATACTGAGAAGGAGCGGGTATCACCCTAAGCAAAAAGCGGAATTTTAAGAGCAATGCTTGTACAAGCTCAGTCTATAAACAGTGAGTCCGTAAGGACTCTCATTCATGACATTTGATCATTGTGAAAGAAACAAGAAAGACCCAACCTTAATGAGAGAAGGTTTCTACTATGGATGAGCAACAAGAGTCATACTTCAACGAACTACATGCAAACAGGGTTGATAGCGCTAAAGCCCTTGATGGCTTTGCATTGCGCGGTGTAAGAAACACCGTGGTCGAAAAGTACTCCGATCAAGCACACTTTATATACGAACTTCTTCAAAACGCCGACGATGCAAAGGCAACGTCAGCTCGCTTCGAGCTTTTCGAAGACAAGCTAATATTTGCCCACGACGGGAGTCGTCGGTTCACTGTCTCAGACCCTTCCACAGAAGATGAGGATCGTGATAATGGAAGACTAGGCGATATAAATGCAATAACTGCAGTCGGGGCTTCGAACAAAACCGGCGAAGAAACCATTGGAAAGTTTGGTGTGGGATTCAAAGCGGTCTTTCAATATTCGGCTACTCCCCACATCTATGATCCAAATGTCTTTTTCAAGATTGAGAAGTTTATTGTACCAATCCGTGTGGAAACAGATTACACAGGCAGAGGAAAAGATGAGACTCTGTTTGTTTTCCCGTTTGACCACGATAAGCGCACGAAAGAAAGCGCCTATTCCGATATTTCTGAGAAACTTCGGTCTCTTGACTACCCATTGCTTTTTCTATCTAATCTTAAGGACATATCATTTGTGATCTCTGGCAAATTGGGTTTGTATGGAAAAATAGTTGAAGAAACGTGGATCTTTGACAATACAATTGCAGAGTTAGTTAGACTCACCCAAAATGATGGAGAAAACGTCGATGATCTTTATGATGATATGTTGTGGCTCTTCTCCCGTGACGACAGCAAAGGAAATAAATACTCCGTCGGTTTTTTTATTGATGCTGAAGGACGTCTGATTCCCACAGCTCACACCGCGTTCTGCTTCTTTCCAACAAGAGAAGTTACGGAACTGAACTTCATTCTCCACGCTCCCTTTCTTCTTACTGACAGCCGTGAAGGAATTCGAGCAGGCGCTGAACATAACACAATTATGATTGATTTGTTATCCAAGTTGGCTGCAGATAGCCTTCTTTATCTCAGGGAAATCGGATCCACAAAAAAGGTGAGACTTATTGATGAAGATATTTTTGACATTGTGCCTTATGATGAAAGTCGTTTTACTGAATTTTCCAAAAACAGAGTATCGTTCAAACCCTTTTACACATCGATTAAGGAAGCCTTCAAGAAAGAAGCACTAATCCCGAGTAGAGATGGGTATGTGACTTCTGATAATGCGTACTGGGCTGAAGTCCCTCGTATTGCTGAATTGTTTTCCGGTAGACAACTAGGTTCATTATCAGGAAATGCTTCCGCTAACTGGGTTTTCAATACTTTTGGTCGACAAGACACTCTCCGCAAAAATAAACCGCTTACTGCATACATTGATTCAATAACCGAAGTTTGGTTAGATGAGGATGATGTTTTGAATGGGTGGTCTACTGAAGAAGGAAACACATATAGTGGTATTACAGGTGAATTCATTGAGTCGCAATCGATCGAGTGGCTTCACGAGTTTTATAAGTGGTTATCTGAAACCGACCACCGAACAGAGATCTCAAAGACAAAGCCCATATTCTTGAATCAACAAAAAAAGGCTGTCGCCGCGTTTGATTCCAAAGAACAAGCTATTTTGTTCTTGCCAACGGAAGGTGGTAGTGGGTATGAAACGATATTAGATGATTTGCTAGAAAACGAGACAACACAGAAGTTTGTATGCAAAATTGGAATTGCAGAACCTTCTCTGCGAGATGAAATCTACAATATTATCCTGCCTCAATATAAAGATAACACTGCTTTGGACACAAGAACACATTTCAAAAAGTTCTTCAAGTTCTATCAGGAGTTTTCTCAGAGTCAAGTAGAGTCATTTCTTAAAATGATAAGAGAATGCGCATTTGTCATGTATGAATCTGAGTCCGACAAAGATAAATGCAGCAGCAAACCAGGAGATCTCTACTTTCCGTGTGATTCATTGCGGCTGTGGTTTCGATCCAAGCCTGAAGCTAGATTCGTTACTTTCAACGAATATCTGCAAGTTGTCGGTGAAGACAATAGAGAGGATCTTCTTAAATTCTTCAGAGACCTAGGAGTTAAGGATTTGCCGAGAATCCTTTCGCGAGAAATAAGTCAGACAGAGGCCTATGAAATTCGGAATGACTGGGAGTATTCCACCCGAGGTCAGAGATGGACTGAAAAGTGTGTTGATGGCTGTAAGGAGTTGTTAAATACTGTCATCAAAGAGAAAGACTCAGAGTTGTCAAAACTGGCTTGGATTATACTTCTAAGGTGCGTTGAACAAGGATACTTCCAAAATACTTACCATTGGGCTCCAGACAGTGTTTTGTATGGAAAATATGAATACTTTTATCACAGTTCTCAATCAAGGTCATTCACTTCATCTGAAGCTAAACGACTTACTACTCAACCGTGGCTCGTAAACAGAGATGGAGAATTCGTGTCTGCAAACGAAGTCACCGTACAAAACATGAATCCAGTATATGACGTTTCAAGTGATGAAGCAAAAGAGCTGTGTAAACTTCTGGGAATCAAGAAAGAGATTTCGGAACATGAGGAAGAAGACATTTCATCCTTTGCTGAATCGTTAGGGTTGTCAAATGAGGAGCAAAGGCAGGCTCTTCTGGATTTTTCTGAACGCAAAAGAGCTTCTGAGTTTTCTGATGCTGAAGGAATCGAAGACTTTACAGAACATGTTCCTGAAAGTCAAAAAGACGAAGTCATCACTTCTGTTAATCGAGTCATAAAGGAAATCTCCAAGCGGGCCACTTCCGAGTCGGAAGAAAGTGCTCAAGACCAGAGTGGAAATGAAGAGCATCGTGACGAAGATGATTATTCCAAACCCGCGACGGACATTGGAAAGATAATTGAGAGAGTTAAAGAACAGGCTGAAAGAGAAATCAAAGAGATTGCACGTCTTGAAGATCTAAAGCTGAGTGCACAGAAGGCGAAAAGGTATTCATATTCTTGGTTCAAGTATTTACTAGAATTGGAGTGCTTGAACAGCAGCGCGAATAACGCCAACAGCAGAGAAATTTCAATTTCGTTCTCAAAAGTGGAGCGCGAAGAAGGCACATCTAGAACCTTACTCCTGAAACACCCAAGTCGGTACATTCCACATTCCATGGAAGACCTTTCCGATATTCCGCTTGAATTGCACTTTTCCAATCAACCAATGATAAGGGTCGCCGTTGAGGTTGTTAATGTGAAGTCATACACACTCAGGGCGAAACTTCGAACCAACACCCAGATTGACGGTGTCGACTTATCTCTTGTCACCGAAGCGCGTATTGAGGCAAGGAATCCCGTATTTCTTATCGAGGAATTGAAAAGAGCTTTCATCAAGCTGGGCGATGATAATGGGTACGATGACGATTTCAATATGCAGGATAATCTTAGCGCAAATATCGAGTTTGTTTTTGGCCCTCCTGGTACAGGAAAGACAACATACCTCGCAAGGGATATTATCGTTCCACTGATGCGACAATCAGAGGATATCAAAGTTCTGGTCCTGACACCTACAAACAAAGCTGCGGATGTTCTTGTGAGACGCCTCATGGACATCATGGGGCAGGACCACAGTTATATGAACTGGTTGATTCGCTTTGGTGTAACAAATGACACCCTCATTGAACAGAGCGGTGTGTTTCGCGACAAGAACTTTGATATCCGCTCATCCAGGCAGAACGTTACTGTCACGACTATCGCTCGTTTTCCTTACGACTACTTCCTACCCGATAATAGTACGCGGATCTATTTGAACGGTTTGAAGTGGGACTACATTGTTATAGATGAAGCCTCCATGATACCATTAGCAAATATTGTATACCCGCTCTACAAGAAGACGCCAGAAAAGTTCATTATCGCTGGGGACCCCTTCCAGATAGAACCTATATCAACAGTCGATGTTTGGAAGAACGAGAACATTTACACAATGGTGAAACTGAACTCTTTTACCGAACCTACTACAATACCGCATAAGTACCATGTTAAATTGCTTACAACTCAATATCGAAGTATTCCTGAAATAGGCGAAATCTTCAGTCAGCTTGCTTACGGCGGCGTCTTGAAGCACAATCGCACTACCGATTGCCGACGCGTGCTTCAAATTGGAGCTTTTGGCGATTTGAAGCCCTTGAATCTAATAAAATTTCCAGTGAGAAAGTATGAGAGTATTTATCGTTCCAAGCGGCTACAAAGCAAAAGCAGTTATCATGTGTACTCTGCTTTGTTTGCTTTCGAATTTTTGAAGTACCTGTTGGGACAAACCAACCAATCAAGAGAAAACAAACTGCTGCGAATCGGCCTGATATCGCCATATCGTGCTCAGGCCGACCTAATTGACAAATTGATGGTTTCGGTTGATTTACCGAAGTTTATTGATATCCAAGTCGGTACTATTCACGGATTCCAGGGTGATGAGTGTGACATTATACTTGCTCTTTTCAATCCTCCACCTACCATATCCCCGTCAAACGATATGTTTCTTAACAATTTGAACATTGTAAACGTCTCAATAAGCCGTGCAAGGGATTTCTTGTTTGTTCTGATGCCGGATGATGAAACTGAAAACATAAACAATCTTTTACTCATCAAGCGGATTGAGTTCCTTTGTAAGAGTCAGAGCAAATGGAGTGAACAACAAGCCCCAATAATAGAAGAACTGATACTCGGAAGTAAAACTTATCTCGAGGACAACTCGTTTTCGACAAGCCATCAGTCAGTAAATGTTTACGTGAAGCCTGAAAAACGGTACGAGGTAAGAAGCGAAGACAATGCCATCGACGTACAGATTCACGAATAGCACTGCAACTTAACTAGAATCACAATAGGACTGGATCCTATTTGTTTCTTAGAGATCTACTGCGTGCTATGTACATGAATGATACTCCATGTTGAGAATTTCTGTTTCTTGTATGATAGTCTTTGTCTAAATTTTCTGTCGCCAATGAAAGTTTTTCTGTTATCAACTAGACTTTGGCAGCAAGTAGTTCTTTGATTTCTGATCGGATTTCAGTTCTTGCACTGTTTTTCTATTAATGCTTCTACAAAAATGGCCCGTTATCCCTTCTCCAATCCCCAATTCTTATAGTCTTCAAACTCTTCAGAAAATCTACCGAAAGGATCGTTTTCTCTATCAATAGAACAAAAATAACACTGAAGCCTGTATTCCCTTCCGATAGTCCAAGTCTCAAGCAAATCAACACCACTGCAAAAAAATCTCTCGAGAAAGTCGAGTGGTTCATCGAACATACTGCCAAAATGAATTCTCGCTAGGTTGTTGATATACAAGCAGCTAGCCATAGAATGGGGGCTAATATCATATTCATCAAACATCTGGTCAAAATACCTTCTGAATCGGTTAAGGGTATTATCCGGCCAGTATCCTCTATACTTAAAATTTTCCTTCATACCCACATCCATAGTTCTACAATCTTCCTTGTAGATCTGCGGATCGGAATATTCTTTGATCTGAATGAGTTTGAGAAGGATTTCAAAGTATATGTCAAATCCTATTCCTGCTAGCACATGATCCCCTTCCCGGGAAAGACATTTGCATAGCCTCTCCAAAGCAGCAGCAGACCATTCTAGATCCGATAAGATGTTTTCAAATGTAAGATCGCTGAGCACACTTGCCAAAACGCACGTTCTGAAGGAGTTTGGCAGAAAACTGAACCTCCTGAAATCCGGGGGCTTAGTTGTAATCTGTTCTCGAAATTCATCCGGATTTATAGGAAATCCAGTGTAGGATTTGTCAAGATTCTCGATGAATTTTCCGTATTCTTCAGCAATTTTCGCTTTAGCGTCCTCGTAGTCTTTACTTCCTTCTTTTGCATCAAAGGTGTTCTTGTGATGCTTGTCACCAAACAACATCTTCATGTCAGCTACACCAACCCAATGTGTTTTATACATTATGTTATCATATTAAGGATGTATTAAAAAACATGTGCTGTGGGAGTATCGATGATGAAAAGAGATTTTTTTAACAGACTCGCTGATCTATTGGAAGATCTCCTCAACCGTTCTACGGATTTAGATAATGAGATTTCAGATGAGATGCTGGATAGGGTGTTTTCAAATGTGATCTACGAGTTATACAACACAGTTAACCTGACTCATGTCCAACGCCTTAGAAATGAAATCATCAACAATCCTTATATGAACAGGACTCTTGATGATGAGTTGCTTTCTGACATTACTCGTATAAGAGCTCTTTTCGCTTCAGTAATCAGAAAACTGCTAGTTGACATCATTGGTGATGGATTGCCTTACGACAATCAAATCGAAAGTGTGCTCGATGCGCTCATCACCGAATTTTATCTATCCTACACATTGAGCCGACCATCATATCAACTAATAACTCCTTCTCGCTGGGCAGAACTCAACTCAAGGGATTCGTCCACTAACAATACAACTTACACTGGTTATAAGCTTCTTGAGTACTGTTTCGGTGACTCCAGTTCTTTGGAGATTCTGAACATTCTCTGGGACCAGTTAATGCAAGATAAAGCTCTTGAAAACTCTGATTCATCCGTGTATAACAACGCAAAAGAAGTGTACGCTGATTTTGATGCGGACGTTGCAAGCTTCGTTGAAGCCCTGCTTGGAGAAGAGAGTGTAAATTTGCTGAACAAATACGCAAAAATGATTTTTGGCGAAGAAAGTATTGACAATGTAGCAATTGGGAAGAGTGCACTGGCTATGCTTGGTGCAACGAAAACTGATGAAAGCAAATACAGTATAAGCTCTCGTTCACTGAAAACTATACTGGTAATTCTACCCGCGTTCATGAGCACACTAAAGACAAACCTAGAACTCACTAGTCTTAAGCCAGTAGTAAGTGTATTGAAGGCCGAGACAGAGCGCATTCAGAAATCGGCAAATCAGGAAACAAACAGGATTCGTTCGCAGCTTGACGAGCTAAGCGGGCAGCTCCTAAAGGAAAAGCAAAAGATCAACAGACTTAGAAACAGAAACACCGATTTGGAAACTTTCAAAGATGCGCGTAGCACACTTATGAACACCCTCGATGCTCTCGAACGCGAAAAAGAAGAACTGAGTAGAAGTCTTCAATTCAAAGAAGATATACTCAAGCACACTAGTGATGAATTGTTGAAGTTGAAAGAAACTATGAGCCAAAACTTCAGAGAATTTGTCTTTTCCCGTCCAGTATTTGTAAACTATTTTGGCGCAGAAAAAGAGCTAAATACTGCGTTACTAAGATACAATGTGATAGTCGAGATCTATAGCCCTTTTGAACCCCCTTCCACGAACTTGAAGAGATCCGATGTAACCATCCTCAATACACAGAGGGCAAGTCATGCAGTCTACTATTGGTTGAAAAGTCGCATAAATGATCTCGTATTGGTGAATAACAGTAACCCCTATCTAATAAAATCGGAGATTTGCAGAGTAATGGGTATTTCTTGACCCGATAATTACCACGTCCCCATAAAAGGATATCCCCATAATGGATCGTTTTCAGTTATTGAGAAATCATCACCTAGAGTGTTTTCAAAGAGCTGATCAATGCACCTCTGAGACAAATCTCTATTGCCCTGTCTTGTATAAACATATGCAAGATCTATGTAAGCCCATTGCAAATTAGGGTCTAGTGAAATTGCCTTTTCTAGGTCTCTTGCTGCTTTTACATAATCCAACAGCATTATATACACGTTGCCGCGAGCAAAATACGCTAGAGCAAATGTATCGTTTATCTGTATGGCTCTTGTGAAGTCTTGAACCGCATAATCGAGTTTGTCCTTCATATAGTCGACACCCCTAACATAGTAGTGCAGTTCATTTAGAGGATCTAACTTCAAAGAGCTTCCCCGTATCGCATCAACCCTAGTTACTTCTTGGGCCGAAGTAATTGAACGCTTAAGTTTTTCTTTTGAA